>Ga0247842_10007105_pt1 | contig 12289 bp, 6 predicted proteins | sample LaCruzMarch2015__3_FD_192411 | JGI IMG/M metagenome (GOLD analysis project Ga0247842, IMG submission 192411) | Freshwater microbial communities from meromictic Lake La Cruz, Castile-La Mancha, Spain - LaCruzMarch2015_19m | ecosystem: Environmental > Aquatic > Freshwater > Lake | place: Spain...
CCAGAAAATCGGATCTGAGGTTCAGTACCTGAAAGCTAAAAACGACATGGAATCGGCCCAGAATGGGATTGCAACCCTGGAAGACCAGATTAAGATGTCGGTAATTACCAGTCCAATCGATGGAACCGTTGAGGACATACCAATCAAGGTTGGACAGATGGCGTCTTCTGCTTCTCCCATCCCGGCCTTTCGTATCGTAAACTTTTCAAAAGCAAAAGCTCTGGCAGATGTTGGGGAGGCTTACTCATCAAAGGTTAAGACTGGTGATCAGGTTAAGATTTTTATGCCTGACCTGAACCATGAAGTTGACCAACGGGTCACATTCGCCAGTAAATATATCAACCCGGTAAACCGCACCTTCCTTGTTGAGGTAGCGCTGCCTGTATCAAATCTTATTTATCGTGCAAATATGATTGCTGTCCTCAAGATTAAGGATTATGCCAATCCGGCAGCCATAGCCATCCCGCAGAATTATATTCAGACCTCTCGCGATGAAGGTCATTATGTGTTTGTCGCTGTTGAAGAGAATGGTAAAAAAATTGCTCAAAAACGGACTGTGATACCATTTATATCATTTAATGGCCTTACCGAAATTGTGACAGGTCTTAACGAAGGGGATAAAATCATTACCGCGGGCTATAAAGATCTCTACCAGGGTCAGCTAATTGACTTCTAACTCAGACCAGCTATGAAAAAAAAGGAACACAAACTCAAAGAGTTTTTTGCAACAAGCTGGTCTATTGATAATAAAACCAGTATTTATGTCCTGACTATTATCATCACTTCGCTGGGAATAATGTCTTACTTCAGCATACCAAAGGAGCAATTCCCCGAGATAATCATTCCTACGATCCTTGTTAATACCATATATCCGGGCACTTCACCCGAAGATATGGAGAACCTTGTTACCCGTCCGATTGAAAAACAATGTAAATCATTAGCCGATGTAAAAAAGATCACGAGTAACTCTATTCAGGATTTTTCAACTATTGTAGTGGAGTTCAATCCCGGTATCGAAAACACAGAAGCGAAGCAACGTGTTCGTGATGCCGTTGACAAAGCTAAGTCAAACCTGCCGAACAATCTGCCAAAGGATCCGGATATCAAAGAGGTTGATTTTTCGGAATTTCCGATCATGAACATTAACCTGGCTGGAGATTATGATCTGCAACGGCTGAAAAAATATGCTGAGGAGGCCCAGGATAAAATTGAAACGCTGAAAGAAATTACACGGGTGGATATTGTCGGAGCGCTTGAACGCGAGATCCAGATTGAAGTGGACATGTATAAAATGCAGGCAGCCAGTGTTTCTTTCCGCGACATTGAATCGGCTATTGCAGCAGAGAATGTTACCATTTCGGCAGGGACAATTACATCGTTTGGCACGAAATATACCATCCGCCTGGCAGGTCAGTTTAAATCGCCTGAACAGATCAGGACCATCATGCTGAAATCGGCCAGTGGCGCCAATGTATACATACAGGATGTTGCCGACGTGAGGGATTCATTCAAAGATCAGGAGAGTTTCGCCCGCCTGAATGGAAAAAATGTAATCACCCTGAATGTTATTAAAAAAAGTGGCGAAAATCTGATCCTTGCTTCCGATGAGATCAAACTGATCATGGAAACATTGAAAAAGACCACATATCCTCCTGACCTTTCAGTTGTGATAACCGGGGACCAGTCACGATTCACCAAGAGCACGCTCGAAGAGCTGAACAATACCATCATCATCGGATTCCTCATGGTTATTATTATTCTGATGTTTTTCATGGGATTTAACAATGCCTTTTTTGTCGCACTTTCGGTACCACTTTCAATGTTTGTGGCTTATCTTATTATGCCAAGCCTTGGATTCACGCTGAACATGATCGTGATGTTCGGTTTTATTTTTGCACTCGGGATCATTGTCGATGATGCCATCGTAGTGATCGAAAACACGCACCGGCTTCACCGGGACCAGCCTGATATTGTGAAGGCGGCAAAAAATGCCGCCGGAGAAGTTTTTCTGCCGATTTTGTCGGGGACGCTGACAACCCTTGCACCTTTTTTCCCGCTTGCATTTTGGCCCGGTACAGTGGGAAAATTCATGTATTATATGCCTGTCACCCTCATTTTAACGCTCTTTGCATCCTTGTTTGTGGCATATGTCATTAACCCGGTCTTTGCTGTCACTTTCATGAAGCATGAGTATGACCAGGTCGAAGTGAAGTCGGACAGAAGACGATTGGTAATTACCAGCATCATTTTATTTGTTCTCGCATTGTTCTCCTATATTGTCGGAGGATTTGCAATAGGGAACATTTTTATGTTCGCACTCATCCTCAATGGATTTTACCGGCTTTTACTCAAAAAGGCAATTGTCCGTTTCCAGACTGTTACCTGGCCCTGGGCATTGCATCTTTATGAGAGAACACTTGTTATGGCTTTAAAGGGGCGAACACCCTGGTACATTTTAGGCACAGTTATCGGGCTGTTTTTTCTGAGTATCATTGTTACAGGTATCACCAAACCTCCGGTTTTGTTTTTCCCTAATAACAATCCCACCTATGTCAACGTGTTTATTAAACTACCCGAAGGAACCGACCAAAATGTAACAGATTCGGTAACGTCCATGGTTGAAAATAAGGTTATTGCTGTTTTGGGAGACAAAAATCCGATCGTTGAATCCATCATTTCCAATGTCGGACTTGGAGCAGGAGACAATATGTTTGACCGTTCGGTCTCTTCCAATAAAGGGAAAGTGACGGTAAACTTTATCGAAAGCAAGTTCAGGCAAGGTATTTCCACCCAGGATTACATGGATAAAATCAGGGCGAATCTAAAGAATATTGCAGGCGTTACCATCAGCGTTGAAAAAAACAAGATGGGCCCGCCGACAGGGAAACCAATCAACATCGAGATTTCAGGAGAGAATCTCGAAGAATTGATCGCAGCATCCATGACCTTCAAGTCATTCCTTGATTCCAACCGCATTCCCGGCATTGAGCAACTGAAGTCGGATTTCGAAAATAACAAACCTGAAATTATAATTAACATCGACCGTGTCAGGGCCAACCGGGAAGGTTTGTCACTTGGGCAGATCGGTATGGAAATGCGAACAGCCATTTTCGGGAAGGAGATTTCAAAATACAAGGAGGAGGAGGATGAGTATCCAATTCAGCTCAGGTATGCAGAATCAGAGCGTACAAACATTAATAAAATAATAAATGCGAAAATCACATACAGGGACATGAATTCGGGACAATTAAGGCAGATCCCGATTTCTTCAGTGGCAACAATCCAATATAAGGACACTTACGGTGGCATCAAAAGAAAGAACCTCAAACGCGTTATAACGCTCTCATCTGAAGTGTTGTCAGGTTATACTGCCAACGAAGTGGTAGCCAGCATAAAAAAGGCTATTCCATCGTACGACCTCCCCAGTGGCATTGACATTAATCTCACCGGCGAACAGGATGATCAGGCCGAGACAATGGTCTTCCTGTTAAAAGCCATGATGATAGCAATCGGTTTGATATTTTTCATCCTGATCACACAATTTGGTTCGCTCAGTAAATCATTGATCATTCTCAGCGAGGTGATTTTCAGTATTATTGGTGTTCTGTTTGGAATTTCATTATTCGGCATGTCAATCAGCATTATCATGACAGGATTGGGCATTGTTGCACTGGGCGGTATTGTGGTGCGCAACGGAATCCTGATCGTTGAATTTGCCGATGAATTGAAGACCCGTGGCTATAAAACCAAACAGGCAATTATCGAGGCCGGTAAAACCAGGATCACACCGGTTGCACTTACAGCTTCAGCCACCATGTTGGGGCTGGTACCTTTGGCCGTTGGAATGAACATAGATTTTATTAAAATTTTTACCGAACTGAATCCTCACCTGTATTTTGGTGGTGACAGTGTGGCATTCTGGGGTCCTTTATCCTGGACCATCATTTTCGGATTGAGTTTTGCCACCTTCCTCACCCTGGTATTTGTTCCGGCCATGCTGCTTATCGATGTTCAGATGAAGACGAGATGGAAACGGAGGAGGTCAAACCGTTTAGCAAAAAGGAAATAAGCTTACTCAGAACTTTTCGAGTAGTTTGTTTAACTTGATCTTTTGACTAAGAACAGTATAAATGGACTGCATATAGTCGTTGTTGGAAGTTAGAAATTGCTGGTATCTCTGGTTGAGATCGGTGCTTCCAACCATACCCTGCTTGTATTTTTCCATGGTTTTTTCGTAGATTTTCAGAGCAGTTTGGAATCCTTTAACCTTGTTCAGGTAAATTGCGTATGCATTGCTGAAGTCGGTCTTTGCCGTTTCTACCTGTAACTCAAGCCCCACCCTCATTTTCTCGTCAGTAACTTTACTCTGCTCTACTTTGAGCCGAGCCTGATCAACTGAAAATTTACGGCTGCCGCTGCTCCATATTGGGATTTGTAATGAGGCGCCAACGACCACGTTTGGGTACCAAACCTCGCTGGTCTTAAAAAAATCCCACGTATTCCGCTGCGCATTGGTTGAACCGGTCAAAAACGCTGACAAGCTTGGCTGATAAGCAGTTTTTGAAAGTTTGTATTGCATCAGAGTAAGGTAATCTGCCTTTTTCAAAAGAACATAATCAATATTTGTATTGTAATCGAAAGGTTGGCTTATCAGCGCATCACGATTAACCTGGGCCAGAAAAAACTCAAGATTGTCTGTTTGGATCAATTCCTGGTTATCGTTCAATCCCAACAAAAATTTGAGGTGAGCATAGCCAATGCTCCGTAAACTTTTAGTGTAAGTTATCGATGCTTCCAGGTTTGACTTGTTCAAATCGGCCTGATCGACTTCAATGTCTTCAATTAAACCCACCTGGTAGCTCTTTCGGGCCTCTTCAACCAACTTGCTGACGACCAAATAGGTGGAATCAAGTATTTTAATGCCTTCGTCAACAACCAGCAGACGGATGTAATCATCAGCCACCTGGTCGCGAACGTCGACGATATTCCGGATGTTTTTTTGCTTGGATGTTTCAAGAAAGGCTTTGGCGGTTTGCAGTCCCACCAGGTATTGCCCGCTGTAAATGAGCTGCGTCAGGGTTCCCTTGAGCGCCGCGTTGTACGACGTTCCAAACTGTATCGGAACATATGTCCCGGGTTTTCCAACCATTTCTCCCGGCAGCAGGGTGGTCGGAATTACGATGTTATTCATGTAATCAATGCTCCCATTGATCTGTGGTAATCCAATGGCTGTATTCTGTTTGACCATTTTACCGGCAATCTCCACGTCGAGGTTAGAATTTTTCAGATCGTAGTTATTTTCAAAAGCAAAAGCCTGGGCCTGCTCCAGCGAGAATTTCAATACCTCTTTGGGATTGACCGCTCCAGCGTTTTGTGCCACCAAAACTTGCCTGAAAATAAGGCAGATAAAGAATAGAAAGAAGAGCCTGAATTTCATATTTACTATTTGAATTTTTTAAAATTTACTTTCCGTTTTTGCTTTTCGTAATAGTCAATTCCCTTCTGATTAGCAATACCACGGATAAAATTGTCGAACATAACATCGAATAAAGTCTGAAAAGAAAATTTATCTGCAGGGAAAAATTCCGGATTGTGCAGATCGATCAAACGCCTGATGTATAACCTGGCTACCAATTCAATACTGAGATCATCCCTGTAGATACCCTGACTGATTCCCTTTTGAAGATTGATCTGAATCTTACCGTAGATAAATTCAATACGTTCATCAACGTGTTTATGGTATATTTCCGGGTAATATTTTTTCAGATCGAAGGTCATGGAAGGACTTATATCCCTGAACCGTTCCCCAAGGTCGCGGCTGACAATAAGCAGGATATCAATGGCATTTACCCCTTCAAAATTATGCTTGTCAAAAATGATTTCAAAATTCTGCCGCTCCAGTTCAAGAAGTTTTTCAACCAGTAGAGTTTTACTGTTAAAAAAATGGTATAGTTTTTTCTTCGACATGCCCAGGTCACGGCAAATATCTTCCACTGAAACACTTCTCACACCATATTTGTAAAAGAGTTCCCTGACCCTTTCCAGGATATCGACCGATGCTTTTTCCATTCGCACTGTTTAACGATGTTCACATAGAATATTGTTCCATGAAAGGGCACAAAGGTAGGAAAATATTGAAGAACAGAAACAAAACAGGGTTAAAAAGTTTCTGTTTTTGTGCCTTACAAATTTAACAAAAGAGAGCCGGGAACAGTTCTGACAATTATTTTTTTTGTATGTTTGGCCGCTCAGAAATAATACATTATGAAATACCCATAAGCACAACGTACATGCAAACTGTGAATGATAATTTATGGCTATTCCATATGGCCCGAAAAAATAAAAATTAATATATGAAACGATTTAACCTGGTTCTATACGGAATCCTGATTCTCCCGGCAATTTTCGGACAAGAAGTGAAATGGCTTACCTTTTATGAGCAATCGGGAAAACTCGAGACTCCTTCATACCAGGCAACAATTGATTATTGCAAGCGGTTCGCCGCAGGATCAAATATGATTTCCTATACCACATTTGGTCAAAGTGCTCAGGGCAGAGATCTTCCACTGCTGATCCTGGACCGGGACGGGTTCGATAACCCGGATGATATCCATGCTGCCGGCAGGATCATACTCCTCATCCAGGCCTGCATCCATCCCGGCGAATCAGATGGCAAAGATGCCGGCCTGATGTTTTTCCGTGATCTCGCCAGAATAGTTCCGGGAGACGGGATAAGGGATTCGGGGACAAACATCAGATATCCCGCAGCGAATTTACTTGACAATGTTTCCATCATTTTCATCCCTATCTTTAATGTTGATGGTCATGAACGGTTTGGTCCCTATAACCGTATCAACCAGAATGGTCCCAGGGAGATGGGATGGCGCACAACAGCCAACAACCTGAATCTCAACCGTGATTACCTGAAGGCTGATGCCCCGGAGATGCAAGCCTGGCTTCGCATGTTTAACAGGTGGATACCCGATTTCTTCATTGATTGTCACACAACCGACGGAGCCGATTACCAATATGTGATCACCTATCTCATGGAGATCTATGGGGATATGGATGAAGGGTTGACAAGCTGGTCGAAAAACATCCTGATCCAGCAGATGCAAACCCGGATGAACAGCCTGGGATACCCTGTTTTTCCTTATGTTGATTTCAGGAACTGGCACGATCCGCGAAGCGGGTTGATTACCGAAGTTGCGCCACCTATGCTTTCGCAGGGATATACGGCCCTCCGCAACCGGCCAGGGTTGCTTATTGAAACACATATGCTTAAACCTTACAGCCAACGGGTAGAAAGCACCTACCAATGCATCCTGGCAACCCTTGAAATTCTGAATAAAGAGTCGAAAAACCTTCGCACCCTGATCAATGCAGCCGATCAATTTGTCAGCAGTCAAGCCTTCCTCGACCAGTCTTTCCCTCTGGTTTTTGAAACCACAATGACCGACAGTACCATGGTTGATTTCCTGGGAATGGAGTACGATATTGTTAAAAGTGACCTGAGTGGGGGCGACTGGTTTAACTACAGCGACAAACCCGCCACATTCAGCATTCCCTATTTCTCCACAGCCAAGCCGGTATCAACTGCAATGTTGCCCTATGCATATATTATTCCTGCAGAATGGAAAACAGTAATTGAACGTTTGAAGTTCCATGGAATCAGGGTTGTGGAATTATCGAGAGACACCATGCTCAGGATTACCACATGCCGTTTTAAAAATCCGAAATGGCAACCAAATTCATATGAAGGACGTCACCCACTGATCAACATTGAATATGATGAATTAGCAGAAACACGGTTATTCATGGCAGGTTCGGCGGTTGTGGAAGTGATGCAGCCTGCGGGGCGCATCATCCCGCATATCCTCGAACCAAAAGGGAGCGGATCGTATGTTTACTGGGGCTTTTTTGATGCCACTTTTGAACAGAAAGAGTATGGTGAATCGTATGTAATTGAAAAAATGGCGCGTGAGATGATGGCAGCCAATCCGGCACTAAAACAGGAATTTGAAAAGAAAAAACTAGCCGATACAACATTTGCCAAAAATCCCCAACAGATCCTCAATTGGTTTTACAACAAATCGCCTTATGCCGATAACCGGAAAGGGATCTATCCGGTCGGAAAAATTTATGATCCGGCAATTGTTAAAGCTATCAAACACTGATCCCGGTATTTCCCGACTCCATGGTCCCGATAATGGCTGCCTTGTTAATGCCAGCCTGATGAAATCGCAACAAAAGTTCACCTGCGAGGCTGGCCGGCAGTGAAATAAGAAGTCCGCCCGAAGTTTGGGCATCAGCCAATATGAACTTCAATAATTCCGGAGTTTCATGTTTCCAGTGAACAATTTCAGCCACATAGTCAAGGTTGTTTCTTGTTCCACCGGGAATGGAACCAGCCGCTGCATAGGCCCAGACATCATCCAGGACAGGAATCTCAGCTGCATTCAGATCTGCGTGCAAACCTGCGCCACAAACCATTTCCTTAAGATGCCCCAACAGCCCGAACCCGGTAACATCCGTACAGGCATTGATCTCAAATCCAGCCATTATTTCTGCAGGTACCCGGTTGAGCTCAGCCATTGTACTCATAACACGCTCAACGGCTGCATCGCTGGCCAGTCCATGTTTGACAGCCGTGGTGATGATTCCGGTTCCTATTGGCTTCGTAAGAATCAGGCTATCACCCGGTTTTGATGTTGAATTGCGCCAGATTTTTCCAGGGTTGATCAATCCTGTTACCACAAAACCGAATTTCGGTTCACTGTCTTCAACACTATGCCCTCCAACCACCTGGATGCCTGCCTCTGTGATTTTTTCGTTTGCTCCCTTTAATATTTGCTGTAACACCTCCATCGGCAGTTTCCGGTCGGGAAATCCAACAATGCTGAGGGCAAACAAAGGCTTTCCACCCATTGCATAAATATCGCTCAATGCATTGGCAGCAGCAATGGCGCCATACATATAGGGATCATCGACCACCGGCGGGATAAAATCAACCGTTTGAACAATAGCCAAGTTTTCATCAATCCGGTAAACGGCTGCATCATCTGAGGTTTCATAACCAACAAGGATGGCGGGGTTATTTTTCCCTGGCAGGGATTTGAGAATCCTTTCAAGTAACTGTGGCCTGATTTTACACGCGCAACCCAGGGCATGGGTGTATTCGGTAAGGTGGAATGCTGGTTTTTGAATGTCGAATATCGAGGTTACGCCAGGCGGAGCCGATACCTGATTATTATCAGAGGAAAAAAGCTGAGAGTGAGTGTTGATAACATTGATATTTTCCCGGATCTTTGTAAGGTCATTATCCGGAGCTGTCTGGATCATTTCCTGAGCGGGTTTAATAAATGTGGAAGCACCCGGGTTACCTTTCAGACTGCGATACGCTTCAACGATCAAAATAACAGCGCGTTCTACCTCTTCACGGGTTGTCATCCTTCCTAAAGAAAACCGGATAGTGCCCAGGGCATATTCCAACGGAACATGCATGGCAGTCAATACTCCGGAAATATCATGATGATCGGCGTGGCAGGCAGCTCCGGCTGAAGCAGCAATCTCTTTCATTTCTCCCAGGAGTATGTTCGCCTCCACTCCGGGAAATCCCAGGCTCAGGGTATTTGGCAACCGTAATGTTGGGTGGCCATTGAGTCTTACTTCAGGAATTGAACCTAGTATGCCTTCATATAGCATGTCGCGTAGATGTTCACAACCTGCTCCGGCGAGGACTGCTTCACTGCCGATCATATTTGATCCCGCCGGATCCTGGTCTGTAATTCGTAATTCGTAATTCTTAATTATCTCAGCCGCAGCGCCAAGTCCTACAATTTCCGGAACGTTTTCCGTGCCTGCCCGCCTGTTTGCTTCGTGATCAGCTCCATGAATCAATTTTGCAAGATTCACGCCGCGCCTGATATAGAGTGCTCCAACCCCTTTGGGCGCATATAGCTTGTGGCCCGCAACAGAAAGCAGATCTACGCCAAGTTTCTGAACATCCACCGGTATCTTTCCTACCGACTGGGCTGCATCTGTATGAAAGTAAATTCCCCTTGCGCGCGCCATCCTGCCGATTTCTTCTATCCGCTGAATTGTGCCTGTTTCATTATTGGCATGCATGATTGTTATCAGGATGGTTTGCCCGGTGATAGCTCTTTCAAGGTCGACCGGGTCAATCAGGCCTGTTTCATCAACCGGGAGCCATGTTATTGTGAACCCTTCACCTTCAAGCCAATGGCAAACCTCCGTAACTGCCGGATGTTCAATGCCCGAAGTGATGATGTGGTTTCCTTTATGCCTGTTGGCAAATGCGACCCCTTTGATGGCGAAATTATTCGATTCGGTTCCTCCGCTGGTAAAAACGATCTCATCACTGCTTGCATTTAATAATAAGGCAACCTGCTTTCTTGCCCTTTCGACTGCATTTTTTGACTGAACACCGTAAGCATGGGTGCTTGACGGATTCCCAAAATAGTGTTCAAGGTAGGGACGTATGGCGTCAGCCACCATGGGATCGATCGGTGTTGTTGCATTATAATCCAGGTAAATTGGCTCCATATCAAATGAATTTATAAGCAACCTCAATGATTCGTGCAGCATCAGTTTCCATATCCGTCCCGGAAATATGGACATCATGAATATTTTTGTTTTTCCGGCGGTCAATCGAAAAACGGTATGCTTTATCGTAATAATCCAGAACAATTGCTGCTACCACATCAAAACGCTTATCTTCGAGGGCCGTCATAGCCTCTTTGGTTCCTTCTCCACCTACCCGGCCACCAATACGCTTAATCGCATCGGCTAACTGTTGCTCACTAAAACCGGCGTACTCCATTACCAGCCGGGCTATACGTTTTTCATAATCAAGTTCAACCCTGATGAGTGCACTATTGTTTATGTGCTCCACCAGAGGATCGGGAAGAGTGATCCGCCCAATCATCCGGCTTTCATCCTCAATCCATACCACCCGGGAATGGTTCAATGCCGACCACCGGGCATATAAATTATTTTCAAATTGTTCGTTGGTGGGCTGTTCTGGCTGTCCAAGTGCACCAAACACCGATCCCTTGTGGCAAGCCAGCGCTTCAAGGTCAATTACCTGTTCTCCCGTGGCAGCTACTTTATGCAGCAATTCGGTTTTTCCACTTCCTGTGAAACCTCCCAGGACAATAATCCTCGCGGGGGCTCCAAGTTCACTTCTGATGAACCTGCGATACGCCTTGTATCCGCCCTGTAATAAATCCACATCATACCCGGCCTTGCTGAAGACCTCGGCCATTACAGCGCTGCGCATTCCACCCCTCCAGCAATGCAGTAGTATATTTCCTGCAGGGAATGTGGTCCTGAGCGTGTTAATATACCAATCAACTTTCGGGAGAGCGAAATCCAACCCTTTGAGTATGGCATCTCCCTTCCCCGACTGGACATAGAGCGTTCCAATCATGGCACGCTCGGTATCATCAAACAGAGGAATGTTTATCGCTCCGGGAACATGTCCCTGACTGAACTCTCCGGGAGAACGCACATCAACAACCGGATTTCGGGTCGTTAACTGCATGAAGTTGGTCGGTTCAATTTGCCGTATCATCGTCTGATTTGGAGTGTTCGTCAAAAATAGGTTGCTTTTCCCACCTGTACAAGTGAATTGTAAGTACTTTTATTCAACCAATACCTTATTTACATGCCTGCACGTAAGTGGATCTGGCCGCTTTTACTGACCTCGTTGCTTGTTTTTATCCTTTCGCTCAGGCAACTATCCGATCCCGACCTTGGCTTTCATCTGAAGTATGGGAAATGGATTGTCACGCACCTGCAGGTCCCTTTTTACGATCAGAGCACTTATACCGTATCCGGTAACCCTTATGTCGACCTTCATTGGTTGTTCCAGGTAATCCTGTATACAGTTTATTCTCTGACAGGTTATCCCGGGCTGAGTATTCTGGTTTGCCTCCTGAGTATTTCGCTTTTCCTCCTACTCCTCCTGCGACAGGAAATATACAGGATCCCCTTATCAATAACCAGTATTGTTTTATTTATTGCTTACCTGATCATTGATCCACGGATTGCTCCGCGGCCCGAAATGTTTACATTCCTGTTTCTTGCCTGCACACTCCTGGTGCTTGACCGCTATTATGACAGGAAATCGAACAAGATCTACCTTCTGCCGGGGATCATGTTGTTTTGGTGTAACATGCATGCCCTTTTTGTTCTGGGATTAATCGTGATTATAATATATTTTGCAAGCATCCTTATACGCGACAAAAAACCAGACCTGGTGTTA
>Ga0247842_10007107_pt1 | contig 12288 bp, 10 predicted proteins | sample LaCruzMarch2015__3_FD_192411 | JGI IMG/M metagenome (GOLD analysis project Ga0247842, IMG submission 192411) | Freshwater microbial communities from meromictic Lake La Cruz, Castile-La Mancha, Spain - LaCruzMarch2015_19m | ecosystem: Environmental > Aquatic > Freshwater > Lake | place: Spain...
GGCTCCACCATGACCAGAGGGAGGACCGGCCCTAGCTTGGCGGCTTCGGCCAAGGCGGCGTGATCAGATAACCGCAGATCACGCTTAAACCAGACGACTTGAGTCTTCATAAGGATGAAACACTTTCAATAAAATCAAAACAGCCCTCTGTCAATTGGTTGGGCTGGGGGGCTGCTTTTATTAAATAATCGTTGGGGGCGGGTTTTAGTAAATCCTGCCCCCCTCCCTCCAGCCAGATCTCTGCCTCATTGGGGGATAGGATCACGGGCATGCGGTTATGGACCGGGCTTACCAACCCGTTAGGCGAGGTGGTGATAATGGTGAAGGTTTCCAGCGGCTTCCCTTCATCCATCCAACTCTCCCAAAGTCCAGCCAGGCAAAACTCTTCCCCATCGGGCCGGGCAAATTTCCACGGGATCTTCTTTTTACCAATCGTCTCCCATTCCCAAAAACCATCGGCCGGAACCAGACACCGCCTTTTCTGGAAAGCTTCTCGGAACGACGGTTTCTCGGAAATAGTTTCCGCCCGGGCGTTGATGCACTGAACCCCAATCTTGGGATCCTTGGCCCAAGAAGGAATCAGCCCCCAGCGTAGGTTGGCCTCTTCGAGTCCTCCCGATCCCTTGCGGATTACGGAAGCTTTGTCTGTGGGGCGTATCATCGCTTGGGGTGGGGCTTTTATCGCAACTTTAGTCGTACCAACCTTCACTTGACCCTTGGTTCGAGAATATCGGCTGCACATCCCCTTTCAATAGGGCTCAAAAGAAGCTTTCACAGAGCGAATTCCACCTACGATAAATACCAAGGGCCGATTCCTGCCGGGAGTTGGATCGAGAATTTACCGAACCTCTGGCTGGTTGTTTCATGAGAACCCCACCACGAAACATCGCCACCAACCCAACTTAACTGATAGCCAGGGGTTACGGGACCTGCACTCCTAGTGACGAATTGCGTCTTTTCCCCGTTCGGACATAAGATGGTCTGCTATGCCTTCACTCCTTTCATTCGATCTCTGGAACGAACTGGATGCCATCCCCATTTACATCGCCATGGTTTTGGGAATGTACGGCTGCTTGGAATTAGGTCGTTCATGGGGTCGCAAGCAACTGGCCAGGAAACAGTCTGTAGGCAAGGAATGGATCGGCATTGTTGATGGCCCCATCCTCGCGGTTTACGGACTCCTGCTCGCCTTCGCTTTCTCAGGCGCCATGCACCGGCATGATGAACGGAAAAAAATCATCGTTGAGGAAGCCAATGCGTTGGCCCGAGGCTACTTTCAGGTCGACCTCATGCCTTCTGCGGAACAGCCCCAACTTCGCGCCCTTATGAAAGACTATCTCCGGGCGCGCCTCAATTGTTACCGGTTGCGATCGGACCTAGCCGCCTATCAACTGGAAACCCTTCACTCCTATCAGATTCAAGATCAACTTTGGAAATCCGTGATCAAGGCCACCAACTCGAATGTGGATCGACGCGCCGCACTAATGATTCTGTCCACTCTGAGCGAACTACGCAGCCTCACCACCTCACGCAAGGTCCTTGCTAGTTTTCACCCTCCCACGATCATTATGCTCTTTCTTTTGACCCTTTCTCTAGTGGCCTCTTTTTTATTGGGTTATCAGATCTCAATGCTGAAAAAGAAAAGCTGGCCCCACATCTTCCTGTTTCTCGGGTTCGTGGCCTTTACCAATTATCTGATCATTGACCTTGAGTATCCCAAGGTCGGCTGGATCCAGATCGACGATTCCGAAATCATGATCCGTGACATCATAGAAAACATACCCGAACTGAACGGCATAAAGTAATCCGGTCGCCTAATCAGAAAACATTTCCTGCTTTCTCAAATAACCCAACTTCTGCTCGCTGTCGCCGCAGAATCAAAGGCTACTGGAACTCTATCTCAAAAAAGACTCTTGCCTTTTGTGGGGCTAAAACGATTATCACCCCATGATCAAAACCCTCTCCACGGCTACGCTACTCCTCCTGGCATTAGGCTGGTTCAACATCCTCCCGGCACAGACCCAGACAAAATATGTCTGCACTCACTGCAATAAAGAGTTCTCCTCCAAGTCGGAGGAAAGCCAGAAATGCCCACAGAATATCGAGCCAGCAAACCCGGCCCCGATCAGGGGCCCACACCAGTTTCGCACAAAGTAGTAAAGACTCTCACCCTGAATGGGGCTAAAAAGGAATATCAATCTATGACGAAAACCCTCTCCTCAATCACACTACTTATCTTGGCATCAGGCTGCTTCACCTTCCTCCCCGCACAGACCCAGACAAAATATGTCTGCATTCACTGCAAAAAGCAGTTCCCCAATAGGGACACCTCGAGATGTGTGTCTAATCTGCCTCAAAATGCGTGGAACCCCCCCGGTCCGCACGAGTATAGATAGCACGAAGTAGTCACTCTCGGCGTTCATCACAATCCCTGACGTAAGGCCTTATCGTTTCTTAACCCCCTGCGGGCTGAGACTTTTGCCTTCTTTACCACCAAGTCCCTCGATCACCGGACGCTCGCATAGAACCAGCGCATTAGCCACCAACCGTTCGTCGTTTTGGCTGGCTTGAATCACCGTCTTTCCTTGATACCAGAGCGCGCTGGAGCCGCCACCGTCGAAGTTCAGGGCCTCTTCGCAACCTAACCCCACCAGATAATTTGCTAGTTCCGGGAAAGTCATCCCCACCGACGTTTTCTGTTCCCCCTCAACCACCACGAGAAAAATAAATTCTTGGTTCCAACCGATTGCACTGCGGGGATGACGGTCCTGTTTAGGTTTCTTCCACTTCCACGCCTTCCCATCTGTTACTAGCTTTGGGCCGCCTCCAATCGCCGTCGTCACACCAGCCAGATTGGGACGTGTCGCGGTAGATAGGACCAGCTCATCTCCTGGCTTGAGCACCGGCACCTTCGCCGCCAAACGAGAGCCAAGGGAAAACACCAGGGAGTCCCGTCCAAGACGAGTATTCCCGCCCTCCCGTACTCGAGCCACCTTCACTTTCATCTCCTGCCCGATACGAAGCGGTAACCAAGACTGTTCTGGCAGAGGGGCCAATTCGATTTCACGCCCGCCCCACGTTCGGGTAGAGGAGCCGTTGGCCGCTGTGAAAAGAATCGATTCATCGTGCCAACGGTTTTGATTGAGGTCGAATGGGGCAGAGCTTCCGTCAGGAAAGTGGATCCTGAAATCGGAATACACATTCGTGGAGCAAGGCGCGCCGTTCGCGTCGAACCATAGGCTGGAGTGTCCGGCTGGGGCGCTTACCAGTTCCCCATCGATAACCTGCAAACCTCGGGGATCTCCAAAATGGTGCAAATTGATCAGAAAGAAATCCCCGTTAATTGCCGCAACAGGTTTCCCTTTATCCATCGGGAGACTCAGCAACTGATCCGTCAAAGTTGCCCGGCCGATTTTTCGCTCTCCTCCCAGGGTGGTAGTAAAAAAGTAGTTGGGGTTGTGACGATCGATTCGGATCAGATGGATGGACCAAGGCCCACGGGGATCTTTCTCCTGCAAGTAAGCCACCGAACCAGCAGGAAAGGGGCGGTCGGCTTGATCCATTGTCATTCCCCATGTTGGAGAGAAAACAGTGAACAGAACTGCTACTAGAACCATCACCAGCATCGTTCGGTTTCTATCGTCCAACGGGAATTGTCAGAATAGGGGCAATGCTGCTATCGCTTTTCACCTGCAAATTATAGAAATCGGTCACCAAGGCGAAAATCGCCTTCGAGGTCCTATCCTTATCGAGGATCGAATAATAGTCCCCAGCATATTCGACCATCACGGATGATCCCTCTGGCATGGAGGCATCTCGATGGATCCGGAAAACTGCCCGGATGTCCTGAGTCGCATCGTACGCGGAAAAATCTACCGTTTGCATGAGCTTCCACAATTCATCAGGGGTATTCACATCTGGGGTGGGTTCGGGAGATTCGACGGCTGCATCAACTCCATAACTCATCAAACGCATAAGGGCAGACAAAGAGCGGGTACGAATAGAAATTCGCTTCCCCTCATTAGGGCAGTTTTCAACAGAGACCATCCGATAATCTCCCGGACCAGGTAACTCCAGCAACTGGCACAGCTCCTTTCCCTCCGTCGTATTCATCGCCTTGGGATAAACAGTGAAAACGGGAACAGACGCAATGCTTACCAGGTCGTACCCCGCCCCATCCTTTCGTTTGTTGTAAAAAATCCGATCCTTTTCCGACTGAAGGATGCGGTCCAAATTGACTTCACTATCAGGGATCGGAAGATCGTTCCACGTGATCGCTTGGGGCGTCAGACTCATGGAGATTAGCTGTTTACGCTGCAAGTGGTCCATCAGCTCCAGCAACCGCCCGAATTTAGCGTCATCCAGCCCCATAGACGTACCGAGAGTCACATCAAAGGAAGTGACTCCCTGAAACCGCTCGCACGCCAAGAAGAGCACCCAACTCATCGGCCAGCCTGCGGAAACCATCTTTTCAATACTGTCCACTGGGATGGGTTCCATCATCTCTTTGGCCAACTCTTCACCCTGTCGCGGGATATAGGTGATATTCGGCGTATAGTTAAAATTACCCCCTACACCCCCTCCCCCACTTGCCCCCAAGCCTGGAGGAGTCACGGCATCCACATTTCCATTCACGGCGGCCGATACCGAAGTATTTACGTTGATGGAACTGACCATCAACCACTGGGTGGAGTTGCCTTTTGACATTCGGACCACATTGAGAAGCATCTGTTTATCCATCGAATCCGCCACCGCCTCGTTAAAAGCGACGTGATTGTTCTCTAAAACTTTTCCGCCCCACTGGGCACATCCCGTTAAAAAAAGACAGAACCCAACAGCAAAAAAGGATGAAAAGACCCATTTGCCACAGCCCATAGACCCCTATATATAGTTTCAAAAATGGCTTTAACTACAATATATTGCATCCAAATGTGAACAATTGTAGGCCGCCCTGCTAAACTTCCTTATCCCTTAAGCCGTAACCTAGGTTACAATTTTCTCGTATACGATCCGAAAGCCTAAGAAAACAGCCAAGACCCAAAGACAAAAAACCCCGGGAAGCCGAAGCCTCCCAGGGTTTTCTTGGAAACCAGAAATCGATTTAGAAGCTGTAAACGATTTCAGCCCCGGCGTAGTAGGAAGGCCCCGAGCCAAAGCTACTACTAGACAAAAGGCCCGTGTTTGGATTAACCCCTGCCTGGGTGCTGTTCCTGCCCCAATCCATGCGATATTCAGCGCGGATTAGCAGATTGTCGATCACGTTAAAACCGGCCGTCAGTGTGTACTCCCAAAGGCTCATTCCTCCATTCGCGTAAAACTGAGTGCTGGAGATTTTACCCAGGTTATTGCCACCCAGATATTCCCCACGGCTCGCCAGCGAGAACCAGTCATTAAATTGATATTTCGCATAAGCCCCAGCTCCGTACCAGGTCGTGCCGCCAGACTCCATGACGGAGTTCGATGCATTGGCATCATTGGAATTCGCCGTTCCCAGCACCGCATTGAAAGCAAAAAGTAGCTTGTCATCGGCAAACTTAGGCGCCCAGTTACCCCAGGAATTATAAATAAAAACGTAACCCGAACCACTGGTCTCATTGAGCAATCCAACAGGGGCGCTATTCCCATTGCTCTGCGTCGCATCGGAAGAGTTGTTTTCCGAATTAGTGCTCCACTGGAAATTATTACTCCAGTTTGCATTTCCACCTGGTGCCGTCACATTCAATGCTGCGAGCACCGCACATCCGTCCCCACCCAAACCAGTGGTGGTGTTGTTGTCGCTGTTCGAACCATTCACCACACCAATCTTGGCATCGATATAGTCGTCGAAACGGTAGGACGACAATACGCCGGTGTAGTAGAGAGGGAACTGCTGCCAGAGCAATCCGTAGGTAACATTCATGTTCGCCGGGCGCTCGATCACTTCATAGCCAAGAATCGAAACGAACTTACCCACCTTGAAGTCCCATCCATTACCGACAGGGGCACGGATAGCAACATACGCCTGCTCGAGAAATAGCGCGTTTGAATTTTGATCGTCGTTTGAGGAGCGGGTTGAGTCCGTAGTGCGGTCGATCAGATAAGTAGCATCCTCGCCAATCATTACGTCCGTTCGAAATCCAGCTTGTGCCTTATTCTCAGAGGTCATGGCTTTCTCAAGTGCGATTTTGACAGCGTAGAGATTGAAGTCCCCAGCATTGGCTCGGTCGGAACCAAAACGCGGGACCACATTCTGCTGCTTATTGGAGTTGAAGTTGTAGCTGTAACCTGCGTCCACATAACCAGAGAGCTTGATCCCCTTCTGGGCTGTTTCAACGAAGTTGTTTTGCACCATCTTCTTGGTGTCTTGGGCGGAGGCTTCCGGGGTGCTGTCCGCCATCGAGGTTGCAACAAAAGCCACCAAAGCGGCTGTCATAATTGTGCTGATCTGTTTCTTCATGAGTTTTAATCTCCTTTTTTAGTATTAATCGAAGAAACAAAATCATTTCAAAAATAGAACGCAGCCGCAAGCCAGAAATGTAGTTATTCACAACGGCCTCAGACCACAGCCGACCACAAAATCTGAACTTCGCCTCAATATGGCTATGAGCTTGCAGAAGCGATACACATAAAACAAAGTGTGGTCATGAAATTATCCGGCATCTCGATTGTTTTCTTGCTCATCGGGATGTCTTGGGTCAGCGCCGACGCGGCATCATAGGTGGCTGAGGATGATTTTAGCAGCTAATGAATTTATTTATTATAAATGAAAACTAATTCCATGCGGGCGACAGTTGGCTTGATGAATCTAAAGGAAGTAGTCTAAAAAATATGGACACGGAGACCCTTTCTCGGATCCAGTTTGCGGCGACAATCGCCTTCCACTATTTTTACCCACCCATATCGATCGGGCTTGGTCTCATGCTTGTCTTTATGGAAGGTCTTTATCTCAAGATGGGCGAGAAGGTCTGGCATCAGATGGCTCACTTCTGGACTCGAATATTCGGCCTCGTCTTCGCCATGGGAACCGCCACAGGAATTGTCATGGAATTTCAATTTGGTACGAATTGGGCCACCTACTCCCGTTTCGTTGGGGATGTCTTCGGAAGCGCCCTAGCGTCGGAGGGCATCTTCGCCTTCATGCTGGAAGCCGGTTTTCTTTCCATCCTTCTTTTCGGTTGGAACCGGGTATCCAAGAAAACCCACTTTTTCGCGACCTGTATGGTTTGTTTAGGTGCGCATTTCAGTGCCATCTGGATTGTGGTGGCCAACTCCTGGATGCAAACCCCTGCCGGGTTTCACCTCGAGATCCGCGGGGAGCGCTTTCCGGCCAATTATCCCTTACGGGTGGAGGATATCCCCCACGCCCGTGCAGTCATCGAGGACTTCTGGGCCATGGTCTTCAACCCCTCCTCCGTTGACCGACTCACCCACACCGTCCTCGGCGCCTGGCTAACGGGCGCCTTCCTTGTGGCGAGCGTCTCCTCATATTTTTTCCTACGCCGAAGACATCTCGAAATCGCCCGACGCGGCCTCCGCCTTGCACTGCCCTTTGCAGCGGTAGTTTCACTTCTGCAGTTCCTCAGCGCCCACTCCACCGCCAAGGGCGTGGCCGCAAACCAACCCGCCAAACTGGCGGCAATGGAGGGAGTTTACAAAACGGAGGCCGCCGCCCCCCTCACTGCGATCGGTTGGGTGGACGAGAAAAACGAACGAACGATCGGACTGAAACTACCTGGTATGTTGAGCTTTCTCGCCCATGGCAAAATGGAGTCCCCTGTAAAAGGCCTCAAGGAGTTTCCTCCACAGGACCGCCCCAAAGTCCAACCGGTCTTCCAGCTTTTCCATCTTATGGTGGCGTGCGCCTTTGCTATGGCTGGATTAGCATTTGTCGGGACTGCACTTCTTTTTCAAGATCGACTTTTTTCCCCGAACTTTGCCCCATCCCGATGGCTTCTCTTGGCCCTCGTACCGGCCGTGCTCCTGCCACACATCGCGGGTCAGGCTGGTTGGTTCGTAGCGGAGCTAGGCCGCCAACCGTGGATCGTGTATGGACTTCTCCGCACTTCGCAGGGATTTTCCGAGGTGGTCTCGGCCAACCAAGTCCTCACCTCATTAATTCTCTTTAGCATGGTCTATGCACTTCTCTTTGCGCTTTTTATCTACCTTCTGAACCGAAAAATCCACCACGGCCCGGATGAAGACCACCTTCCCAAACACGACGGAGGCATCCCCGCACGGGCGAACGCTTAATCCATGCCCAGCGCTTCCCAACTCTCCCAAGTTTTTGGGCTCCCTCTTTACTTGGATCTCTCGGCCTTCTGGTTCGTTTTGGTTGGAATTCTCTTTGTCGGGTACGCCGTGCTGGACGGATTCGACCTTGGGGCCGGTACTCTCCATCTTCTGGCGCGCTCGGATCACGACCGGAGGCTCATTCTAAACGCAATCGGCCCAATCTGGGACGGTAATGAAGTTTGGCTAGTGACCGGCGGGGGCGCACTTTTTGCCGCTTTCCCCTTGGTCTATGCATCTCTTTTCTCCGGATTGTATCTACCATGTATGGTTCTGCTACTTGCCCTGATTTTTCGCGCCGTGGCCATTGAGTTCCGTTCGAAAGAACCTTGGAAATGGTGGCGGAATTTCTGGGACCTAAGTTTTTGCCTGAGTAGTACCGCGGTAGGATTCTTGCTCGGCGTGATTCTTGGGAATCTCGCTCAAGGGCTCCCCTTGGATGCCCAGGGAAATATTCGAATCGGTTTTTTTGAGCTCCTCACGCCCTACCCCGTCCTCGTCGGTTTGCTTACCGTAGTCCTTTTCACCATGCACGGAGCCAACTACCTGATCTTGAAATTGGAAGGCCCCTTGGCTGAGCAAGCTCGATTCTGGGCACAGAATGCCATCATCGCCTTCATCATCCTATACGCCATGGTCACAGGATATACACTGCTCTATCTGCCCCACTTGGCCGCACCCTTTCGTGCATTTCCATTTCTTAACGTCCTGCCGTTGATAACGCTCTTTGTGATCGCCAATATCCCCCGCGAGCTCAACCAACACAGACCCATGTTCTCTTTCCTCTCCTCCTGCGGCGCCATCGTCATGCTTCTCCTACTCTTTGGAGTCGGCATGTTTCCTAACCTTGTCTACGCCATTCCACCTGGTCCGCTGAACTTAACCATCCACAACGCCTGCTCGACCACCAAAACACTTTCCATCATGCTTCTCATTGCATTCATAGGAATGCCTATCGTCGCCGCCTACACGATTTCAATTTATTACATTTTTAGAGGAAAAGTGAAACTGGACTCGACTTCCTACTGAACCGAAGTGGTACACCCGACTTAACCAGCTTGGGTCAAATCGCCTTGCGAAGATTTGAGGCTGCCTTTTGAACCTCTCGATCTAATTTTCCGCAAACCAAAGCACACAATCGGTAGACCAAAGGGTCACCGATTGAATACGTAACAAACTTCCCCTTTCGTTGTCGCTCGACCAACCCCGCTGCAAGCAACCCCGACAGATGTCTGGATGTATTTGCCTGCTGAAGCCCCGTCCGATGAACCAACTCCCCTACGGTGGCGGGTCCAGCCATTAATGCCTGCAATAACCGAATCCGTGAAACCTCCGCTAGGGCTCCGAAGAGCCGCGCAATTCCAGCAATCTGCCAGGGAGCTAGACGTGGGGCTGTTTTTTTCATTTGACATATTATCTTATAGTTATATATTAAAGTATGCAAGAAATGAAAGTTACCCCCTCCCCTTTCCGTGTTCATCCCGCCGAATCCGCCCGCCTCAACCCTGTGTATCTAGACGTTCGCACTCCTGCCGAATTTGGTGCCATTCATATTGCCGGTGCTCGGCTCGTTCCGCTCGATCGACTAAATCCAGCTCGTCTGCCAATGGATCTCCCCTCCTCCCCTATCGTCCTCGTCTGTCGATCCGGGCGTCGGGCGGAGACCGCTTGGAAAAAACTCTCCGCCGCCGGTGTTCCCAACCTTCATATTCTCGAAGGAGGGATGCTCGCTTGGGAACAGGCTGGCCTTCCGATAGAGCGGGGTCGCGCGTTCATGTCTCTGGAGCGTCAGGTGCGCATCGCAGCCGGAGCTCTCGTATTTGCCGGCGCAACGCTTGCCCTCACCGTTCACCCCCTTTGGGTCTTACTTTCCTTGGGTGTGGGTGCGGGACTCATGTTCGCTGGAATAACCGATACCTGCGGCATGGGCATGCTCCTAGCAAAGATGCCGTGGAACCAAGTGGGTGCAGTCGACACCTCCTGTTGCATCCCGACCGCGAAAAAGGAGTAGCCCGTGCTTCTGCGGCAGGTTTTTGATCCCTACCTCGCCCAGTACGCCTACCTTGTCGGTTGCCCACGCTCAGGTACCGCCCTCGTCATCGATCCGGAGCGGGATATCGATACCTACCGGCAAATTGCGGCAGAAAATGGTCTGCGTATCACCGCCGTGGCAGAAACCCACATTCATGCTGATTTTGTTAGTGGCGGACGAGAGTTCGCTCAAGATCACCAGATTCATCTCTACCTTTCAGCGGAGGGCGGGCCGGACTGGCAGTACCAATGGACCCAAGGGCGCCCCAACGTGCATCTATTAAAGGACGGAAATAAATTTCAGGTCGGCGGCCTTGAGATTCAGGCCTTGCACACCCCGGGTCACACCCCGGAGCATCTTTCCTTCCTCATCACGGACCGCGGGGGTGGTGCCAATCAGCCAATGGCTCTTGCCACAGGAGATTTTCTTTTTGTTGGCGATGTAGGCCGTCCAGACCTCCTAGAATCTGCTGCTGGGGTCAAGGGAGTCATGGAGCCTTTTGCAAAAGTATTACAAAAAACCCTCCACGATCGGCTCACTCCATATCAAGATTATGTCCAGATCCTCCCAGCCCACGGCGCCGGTAGTGCCTGCGGAAAATCTTTGGGTGCAGTTCCAGTTTCCACCCTGGGATATGAGCGGCTCTTTAACCTTCCTTGGAAACAGGCACGCGAGGACGCTGCCGCTTTCGTACATGACATCCTCACCGGTCAGCCCGATCCCCCACTCTACTTTGCACGGATGAAAAAGGTGAACCGGGACGGGATTGAAATCCGTGGAGGCCTTCCCAAGGTCCCTCATCTGGATCGCTCTGCATGGACCCAGGCAGCTGAGCAACAAGGGATCCGAATACTTGATACTCGTGCCGATCCAGTGACTTTCGATCAGGCGCATGTCAAAAACGCCATTCTAGCCCCCCTTCACTCGCCGTTTTTTTCCGCCGGATCCGGCTCTTTCCTCGACCCTGCCGATCCCATCCTGCTGGTGACGGCTTCCCCGCAGGAAGCAGAGTTAGCCTCCCGCCAACTGTTTCGCATCGGATATGACCATCCGGTTGGTTTTATCAGCTTCGAGGAGGCAAAAGCCTGGGGGCTCATGAAGGAATCGATACCCCGCATGCCGTTTTCGGATTTCAAAACGGCCGAGGTCCTCCAGAAAGGTGAAATCATCGATGTCCGCACGACTTCAGAATTCCAACGAGGTCATATCGAGGGCGCCCGAAGCTTCCCCTACACTCGGATGAAAACACGGTTAGGGGAACTTCCCAAAAACCGGAAACTTTTTATCCACTGCGGATCCGGACGTCGTGCTGCCCTCGCCGCATCCTTTCTGGCATCCGAAGGGTTTGAACCTGTCCATGTCGACGGAATTTGTCGGGAATGCGAAAACATTGCCATCGCTGAGGGCGTAGCCCATTAATCATTGTCGGGCATGACGCCCCCTCTTCTCATTGGATGGATTGTCGGCCTGGCCCTCGGCCTCACGGGAGGTGGAGGCTCAATCTTGGCGATTCCTTTGCTTCTTTACTGGCTCCATCTCCCCTTTGTCGAAGCCAAGATGGTATCCCTAGCCGCAGTGGGGCTGACTTCGCTTATCGGATCAATTCTACAGTGCCGGTACGGAGGAGTAAGATGGAGTGCCGGAGCCCTGCTTGGTCTAGGAGGAATCCTCTCGTCGCCTTTGGGTTTTTTCTTGGGACGCATGCTAGATCCTCGCTTGAATTTCGGACTTTTTGCATCCTTGATGACGATCGTGGCTTGGCGGATGTGGCGCAATCAGATGGATCTGCCTCTAGGTCGCTGGTCGTGCCCAAAAAACGAACAAGGCAAGACGATCCCAACCCTATCTTGTGCCGGGAAGATTTTGGGGGCCGGCGGTTTAGCCGGAATCATGGCGGGCATGTTTGGCGTTGGCGGTGGCTTTCTGGTCGTGCCTGCTTTGCAAATTGTCACTGGCATGGGGATGGAGAGGGCGGCGGCAACCTCACT
>Ga0247842_10007108_pt1 | contig 12287 bp, 7 predicted proteins | sample LaCruzMarch2015__3_FD_192411 | JGI IMG/M metagenome (GOLD analysis project Ga0247842, IMG submission 192411) | Freshwater microbial communities from meromictic Lake La Cruz, Castile-La Mancha, Spain - LaCruzMarch2015_19m | ecosystem: Environmental > Aquatic > Freshwater > Lake | place: Spain...
ACTTTTTAGTGTAAACCTATTTCAGGACGAGTCACTCTTTTAAAAACTTTGGTTTCAGCGTGGGTTTGTGCTGCGTTTAAAAGTGCTTCCAAAAAAAGTAAAGGTAAAATATTTTTAATGTTACTTATAGTCTTTGATTTATAGTCAACAAATTAAGACTTTTATAAAATGAATGTAAAAGTAAAAATTGGTCAAAGAATAAAGCACCTACGCGAAGTAAAACAAATGGCTCAAAAGGATTTGGCTTATGCGGCTGATTTAGATAGAAGTTACATCGCAAGTATTGAAAATGGCCAACGCAATGTTTCGATTGTTAATATTGAAAAAATTGTGATAGCTCTAGGTTTAACACTAAAAGATTTTTTTAACGATGGCGAATTTGACAACACTACAAACCGCACTAAATGAAATTAAGCGGTCAATTGAAACTGCAATAAAGTCGGCTGGTACAGAAGGCAAAAACAATCTTATAAGAAGTCAGAAGCCTATAAAACTTTTACACGAGGTTGTCAAAACCGAATTAATAAGAAACAAAATTAACGCTGATTTAATTAATCCACCCTTAGGTCTGTCAAACGGTGAATTATCGCTTGCAGGTTTTTTCAAAAAAAAAGATCAGGATATTTGTGTAATTCCAAATAATGCTAAACAGAAAAAAGAAACGCTAAATTTTCAGGGAATTCTATACGGACAAGAGGATAAATACGGATTTGATTTAACTGAAAAATCGCTCTCAATAAATATTCGTAGTCAATTAAGTAGTTCTTCCAAAAACTTTGATACACTTTATGAAAGGACCTTTGCAGAAGCATTGAATTTACATTTACGTTGTCCCAAGATGGTTTTAGGTGAATTTTATATGATTGCTGTTAATGAATATGATAGCGTGGGAGCAAACAAAAAAGAAATTAAATTCAGAAACATAAAAGGTATTTCGAAACATATTGAAAAATATTTGCTTTCATTTGCTGCCGTTAATAGCCGTCAATCCATAACTACCGACCATTTCAAATATGAAAGAGTTTGTTTACTGATTGTAGATTTTAGTCAAAAAGTTCCCGAAGTTTATAATACGGATGCCGAATTAAAGGCAGATAATTTATTACCCGATAATTCCATAGCTACAATCAAAAACTTGAACTTTCCAAGTTTTGCAGCGGATTTACTCAAAATCTATTCGGCAAGATTTGGAACAGGGAAGTTTAAATGATATTTTTCTGTAAGATAAAAATCAATTTCTTGTTTGTCATTAATTGAACGGAGTGTTTCGATTTCTTCCTCCGAAAATTCAGGTATCGTAAAGTTTTCAATAAAGTTTTTTTGGTAACAAGGATAACCGCCCTCAATGGAAACACTAGTTTTGCATACATAATAATGCATTAGACAGGAGTTCAATATTTTTTGAACCACATCAATATTTTCAACTTTCGAAATGGGATTTACAATTTCGGTAAATAAAGAATTTGTCTGTTGTTCTCTAAAGAAAATACCATAACCATTTGTGAAAAAAGCATCTTTTTCTGTAATGTTTAAAAATCTTGGAAATTGGCTGAATGTTGGATTAAGAATTTTTTTACCCGATTTTGTTAAACCTTGTGTTCTGCCCCAAGCAAAGAAAGGGTCAAATTTTACTTTACCTTTATCTCTTGAAAGTAAATTTTCTTTTTCTGTAAGTAAATATTCGTAACACTTCGGAAATTTCTTTTTGAATTCTTTTTCTGAAATTGCAATAGCTACACCGTTTTTAACGGTATAAGGAAAAATAATTTTTCTGGTATTCTTTTCTACTTCTTCTTGCGATTTAAAATCAGATATTTTGTAAACAGATTTTGTAGCTTTTTTTTCTATTTCAAAAACTCCGTTTTCAGTTGATTTTATATAATAACCGTTTTTTTCAAAGCTCCCATCAATGAAAAAAACATCATCTTTAAGCGTTGCAATGCCTACACAAATATCAAATAGTTTTCCTATTGGAGTACCATTATTTTCAAGAATTTTAATGTTTATTTGTTCGTCCGATTTTAGTAAACGCCATTTTTTAAAATTTAGGTTTTTTATATAATTCGGCGAACCATTTGCTTTGGATAAAAACTCTTCGGGGCTATAATCATCAGTTATTCTGTCAAATGTAATAGTTTCGTTTTCTCGCTTGTTTAAAAATGTCAGAGCAGTATAAGTTTGTGCATCAAAAACCTTTTTATGGCTAAAATCTATAATTCTTGAAACACACTTTTTTTGCTGGAAATATTTACGAATTGCTTCACCTGCTAATGAAGTGAAATAGTTGTTAGGAGTTATATAACCAAGTTTCCCCGTTGGTTTAAGTAATTTATATCCAAGTTCAAAAAATGCAAAATATAAATTGAATGTTCCCCCCTCAATGGTTGTCCAATGTTTAACTAAATATTCTCTGTTATCGTCTGAAAGGTCTTGAAATTTCACATATGGTGGATTGCCAACAATATTGTCAAATTGCAAAGTCCAATTAGCTTTTAAACTGTCTTGATGAAATAAATTAAAGTCGCTATATTCCAATATTTCACCGTATTGTAAAGCATAAATTGATAGTATAAGTTTTGTTCTGTGTATATTGTATCCAAGTATATCAGAACCAAAAATATTTTCTTGAATTATTTTTTTTATGGATTTGTTAAATGTCTTTTTATAATAGTCTGTCAAGCCAACTAAAAAAGCACCACAACCGCAACTTGGGTCAAGATTACTGTCCGTTTTTTTAGGTTGAATTTCGTTTATTATGTAATCTATTATGTAATCGGGAGTAAAAAATGCCCCGTTAAATTTTCTGTCTGTGACAGGGATGATAAGTTCAAGGTAATTTTCAAGTTCTTTTATTGTCCCAATTTGTAACAATGATGTGTCAAAATAAAGTTGCGGAACTTGTTCGAAATATTTGAAATAGTCTGTAAGTATTGGGCTTTTACTAAAGTTAAGTTTATTATTTGTCAGGTAGGAGTATACTAAATGTTGTTCAAGCCTTGTCAGGTCGTGAGTTTTAATAAGATCATTTAGTATTGCTTTTTTTATCATATTAATGTTTGACTTTGAGTAACAAAAGTAAACATAAAATTCCGTTCTGTCAATCACTTTTGGAAAATATTTTTTCACAAACACCAAACACCTTAATACTTAAAATTCCAGATAAATAAAAGCTTGCGCCTGCGAACTGTAAACCTGGTAAATGATGATAAACGCAATAATCACCACCACTGTTTTCAATGTCCAGTGAAGCTTTGTAAAACCATTCAGCAGGACAGTGTTCCACCTGAAAGGCGTATAATGCAGCAGTAATCCGAAAATCAGAACGAGGAAAGGATATATATATAAACTTATCCATTGCCAGGCAAGACTGAAATTAAGACTTGTAAATATTTTTTCATATATTTTCAAAGCAGATGTTACATCTTTAGCGCGGAATATAATAAACGAGAAACACAAAAAATGGAACGTGATGAATATGCTGATAAACCTGTATATTGCCATGTTTACTTTTTTCTTCAGCCTGTTTCTGATTTTATTTGTCAGTATATCATAAGCCATTGCGATACCATGCAATCCGCCCCAGATAATAAATGTAAGTTTTGCGCCATGCCAGAAACCACAGATGATAAATGTAATCATCACTGCAATCATAGCTCCAAAACTTTGCCAATTTCTCAGTTTCAGCGACATGGGAGTAAACAGGTAATCTCTCAGCCATGCAGAAAGTGTAATATGCCAGCGCCTCCAGAAGTCGGTAACATTTATTGCAGACAAAGGTTTGTTGAAATTAGGCATGATGGAAAAGCCCAGCAAACAGGCGATCCCAATAACTATATCCGTATATCCTGAGAAGTCAAAATAAAGTTGTACAGTGTAACCATAGCTTGCCATTAAACTTTCGAATCCTGAAAAATATGTTGGCGCGTCAAATACCCTGTCAACAAAATTTCCTGCAAGAAAATCAGCAATGAATATTTTTTTAAAAGCGCCGCTCATGATCAGGAAAAAGCCTTTGCCAACAAGCTCTTTATTGATCAGTAATTTGTTTCTTATCTGAGGTAAAAGATCAGCAGCTTTGGAAATAGGCCCTGATAGAATGTTTGGGAAAAACGAAACATACAGCACATAATTAATATAATTATTTTCAGGCGCTTCAATTGTTTTCCTGTAAAGGTCAAAAATATACGTCAGTGTTTTGAAAACGAAGAACGAAATTCCGATCGGAAGAATAATATTCAGAACTACAGGATCCTGTATCCCAGTAATGTTTGCATAAGTTTGTAGAAAAAAATTTGTGTATTTGAAATAGATCAGGCAGCCCAGGTCAATGAGTAACGAAAGCAGCAATAACCATGTTTTTCCGTTTTTTTTCTTTGTATAAAATATTCCTTTCCCTATAAAAAAATCTGTTGTCGAAATTATAAGCAAAAGGACAACTGCTGCGCCACTCACCTTGTAATAAAAATACAGGCTAAAGAGCAAAAGCATAGTATTCCTTGCTTTTACGTTTCTGAAAGCTACAGTGTATAGTCCATAAAATACAGAAAACAAAGTGAAGAACAATACTGAATTGAACAGCAGCGGATGATCGCGATTGTAAACAAGGGCATGTATAAATTCCGACATTTCTTTTGTTCTATTTAGTTGCTTGTATATAAAGTCGTAGATACTGATTTAAGAACAAGGATTAACGAGTTTAGATTTCAGATTTTCAGTTATTTCTAAAATCATCATTCGTTAATCGATATTCGATATTCAAAATATTGAACATTATATACAGGCACTATTTACTGATAATTAACACCATTCCAAGTTTTAGTGCATCACTTGTAAGTCCGTTCAATTTTTTGATCTGATTAACAGTTACTCCGTACTTTTTTGATATATCCCATAAGTTATCGCCGTTAATAACTGTATGTTTAACTGTTCCTTTTGTTGTGCTTGCAGGTTGTGTTATCTGTTGTTTTACCAGTGTCTGTGTTTTTACAGGCATCTGTGCCCCGTGATAGGCCTGTGTAGTTGCCTGCGTTCCGGTATCATACGTTAATTTTTGTTTGTAAATAACCAAAGTTTTCCCTGCAGCAATGGATGTTCCTTGGAGCCCATTCCATAATTTAAGTTGTTTTATGGTAACTTTATATTTCTTTGCAATAGATCCAAGATTGTCGCCCGATTTTATTTTGTAGTAATAGGTTTCGGTCTTCCACACCTGGGTTAGCTCTTTTATGGCTGAAGTTGTAACATCTGTATCCTTGATTTCAGGAAGATTTTTAGTTGCTAATTGCACAGTTATCTTCGTAGTATCCTGAAAATCTTTTGTTGCAATAAGCGATTTCATTCCGGGCTTTATCAGCGACATGTAGTAAGAATTTAAAAGGGCATTAAGAAACAATTCTCCTCTTAAAAAATAACCGGAAAAAGTAAGATGCACCTTGTCGTAACATGCCAGTTTATTCTTTCGCCAGTTTACCATAGAGTATTGCCCGCCGCTCACATAATAATAATCATAAAAAGCACATCCTTTGCGGAATGCTATTTCTCTCATCAGTGCGGCGTACGTTTTACAGTTAGCTTCATCCCAATAACGGTAATACACGTCCTGTCCGTCAGAAAGAATAACAGATGCATCGGGTGATGCTCTTTGTATGATATCAATAATATTCGACAGATCTTTTTCTATTTGTTCTTTGTTAAAAGCCACTTTATAAAAATCATTTAACCCAATATCTACCACAACAAGATCGGGTTTGAGCTCAGAAAGCTGGTACAATAAAAGATTTTCTTTCAAAATACTTTTAAGTCCGGCGCCATTTATTCCAACACTGTTATACAGCACGCCTTTGTCTTCGCTGGTTTCCAGAAGCAATCCGTAGCACTCAAAATAATTCTGAACAGAGTCGGTTTTATTCACAAAGAACTCGATAGTATCGCTTGCCGCAGGGAGTTTAATTTCTATATACAGCCTGTCATTAAAAGCATTACAATCAATATACAAAGGCGCACTAAGTCCGGAGGCTTTTAGCTTCAGGTTAAAACTTTCGGACGAACGTTTACAGTATAACTTCAACACATTACAATTGCTTTTCAACGCTCCTTTATTGAATATAATCTTAAAACTGGCAGAACTATCTTCAGTATGTATTGTTGCTCCTGTAATCCCCATATCATACGCAGGCAAAGGCTGAACATTCCTGGAATAATCCCATTCGCCCTTGCATGATGTTTTATAATCGTAAGCAGCATGTGTTGCTGCAGCGGCATACGGAAAAACGAAACCCCTTCCGCCTTCATTCATAATGTCCTGCATCTCGTTTCGGATGTAACCGGTAAAAATATCAGCCTGTACATGCGAATCGCCGATGTGCAACACTTTCAACTTGCGCGAAGGTGTTTGTTTTATTTTGTCAAACAGGCTGCCTATTGATGAATAATCATTCCATTCAATGTAATTCTGATTGTAACGGATAAAAGGATAAATTTTGTTATACGTGATCAGGCGCTTAATATACTGAGGGTAAGTTATTGAATCGGAATTATACTTTTTTTCATGTAACTGCATGGAAGTAACTCCTGTAAAAGCACAGAAACCGCATAGCAAAATAACGCCAGCTAAGTAAAACATAAAACTTTTTTTCAGCATCCCATGTATCATGAATTTTCTTTTTTCCTTTGTCTGAATTTATATTGATTGAATTCTATCATCAGAGCGTTGAATAATTCTTTCCCGATGACTTTTTGTCCATTATTAGTAAAATGTCCATCGTGCGAAGCAAGACCTTTATTTGTCCATGTGAGAATGGAATTAGCACCGCCCATTACTTCAAACAAATCCCAGAATGCACATCCGGCTTTGAGTGCAGCCCTTTTCTGTGCATCCCTGATTTTCGGAATATACGGATAAGAACTATATGTGCCATTGTACATGGCAGCCATATCACCTGCTCCTATCACTAATATACTGATATCGGGAGCTGCATTTTTAAACCTGGAAAAAAGACTTGAATACATTTGCTCCAGGTATTCTAATTTCTTGTCGCTGGTTACATAAGGAACAGCATTATTGCCATATTGAAATATCACAAGCCGCACATTTAGTTTTTTAAGCTGTGTTGCCAGGTATTCCGGATCAATAAGCAATAAGCCGTCTCCTGAATGCCCACGTATTGCATAATTATCAACCTGAACGCCATTTGCCCCCTCAATCAGTAATCCGTAAAAATCAGGACTGATATCACCCAAAAATTCCAATTTAAAACTTCTCACTGATGGAGAAAAATCAAGCTTATGCAAGACAAAGCCTTCTACAGGATTTAATGTATCCGTTAATATTTTTTCATTATTTATCTGATTATATATGTTCATCAGGCATTTTGCCGATGAGCGTCCATACATCAGAAAGGCATTGCTGTACCTTACATTCGTGCCAAGTGTAATGCCAACGGTAGCATTATAAAATACTGTTTGTGTGTTGAGTTCGGTCGCAGGGTTGACTTTTTCATTATCGTCAATATTGTTGTTTCCGTTTTTTAAAACAGAATATTTTGAAAATTTATATACGTTTCCCGAAAGGCCATAATACCCGCAACCATATCTATTATGAAAGACATTGTATCGAATCCAGTTGGGACTTGAATTGCGGGCAAAGTTTACATTATCTGCAATATCATCAAATGGCACAAAGCCAATGCCGCTGCCACCGAATTTATTTTGAAAATTTGTTCTTACATAACATGTAATCCTGTCGCCTTCCAACTGCGAATCACCATAGTGAGCAACACGAACCATGCTTGCCTCTTTTTCTTTAAGCAGTGCCAGAAAAAAATCATCGAGCGCATAATTTCCTTTGTTTTCGGGGTTGACAAGGAAATTGTTTTTGATCTTTGGACATAGTCTTGAGAGTGAAGTCCTGTGCAGTTTTCCGTAATTAATTGAATCATTTGCAAGGTAGGCATTGATAAGGCTGTCGGCTTTTTCGTTGTTATTTTTATAACTAAAATCGGAGAGCGTGTTATAATCAATTACCTTTATCTTTAGTCCGTTGTTGCACGGAAAGGGAACGATTATTTCGGGAGCAAAAGAGACTCCAACGAGTAAAATATCAACTAATAAAATGATCAGTAATATTTCGAATGTTTTGTTTTTCATATTGGTTTCTGAAACCCGAATATTATAAACTTGAGTTTTGCACAATTTATTTTAAGTCACTCAGAGCCGGACACGGCAAGCGATAGCGAGCTGCTGTCCGTGTCGAAGAGTGACAATCCGGTCGACTTCCCTGCCTGAACTGCCGTTATAGCAGGCAGGGACACGATTCTCCTTCCACTATCGTTGCAAGAGAATCGGCTCATCCTGACCATTATTACATCCATATTTCTTTTTCTTTTCCAGTCGTAGTAAAAAAGACAAGTAATTTTATTGATATTTTTGTTTATTGCAAAATTACAGATACTTACAAATGACCTTTTTCATGCAAAATTCAAGTTATAAATATGCAAAAATAAGCGTAATAAAATATAAATTCATATCAGATAGGGCAAATTTTTGTAGTGTGAAAGTTTTTGTATAACAGGAAACCCGCTTGTAATCATCCACACGATTTCCTTTTATACTATAGTTGTTATTAAATGGTGAATGGCTGGGAAATCCGATTGCTGACATTTTCCGATAAATGGCTTCTCTGATGAATGTTTCCGGTATGTCCTTTCCATCACAATATAAAGTAGGTGTATGGTAGTTGAAATATTTCATTTTTTAATTCAGTTGAAATGCAATGTTACTAATAATTCTGAAAACTTATAAAATACTTAACCGTAAATCATGAGACAACTTTATTTCTTTTTATACGTCTTAATTAACTAATACTTATTTTTGTGATAATTTTACAAACATGAAAAAGACAAAATACTCATTCGCAACCTTGTTATTTATTTTTGTTTTCTGCGGTTTTATTAATGCCCAGATGACTCTTACCTTTTCCGCTGATACCAATCATGTATGTAACGGAAATGGTTGTGATTACTTCGGTCCTTCAATTCTCATAAATGAAGTAATGCTAACACCTTCCATACACGATGGTTCAATATATGGAACAGGTCCTGGGTTTAATTCCGGAGATAACGAAGGCGAATGGATTGAACTGTACAATCCTGATTTATGTAGGTCTGTTGATATCTCTTGTTACTACCTTGGCAATAATACTATGGATAATGCGACGAATTTTGGAGGAGGCTTTAGGGTTCCTGCCAATACTATTGTCCCCCCACGTGGTTTTGTAGTAATCAGAGGTATATATGCTCCTCAGGTACCGGCTAATCTGCTTGTGCAAAATGGAGGTAATACAATTGAAATTGTTGTTGATAATTCATTGAGTAATGTTTGTTTAGGAGGCGGTTACAGGTTGTGGTTTCCTAATGCAGGCGGATGGTTTGCATTTTATAATGCAGCTGGGATTCCTCAGGATGCAATTTCATGGAACAGCACTACCAACTCATGTATGTCTTGTAATCCGTGTATCCCATCCTGTTCCGGCTGTACAGATGCAATTTCACTACCTTCTTATGATGCTATTCCTGCAAATCTTAAAACATATATAACAGCTCTGAACCCAGCAAATTTTCTTGGACAATCATGGAGGAGAATCCCTGATGGCGGAGCATGGAGTAGTTCTGCCTCAACACCCACTATGGGAGATTGTAATTCTATTTGTAATCCGCCTCCTGTTATCACCTGCAACGGTAAAGCTACCGTTACAGTTTCCGGAGGTACACCGCCATATTCTTTTATATGGAACGACCCGCAGGCTTCGCATGCAGATACAGCCACAGGACTTTGTGCGGGGAACTATTGTGTTACAGTTACTGATGCTAATAGTAATACGCAAACCGGTTGTGTTGATATAGTTGACTTTAAACCTACCGCTACATTTAACAATGTTACACCTATATGCGTAAATGCTAACCCTGTTAATCTTACTTCTTATGCATTACCTGCGGGCGGTACATTTATGGGACCCGGTGTAATAAGCCCAAACTTTAATCCGGCTACTGCCGGAATCGGTATTCATACAATTTTTTATGTTTATGCAGACACTAATACATGTAAAGACAGCGTTATTCAGACAATAACCGTTAAACCATTGCCGGTGGCGACCCCAAACATTACCCATGTTTTATGTAATGGAGGAAACACCGGGCAGGTAAATTTAACAGTATCAGGTGGCGATCCTCCTTACACGTATCTGTGGAATACTACACCTCCACAAATAAACGCTAATGCTAATAATCTCGTAGCAGGAAATTACACTGTAATAATTACTGACAGTAGCGGATGTGATATAACTTATACCTACACTGTTACGGAACCAACTGCAATTACGATCAACCTTACACCCATTGATGAAAGTTGTACCAACAGTTGTAATGGGCAGATAACATCTACTGTTACAGGAGGCACAGGTACATCATATACCTATTCATGGAGCAACGGGCAAACAACTCAGGATGCGACTGGCCTTTGCGCAGGTAGCTATACGTTGACAGTAACAGACACAAACGGTTGTACAAAAAATGATAATGTATCTGTTTCTACAGGTTCGATTATTAATGCTGATTTCACAGCAAATCCTGTTTCAGGGATTGCTCCTCTTTCCGTTAATTTTTCATATACAGGTTCGGGAGCAAATACCTATCAATGGAATTTCGGTGATGGCGGCACTTCTGCAATGCAGAACCCTGCTTATACGTTTATGACAGCAGGGACTTATACGGTTACTTTGATTGTTAACAGCGGTACCCCTTATTTCTGTCCTGATACATTCAACCTTTCGATTGACGTGATTCTCCCTTCCCTGCTGGTAGTTCCGAATGTTTTCACTCCCAACGGAGATGGTAAAAATGATGAATTTTTCCCAAAATCTCGGGGTATTGACGTTTTCAATTGCATGATCTTTGACCGCTGGGGGTTAAAAATATATGAATGGAACGACATTACAAAAGGCTGGAACGGAAAAACCGAAGGAGGCAAAAATGCCAGCGATGGGGTATATTTTTACATCATAAGTGCAAAAGGATTTGACAAGGTTGAATATGAAATGCAGGGAACAGTTACACTTTTAAAATAAATTCAAATTAAAATAGCGGTTTGTTTGTAACCCCTCACCCCATCGAAATACGAACTCACGAAGTACTAAAAGAAAATGAAACCACGTTCGGTGCAATTTCGTAATTCGTAAGTTCGGAAAGGATTCGTAGTTCGGTGCAATAATGAAAGAAGAAGACAGGTGCTGAGTAGTAACATTTATTTCCTTTCTTTTGGAGTTTATTCTTCAGATTCTTTTAATTTATAAACCTTATCGTTTCTGCGCACCAGTTCCGGAACAGGGACAGAACACACATCTCCTTTAACCGCAATTTTGGAACTTGTATGTTCGATGCGAATTTCCTGAATCTTCATTTCTGCCACACCGGTGGTTGGACCTATTATGAGAATATTATCGCCGACATTGATATCATAAGTTTCTATCCTGACCTCTGCAACTTTTAAATCAGAAAAATAATTGGTAACTTTACCAACATATATTTTTGTTTTGCTTGCGCGGGAACCGTATTTTTCAGTCCATTCGCCAAGTTTTCTTCCAAGGTAGTACCCGTCCCAGAAACCACGGTTATAAACCGAACCAAGCCGGTTCATCCATTCATCAATTCTTTCTTTTGTATAAGTCCCGTCAAATACAGCATTTACAGCTTCGCGGTAACATTTCGTTACGGTTTTTACGTACTCGGGAGAGCGTCCCCTGCCCTCTATTTTTAAAACTTTTACGCCCGCATTTATTATCTTATCAAGGAATCCTATGGTGCATAAGTCTTTTGGCGACATAATATATTCATGGTCAACTTCTAGTTCGTATCCTTCTTCTTTATCTTTTACCAGGTACGACCGTCTGCAAAGTTGTAAGCATGCTCCGCGGTTAGCTGAATAATTCATGTTATCAAGGCTTAAATAACATTTGCCTGAAATTGCCATACATAATGCTCCATGTGCAAAAACCTCAATGCGGATAAGGTTTCCTGACGGGCCTGTGATGTTTTCTTTTTCAACCGCTTTTACAATTTCTGCAACTTGTATTAACGTAAGCTCGCGGGCAGTAACCATTACATCAGCAAATTGAGAATAATATTTTACTGCTTCAATATTGGTAATATTGCACTGTGTGGACATATGAACCTCAACTCCCGCGCTGCGTGCATACGAAATAACAGACATGTCGGAAGCGATAATAGCAGAAACAT
>Ga0247842_10007109_pt1 | contig 12285 bp, 10 predicted proteins | sample LaCruzMarch2015__3_FD_192411 | JGI IMG/M metagenome (GOLD analysis project Ga0247842, IMG submission 192411) | Freshwater microbial communities from meromictic Lake La Cruz, Castile-La Mancha, Spain - LaCruzMarch2015_19m | ecosystem: Environmental > Aquatic > Freshwater > Lake | place: Spain...
TTATTAATTATTTCAAAAAGGGATTTTTTAACTTGACAATAGTAGGTCTTCTTCATGATATCTCCATGATTCGAGATTGATTCCACAGGGCATCCCCCGCTGCACATGGATATCCATTCGCAGCCTTTGCAGTCCCCTTCCTTGAGATTGAAATACCGGTCAAGCACAAGATTGTGGGCAACACTTCCAACAATATCCTTAATGCTATTCTCATGTATATTTCCAAGCTTAGTCTCTTCAATATGTGTTGATCTCGGGCACATGTAAATCATTCCCCGGGGGTCGGAAGAAATGATCCTATAGCAAGAATAGGCAGAGTATTCGCATGTTTTTGGCCATCCTAAAAAGAAGCCTTGAACCAGCCCATCAAACGGGTCAAGAACAAAATTGTCCTTATCTCCTTTCCACAGTTCATAGAACTTCCTCATTGAGCCCTGGGTCTCCTCTTTTGACGGCAGCAGTTCGTCTTTCATCCCAAGCCCATGCCCACTTGGAGTATAGAAGTTCACCCTTGCCCTTCTACCTAGATTTTTCAGATTAGAATAGACTTCCTCCTCCCTTCCAATCATATTTTTTGTCAACACAGAGATAAGGCTGAGGCTTTTGTTTGCAGATCTTATATTCTCAAGAACTTTTTCTCCCACCTTATTCCCATTCTTTGTAATCCTAAGCGCATCCTGGAGGTCCAGGCACCCATCATAACTGCTCCCAAATCGAAATCCCAAGTTTCCCAGATATTCCTTCCTTTTGTGGTCTAAAAGAATGCCATTTGTCTGTATCGAGTTAGTTATTAGCAGATTTTTATTATTGCTTCTCTTTTGAAAATTTCTTATACTCTCAAAAAAAGAATCGTTTCTCAGAAGAGGTTCTCCACCTATCCATGTGAAGTGGGCATATTTTTCATTATAATCCAGGAGAGATGCAATCAGCTTCTCTGCAGTGCTGTCCGCCATATCCTCTTTTCTCGAATCATCCATATAGCAATAACTACATTGAAGATTGCATCTCTCCGTAATTTTAACAACCAAAGATATGTCGTATTTCATGCGTTTAGTAATCTATCCAGCCAGTGCTTGAGCTCATATCATACGGTCTCTGTTTCAGATAAGTTTCCTGTTGTCTCTTATCCAAATCCAGTTTTGCCCTTGGTATGAGTTCCAAAATTACTCTGTCAAGCTTTGACATGGATGCATCATTTCTTGGCATTTCATTTTTTGAATAACTTTTGTTTTCCATTGGTTTACCTCCTGATTATTACATAACATTAAAATATAAGAAACATGTGGCTCAGAATTACTTAAGAAACATAAAATTTATATACTTAATATTGTTTTTGAGGTATTATGGCTGAAAGAACCTTTAAAGGAGAAATGGAATCTAGTACTAAGATGTGCCCGCTGGATAAGCTCGGAGTTAAAGATCGAAAGATACTCTATGAGCTTTCTAAGAATGGAAGACTTTCGATTTCAACCATAGCAAAGAAGGTAGGGCTCTCAAGAGATATTGTAGGCTATAGGCTTAACAACTTTCTAAAGACCAAACTTATACCAGGATTCACCCTTCGCCTCAATACTTCTAGATTGGGATTCATAAAGCATATAGTCCTCATTAAATTTCAACACCTTGACAAAAAAGAAGAAAGGGAGATCATAGACAAACTAGTCAACCATGAAGATATTGTCGCGGTGGAAACATGCTCTGGAAATTGGGATATGAGCGTATTGATCATGAGCCGAGACCTAATTCATTTAAACAAAACATTTCAAGAGCTTATTGAAATCTGTGGAAACAATCTTAAGGACTACATAGTCGAAACGCAAATCGATGATCGGGAATTAGGCCTGAACTTTCTTAATGAAGGTTTAGCGGATTCAAAAGACGATAAATATATCCGAGATGGATTCATGAATGAATTTAAGAATATTTCCCCATCAAAAGATCCAAAAATTGATGAGGTGGACATTAACTTGATCAATTTACTTATGGCTGATTCAAGAATGCCAATGGTTGAGATATGCAGCAAACTTAAATTGACTCCTCCCGCAGTGGAGAACAGGATAAAGAAATTGATAAAAGAAGATGTTATATATGGGTTTATGACCCAGGTATCTCTTCAGATGCTCGGGCTGCATTGGTACTGGATACTTCTGAGAACAAAAAACCTTACTGAGAAAAGAGAAAAGCAATTCTTAGATTATTTAAAGAAACAGCCCTATATCACCTGGGATGCAAGGACCATAGGGAGATATAACTTTCATCTTAGCACATTTGCAAGGGATTCAATACATTTCAGAGAGATTCTCTCAGATCTAAGAAAAGAATTTTCTGATATAATAGTAGATTATGATTCTCTACTTGTTTTCAACCAGTATAAGTACATGCATCGGATTGCATGATAATTTTTAATGTAAAAGATCGCTTGCCTTGCGATAATATCTTTTTTCATTTTTCTCTATCACTCGATCATTGGATAATATCCCTTAAGCCGGGAGATTATCTCGTCAGCATTCAGCTCAATCGCATTTATCGGCCCGGAACATTGGTTCCATTGAGGATCATAATATCTCCTTCTAATCTCATATTTTTTCCTTTTAATTGTATGTCCTTTCATCTTTTTGTCTATGAACTTTTGCTCAACTTTTTTAATCTCTTCTGAATATTTCAAATCCCTTTCATGCCTTTGTCTGACATGTGTAATTCTTCTTATTTTATCGCTTAAGGAATCATAATTTCCAGATATCCATTTATTCCAGCTGTATGAACTGTCAAAATATCCTTCTCCATGATAATCGGAGAATCTTTTTCCATATTCCATTGCGTTGATCGCTTTTTGCTCGGCCCTTTCTTTATGAACCCAATGGGTAAACTCAAAGTTTGGAAAGTCCGGACTAGTCTTTTTCTCAACACCATCTGAAAAATTATTTAAGCAATAGTCTGAAAAATCTTGAATTTCTTTCTGATTTAGTGAGGATGAATGATCCATATTGATCAGCAGGCCTTCCATTTTTTTGCTTTTGGCGAATTTTGCAATAGAATATAGCATTATATCCTTCCAATTATTTGCAGGAGATTTTTTGTAGCTGAATTTTCTTATCCCTTCTATGTACTTTATTAGGTTTTGACTGAGCAAAACTCCATCAACAAGGAGTTTTTTCTTTCCAGATTCATTCACAAATGCGGAGATTATTCTTCCTTCAAGCCCATAATTAAAGTAAGGCTCGCTATCCATCCGTTTATCATTCAAGAAAACTGAGAGAATTATAGCATTCTTGTCTAAAGCATATGCCACTGATGCTTCAGAGCATTTTCCTCCAGGAAAAACACAGAAATTATCCCTCTCGTTTTTTAGATTACGTTCTAAAAGAAGTGGTTTTTCTTCTAAAACGACATTCAAAACCATGTCATTGGGATGTATTACCGAAGTATAAAGCGAAGAGTAATAATCAAGGTAATTCATCAACCCGCTTATTTTTTCTTTTTTAATATTTTTTTCTTTAATAAAACCCATAAGGTCCGCAAACAGTCTCTTTCCGGCATAAACCGTGCTCATCAGTTGAGGGGATTTTACTGCTTCGTTCTTTTTATCTTCATCTTTCTTCATCCTAAGATATTTTTCATGAAAATCTTTAATTGATATATTATGTTTGATATAGAACCCATCAATAAGCGTTTTAATGAATGCCCCTCTATGCATATCTTTGTTTTTCAAACAAGAGTAAAGGTTAGAAATAAGATCGTTCATGCTTTGCGAGAATTCCCGTGCTCTTTCCAATCGTTCAGATGAAGATTGATTAAATATTATCTTAAAGATACTTTCTTCTTTTTTATCAGAGGGGGCACTCAATAGATATTCTATCCCTTTCCATTCGTTCAACCTTCCTGGAGCTTTCCAATCTCTCCTTTCCGGGCCCAGAAAATCATCTTCCTTATAACCAAAATAGAATTCAAATGCATTGACATGTGTCGCAGAGTGTTTGCAAGTTCTCTTCTTAAAATGCTCTGAATCAATAAACTTTACTATTGCCTTATTCATGTCACTTTTAGGCATACAAAAAAATGAAGGGTGTTCTATTCTGAGATATCTAGAGGTTTTTCTTATTACTTTTTCTCTCCATTTCGAAGACTTTTTATCCAATTCTTCCGGCAAAGATATCCGGGCTCCAGGTAAATTTAGCTGGATGTTATTCTTTAAACACCAATAGAGAAGATATATTGGATCGTTGAAATCTGCTTTCTTTCCCATATTCTATGATGTCTTAAGAAATATATAAACCTTGCTAAATTAACCACTTTAGAGTAACACTTTATACTTAAATCACTATCGCTTTGATTATCTTGACTTCAGAAATAGGCCTGTCTCCCGCATCCACCTGGACCTTTCCAATCTTGTCTACAACGACCATCCCTCCATGGCTTCACCGATGGGCAGATTTATTTTGCCGTTGATTGTTTATGATTCTCCGATGCTGTTTGAGTTTATAAGGATTGTCGAGAAGGAACGGATGCATTACAAGAAAAACTTTTTTACCTCTTCATTGCTTAATTGTTTGAATCTGTCGCATTTTTGTCTAAGATGCCAAGAAAACTTCTTCTCAAATCCCACATTCTCAACTTTCTTGCCTTCTTCTTTCACGGCCTGAATTGCCGGGACAAAATCTCCATCGGATGAGACTAATATGGCCATGTCATAGGCATTCTTATGAGCCAATTTTAACATGTCTATTGCAAGGCAGATGTCATCTTCCTTAACAGTATAAACTTCTTTGCCATTTATCTTTTCTTTCATCATCCTGCAAAGAACCAACTCAAAATCCGGAATCTTCTTCAGCTTCTCAAAGAACTGCTGCTGTTTTGAATAAGTCTTTTCATCTTTTTTCTTGTCCAGTGGGGCAGTGTAATAATATGCTCTTATCAGCTTTCTGTCTCCTGCAAGATATTTGACAAATTTCTCAAAGTCAAATTCGGTGAGCTTATCTTTGGATTTGTTTTTTATATTCTTGAGAATATGATATAAATTGCTTCCATCAATAAAAACTACGACTCTGTCCAGGTTTTCCATGTGAGAATATATGATCCCAGCTTTGCCGAAGCAATGCTGGGGGGTATATAACTATTATACATTCTTGGTGGTTTTTAAGGTTTGTGTTTCTAATTTGGTTCGATAGAAAAACGGCCCATCTTTTGACCCGTGATGGGGAAACGCCCAGACCAAGGGCAAAACACTAGGTTCGGAATATCGTTGATCTTCTAGTTGTTTAAACAAGCATCAACTGCTTCTTATGTTATTTATCGTCGACAAAGTATATAAATTCATCTATTTGTCGATGCTGTTGATGTTGACATTTTTGTTGACAAAAATGATTACTTTTGGGATTTAGCCCAAAGATATTTATGGATCTCTTCAAGGGACTGAGCAATAGACTCATCATTTATTATGATTCCCTTTGGTTCATCTTTTTTAAGCATTACGAACGCAGTTTTATTGCCAAATAAGTATATTCCTGTTTTGAAATTATTTAGAACTGGAAGGACTCTTGTTTCTCTTAATTCTTTTTTATCATTCTTTACCCTTTCTCGGCTTTCTTCCGAGTCATCCATCAACATCAAAGATTTAATTCTTTTTTTAGCTCGTTCACGACTAATACTTGGTAAGAAAAATGGTAAAAGTTCCTTGGCCAACTTGGTATTGAGAAATCCTCGAATTTCTTTTTGAGGACCATTAATTATTTCCTTGTATACTGTTTTCAGACCATCATTTCCTTCATACAGCTCGACTTGGGTTCTTGTATAAGGGGTTTTTGTTAATGATCTAAGTGTTGGAAGGACTTCTTGTATTATTTCTTGCTTCTCTTTAAGCATGGAGATAAGTTGGGATGGATCAGTAGCAGAGAAATATTTTACTCCACCTTTAATTACATAATTTGCGAGGCCTTTTTCAATTAAGGATTTCAAAATGCCGTAGGTTGTCTCCCTAATTATACTGGATTTTTCAGCAATCCTATTAACTTTGGAACTTCCAAGCTCAAGCAAGGATACGTAAACGTTTATTTCTCTGTCGTTTAACCCAAATGATTTTAGGGCCTGAGCTATTTCCATAGTTATTAGTATATTCTGATATATTTAAATCTTCTTTTTGTAGTAATTTTTAACCAACAAACATTCAAATATATAGACTACTGCATAATAATAACAAATAGGTAAATCATGGAAAACAAAAAAACAAACAACCAAAGAATCATAGAACAAGGGGCATCCGCTTCTAGAATATTCAGAGGCGCAGGAGAATCTATTGCATCCCAGGAGCTATATGGAAATAGCGGGCAGCACATTACTTCACAACTTCAGAAATTGTTCGAAACAAGCCAATATGCTACTGAAAAGAACATCACACTTGCGGATTTGGGCAGCTTTAAGGGAGAATTACTCTCTGAGATATCATCTAGACTGAAAGATCAGGGATATTCTATAAAAACTGTTGCTGTGGATAGAATTTCAGATGTCTTGGAATCTAATCCTGCAGATATAAAAGTCATTGGAGAATTGGACAAGATTCCAGCTAAATCAAATAGTATTGATTTTGCGATTATGAGATATGTCTTAGTATGGAATCCTGCGGAGGTGCAGAAAAGTATCTTAAAAGAAGCCATTAGAGTTACAAAAGGCGGAGCAGTAATCCAACATGCTGGTCCAAAAGAGGCAGATGCAGAAGATTGGAGAGCAAAATTCAATTTTATTTTTTATGAAGGGAATATACCTAAGCTAAGAAGAAACAGCTATTGCTATTTCTCTTCAAGAGATGAAATTGAATCATGGATGACCGAGTCAGGTATCAAATTTTCAAGATTGGATGAAAAGGTTATTCCAAAACTATCCGAGAGCTTTGTTGAAAGGTTCAATCTTAGTTCTAATGATGAAAAGAGTCTAAAGGAAGTTCTTGGAGACAAGGACTACATTGTCCGAACTACATGGCATATTTTCTCTGGAGACAAAAATGAAATCTAAAATAAACTTTTTCAGAAACTTCCTATTTATTCCAGCAATAAAGATTGAAAGATGCGGTAGCAAAATAAACGACCTTGATTTAGATGGAATTATTTATGATTTGGAAGATAGTGTTGCCGAATCAAGCAAAGATGAAGCAAGAAGCAAATTAATCTCTTATCTGAAAGAAAATAGCTCAAAAACTCTGAATTGTGTAAGGGTGAATTCCATAAGAACTAATTTTTACGAATCGGATTGGAAAGCAGTAAATGAAATAAAACCTGATATGGTGTTTCTTCCGAAAATTGAATCTGTCGAAGAAATAAAGGATGCTGAAAGAAGAATAAAAGATTATGAAATCTCATATGGTAAAACTCTTGATCTATTTGTAGCCATAGAAACCATCAAAGGTTTTTACAATCGTGATGCCATTTTTTCAAGCTCTAAAAAGATATCAGTAGTAGTATTGGGTTACGAGGATATGTCGGCTGATTTGGGAATAGAAAGACCCGAACTAAAAGAAACAGGTCCACTCAACAAGATGCTTATGGATCTTATTATTTCTTCAAAGATGTATGGAATTCAAGCAATTGGCGCAGTATCTAGAAAGATAAAAGAAAATGCAATTGATGGAGTTAGAGAAGAGGCTTTATACGAAAAGAAAATAGGGTTATTGGGTAAACTCGCAGTACATCCTCTCCAGATTAAGCCAATTAATGAAGTCTATGATCAAGATAAAATGGTGGCTGAATATAAAAAGAAGCTTGAAGCATTTGACAAACTTTCAGATGGTTCCTGCGTTATTGTAAATGAATCTGGAGAAATGGAAGATACGCCTTCATTAAAATTGGCAAAAAGAGCTTTAGAAAAATATGGGAATTGAGTCTAAAATGTAATCTAGATACTCTGCAGCACATAGACACTATTAAAATTAAGTCATAATCTCAGAAGTGTCTAATCTGACACCTAAACAATGAATATATAATATGGTGGGTGTCAAAAATGAGAATTTTGAGTAATTTTATTAATAATAAACTCAATTTGACACCTCATTTTTCGCGTGTCAAATTTTAGTCCTTTTAGCATATATACCTAATATCAGAAGGACTAATTTCAAATTTTTATTCAATTTTATATTTAATAAACTCGAGAAGACACTTGAATTTTTGATGGACTAATTTGGGATTATTAAGGATTTCATTTCAATAATTTTTCTTGCAAACATTTCTTTGAATTCCTCATCTTTGATCAGCAGATCCATAAGACTATCTGAGCTTTTTCTTGTCTCATTCTCCTCTTTTCTTCTTTCTTCAAGCTCAATCGCAGTCTTTATATCTAAAATTCCAGCGCATTTCAAACAGTATTTGCTTTCTGAACCATTTATGGTGTCACATCTTGAACATTTCTTAGGTTTCAGCTCGCTTTCTTTGGTTTCCTTTTCTGTTTTTATTCCATTCATTTCAAAAATTGCTTTATCAGTTTCTTTTCCGCTTAGATGGACATAAACTGCTGGCATTCTGCTTCCCTGTATCCATCCAAAATACTGATTCATTTGAAATTCTGTAAGATGATTGGCCATGTAAGTTGCTCTTGAATGCCTTAGAAAATGAGGATTGCACCTTTTGTCTATTCCAGCCTTCTTGAAAAGCCTTCTCAAGAACATTCTTATCGCGTCATAATGTAATATTTCTTCTTTCCCTCTCAGCTCTGCCCAGAGAGCAGCCTTTCTTTCATTCTTTCTAGGATGACATTGAAGCCAGGCCATGAGATAAGGAGTAGAAGCAATCAATCTTACTTTTCTGCTTCCAGTCTTTCCTTGAACTGTTAGAACTATTCCATATTGATCAAAGACAACATTTTCTATGTTCAATGATGCAAGTTCTCCTATCCTGCATCCGCTTTCATAAAGCATTGAAACAAATGCCTTATCGCGAGGATATTTTGCTGTTTCTATGAGCTTCTTTATCTCCACTTCAGTTATCAGCTCGCCTTCAGAAGGAAGCTTTTCATCAGATCGCTTAACATTTGATTTTATCCATTTGACTTCAGGAGGATATTCTTCATCATTTCCCTTAAGCCATTTGTAAAATCTCTTGAGCATAACTTTGTAAGTATTCTTTGTCCAGGGAGACAAATCAAGTCCCTGGATGATTCCAATCAGTCTTTCAATATCTTTCTTATTCACTACATCAAAGTCTTTCCCTAGATGCCTCGAAATGATCCTGAGGATGGAAATATAGCGTATCTGCCTTGGCAGACTGAGATTTTGCAAGGCACCATATCTCTGAAACTCAAGGATAAAGTTCTTGTTCTTTTCACTTATGTCTTTCAGCTTTCCAAGTTTCCTTATCTCGTCCCCTAGTTGCTTCTTGTATCCGTAAATGTCTGCTCCTTCTTTCATTTTTGTCCTTTCCCATATTAGAAGCATTTGAGATTTATATATCGCCTAGTCACTTTTCTGACTACTATTTTGTTATCTTTTTTGTTATCTTTTTTGTTATCTTTTTTGTTATCTTTTTTGTTATCTTTTTTGTTATCTTTTTAGTAGTCAGTTTTGTAGTTTTTTGCGATTCTTGTCAGGGAAGCGAACTAGAAGATGAACGCCCAGACCACGTCACGGCGTATTCTGTATAATCGATGGATCTCCAAAGCTTGTTGATTTGTCATCGATGTTCTGGGTTTTTAAGGATTGTCGAGATTGGAGTGATAGAATAAAAGAATTATTGCATAGAATGAAGTACCTGCTCAACAATCTTTCTTTCCACTGGAATCTTGTAATCCCCTTTGAGGATCTTTACCTTCTCAATATCTTCTAATAATATGAATGATACTCCTTGTGTTCTCTCCTTTTTGTCATATAGTAATACTTTTGAGATATCTTTCAAGTTTATGTATTTTGGAATCTTTGTTGGCAGCCCATTTTGTCCAAGTATTTTTTCATGCAAATTAACCATCTCCTTCTTACAAAAACCCAAGCTATAGGAGATTTTTGCAGCAGCAACCATCCCAATGCTTATTGCTTCTCCATGATTAAGTTTATGATCCGATAAAATCTCTAAAGCATGACCGATTGTATGGCCATAAACTAAAATAAGACCTTGTTTCTTTTCTCTAGGGTCCGCTTCTATGGATTCAACCTTCAGTCTTATTGTTTCTTCAAGGAGTTTATCATACTCTTTTTCTCTAACATATTCTAATAATTTTTGTGATTGACACAAACCGTGCTTGATCGCCTCAGCGATTCCAGAATTATACTCTCTTTTTGAAAGGGTTTTAATCAGATTTTTATCTATTAAAATGAATTCAGGTTCATAAAAAGTCCCCAGCAAATTTTTACCCTGAGGCATATTTATTGCTTGTTTGCCTCCTGTTGTGCTGTCTATTTGAGCCATTACAGTTGTTGGAACATGCACAAAACGAATTCCCCTCATAAGAATTGCAGAAAGAAATCCTGCTAAGTTTCCCACCACCCCTCCACCAAGAAGTACTAGGCAGGTATTTTTTGATACTCCTTCATTTAAAACCTTTGTCGCCAAATCATTTAAATTAGTAAAGGTTTTATTTTCATCTCCTGCTGGAATACTGAATAGCTTAGAATTCAATCCTTTTTCTTTGAAAATGGACAATAATCTTTCACCATATATCTTGTCTACATTGCTATCCGTGATAATATAATATCTATCTGCATTCAACTCCTTAATGCGTGGTGCCAAATCCTCAAACATATTCTCACTTAATATGATTGGACATTCGGTAGACTCTGTTAGGGAGCCATAATCAAACTCTTTTAGATCAGACAGAGGTTTTACTATCTTATACTCCCTTTTTATTATCACTTGCTTTGGAAGCCTATGTAATTTTTCTTTAGTTAACGGCTGAATATAATAACTAATTTCTTTTGGAATCTCATGACCGAGTATAACTTCTCTAGCAGTTTGTATTGCTCTTTTTCCTAGACCTTCAGGGTCAGTGTTTATTGTGGAATATAATTTTCCATTTTGCAAGGCTAACTTTCCAACATGAGTCGCATCAAAACCACTAACGAGAATATCTTGACGATTAATTTCAAATAGGGCAGTAATACATCCCATGGCCATATTATCACTAGTGCAAAAAATACCTTGGAGATTGGGGTTTTTTTGGATGAGGGTCTTTGTTTTTTGATAAGCTTCATCTTCTTCAAAATTTGCCGATATGATCTCTTTTACTTTAAAATAATGCTGAACAGAGTCTTTGAAACCATCTACTCTTTGAGTATAGGATCCAATTTTATATCCAGAGATTATTGCGACATTGGAATCTAAGGGTAATTTTTTCTTAAGTAATTCTCCAGTTTCAAAACCCCCTTTATAATCATCAAAACCGATAAATGTAAAATTCAATCCATCCTTCTTTTTATCTTCTAACTTCGAGTCTATGATAATCAAAGGAATTTTTGCTTGATTTATCTTTTTAACAATAGGGATTAGTTTTATGGGATCAGAAGGAGACAAGATTATCGCATTTACTTTTTGCTTGATAAAACTGGCTAAGATTTTTTCCTGTTCTTTGATCTGAACTATCCTCTCAGGTGAACGATAAAGCAGCCGTACATCATTAAATTTCTTTGATGCTTCTTCAAGCCCCATCCTTACATCAACAGACCAAAAAGGATTATTCTCCGCTTTCAAGCACACGCCAATGGTATAGGTTTTCATCTCATCCCCTCTTATGCAGTCTAATGCTTTCTTATTTTTAAAACCTTAGAATAGCCCAAACAGCCACCTGAGAGGCAAAGAGAGATATGGGGGGTGGCTATTTCGATATTTCTGAGAGATTCTACTAACGCTGACCCTCAGAAAATGGCTCACAAATCGCAAGGCAGATTTCAATGAAATAAGGAGAAGATAGCCCAGATTAGATACCTGGCACAGAAAGAGAGATATGGGGGGTAACTAATTGCATATTTTCAAGAAATTTATCCGACGCTAGGCCCACTTGCCACCCCTATTTTCTGCGTATCTAAAATGGCCCATTTCAACAGAGATTTGCCTTCTTGAAAAGAATATTTGTCAGCTCAGAAATCTTAGCTAATTGCGATTGAAGATCATTGATTTGTTCTCTCATGAGGTCCTTTTCTTTCTCACTTCTCTGCAACTGCTTCTCTATCTCGGTTTTTGTTGTATCAATCATCAAATCTTCTTCAGCAATCGTATCTTTCATTCCTAAAAGCTCAGAGTAGTAATGAATCTTGTCAGATTTCTTCCAACCGAATCTATATTTCAATGCTGATTCTGATTTGTATCTTGGAAGCCAATAGCAACA
>Ga0247842_10007113_pt1 | contig 12276 bp, 9 predicted proteins | sample LaCruzMarch2015__3_FD_192411 | JGI IMG/M metagenome (GOLD analysis project Ga0247842, IMG submission 192411) | Freshwater microbial communities from meromictic Lake La Cruz, Castile-La Mancha, Spain - LaCruzMarch2015_19m | ecosystem: Environmental > Aquatic > Freshwater > Lake | place: Spain...
CGGGGTGATCGATGGAGCGCTTGGTAAGGGCATGCTATAAACAGGGCGGATACCAGTTTGCGAAAAAAACATCGGACATTGCGCGTGAATACGGGATTGGCCGCGTCGCACGGCTGGCAAGTAACGAGAACCCGCACCTCCCGGCACCGGACGTTTTAGCCGCAGCTCAAAAGGCGCTGGAGCACGTGAACCGGTACCCGGATGAACGGGTTGATATGCTGGTAAAAGCACTCGAAAACTATTACGGGGATTACCGGTTTGTCACCGGTGTCGGCATGGACGGGGTTATCGAGACGCTCACAAGAACACTTGTAGAACCCCAGGAGACGGTGGCAATTTCCACTCCCACCTTCTCCTTTTACGGGTTGGCTGCACAGGCACAGGGTGCAAAGATCATCACCGTTCCCAGAAATGAGGACTTCTCAGTTGATGCTGGTGCACTGGGCAGGGCAGGCAAAACCGCAAAGATCACGATACTTTGTTCGCCCAACAATCCCACCGGGAATGCGACACCTGTGGAGGATGTGAGGCAGGTGCTCGAAAGTATTGGGGGCGTGCTGTTCCTTGACAATGCCTATGTTGAGTTCTCGGATTACGACTATCTTCCCTTGATAAAAAAATATGACAACCTGGTCATCGGGAGGACTTTTTCCAAAGCGCACGCACTTGCCGGACTCCGTATCGGGTATGCATTTGTACCGGCTTGGCTTGCGCCATTCTACCTGCGTGCGGGCACGCCATTTACGATGAACTCTGTCTCGTGCGCTGCGGCGGCGGCAGCACTTTCTGGTACTGAGCACGCAGGACGGTATATCACACAAGTGAAGCGGTGGCGACAGCAGTTTATTTCCCGGGTGAAATACCCGGTCCTGCCATCGGATGCAAACTTTGTGATGGTGGATGTCTCACCGCACGCAAGCGACGAGATGGTCGAGATGCTTGCCCGCCGTGGCGTCATCGTCCGCTCGTGCAGGAGTTTTTCGGGACTGCCCGATCATTATATCCGTGTGAGTATCGGAGAAGACTGGGAGAACGAATTGTTTATTACGGAGATTAACTCGCTATGATGTGCGGCATCACCGGGACGCCGGGTACGGGAAAGTCGGTTATTGCGGATGAACTTTCCCGCCGCGGGCACACGGTGGTGCACATCAACGACATTGCCGACCGTTACCTGTACGGGGAGGATACAGAGCGGGATACGCAGGTGATCGATGTCGACCGGATGGCAGACGAGTTTGAACCGGTTGACGGTTTTATCGAGGGGCATTTTGCCCATGTCTTCTCCTGCGACCGGATCGTTATCCTCCGCTGCCGCCCGGACGAGCTGAAAAAACGGTTGAAAGAACGGAAGTACCGTCCAAAGAAGATCCGGGAGAATGCTGAAGCTGAAGCTCTCGATTGTATCCTGTTCGAAACGGTCGAAGAGTATAAACCCCGTCAGATCCTTGAACTGGACACCACAGGACGCGATCCCGCGTGGTGCGCTGACCAGATCGAGGGGTTTTTAGACGGAACTGTCCCTGCATCGTTTGGCAATATTGACTGGTCTATGTTTCTGGAGGTCTAAACCATGACGCTCGACCAGTACCGCTCGCATGTGAAGGTCTACTTCGACCCGCTGGTTGCGATAGCGATACGGTGCAGGATCACCCCGAATATTCTCACCATTGCTGCATTTTTTGCGTCAGCTGTGGCGGGGATCCTCTTCTATTACAGGCTGGAACTCTGGGCAATTGTAGCGGTAGCCCTGAATGCATTCTTCGATGCGATGGATGGGGCAGTTGCCCGAGAGATGAAAGTCCAGAGCAAACGCGGGGACTTTCTCGACCATGCGGTGGACCGGTACGCGGATATCTTCATCATTACCGGTATTTTTGCCAGTGGCTTGGTGCCGTGGCAGATCGGTGTTCTGGCACTCACCGGCGTGCTGATGGCATCGTACCTCGGCACACAGGCACAGGCAGTCGGGGTCGGCAGGTACTACGGCGGTCTGCTCGGGAGGGCGGACCGGCTTGTGCTGATCATCGTTGTCGGTATTATTGACTTCTTTGCCCCCATAAGTTTCTTCGGGCTCGGCTGGCTTGGCTGGCTGCTCATGCTCTTTGGCATCTTCGGGCATATCACGGCGTTCCAGCGGTTTGCGTACGTGTGGGCGAAGGTGGAGTGAACCGGGTTTTTCCTCCTTCTCCTGAATTGATAGCGGTACCGCAACGCTGCAAACAAGTCCCATTTGTCTGCTTACTGCTTGTTGAGCCTTTGGGCTCGAATATTTGGGTGTAACATTGGAGTATTCACTTCCTATTCCTGACCCCCCAAAAAAAAGGGAAATAATTTCTACACTGTCAGTTCTATTCATGAGTAAAACGTCGGAAATGTGTAGCGACTATTTATAAAAAAGATTAGATTTATATCTCAGAAATCAACATTATATATACAGAATGACTTCTCCCAAGCATCCTGTAACCCGAAAGAAATACCGGGGCCCGGTATCAACACGAAAAATGAACACGCTCCGGCACCAGTTGGTTCAGATCATCAAAGGTGCAGAAGACTCTGCCCTCAGAACGCCGGCAGCACTCGTCGTCATCGCAACGTACCTGAACCGGCTCAATTTTATCGACAGTGTCAACCAAAAAGTCCGTTGGGATCCGACCCAATGGAAGTATAGTCCCGGTGTATTAGCCCAGCTACTGGTACTTGCGGCATTCATCCCTGCGAATAAAAAGACGGCATTAAGACGGATTCATCTGGCATATGCCGGCATGGATCTTGAACTTCTGGTCGGTGAACCAATCGATCCTGCCGGATTGTCGGACGAACTATTTGCTGCCATGCTGGACCGGCTTCATGAAGCAGGATGTGAAGATTTTTTCAGTTCCCTTGCATTTACAGTCCGCACGATATTTGATCTACCCCCGGATTATACGCTTCACTCAGACACCACGTCTCACATCCTGTATGGCGATTACGAATCTACAGAATCTACAGCAGACCCGTCCCTTGTCAAGGCAACATACGGATTAAGCAAGCAGAAACGAAAGGATCTCAAACAGATCATGACCGGAATGGTAACTGATGGAGACGGTCTGATCCGAATCTGTCACGTCCTTGATGGAAATACCGCCGATACAGAATATAACAACCTGATGCTCAAAACCCTGCAGGCAGTCTATGGGGATGAATTTCATCGGTACTTTTACATTGCGGATAGCAAATTACTGACAAAAAAGAACCTTGCTGTCATATCAGATGCCGCCAAACCGGTAAAGATCATCTCCCGGGTCCCCGAAAGTTTCAACAACAAACAGGCAGAAAGGACCCGGAAACAGGCATATACCGATCAGGACTGGCACCATCTGGGCATCTGCTGCGAATATCCGGCGGGAAAAGGAATAGAACCTGAATACTGGGTTCAGACGTATCAACGGGAAGTATTTGATATCCCGGTCTGGGTTCACATCTACAAAAGTGGTGATGCAGAACGCAAACTGCACGAAACTCTCAAAAAAGAGCGTGAGTTGTTCGAGTCAGAACTCAAAGAGTTGACAGGAAAACAATTTGCCTGTGAACCGGATGCACGCACCGAATTGAACGCATTCCGGAAGTCCCATACAAAATCGTTCTTTGACGTAAATCTATCGTGTACTGCTGCTGTCACAGACAAGAATCCGGTAGGCAGACCGTCTAGTACCCCAAAACCAAAAACCCAAACGGTAACGTGGTCGGTTAATGCAGGTGAGATCATTCAGGATGAAGTTCACATAGAACGACAACGTCAGAAAGACGAATCGTTTATTCTTTTGACGAATATTGACACGGCTACAGTGAGCAGCCGTGATGTTCTGCTGAAGTACAAGGGTCAACAGAAAGTTGAACATAATTTCAGTGTGCTCAAGGAACCGTTGCTTGCGTCAACCCTATTCCTGGAGAAGCCGGAGCGGATTGAAGCGATGATGACGCTTTTGTATTTTAGTGTCCTGATGCATGGAATCTTGCAAGTAATATCCCGGTCCCGGATTGCTACCTGCAAGGAACCGCCCCGGCTCGGACCGGAGAACCGACCGTTGGTTCGCCCAAGGTCGGATACGATGCTGAATATTCTGGCTCTGTTTGAGTTCGTTTCCGAGGGGGATGCTATTTCGATACGGAGTAAAATGCCGGAAAGACGGGCGCAACTGGAACAGATCTTCTATCTTGTAAATTTTGATCCTGCCGCGCTCTGATTGTACGTCAGGGTACATGGGTGCTTTGATGATCTTTGGCTGTCGGCTTGGGATTGAGTTTAATCCCGGGGTGATGACGCTTTTTATGAATCTTTGGCGTAATTTGGGCAATGGCTAATTTCCATCGGGTCGTGGGGGAATTTAATTCCATAATTATCGCCCCTTTTATGATGGGGGTCAGGAATAGGAAATTCACGGTCTTTTTAGGATTTTTTACCTGAGGATAAAAAGAGTTAAATCTTAGACAATTTCACATCAGCTTTGAAAAATGAGATGTCCTTTGAATATGGATCGGCAAATCGTTGATCGATTACAATGAAATATTTGCCGGTTTTCTTAACTGTGAACGTAATATCCTTCTTTACAACTTTATCCTCTTTTACCAAAGGAGATATTCCGTCATAGGTATAGCCATATTGAGAACCCATATCGCCTTTTGCAGCTTGCATTTCATAAACCGGGTTGATATTGTCAAATTTTTCCTCTTCGTTGACATCTAATACAAAGACATTAACGGGTTTCTCTGCATTTATGGATAATCTGAATTTGTCTCCGGAATACAGGTAAGTAAGTCCGTAATCTTCTAAAGGATATTCTTTGAACCCATCACGGTATGCAGAATAAATTGCAGTTGTATCTTCAATGATATAAGGGGATTTGGGCAAAATATCCAAAGATTGAGAATTTAATACCTGGTTTACCCTGACCTGGGCATTAAAGCTATTTTGTTTTGTCTGCCAGATACCCAATTCTGAAACCTGTTCGACGATGGTCTGTGGATCAAGAATTAAATAGTAAGAATCCGCACGGTCGATTTTTAACAGCAAATCCTTGTGAAAAACTTCGTCTGCCTTTTGTACATACCAGATGCCCGGATAACTGTACCCGTACAAACGTGTATCCGTGGTTTTTGACGTGGGTTGTTTTTCCCAAACTGGTGTAACACCATTAAAGCGGGCTTTGCCGGCTGCGTCTGTAACAAGGATGTTGATGGGTTTAGCCGAATCTACCGAAATTATGAAGGTGTCTTTCGGTTTTAAAAATTCAAGCCCATAGTCTTTGAAAGAATAAATTTTTGCACTATTTCTTTCCCCGGAGATAAGTGAAAAAGTCTCGTCGATTATAATTTTACTGTTTTCTGGTTGGGGGGCGATTGTTGAAAACACAGTGGTGACGGGAATTGATTGTGAGGTAACTGGGATTGTTAAATTAATTTGAGGATTTGGATTGGCAATGATCTGTGTTGTGGCGACGGGAGATGCCGTTTGTGTGATTGTCGTTTTTGGGGCAGAGTTCTGATTGGGGGATGTGCAGGCACTCACAAAAACGCACCCGATAACAAGAATTAACAGAATATCCCGGATTTTTATCATGTTGATGCATTATCGTGCGGTAAACATAAAAGCTATTGCAGGGGACTTCATCGGTTATAGGCAAGGAAAAACAGTGTGCCGGTTCAGCGGAATTTTGGTTTTGTGGAGCTGGCATCTTGCTGTTGCGGCGGGTAAAATCCTGCTGGTCGGCAGCGCTGAAATGCTGGACGGATGGGATGGGCGTGCGGTTGCTATTCGGGTGCGGATTGAAAGGGAATGATCCCTATCAATCTTTTACCTCCATAGTGAACGGAAAAGAGGTTGGACGACGGAATTTGGATTGCCGAATAAGGGGGAAAAGTCACCTCTTCCCCCTCTTCTAAGAACCGTACGTGATACTTTCGCATCATACGGCTCAAGCATTTCACAACCCGGTTACCGGGCGGCCATAGGAAAAGAAAGACAATTTGGTTTGAGATTCCGAGGTCAAGACTCTTGATGCATTCATTCTGCCGAGAAAATAATCCCGGTCAAGGAAGGGATTCGCATCAAGTCTGACTTGAGAGTGTCTCCGTATTTTGGTGTCTGAAAATATTATGAGTCGGTTTGTTCCGGTTTTAAAGACCCAGTTACGAGAACCCTCAATGTGCCAGTACCTTTTGGCAATCCATTGATGCCCTTTCTCCGGGTGCCGTCGTTTAGCCCATTTCCATAACATATTCCACACGATACTATCCAGTTTCCTGAATGTATCCGCAGCAACAATATGCCGATGGTAATTTGCCCATCCGACAACAACCGTGTTAAGAGCAGCGATTAACTCATCCTGTGTCCATGCGGCTGCTTTGTGAAGAATATCCCGGATTCTCTCTGTGATTCTCCCGATTGATTTCCGCGACGGTTTTATCAGGAGGATTCCCCGATATTTACGGAAGTTCCATCCCAGAAAATCGAAACCGTCGGCTATGTGAGTTATGACCGTTTTCTTTTCAGATAATTCCAACCCGCGCACGGTAAGGAATTCACGGATGACTTCCCGGATTTCTTCAGCCATCTCCTTTGTCGGGGCTGTTACGAGAAAATCATCTGCGTATCTGATAAAGTAGACTTTCTTTTTGGGATATCGCTGTGCCAGTAACGACTCTATACCGTCCAGTGTCAGGTTGGCGAGCAATGGAGAAATCACTCCACCTTGCGGCGTTCCCAGATCTGTAGGATAGAGTTTCTGGTCATAGACAAAACCGGCTTTAAGAAACTGCGTGAGAATTGTCCGGTCTATCAGGACATTATTCTTCAACCACTCATGAGAAATGTTATCAAAGCATCCTTTGATATCTCCTTCAAGCACCCATTCAGCCGAGTTCTTTTGCGCCAGACAGGTGAATGCGTATGCTGACGCATCCTGAGCACTTCGAAAGAGCCGGAATCCAAATGACCGTTTGTCAGCCAGCGTTTCGGCTACCGGCTGGAGTGCCAGAGCATACAACGCTTGCATGGCTCGGTCAATCATAGTGGGAATGGAGAGCGGTCGCTTTGTATCAGTTCCCGGTTTAGGGATAAAGATACGTTTCAATGGATGAGCTGAATACTGGTTGTCGGTTAGTCTGGAGACGGCTTGCATTTTATCCGATGCGGTAGTCCATAACTCACCGTCTACTCCGGGTGTTCTTTTACCCCGGTTTTGTGTGACAACTCGAACTGCCAGCTGTTTTGCTTGGTACGAGTGTGTCAGCAGGTACTGTAATCTTTTCACAAGGTGCCATTTTCTTTCCACTACTGCCTTTGCAATCCGGGTCTGCAATCTATTAACGTGAGCCCTTACATCTTTCCAGTGAATTGAGTTCCACTGGGTCGCAAGGTCTTTGTCTGTACGCTTCTCGTCGTGTGACGTAGTTGAATGCTGTACATTCATAGGTAGCCTCCCTTCTTTGCCGTAAAATACCCTCAGCAAGTCAGCACCGTTTCCGGTTGGATTGTTCAATCCTATCCTGCCGATTATAGGCAGGCATTTGCTTTTTGCTGTCTCCTCTGCCTCCTGAACAATTTGTTCCCCTCGCGAGGTTCATACCCATTTTTGGGAGTTCATGAGGTTTACCAAGTTCCATACGAGAGATAATTACCGATGCTTTAGGAGCCATCTATAAGCCGGGAACCGCCGCGTCCGTTCGCAATTTCGTTGGCCAAACCGAAACTGCCGGGTTCCATACCTTTTGGTTCAAGCGTACCAGTCTGTTTTCGCTTGTTGTGTCTTACGACTCTTACGATGATTCAGCGTTTGCTTCTCCATAGCGTCGTTTCCCTGGCAGATTGACCAGTTCAGACTTCCGGTTTTTCCACGTTGTCCCACAGGCTTCACGCGAAACCGTTACCAGTTACGCATGCTGTGGTAGGGACATCCCAAACGGATGGGATGGCTTGTGCAATCTTTCGTATGTCTTCTTGTCACTGATTGCCGATGACACATGGGAATATATATCATGTCGAACATGCTTCGTTTATCAATGGAGTTTTATCGTATGCACAAATCTGGTTCATTAAAAACGATTGTATTGTTAACGTGTGTTTTTCTCTGTATGGTCAGTCTGATAGCGGAGGTTTCTGCGCTGTCGGATGGATCATCTGGAGACGCGGCAAACATCGCAGTCAGTTCAGGTGTCATAGCCCCAATTGCCAACTTCACCGGCACTCCCACCTCAGGCACCGCTCCGCTGACCGTGGAGTTCACGGACAGTTCGACCAACATAGTAACGTATTTATCTGCCCAAAATCAGCAGGAATCCAAGATCGGTCTCATAACAAAAACTATCCCGGCGCAGGATACCTCCGGAGCCAAGAACCCCGTACAGGAAAATGTTGTTCCAATTGCAGGGGCAACAGCCGATGAATTACATGCAGCTCCTCTCAACCCCGATTTCATCAGATATATGCAAGAAAAACCATATGACGTACATGTGCAGGATGGCACGCAAGGTCTGGGTCTGGTACCGTCCCCGATATATCGTCCTGAAGTCCGGGACGTTCAGATGTTCGAACCAAACGCGGGGGATCGCTCTACCAGCTATCCGGCAACGTTCGACTTACGGACTTCCGGGAAGGTAAGTCCGGTTAAAAACCAGAGTATCTGGGGACCCGGCCCTGCGTTTACGACCTTTGCATCACTTGAATCAACACTTATGCCCACCACACCAACACCAAATTTTTCCGCGAAAAACCTTGTTAACCTTGCCGGATTTGACTGTGCCATTCCGGATGGAGGGGGCAATGATTGGATTTCAACCGCGTATCTGGTGCGGTGGAACGGTCCGGTAGATGAAGCAACAGATCCCTACCCTACGGGTATTTGGACAACCTCAAGCACTTATCCCCCTGTGAAACATGTTCAGAATGTTGTATTTTTCCCAGGTCGCACCAGCAGGACAGATACCGACAACTTTAAAGGTGCGCTGACACGGTGGGGTGCGATATCCACAGCATTACACTGGGATGAAAATTCATTTTACAATGAATCCCATACTTCATATTATCAGCCTGCATCTGCTGCGGACACTGGAACTAGATTCCATGCGGTAACGATTATCGGTTGGGATGATAACTATGCAGCAACAAACTTTACCACTACCGCTGACGGACCCGGAGCATGGATTGTAAAAAACAGCTGGGGTACTGGATGGGGTGATGACGGCTACTTCTACGTCTCGTATTTTGACAAATATTTCGGTTCTGTAATACAACCATTGGGCACAAAAAGAGGCTCTGCGGTGTTTTTAGGTGAGAGCACTTCCAATTATGATACAGTATATTCATACGATAAACTGGGAGAAGTACGTGATTACGCCTATTATACATCAAAGACAGGATCGTTTGCCAACGTCTTTACAGCCAATTCTTCGGAAACCATAAAAGCTGTCGGATTCTATACAACTGATGTGAATGTCCCCTGTACTATCAGCATTTATAAGAATCCTACATCAGGACCTGTTGGTGGAACTCCCGCAGCCACATTCAGTGAGACTCTCTCCTACATGGGATACAATACTGTCGTAATACCGTCAAATCAGCAGGTTCCTGTTTCAGCGGGGGACACATTCTCGGTTGTTGTAAAGGTAACCAACCCGACCAATCGTTATATTATCCCGATTGAAGAGAATTATCCCGGGTATACCAGCGGAATTGTCTCACAATACGGTCAGGGATATATGCTTGGAAGTAGTGGATGGACAGACCTTAAAACATATATTGATAACAGTCACATCTGTTTAAAGGCATACGCTGGTTCAGCGAGATCTCCATTTGACACATGGAGTTGGAACTTCGGGGATGGGAATACCAGTATACTTCAGAACCCCTCGCACACTTACTCAAGCGCTGGTATTTACACAGTTAAACTAAATGCAACCAACTCAGCGGGAAGTAATACCTTCACACGAACTAATTACATCACGGTTAGTCCCGCTGCCGTAACCCCGGTTGCCAACTTCATTGGCACTCCCACATTAGGCAACGCACCGTTAACCATCACATTCACTGACAATTCCACGAATACGCCGACTAGTTGGGACTGGAACTTCGGGGATGGGAATACCAGTATACTTCAGAACCCCTCACACACTTACTCAAGCGCTGGTATTTACACAGTTAAACTAAATGCAACCAACTCAGCGGGAAGTAATACCTTCACACGAACTAATTACGTCACGGTCAATTCCGGCAGTGAAACGTATGTGTTTGTTACCAAATGGGGATCTAGTGGATCCGGAGACGGGCAGTTTGATTATCCCCACGGTGTCGCAGTTGATTCGTCGGGTAATGTCCACGTTGGGGACTCGGACAACAACCGGATCCAAAAATTTAGCTCTACAGGGTCATTTTTAACAAAGTGGGGATCACAAGGATCGGGGGACGGGCAGTTTGATTATCCCCACGGTGTCGCAGTTGATTCGTCGGGTAATGTCTACGTCGCTGACTGGGGAAACTCTCGGATTCAGAAATTTAGTTCTACAGGAACATTTTTAGTGAAATGGGGGAGAGTGGGATCCGGAGACGGGCAGTTCCTCAGCCCTCGTAATGTTGCGGTTGATTCGTCGGGCAATGTCTACGTCACTGAATCGTCCGCCTGTCGGATCCAGAAGTTTAGTTCTGATGGGACATTTTTAACGAAGTGGGGGACAGAGGGATCCGGAGACGGGCAGTTCCAAGATCCCGAAGGTGTCGCAGTAGATTCGTTGGGCAATGTCTACGTCGCGGATTCGTATTTCAACAATCGAGTCGAGAAGTTTAGTTCTGATGGGACATTTTTAGCTAAGTGGGGTACCTCTGGATCCGGAGATGGGCAGTTCTCCTTTCCCATGGGTGTCGCAGTAGATTCATCTGGCAATGTCTACGTTGCTGACATGTACGACAGTAGGATCCAGAAGTTCAGTTCTGATGGGACATTTTTAGCAAAGTGGGGTACCTCTGGATCCGGAGATGGGCAGTTCTCCTTTCCCAAAGGTATCGCAGTTGATGCATCGGGTAATGTCTATGTCGCTGACTCGGGCAACAATCGGATCCAGAAGTTTGCACCTGCTTCGGCAAATCCCCCGGTTGCAGCCTTTACCGGCACCCCTACATCCGGCACCGCACCATTAACAGTCACATTCACTGACAGCTCGACTGGTTCACCTACAAGCTGGAGTTGGAGTTTTGGGGACGGGAGTTACAGTATACTCCAGAACCCCTTACACACGTACACAAGCGTTGGTACTTACACGGTTTCACTGGACGTAACGAATGCAGCCGGGTCGAATACCAAAACGGTTGCTGACTATATCACGGTGACTGCTCCATCCAGTGTTGATAATGTAGGCATCTTCCGCGGGGGTGTGTTCTATCGCAACGGTGCTGACGCGGTTGTGTATGGCATATCAACTGATACACCCGTAATTGGCGACTGGAACGGAGATGGCTTATCCGATGTAGGCGTATACCGCGGTGGTGTATTCTATCGTAATGGTGCTGACGCGGTTGTGTATGGTCTCTCAACTGACATACCGGTAATCGGCGACTGGAACGGAGATGGCTTATCCGATGTAGGCGTATACCGCGGTGGTGTGTTCTATCGTAACGGTGCTGACGCGGTTGTGTATGGTCTATCAACTGACATACCGGTAATCGGCGACTGGAACGGAGATGGCTTATCCGATGTAGGCGTATACCGCGGTGGTGTGTTCTATCGCAACGGTGCTGACGCGATTGTGTATGGTCTCTCAACTGATACACCGGTAGTCGGCGACTGGAACGGAGATGGCATATCAGAGGTCGGCGTATACCGCGGCGGTGTGTTCTATCGTAACGGTGCTGACGCGGTTGTGTATGGCATATCCACTGATACACCGGTAATCGGCAAGTGGACCTGAACGGTAAAATAAAAAGATCTGGGGAAAAATCTCCACAAATATTTTTTTAGGGGATAGTGGCAATCTAACGACGCACCCTCGTGTTCCCGAAATGACCATCTGCGGACGTACTGTATTTTGGGGGAGGCTCTTTACCGTTCTTACGGGTCTGGTTGAGTTTGGTTTCCCATTCTGCAACCTGTTCTTCTTGTTTCCAGATATCCGGGATGATCGCGTCAGGCACACAATAACCGATTTCCAGTATCTCTTCACGCTTCATCGTCATTACGTCAAATAATATAATTCTCGTAAAGCATATCGATCTGCCGGTTTATTCACCTTATTTCATCAAACAGGGCAAAA
>Ga0247842_10007118_pt1 | contig 12266 bp, 12 predicted proteins | sample LaCruzMarch2015__3_FD_192411 | JGI IMG/M metagenome (GOLD analysis project Ga0247842, IMG submission 192411) | Freshwater microbial communities from meromictic Lake La Cruz, Castile-La Mancha, Spain - LaCruzMarch2015_19m | ecosystem: Environmental > Aquatic > Freshwater > Lake | place: Spain...
GGCCGCGCACCAGCGAGCCAAACAAATTTCCAAATATTCACCCCGTTAGATATTTATTATAGATTGCTATCATAAATTATTAATAAAAAATTTATTAATTTCTCGGGGCCAATAAAATATGAAAAGTCTTAAATCTAACGGGGTAAAATCAAATAATCTTAAAAAAATTATCAACCAAGCCAAGCTGGCTTCAGCCGAACTGCTTGATTTATCCGCCGGCCAAAGAGCCTCGGTTTTATTAAATTTGGCTAAACTATTATTAAGTAAAGAAAAACAGATAACCCAGGCTAATTTAAAAGATATTGCGGCCGCCGGGCGGGCGGGCAAAGCCGAAAGCTTTATTGAAAGATTAAGCCTGAATAAAGCCGGAATAATTTCCATGGCCGATTCTTTAAAGCTAATTGCCGCACAGCCGGACAACCTTTTTAAAACCATTGAGCGGCGTAAACGCCCGAGCGGCCTAAAAATAAAAAAAGTTATTTTCCCGCTAGGCCTTATCGCCATGATTTACGAATCAAGGCCTAATGTTACGATTGACGCTTTCGCTCTGTGTTTTAAAAGTGGCAACGCCGTAATTTTAAAAGGCGGCGAAGAAATCATTTGGACTAATAAAATATTAGTCGGCCTGATAAAACAAGCCTTGGCCAAGGCAAAAATAAATAAAAATATAGTTTTAGATTTAAGTTCAATTGACCGCCAGGCCACTTTGGCTCTGGTTAAAAATGAACAAATTGACTGCTTAATCCCCCGCGGCGGCAAAGGCTTAATCAGCTTTGCTAAAGACAGCGCTAAAATACCCCTAATAATTACCGGCGCTTCAGTAGTACATACTTATGTTGATGATAGCGCTGATTTAACTATGGCCAAAAAAATTATTTTAAACGCTAAAACCAGGCGAGTTTCAATTTGCAACACCTTAGATGTGGCTTTACTCCATAAAAACATTTACCATGATCTTCTTAAATTAATCGCGTCCGGCCTAGAAGAAAAAAATGTGGAAATCAGGGCTGATAAAAAAAGCTTTGCCGTTTTAAAAAAATTAAATTACCCTAAACTAAAAAAAGCCTCCGGGCAAGATTTTGATACGGAATTTTTAGATTATATCTTAGCGGTTAAAGTAACCGATAATTTCACCGAGGCCATGGCGCATATCCAGCGGCACAGCCTAGGCCATAGCGAAGCCATTATAACGCGCAATAAAAAACAAGCCAGCGAATTTTTTAAAAAAATTGACGCGGCTTGCCTTTATTTAAATACTTCGACTCAATTTAGCGACGGCGGCGAATACGGCCTGGGAGCCGAATTAGGCATCAGCACGCAAAAACTGCACGCCCGCGGTCCGTTTGCCCAAGAAGCCCTGACTACTTATAAATATTTAGTTGAAAGCCAAGGGAAAATTAGAAAATAAATAAAGAGAAGACGGTTTTAGTTATTTTTAAAGCGAGGACTGTTTGAGGCTGGTACAGCCAGCCGAGTTCCGCAGCGAATAAAAATCACTAAAATTGCCTTCTCTAGCATGTAATTCAATTACTCAAACAAAAGAAAAATAATCGTAATGAACGGCCACGATATCCGCGGCTTTTATTTTGGCTTTTTCATTATCTGATTTTTTATTATACCAGGCTATTTTCTGCTCCATATCTTTTGAGCTGTAACGCGCCAGCCCTCTGCCTAAAAGTTTTTTATTGTCATTATAAACTCCTACTACTTCGCTTTTATCAAATTTGCCTTCAATTTTTTCTATGCCGGTTATTAGGATCGAAGCGGTCTGCTTTTTTTTCAAAATATCAGCTAAATAAGTGCTGACATATATTTTACCGCGGCTGACGGCGGCCGTGGCCAGCCAATTTTTTATGGCTTTAACTTTTTTACTTTTAGCTGGAAAATATGTGCCTAATTTTTCACCCGACAGTATCCGGGAAACTACTTTATTTTCCGAACCATTAGCTATGTGCATCTCAACGCCCAAAGAAGTTATTAAATCGGCAATAATCAATTTGCTTTTCATGCCGCCCTTGCCTAAACTTTTTGAATCATCAATATATTTTATAAAATTATCCGCTTTTTCAATCACCGGAATAACTTGGCGCTTGGAACCATTGCCAATATTATTATAAACTCCGTCCACATTGGATAGAACTATTAATTTATCCGCCACCAGCATGGCCGCTACCATACTGGCCAGCTGGTCATTATCGCTAAAATCAAGTTCTTCCGGAGATAAAACATCATTTTCATTAAAAACCGGGATAACATTAATTTTCATTAAACTTTCCGTTACCGTTCTGATGCTTAAATAAGCTTGCCGGTCGGCAAAAACCGCGCGCGTGGCTAAAATTTGGGCGCAAACAAGTTTATATTTTTGAAATTCTTTACAATAAAAAGCCATCAGCCTGGGCTGGCCAACGGCTGCTAAAATTTGCTCTTTTAAAATCGTTTTATTATATTTTATGGCTGATGTTTCAACTTCAAATTTTTCCAAAGGCTTAATTGCTCTGCCTAAAGCGACCGCGCCGGAAGAGACTAAAGCAACTTCAATATTTTCTTTTTCTTTTATATAGGCTATATCTTTAACCAATTTTTCAACCACGGCTTCATTAAAACGGCCGTTTTCGTCGGTCAAAATCTTTGAGCCTATTTTTATAACTATTCTTTCCATAATTTTAAGTGAATAGGGCGCCGATTGGAGTTATCGGCGCCCAAAAACATTTTTTCATATTTATTATACAAGTAACCCCCCCCGGTTGCTGTACCTCTTATATCACGAATCTGAGTCGCCATTTGCCCTTCCAAGGCTGACCAGTGAGTGTGTTCATTAACAGCTCACTACCCCCTTCCGTGTAGCAACAGATAGCTCTACCACAGATGGTCGGCACAGCGAATTCCACCACAGATGAAAACTCCATATCAACCTTGGCGTTTTTGCCGCTGTTTCCATTTTTATGATGGATAGTAATCGCCTTGCCATTTTCGGCAAAATTCGCCACAAAACTTCTACCGCCCGTCACTTCCGAGTAATGCTCAATTCGCCCCAATAAGGGGCCACTAGGAATACCGTTCATCGTCCTTCTCCTTTCAATCAACCAGCCGTTAAGTTAAAAGGTTAACAATTAAATACTCTCCTAAAACATCATTATTAGGAATATCCGATTCTTTTGAGCTCGCGAAGAAACCTAACCTTTTGCAGAATGTTAATGACTCGGTCAAGCCGCTCTTCAAAACTCATGTTGTCTTTTACTCCTTCGGTTTGATCCGCGCCGGGTCCTCCGCCAGGCGGAAAAAGAAGTAAATTAAGCTCTTTTGAAGCCGTTCGCATAACAATCCTCCTTTCTCTTAAACGAATTATTGTCTGTTAACAATAGACAGGCTACACATCGCTCTAAAAAACGAATATCCAAATTAATAATAAGAACATTATTTTACTAATATTATAGAAAAAAACTAAATAATAGTCAATATGACGCTAAATTATTTAACCACCTGTGCCGTAAAAACTAAAATTCGCGTGTCTTTATTTTTATAGCAATCCGGCGCTAATCCGGCTTTCTGCCGGCATAATTCGGACAAAAATTCTTCTAAACTCCAGCCGGTCTCGGTGGCCACTTGCGGTAAAAAAACGCCGCTCCGTCCGCCTTGCTTTATAATTACCCCATGCCTGCCTAATTCAATTTTACGCCAGTCGTCAATCGGCTCCGGGGCTGACAAAACGCTTATTTCATATTCCAGCTTGTTTAGCTCGCCTACATCAACCGGGTTAAAGCGGCCGTCCTCCGAGCAGGCCGCTACAGCCATCTCCCGCACCACTTGCCAAAGCGGCTCGTCCGACGGCACAATCTGGCCGATACAACCGCGCAGTTGCCCGCCTTTATTTAAAGTCACAAACGCGCCTTGTTTTTTATTTAATCTGTCGCTGGTAATTTTAAACTCCGGCACTTTGCCATTAGCCACAAAACTTTCCACTGTTTCTTTGGCGATTTTCAATAATATTTTTTGTTCTTCACTATTTAATTCACCGGCGTTCAAAGCTTGAATCGCGTTTATATTTACCTTTTCAACTTGAGCGAACGCGACCGCTCCGTATCCGACCACCCTGGCTTTATCGCCAATATCGGGCGCGTCGCCGCTATTTAAATATTTTAAAATTTCAATTTTATCCCAGCCTTCCAATCGCGCCAGTTCCAGTAAAGTTTTAACCGCGTCAATGCCGCAAAGAGCGGTTTGCTCGTTAGCATAGCCCGAACTTTCCGCCTGTTTCACATAATCGGCCAATTCTTCAGCTTGGCCGGTTTTTATTTTCTCCAAAGTTTCTTTATCAATTTTATTGGCGTCTTCATATTTTGGGTAATGCGACATATCACTGGAAATTACCACTATATCACTTTCACCCAAATTATCTTTTAGGGCTTGCGCCAATTTTTTATATGCGTCGCTGTCTTTATTGCCGAACATAATCGGCACAATTTTAAAATCGCCGGCTAGCGCCGTTTGTAAAAACGGCAACTCAACTTCCAGCGGATGGTCCGAAGCGTGCGCCGCGCTATCATATTTTATACTACTATCGGCTTTTACTAATTTATCGGCCAGCTCTTTATTAATCGGCACTTCCCCGAGCGGCGTTTGCCAGCCGTCGCTATCATCAATCACCGCGCCGTCAAAATAAACCTTATGAGAATTACCAATAATTACGGCGGTATTTATCTTTTTGCCTTGCAGTTGCTTAAAAGCATAAGCCGCTACCGGTCCGCTAAAATCATAGCCCGCGTGCGGCACAATAACGGCTTTAATTTCGCCATTAGTTTTTTGCTCGGGTACATTTTCAAAATACCGGCTGATGGCGTCAGTAATCGCGCCCGGCTCGCTGGGATAAAATTGTCCGGCCGCGGCGGACGGCCTGATTTTTTTTGGCATATCATTAAAAGTTTGCGGCTTAGCGCAGCTAGTTAAAAATATTAAAGCTAAAAATAAAAACAATAATTTTTTCACAATAGTTCCAATATTTTAAGTTCCAGTTTCCCGCTCAAACTATCCCAAACCGCGAAACTGGCCTTATTAAACACGCCGCCTAAAGTTCCCGGGTTGGCCGTTACACGGCCGTCTTTCTCGCTAATCCACGGCTCATGCGTATGGCCGTAAAAAACCAAATCGCATTTTTTTAATTCTAAAACTTTCTTTATAAACCAAGGTTCATGGCATAGGCCCACGATTTTCCCATCTATTTCAAATACGCCCAACCTGCCTAAATAATTTATACGGTTTACTTTAATTGGCTCCGCGGATAATGGTAAATTTTCGTGCGAGGACTGTTTGAGCCCGCTTTGGGCGGGCGAGTTCCGCAGTAGAAAATTTGCTGTTATCCGCGGAGCCACAGCTGTCTGGCTATTATCATACTTATTAATTTCCGTTTCATCGTATATCTCCAGATTACCGCGCACTAAATACAAACTTTTAAAATTTTCAGTTAAAAATTTTAACGTTTCCTCATTAACTATATCGCCGCAGCAAATCGCGTTTTCCACATTTTCGCCTCTGCCCCAATTTACACATTTTTCCAAATTAACCAAATTGTCATGGATGTCGGATATAATTAAAAATTTCATAAATTTATAATTATGGTCTTTACTTTTAGCTCGGGTTAAATTTGTAAAATTTTCGTGCGAGGACTGTTTGAGCCTGCCAAGCAGGCGGACGAGTTCCGCAGTAGAAAATTTTATGAATTTAACCCGAGCCTTATGTCTCTTGCCCAATATCTATCTAAGTACATTCCAAATTTCATAAGCCAACCCTAAAATAAACAACAACGACAAGGCTAAACCGGTTATTTTATTAATTTTATTTTTTATTGCCGAATCGCACTCGCATTTTTTCTTGATTTTAAAAATCAAATATATAATAACCACTCCTAAAATCCCGCCGGATATCGCACCGGTCAAACTTACCACTTTGGTTATATTTCTCAAGCCGCAGAGATAAATAAAAAACGGGATGAAACAGGCCAGCGCCAATGATAAATTTTTATTAAACTTAAAGTCCCACCAAAAAACCTCGCGGCTGGCCTGAGCGACGCAAATCATGGAAGTAATTATGGCCAGTAAGCCAAAAACTAAGGCGATTTTTATAATACCGTCGCCAAAAATTTGGCTTAAACCTACTAAAGTGTCGGGCGTGGTATTTTGGCCGGTAATGCCAACAATCACTAAAATAAAAATCAGCATTAAGGCGGCGGATAAATAGGTTCCCCAGGCAATAGCGCTTTTAATTTTACCCTTTTCGCGCGCGAGAAGTTTACAAACTTCGGGAATGGCGGCCATGCCGCTAATCGCGAAAAATATCGGCCCATAAGGCAAAAATATGTTTTGCCAGTTTACCAGAGTATAGTTATCCAATTTAATAAAAGCCAAACCTTTCCAGCCGATTAACGCTATTATTAAAACTAAAAGAGCAGTCATAACAAACTCCGTGCCGGCAATTAATCGTATGCCGAAAAATACAATTAAAACTTCAAACAAAAATAAAATCGAAGCGTAAATTAATAAACTGCCGCCGAAAATCGGATTTAAAAGTTGGTGTAAAAACAAGCCGCCCACAATAATATAAGCCAGCATGGCGCCATAATCGCTGAAAATCGTAATAATCAAAGTTATAAACTTGCCAAAGCGGCCGTTATATTTTTCTACATAGCCGGGCAGGCGATGCGATCCTTTGGTTGATAAAACGACTTCCGCGAATAAAAGGTGCAAATAATTTTGGATTACGGCTAAAATCGCCATATAAAAAATCAGGGGAATAATCCCCGATAAAGTTACAATATAAGGAATGGCGAACAAGCCAACCCCGATAATGGTTCCCATTAACGTGGCGATGGCTAACAGGTAATTTTTGGACATAAATCAAAATTTATTTCCGCAAATTTATCTCGTAATTTATCTGCTCAATTTTCCTTAAATGCCCTTTGGCCTGGTCATATTTAGTGCGCAAATAACTTCTCATATCAAACTCCACCAATTCCGCCATGACATCGTCGGCAATTTTATGAATTTTTTTGACTTCATTATATTTACCAACGGTAGCCATTTTTACGGCCTGGCGGACCAATTCTCCGAGTAAATCGCTAATGCCGCCCAAATAACTTTCATAATTAACTTCTATGCCCTTGATTTTATCAACCGGCTTGCCGTCTGAAACCAAAAAAAACATTTTAGCTTCAACATATTCTTCCACGGCCGCCTTATAAGCGCCCTCTTCCATGAGCCGCGAGTAGCTGAATTTTTTTTGTAAATTCTTTAAAATACTGTCAATTTCCGCGAGTGTTTTTTCTGTGCCGGACAAATCGCCGCGATGCAATGAAAAAATCGCTTTTTTAGCGTCATGCAAAACCGCGTTGGACAAGCCAATAATTTGCTGGCGTTCTTTGCCATGGACATCAAACTCTTTTTTTAACTGCTGAATGAACTTTTTGTTAATCATAGTAATTAATAATCAAATAAAAATTTATTTGATACATTATATTTTTTAAAGCTATTCCGACACTCTAAATATTTCTTCAACTGATGTGATGCCGTCAAGCGCTTTTAAAAGCCCATCCTGTACCATGGTAATCATGCCGTTTTTCTTGGCATTGTCGCGCATATCGTACTCGCTGGCGGCGGCGCCTAAAATTAATTTTTCAATTTCCTGATTCATAATTAAAACTTCATAAATGCCGATTCGCCCCTTATAACCGATGCCCTGGCAAGTCTCGCAGCCGTCGCCCTTATAAAATTTTAAATTATTAAAATCAATTTTTTTCTTATCTTCTTCCGAAAGCTCATTCAAAAGATTTTTTACTCTGGCCAAAACTTCATCTCCCGGCTTTACTTCATGCTTGCATTTAGCGCAAATTTTTCTAACCAGCCTTTGCCCGATCATAGCGTTTAAGGCCGGCGCAAGTAAATACGGCTTGGTTCCCATGGACAAAAATCTTGGCACTGTGCCGGCCGCGTCATTAGTATGAATAGTAGATAAAACCAAATGGCCGGTTAAAGCCGCCTGAATGGCAATTTCGGCGGTTTCCAAATCGCGAATTTCGCCAACCATAACAATGTCCGGGTCTTGGCGTACGATAGAGCGGAGCCCTTCGGCAAAAGTATAATTCTTACTGGTTTGTGATTGATTTACTCCTGAAAGCTGATATTCAATCGGGTCTTCAATGGTTATAATTTTAGTCTCCGCGTTATTTAGTTTTTTTAAAATAGCGTAAAGCGTGGTGGTTTTTCCCGAACCGGTCGGGCCGGTAGTAATAATCATACCATTAGGCCGCTCAACTTCTCTTTTTAACTGATTAAAAGCTCGGTCGCGAATGCCCAAATCATTAAATTCCAAGCCTGCCGAGCTAGACCTGAGTAATCTCATAACCACGCTTTCGCCGAAATTAGTGGGCAGAAACGAAGCCCTGATATCAACACGGTCGTCTTTCATATAAATTGATAACCGGCCGTCTTGCGGCTTGTCCGTAACATTTATTTTTACCGAGGCTAAAATTTTCATGCGGGAAATTATTTTTTCCCAAGACGCTTTATCCAAACTGGCTACATCATGCAAAACACCGTCAATTCTAAACCTAACTTTTATTAATTTTTCTTCTGCTTCAATATGAACATCGGAAGAATCCGATTTTATGGCCGCGGCCATAATCATGGTAACAATCTCGGTAATTTGCGCCCGGCTTATTTCCTCTTGCAAATCCTTAAAACTTGAAAATTTTTCTCCATATTTATTTAATTCCTCTTCCGTAACTTTAATGCCCCTAACAATTTCTCTAATTTTAGGTATAATTTTATACATCTCCAATCCATAATTAAAACTATTTTCAGTAATTAAATAAATTTTGGTCTCTGCAAAATATTTTTCCGCCAACCGGCCGGCTAATTTCTTTACCGCCTCATCGTCCGGAGTTAAGCTGCCTAAGCGTATATTCTTTCCGTCATAATAAAAACATAAAGTATTAAATTCTCCGGCCTCTTTTTCGCCAATTAAAACCAAGGCTTCCGGGCTTACGGGAAAACCGGCTAAATCAACATAAGGCAAGCCGGCAGAATCAGCCGCCTGCTTAGTCAGCCGCTCCAGCTCTTTAATTTTCAGTTTTTTTTCTTTTACCGTAAATTTAGCCGACGCGCTCTCATCGTTAAAAGATTGCCCGGAGGCGTCGCTAAATAAATCTTTAATGGATTGGTTGTTTGGCATATCTATATTATAACTTATTTTTTCAATAAAAAAAAGGCGGGTAAAAACCCGCCTTTTTAACTAATATTTATTTTTTTCGCTTTACCCTGATTAGCCCGGACAAAGGAATAATCTCTAATCCTTTTGCCGCTAGTTCATCTAAAAATAAATTTAAGCCTAATGAATCCGAGGCCATATGTCCGGCGATTACTACATTAACATGGTACTTTTCCGCTTCTTTCCTGTGTTCTTCTCCCATATGCATGCCAATTACCGTACCAATACCGGCTTGCGCCATTTTTTCATAAATTTCCTTGGAACCGCTGGTACCGCCGGTAAATTCAGTCACAGTTATTTTACCGCAGCTTGCTTCCGGAGAACCGACAAAAATTTTTGGTCCGGCATTATATTGTACCGCCGCTTTAAATTCAGGAATATCTTTTAACATATCAACCACTTCTCCTACGGTTTCCGGATTATCTTTTTTAATTTTTTTAACTAAAAAATTAGCACCTAAATTATCGGCCGGTGTATGAACACATATAAAATCCAACCCTAAAATTCTGGCCATATCTACCGCGCGATTATGATTTATGGGCGAGATGCCCCTCGAAACTTCGGCAATTCTTGGCTTTATTACCGATTCGGCAATATTAATCGGTACGCCATAACCGGCCAAGACTTCAGCTTGCAAATCCATTACGCTATGTAAATCGGCTAAAGCCTTGCCTTCGGGATGATGGGCAATTACCAAGTCAACGCCAAGCTTTTCCGCTAAAAGCAATTCCGCTCCTTCCATATCTACTCCCACCATAATTTTTTTAATGTTTTTTTTCTTTAGATCAATTAAAATTCTAGTGTCGCTATAAGGGTTAGTTAATTTTTCCGTATCAAATTCTTGTTTGGCTTTAGCGCTTAACTCGTTGTAATTTTTTCTAGCGCGCGATAAATATTTTTTTACTTTTTCCAGTCCTCGCAAATCAGCACTAACGCCCAGTTTAACGGCTAAATCGTAAATTTGTTGTGTAGTCATAAATTTAAATTTTAATTATTTTATTCTGAACTTTGGTTGTAATTATTAATTTATAATTTTTACCCCGTGAAATAGCTTTGCTACGGCGAAGCCGTATTTCTCGAGGTGAATTAATATAAAAATCAATTTCACTCCTGATTCCAAACTTATTTTTAAAATAAATTCCCGGTTCAATAGTGTAGCCCACATTTAACGGCAATGGTTGTTTGCCTTTTCTGCTGATTCTGGTTCTGTTACCATGTGCGCTTGTTAATCCCAAAGAGTGTCCGGTACCGTGTAAAAATTTTTCGCCATGTCCATGCTTTTCCAAATAATTTCTTACTACAGCGTCTACCTCTTTGCCTGTCGGCGTGATTTTATTTTTCAAATTACTTTTTATAAAACTAATCGCCTTGTCTCTGGACTGTACCACAATTTTAAACGCGTCGGCATACTGTTTTAACGGCTTTCTGCCATAATACAACATCCAAGTAATATCCGCAAATGGCGCGCCAATTTTGGCTAATTTTGCCCAAATATCAACCATTATTAAATCGCCTTGTTTAAGGCGCCGTGGGCGTTCGGCATAGTAGTGTACATTAGAAGTATCAGATCCAAAGGCAACGATTGATTTCTGTTTATCAGATATTAAATAATATTTTTTATATTGCCGGCTTATAAATTGGCGCGTTTCTACGTCAGTAATATCGGGATTATTTTTTATAAACTCAATAATTTTTTTTATTATTTCATTTAATGCTTCGGCCGCTCGTTTATGCTGCTTGATTTGTTTTTTAGTCCAAGACATAATATTTTGATTAGGTTAAATTTGTAAAATTTTCGTGCGAGGACTGTTTGAACCCCGACGCTTCGGTCGGGGCGAGTTCCGCAGTAGAAAATTTTATGAATTTAACCTAATCATTAATATCGTAACTTGTCACAAATTTCATCTAAGCAGGAAAAGTAATTTTATCAAGCAGGGCGTTAGAACTATAAAATTTTAAAAAATAATTTTTTATTTTACCAACTCCCGCTCGACCCGCCACCGCCGGATGAGCCGCCGCCAAAACCGCCAAAACCTCCTCCAAAGCCTCCGCTTGAACCACCGCGACCGCCGCCAATCCACCAGGGAATAATGCCCGAGGCTTTACTGGCGTGATATTTTTTAGAAACTATATAATCAAACAGCAAACCCAACGGAGCTAAAATCGCGATAGAAATAATACCAAAAAACAAAAATCCTTTTATAATGCCGATAACCACTCCGATAACGCCGCCGATTATTCCTCCGGCCCACCATGATTTGCTCCGGCCTAAAATACTGGCCAGCCAGACAAAAATAAACATGCCAAACCAGAAAAAATCTAACGGATTAAAGCCGGACGAAGTTTTACTGCTGCTTTTATTTTCACTCGGCACATACTCTCCTTTGGTCGCGGCCATTATTTTTTCAACCGCGCCGTCCAACCCGCCGTAAAAATCATCTTTTTGGAAAGCCGGTTTCATTATTTGATTAATAATCCAATTTGATTGCGCGTCGGTAAGCGCACCCTCTAGGCCGTAGCCGACTTCTATCCGCATCTTTCGGTCGTCCTTAGCGACTAATACCAAAACGCCGTTGTCTTTATTTTTTTTACCTATTTTCCAATCTTCAAATAATTTTACCGCGAAATTTTCAATCGTATCCTCTTGTAAACTTGGAATAATAACTATGGAAACTTCATTGCTGGTATCTTTTTCAAATTGCGATAACTTATTTTCCAAAGCTGATTTTTGCTCGGCGGTTAAAACGCTCGCGTAATCATTAACAAGCCCGCCCGGCTGGCCCGGATTATAATAGGCCAAAGCCGGACAGGCAAAAAATAATAATAAAATTATAATTATTTTTTTCATTTGGTTAAATGCCGGCACGATAAGATTGCTTTTTCGCGCATACAAAATTGTAGCAGTTTTATGCAAAAATATTACCAAAAAAACACTAATAAAAATACTTTTTGCAAAAAACGCCCAAATTTTGTCGTAAACGAAAAAACAATCTTATTGTGCCGGCAAAACA
>Ga0247842_10007119_pt1 | contig 12266 bp, 13 predicted proteins | sample LaCruzMarch2015__3_FD_192411 | JGI IMG/M metagenome (GOLD analysis project Ga0247842, IMG submission 192411) | Freshwater microbial communities from meromictic Lake La Cruz, Castile-La Mancha, Spain - LaCruzMarch2015_19m | ecosystem: Environmental > Aquatic > Freshwater > Lake | place: Spain...
TGGCCCCTCGTTCTCACGATGGGGCACTGTAGCCCCGGCGCTCTGTCGCCGGGCAATTTCACCGCCCCGACAGAGCGGGGCGACTACAGGACCACCGCGTAACTGAGGCGTTACCTCCTCGACGAGATCGGACTTGACGTGCGATTGCGCTTCGGCATAGAGTCGCAACGCTGTAGATGGAGGCGTTGCCGTTGCCCGGGTTTGAGGGGAGGCACCAAGTGCTTCTGAAGCGGAAGGATCGGCCGCATGGGTTACGGAACCATCAGGACGTGGAGCCAGAGCAATGCCACGAAACCTTTCGTAGTATGTTTCCAAGGCGTCACGCGCCTGCTGCATCTGCCAGTTCGACACGCCCGGATGGTTGGCCGTGGCGCGCAGGAATGCCTCGATTTCCACACGCCCCAAATCCCGGCGCCGACGCCCTGGATGCGCCGCGAAAAACCGCCTCACCCAGCCGAGGCAAAAGGGAATCGTCTTCTCCTGTGCGCCCGCCTCCCGGAGCACCTCGACATAGCCCGCCGGCCATCTGGGCTCAGGATTCAGCGGCGCGGTAGTGAGGCTATGAGGCATATGAAATCTCCTTTCTTCATTGATATCCCTCATGATATCATCGTAAGTGTTTGCAAGTCAACACAACATTTGAAGCATATGAATTGTGACGGTTTGATATGATTGACGGCTAATATGATGTTCGGCAAGAAGGAGGGAGAGATGAGCGATTTCAAGTTCAACTGTCCGCACTGCAACCAACACCTGGAAGCACCGCAGGAACTCATGGGACAGACGCTCCCGTGTCCGTCATGCAATGGAGCGATACGACTTCCCGATCCACAGCCAGACCCAACCCCAATACGAATCCCTGTAGCGCAGAGGCCAACTCATGTGCCACCGAGTGAACTACCCAACCAACCGGCTACGCGAGGCAGTCCGCGTACCGTCATGGTTGCCATCATTGCGGCCCTCGTGTGTGTCGCAGTAGTGGGGCTTCTTTTTCTCATTGCAAAGGGGCATGTGCAACTTCCCGAGGCCGCCGAATCAGCCACAATCGATGTCGAATACACTTCGGGACATGGTGCCGTTTCCGGCGCCTTCGATAAATCGTCTCAACTGGAGTTGTCGAACCTCTCTTTCGATGGACGAACTGTAGTGTTCAACTACAAGAATCTAAATGACGACAAAGTCGGAGGATGGGTTTTTGGTGTCATCGTGAAGACATACACCAAGGCCGGAGTCGAGGTCGATACCGTCGAGAAGACACTGTATCCAGGAGAAGTCAGCGTTCCCTGTAGCGGTAAGATCATCAGCATTCCAACAGACACCAAGCAACAGAAGATTGCCCGAGTTTCCGTTGAGCACGTGGGGGCATTTTCGCAAAGCCGTTTCAGCGACAGTTTGGACAGGCTAATGGGCAGATAGGAGGGATCACCATGCCAACGGGACAAATATTTTTCAGCACGAACATGGGTTCCCCACTTACCTCGCGATGGGAGCGTATTCACTGCAGGTGGTGCCACAAGTGGGAGACCTTGCGCGTGTTCACCTGCGGAGTGGACGCGCCAGGTCTCTACACAGAGCGTTCCCTCGTCGGCATGTGGGGAACTGCTATGACAGCAGCCTACCCGCGTGGGGGCCTTGCAGTGGCAGAGAGACCCGTGACCAAACAGAATGTTTCGGGAAACGGTCTCTTGGACCTCTGGATGGCGATTCACGAACAACCGTATGTCTTTGACTTTGCAGTGGAGGCCAAACCGTACAACGTCTGTGCGCTGAATACCAGGAAAGCCGCATTGAAACTCTTTAGTGTCGCAATGGGGGAACTCATTGCAACACAGCAAACGAAAGGGATCGCAGGGTACGATGCCGGCGCGGCGGTTGGCATCGTTGAACTGCGAACGCAGTCGGCCATGCCAAAGAGGAGCACACTTGACAAGTTTGTCGATGACGTATGGGTGCTTCTACAACAACACGCCACTGGACACATCGCGGGTGGCGGCCATGTCGTCTTCGCAACGCATCGCATCCCCAAGGGGTTCTGTCCATGGAAAGGAAGAAATGCGGTGGCGGCGTACACCCTCTTCCTGACCAGAGCCTCTGCGTAGCGGGAACGACGTGTCTTGTGATGAGAGCGACAACAGAAAGAGGACTGCCGAACCAACAAATGCTCGGTACGGCTTCGCCGCCCGAGATTTGCGACGTTCGGCAACAGAAAGAAGGAGGAAGGATCATGAGGAAGTTCACGGTCGGGATCGTAGTGGTAGTAGCGTGCGCGGCGAGTCTCAGTGCGTTCGGGCAGAACAAGGTTGTCTTTGACAACCAATCTGGCGATCCAGCACTCGTCAAGCTGATCGGACCCACGAAGACAGAAGTGCAGGTTCCAAACGGCGCAAAGACAAGCGTTGATGCAAACGCGGGCAAATACACGATCAAGGTGAGGTACGGAACCGCCGGCAACTACCGGTACTCGAGAGGACAGGAGTTTCAGGTTACCGAAACGGCGACAGCAAGATCGGAAACGACCATTACTTTGCATAAGGTGATGGCTGGAAACTACGATTCGCAACCCATTTCCGAGACAGACTTCGGAACGTCGGCGTCTTCCACAAAACAGCCACCGGACACCGCCAAAGCCAACGAGGCGCCAGTAAAGGGCGAGGTTATACTAACTTCGACAGACGACTCTTGGCGAAACGACATGGCGGCTTTCGCGTCCGCCGTGGCAGTTATCGCTGCAAAGTCGGACGTCCCGGACGACTTTCAACTGACCAAAAGCATACGCTCACGTCAGGAATTGAGTCTACAGGACGGGACGGTGATCTGGGTAATATTGCCGGACGGTCTCGGCAAGGAACTGCACGGAGAACTGGCAAAGGCTTTCACTGGCAAGGTCTCATGGACGGGAAAGGTCACCTCGGCGGAGGTGGACAAGGAAAAGCGGACCTGTAGCGTCAAGGTGGAGTTCCCAAAGGCGAAAGCCATGCCCAATAACATCGAGCTTTCTGATGCGTCTCTTACGTTCTCCTTCGACAAGCTGCCAAGCGACAAACTGCCGGCAGTGGGAACAACATTCGCGTTTACGGGGAAATTGCAGAAGGCCAATCCCGATGCTCTGGGCGACTCTGTCTTTGTGCTTTACGGGCGGGGTCAAAATGCTGGCAAGATTCGGATCGGAGCCTCAGTTATTGATGAGACTCCCATGGGGAAATAGTAAGCCGCGGGCACGACCGAAGGAATCGAAGCCGAACAACGGCGTGGTGCCCTACCTCGCGCCCGCGGCGGGCGCTCGGAGGCACACGCCGGCCGTTCGGCTCCATGAGAACAAATGTCCCAACGCATAAAGGCAGAATGCGATACGGTACCGCATGAATACTAGACGACTTATAGCAGTATGTGCGAGCGCGGCAGCCATCCTCTTATTACTCGTATGCCTGATTACCCGCACATGGTTCTGGTTTTGGGTGTGTTGGCAAGTTGTGGCCGCAGGATTGGTCACTGTCGGGTGCGTGGGCGAATGGCATCTTTTCCTAAGACCGCCAACCAGCGTTGATCCGGACATGCATCAGCGCAAGACGTTGCGATTCATTACCTTCGCAGCCATTGGGGCTTTCATGCAGTTCATCGCACTCGCGTACACAATCCCAGATGCACTTCTGCTGCAAAAAGACGTTACAGAGGCAAGAGTGGGACTAAAGAATGCGGAAATCGCTAGGCTTGAACTCGAAAAGCAGGTCTTGGAACTCGTAGAGACAACGAAAACGCGAACAATCAGAAGGCAGACTGCTGATGAACTCGCCCGTGACCTTATCGATACCCCCACAGGACAAATTGAAATACTCGCCTTCGACAAAGATGCTGAGGCGATCGCATTTGGGCTGAGCCTAAAGAGGGCGCTCGTCGCGGCCGGATGCTCCGTCTCATTCAGCGCAAAATCGATCTTCAACCTAGACATCATCCCGAGTATAGCCGAGATCGGGCCAGATCTCGTATTTTGCGTGAAAGAGCCTTCTTCCCCTCCTTTGTACGCACGCGCTATCCTCGGTCGACTAAAATCTGCCGGCATCAAGGCAGATGGATGGCCATACAACGACTCATTCACCAAAGATCACTTGCAGATATGGGTGTGTCCAAGAGCGAAAATTGATCGTCTGGATGAACAATCAGCCGAACCATCGGGTGGTGCGTACGGCTCGCCCGCGGCGGGCTCACCGTCCGCACACCCGTGACGTTGAACGGAACCGCTTCGCGGAGGAAGAGAGACTCTGCGTAGCGGTTTTTGTGTTTTGAGAGGGTAATCTGGCTCCGACGGCTGTCGGCATGAAGTCGATAGACCGAAGCAAGGAGTCAGATATGTCGGCGTTACGTGAGGCAGTGTTGTTGCAGATGCGGTTGCGGGGGTTTGCGGACAAAACGGTAGAAGCCTACATTCACGCGATGGAGCAGTTGTGGGCATTCTACCGGCAGTCCCTGGAGAGCTTGACGTGCGAGGAGGTGCAATGCTTTCTCGACGAGATCATACGGTTTCGCAAACTCGCTTGGGCGACGGTGAACGTGTACTTCAGCGCCTATCGGTTCTTGTACGAGCAGGTGTTGAAGCGCCAGGTGCACGAGTTTTCGATCCCGCGGCGTGGGCGCAGCGGTACGCGGCCGGGGGTGCTGAGTCGGCCGGAGGTCGATCGAGTGATCGAGGCTCCGCGTGGAATCAAGCATCGTGCCCTTCTGGCAATGACATATGGTTCGGGGTTGCGTGTCAGCGAAGCGGTGCGCGTGAAGATCGCCGATGTGGATCGAAGCCGGATGATGTTGCGCGTCGAGCAAGCCAAAGGTCACAAGGATCGCTATACGGTACTCTCGAAGCGCGCGCTTGGCCTGCTGGAGGAACTGTGGCGCCGGGAGCGACCGGCGGAATACTTCTTCACAAGCCATAACCGCGTCTGTCCGATCTGCGTCGGCACCGCGCAGACCGTGTACTACGAGGCATTGCGCCGCAGCGGCGTGCGCCGCGTTGGCGGCATTCACGTTCTGCGCCATTGCTTCGCCACTCATCTGATGGAAGCTGGCGTGGATATCTACACCATCAAGCGCTGGATGGGGCACACCGCATTGGTCACGACCGGCCGCTATATGCACGTGACGGCTGAACATCTGGCCAAGGTCAAGAGTCCACTGGACACGCTATACGATCCAAAGGATCCTGCGGACGAGGCATAAGCCATGTCCGCCGCCTTCAGGGTGGCGGACGTGATCAGGTCCTTCTGGGAGTCGTACAACCGCGCCTATGCCTTGCCGCCGCACATCGTGAATGCCGTGCGGCACATTTTGCGGTGCCGCACAGCCGCCCTGGGTGGTCACATCCACCAGTGCGATCAGTGCGGCAGTGAAGTGCCGATGTACAACTCCTGTCAGACCCGACACTGTCCCACCTGTCAAACTAGCGCCAAAGAAAAGTGGCTCGACGCACGCCTGGCCGAGGTGCTGCCCGTGCAGTACTTCCATGTCGTGTTCACCCTGCCGCACAGCATTAACGCCCTGGTCGACGCCAATCGCAGCCTGCTTTTGGGCGAACTCTTCGGCGTGGTCAACTGGGTCCTCCAGCACTTTGCGTACGATCCGCAATGGAGACTCGAAGGCCAGCTTGGCTTTCTTGCGATCCTGCACACCTGGACCCAGCGGCTGAAGCTGCACTTCCATTTGCACTGCATCGTGCCAGGCGGCGTGTGGCGTGCCGCGGCGAAGCCTCCCGGCGGAGACGGGCGTGAAGCCGAGCAAGAATGGGTTCCATGTCGCAGCAAATGGCTTTTCCGTAAAGACTCGCTGTCCGACGCCTTCCGTAACCGCTTCCTTCAGCGCCTACAATCCCTTCGGCGGCGCGACAAACTGGCCTACGGTGGCCGCGCCACGCCTCTTGCCTCCGATGCAGCCTGGGAAGAGCTGCTCGCCACGCTGGCCGACGAGACCTGGATCGTCTATCCCAAGCCTGCGCCTGACAATCCAGCCCTGGCGTTGAACTACGTCGCCCGCTACACGCACAAAGTCGCGATCGGCGACAGTCGCATCAAGGCCATCCAGAATGGGCAGGTCACCTATACCTGGCGCGACCGCTCCGATAACAACATCGAGAAGGCCGAAACTATCCCTGTCGCGCTCTTCACCCGCCGTTTCCTGGCCCACGTCCTGCCGGACGGCTTCCACAAGATCCGCTACTTCGGATGGATGGCGGCCGTCAACCGCAAAGCCATCCTCTCCGCGATCCGCCAAGCGCTCAACGTTCAGCTTGTCCAGGGCTCCGTGGATGGGCCAGTAAACAAAGAGTCTCTTCCCGAGCGCATCCTGCGTCGCACCGGCGTGGATATCACGCTCTGTCCGCACTGCGGCAAGGGCCACCTGCTAAAGACCGATAGACAGATCATGCCCCACCGAGGCCAACCGCCATGAGAATGCCAGTTGAACCTTCAATCGCGTTTCCTGAAATGCCGCTCGCCGCGGAACCGTCGGGGTCTGCCCATTCGGTGCGAAACGTTCGCAAAACTTGTTGCGACTCCCACCTTCACCTGCCTTCAAGCCCCGCCAGCCTAACTCGGTCGGACATCCTACTAGGCAAATCGCAACCGCAAGTCACAGCAGCTATATTCCACCTCCTTTCCGAACGCCATCGCTTTACCCCATAGCCACGCGGCTCCGTCCAACCCATTTTATCCCTCATGCGGCTCGACAACCGCTTGATCCCGCCGGCCACCGGTGTATACTCGCCGCACGTGGGATAAAACGCTATTTGTTTTTGTTGGGGCACGAAAGAGAACAAGAACAGAGGCCGAACTTGCGCTTGAAATAAAACGCCCGTGGGGGTACATTTCGGACATGCAAGACACGGACTCTTTGACAGTAAACGAAGCAACAGCGACAAGATGAACGTGCCTCATCCAATCCCGTATCAGGGAAGCAAACGCAATTTGGCGAGCGACATCTTGCGTTATTTTCCTGCCCACGTTGAAACCCTCCACGAACCGTTTGCGGGGTCTGCCGCGATCTCTCTTGCGGTTGCCGCAGATGAAAGAGCAAGTCGGTTCCACATCAACGACTTGAACAAGCCCCTTATCGACCTGTGGCGTGACATAATCAACACGCCCGACAAATTGGCGAAGGAGTACGAGACGCTTTGGCAGACACAACTCGACGACCCGAAGTCGTACTACAAGAAGATTCGAGATGACTTCAACTTGACCGGAAAGCCGGACTGCTTTCTCTACTTGCTCGCCCGGTGCGTCAAAGCGTCTGTACGCTATAACGCCAACGGCGAATTCAATCAGAGTCCGGACAACCGGCGGAGGGGGACGACCCCCTCGACCATGCGTCAACAAATCTTCGGGGCATCTTACCTCCTGAAAGGTAAGACAACCTTCTCCTCAAAAAGCTACAGGGATGTCGTGCTTCAGGCGAGCACTTCCGACTTGGTCTATATGGACCCGCCTTATCAGGGCGTTTGCGGAAACCGGGACACTCGCTATCTGGCCAGTGTCCAATTCTGTGAATTTGTTGAGGTTCTCGAACAACTCAACGCCAGGAAGGTCAGATATATTGTGAGTTATGACGGACGCACAGGAGACAAAGTTCATGGTGTCAGTCTACCCGAACACTTGGACCTCACGCACATGGAGTTGGAAGCGGGACGTTCATCGCAGGCAACCCTTCTGGGTCGTGACGATGCAACGGTTGAATCCCTGTACTTGTCCCCCGCTCTGTCAAAGGAATTGGCCAAGCCGAAGATGATTTATCAATTCACGCAAAGCGAACAGATGTGCCTCCTGGAGGCCAGAGCATGACAAGACCGCAACTGCCCAAGGAATTCGTCAAACTCTGCAAGAAGGTGACCGCCAAGCGTGCACGAACGGTCGTTGACCATATTCTCAAACATGGTCACATCACCACCGAGGAACTCAAAACCAAGTACGGATACGACCACCCTCCAAGAGCCGCTCGGGACGTGCGCGAAGAGGGAATCCCTCTTGTAACGACGCGCGTGCAGGGATCAACAGGTCGAAACATCGGCGCATATACTTTTGGCGATCCGTCCAAGGTTCGATTTGGGCGAGGCGGTGGCCGCACTGCTTTTTCCAAGAACCTTAAAGCACAGTTGATTGAAATGGATGGCGCGCGATGCGCGATCTATCTCGAAGACTTCCCGGAAAAAGACCTGCAAATTGATCATCGTATTCCCTTTGAAGTTGCGGGTGATGCTGACAGCAAGGATCAAGACCCAAAAAATTACATGCTTCTTTGTGGATCGGCAAATAGAGCAAAGTCTTGGTCTTGCGAACACTGTGCGAATTGGCTTGAACAGAAGGATGAGAAGATCTGCCGTAACTGCTATTGGGCGTACCCCGCTGATTACACGCACATTGCCATGCGGACTGCCCGACGAATGGACATCATGTGGTCCGGTCCAGAAGTCGAAGTGTATGACCGGCTGAAGAAGAAGACAGAGGAACTTCAGCAAGACATGCCAGCCTACGTGAAAAAGATCATAGAAAAGACCCTATGATGGAAGGCCCCCAACAACACGGTGCTGCGTACCCTCAACCGCGCGCCGGGGGCGCACGGTTAAGGTCCGCAGACCGTGGTCGTGTGCGCCGGGCATGCCGGCGAACTAGGAGGTGAAAGACCTCTGCCCAGGTAACTTACGGCAGAACCGAAGGGCTAGCGAAAGGGCAAGGGCGTCGCCGCGAGGCGGGGTCTGAAGGAAGCCCACCGCAAAGGCACGGGACGACGAACAGGAACCGGATATGAGGTGTGGTACACACCGGACGAGGGGGCACGTGACCTCAAAGTCCACTATCTGCTGTTTGGTGTGTGCTTTATAAATCCGGCGTTTACGTGCTGAAAGTTCGCAGACTTACCCCGGGAGACCTGTACGCCGTCCGAAAGGACTGAGACCGAAGAGATTCGGCCTGACCAGCATACAGGAGTCAGCAGAAGGCGTATTACCGCGACCGAAGACAAGGCTAGTGAGGCGCTCCAGAGCCGAAAAGGCGGAGCAACAGATAGGCTGAGTCGCAAAGCTGGAGCGGGAAGGCCGGAACAGGAGAGAGAAGTGGACGGACGGAGGCGGCGTGAGAAGTAGGCCGAACCAGCAACTGGGGCTGCCCTTGGAAGTCAGGGGCGAACTATTTTACGCCAAGACCGGAACCGGGACTTCGGCAGTGAGTGCGAAGGTGATGGAAGAGGTGGTCGAACGGGAGAATCTCGTTCGGGCACTCAAGCAGGTCAGGAAGAACGGCGGTAGCGCGGGCATCGATAAGATGACCGTGGAGGAACTCACGCCGTATCTGAAGGAACACTGGCCCGAAATACGGGCCGCGCTAATCCAAGGGACGTACCGTCCGCAACCCGTGCGCCGACACGAAATTCCAAAGCCAAACGGAGGGATGCGTAAGCTTGGCATCCCGACTGTGCTGGATCGATTTATCCAGCAGGCCATCCTGCAAGTGTTGCAGGAGGAATGGGATTCAACGTTCTCGGAACACAGTTACGGATTTCGGCCCGGACGCAAAGCCCATCAGGCAATCGCCGCCGCTCAGAAGTATCTCAAAGAGGGATATGCGTGGGTGGTGGACATTGATCTGGAGAAGTTCTTCGACCGAGTAAATCACGACAAGCTGATGAGCGAGGTCGAGAAACGGTTGGAGGATCGACGGGTGACGCGACTGATTCGGCGGTATCTGGAGGCTGGAGTGTTGGACGACGACACACTGTGTGCAACGGTGGAAGGGACTCCACAGGGAGGCCCATTGTCGCCGCTGTTGGCCAATCTGCTTCTAGACGAACTGGATCTGGAACTGGAAGAGCGCGGGCACCGGTTTGCTCGATACGCGGACGACTGTAATATCTACGTGAAGAGCAAACGGGCTGGGGATCGTGTGATGGCTAGTATCTCCGGATGGTTGAAGCGAAAGCTGAAGCTGACGGTAAACGAGGCCAAGAGTGCAGTAGGGCGACCTTGGGAGCGAAAGTTTCTCGGGTTCTGCTTTACGCGCAAACGCCAACGACAAGTGAGCCGTGAATCCATGGAACGATTCAAGGGTCGGATTCGGGAATTGACGAACCGGCACCGCGGTTGTTCAATGAAGCGGATCGCTGAAGAAACGGGACGTTACATACGAGGCTGGAAGGCCTACTACGGGTATGCGGAAGCGAAAACGACGCTATTCGCGTTGGATACATGGGTGCGGCGAAGGCTACGGTGCTACCAATGGGTGGCATGGGGACCGAGCCGCTACCGACAACTGAGGAAACTGGGAGTGAGCCAGGATTTGGCGTGGAACACGCGCAAGTCAGCCCACGGCCCGTGGCGAATCAGCATGAGTCCGGCGCTTGGCATCGCCCTCCCAAACCGTTACTTTATTGACTTGGGGATTCCAACACTGAGCGTCTAACTGAGTAATCAAATGAACCGCCCGGTACGTGATCCGTATGCCGTGGTGGTGTGGGAGGAGAGGAGCCGCGAGGCTCCTCCCTACCCCTATTCCCGATTGAAGGAAGAATTATAATGTGGCGGATCACACTAATTCTGAATGCATTGTTGATGGCTGTCTTCAGCCTCGGCAGTGCTGCATCGCAGATCAAACTGCGCAATCTGTACGTTCAGTATCCGCACGTTGGCGAGAATATGCCGCTGCTTCCAGCCATCAGCAACTTCGCTTTGCGGATTCAATGGCTATTTCAGGTTGTGCCTCTCGTGTGGGCGCTGCTCACCCTGGCAGTGCTGATTCTGAATTGGAAGAAGCCGGAATCACCCAGGGACTTGGTTCAGTTGCACACATCCACAACGCTCCTTGTCGGAGTGTTCATGCTGGGGTTCTTTGTCGCGGCGGGAGTCATGCCATACGTTTCAATCGTGGTGAAACTCAAATAGGACAACCCAACCAAGTCTCGCGACGTATTGCTCACCCGCGACGGGTTCGCAAACGTTGAAGATTGACGTCGGAACAACCCGGAACAAACTTCCACTTGACGAATGTACCGTTTGTGGTACAGTAAGCGCAAATGAGCATCGGTGACATACGGCTCAGGGTTGTGTTCTTTCGGTCGCAGTCGGGAACTGAGCCTGCGCGAAGGTGGCTGAAATCCCTCACGGCTGCGCACAAGAAAGTAATTGGTGAGGACATCAAGACCGTGCAGTTCGGATGGCCGATTGGGATGCCCTTGGTGGAGAAGATCGAGCCGTATTTGTGGGAAGTTCGAAGCAGAGTCCCAGATGGGATCGCACGAGTCCTGTTCACTGTGGACGGTCAGGTGATGATCCTGCTGCACGGGTTCATCAAGAAAACAAGAAAGATACCGAAGACGGAGATCAACACGGCCAGATCCCGACTTAGGCAGTATCAGGAGGCAGGATCATGAAAAGAAATGAGCATATCGGAAGCAGTTTCGACGACTTTCTCCGGGAGGAAGGGCTTCTCGCCGAAGCCGAGGCGACCGCCGTGAAGCGCGTCATCGCATATCAGATAGAGAAGGAAATGGCTGCGCGCAACCTCTCCAAGAGCGATCTCGCGAGCCGAATGCAAACCAGCCGCTCTTCTCTCCACCGCCTTCTAGATCCAGAGAACGCGTCGGTCACACTGCTCACCCTCGAGAGCGTTGCGCTTGCGCTCGGGAAGAAACTGAAGGTTCAATTAGCCTGAGTGCCGGACCACCAAATGCTCGGTACGGCTTCGCCGCCCGAGATTTGGACTGTTTGGCAATCTGCTCATGAGCAACATTCCCAGCCAAGCCAACACGCATCTTGTGCGATGCCGCGCCCTTAGGGGAGTGGTGCTTGCGGGCTGCCTTGTCGGGATCGCGGCACTCGCTGCTTCCACCGACCTGAATTCGCAAAATGCGCTTCCGAGGCTCGTCTCAACGGGCACGAAAGATCGGATTGATCTGGCGCCCGACCTGTATCTGCAGCGAGTTGGTGATGGTGCCTATGTTATCTCTCACACTTTTCCATGGCTTTGTAACTCTGTCTTGGTGGAAATGGCGGACGGGACGCTCGTGATGGGGGGCACACCTTGCACACCGAAGGCTACAGAACTCGTTCTGGCCTGGAGCAAGCAGCGATTTGGCGAACGCAAGCTGATCGCCATTAACACGGGATATCACGTGGACAACTTGGGTGGGAATCAGGCACTGCTCGACGCAGGCTTTTCCGTTTATGGCTCCGACTTGACCGTCAAGCTGCTGAAAGAGAGGGGCGAGCAAACGCGCCAGACGACTCTGAAACTGGTCGGGGCTAC
>Ga0247842_10007122_pt1 | contig 12259 bp, 10 predicted proteins | sample LaCruzMarch2015__3_FD_192411 | JGI IMG/M metagenome (GOLD analysis project Ga0247842, IMG submission 192411) | Freshwater microbial communities from meromictic Lake La Cruz, Castile-La Mancha, Spain - LaCruzMarch2015_19m | ecosystem: Environmental > Aquatic > Freshwater > Lake | place: Spain...
CAGTCCCGATGTAATTCTTTTCTTTCGGGCTATTGGTTTGAATCTCAAACAATGCTATGGTCTCACAGAAGCGGGAGGAATATTTCAAATTCAGCCGGATCAGGAAGTAAAGCTCGAAACTGTGGGCAAACCTTTGCATCTGACTGAAGTGAAAATTGCGGAAGATCAGGAAGTATTAGTACGCTCGGCGGCTAATTTTTCCGGCTATTACAATGACTATCAGGCCACACAGGATGCTTTTGAAAATGGCTGGCTGAAAACAGGTGATGCCGGTTACATTGACGCCGATGGCCATTTATTGATTATCGGCCGCAAAGAAGACATCATCCGCAATAAAAGCGGCGAGGCTTTTTCTCCTGATTTTATTGAAACCCGCTTAAAGTTTAGTCCGTATATTAAAGAAGCGGTAACTTTTGGCGAGAGCCGTCCATTTATTACGGCCATGATCAATATTGATTTGGACAATGTTGGTAATTGGGCCGAAGATAGAATGATTCCCTATACCACTTATATGGATCTTGCCCAGCAGCAGGCGGTTGAAGAATTGATTTTAAAAGAAATCATCAAAGTCAATGAGCAGCTTCCGGATGTGATGAAAATTAAAAAGTTTATTCTGCTGTATAAGCTGCTGGATGCCGATGAAGAAGAGCTCACGCGCACAGGGAAGGTGCGTAGGCGTTTTGTCTATGGACTTTACATTAAGATTATCGAAGCAATGTATAGAAAAGAAAAAAACGTTCAGGTAACCGGAAAGGTTCGTTATCGCGATGGACGTGTGGGTGAAATAGAAACAGTTGTAAATATTATTAACGTTAGTTAAGGAATACATACATGGATTTTTTTCTGCAATTATTGGTAAACGGAGTTTGCGTAGGGCTTCTTTACGGCATATCAGCGATGGGTTTTGTCATGATCTTTAAATCATCAAGCGTTTTGAACTTTGCCCACGGCGAGCTACTTGCTTTAGGTGCGTTCTTTTTTCTGGCGCTGATCACCTGGGCAGAGATTCCGGTTCTTGCCGCCTTTATTCTGACTTTGGTCGGCTGTTTTATACTTGGTTTTATAATTGAAAAGTTTTTCCTGCGTCCTTTGATTGGTGAAAAACTGATCTTCGTCATCATGCTTACAGTAGGGCTTGCCGCAATGTTCAAAGGGCTTATTCTGCTTATTTGGGGTGGTAATTTACATACATATCCTGAGTTTTTGCCGGAATCGCTTGCCCTGAAGATGGGCGCAATCTACATTGCGCCGGTTTATACGGCAACTCTGGTCATCAGCGTCATCTTTCTGGTTCTTTTCGGTCTGTTCTTTAAGCAATCGTCGCAGGGAATTTATATGCGTTCTGTTGCCGATAATCAGAAGGCGGCTCTTTCTCTGGGAGTGAATGTAAGGCGTGTATTTGCCCTTTCCTGGGCAATTGCGGCGATGGTGGCCAGCATGAGCGGTATAGTTCTGGGAATCATCAACGGGGTGAATGTTCATGATCTTAGTTCTATCGGGCTGAAAGTATTTCCCGTGGTTATTTTAGGCGGGCTGGACAGCATCGGTGGCGCGATCATCGGCGGCATTATCATCGGACTTTTGGAAACATTCACCGGCGGCTATCTATCTCCATCACTCCGAGATGTTGTGCCCTACATTGTTTTAGTGTTTATATTGCTGATAAAACCTTACGGGTTGTTTGGTCTGGTAGAGATTGAAAGGGTTTAGAAAATTAGTATTTGCTTTCATGTAAAAAAGCAAATACGTAAATTTTCTTATCCCACCTGGCGGGGTTAAGAGGAATTAAATGAAGAAGTTTTCGTTTCATCCATGCGGTAATTATCGCGAAAATTATTCGCAGGAATTAAATATATTCGATACCGATTTTGGTCGGGTTTGCCTGATCTTGTTTCTGGCTGTGCTTTTTTTAGTCGCACCGTTTGTTTTAAGCCCTTACATGTTATACATTTTGAATATGATAGGCATTGCCGCCATTGCCGCCATCGGTCTCAATATTCTTATCGGCTTTACCGGTCAAATCTCTCTAGGACATGGCGCATTTTTCGGTGTGGGAGCATACGCGGCGGCTATTTTAGCCACAAGATTGGGATTACCGTTCTATCTGGCAATACCTTCAGCAGGCATTATCACAGCTATGGTCGGGATGATATTCGGGATACCATCGGGGCGATTGAAAGGGCTTTATCTAACCATAGCAACGCTTGCCGGTCAATTTATTATCGAATATGTTCTGATTCACTGGGATAGCATGACCAAAGGAACAATGGGCATTACTCTTCCCACTGCTACAATCTTCTCGTGGGAAATTTCTGGCGATCGATCATTTTTCTTTTTAATATTTATCAGTCTTGTTTTGACTACCTGGTTTGCGGTAAATATTATGCGCAGCAAGTATGGCCGCGCTTTCATCGCGATACGCGATAATGACCGCGCCGCCGAAGGCATGGGCATACCCATTTTTAAATATAAATTACTGTCTTTCGGCATCAGCTCTTTTTATGCCGGATTTGCCGGAGCCATTTGGGCCTATTACATGGTAAGCATCACGGCTGAGCCATTTAATCTGGGGCTTTCAGTTGAGTATATCGCGATGGTGATCATCGGCGGGATGGGCAATATCCCTGGAGCAATTTTCGGCGCGACGTTTATCACACTGCTTAATGAGCTCTTAAGATACTTAACCGGAGTATTGATGAATGTCGGATTTGTGACCAGCTCTGGTCTGAATATGGCACCGCTACGGGAATTTGTTTTCGGCTTGGCGATAGTTTTATTCATATTATTAGAACCAAAAGGTCTTGCCGAATTGTGGCGGATTATCCGCTCCAGTTTCCGGCTCTGGCCTTTTTCATATTAGAAAATCAAGAAATATTCTGCTTTTTTTAGTAGAAATATTTCGTAGATTTTTTAGTAAGTTTGAATTTTCTTTGTGTAAGAAAGAAAATTCATCAACGCACTTATCCCACTTAGGTGGGACTTATCCCGCAAAGCAAAGCAACGCGGGATTAGAGGATAAATATATGGGTGAAATTATTCTACAACTAAATAATATATCTGTTGTGTATTCTGATGTTATACAGGTATTAAAAGGTGTTTCTTTAAGCGTTGAAAAGGGGCATATTGTATCCCTTTTGGGCAGTAACGGCGCCGGCAAAACTACTACCCTTAAGGCCATATCGGGATTGCTTAAACCGGAAAATGGCGAGGTAACCGATGGTTCAATTATTTACAACGGTAAAAACATTCAGAATCAGTCCCCCGAATTTATCACCCGTCAGGGAATAATTCAGGTATTGGAAGGACGACAGCCATTCAAGTATCTCACCATTGAAGAAAATCTGCGGGTAGGCACAGCCACTCGTTCCGGCAAACCCTACAAACAGGACTTAGAACTGGTCTATAATTATTTCCCCGCATTGGTTGCCAGAAGAAAGTCTTTAGCCGGATACTGCAGCGGTGGCGAGTTACAAATGCTGGTAATTGGCCGCGCGTTAATGGCGCATCCTCAACTGTTGATGCTGGACGAACCATCGTTGGGTCTTGCGCCGCTAGTTGTTCAAGAAATATTTCGCATCATCAAAAAAATCAATGAAGAGCATGCAACAACAATTGTTCTTGTGGAACAAAACGCTCACATGGCGCTACAAGTGGCTCATTACGCTTATGTCATGGAAAATGGCAAAATCATGATGGAAGGAGCGGCCAAAGACTTGGCGGATAACCCGGATATCAAAGAATTCTACTTGGGCATGGCTGCAACCGGAATTGCCAAATCATATAAAGACGTCAAAGCATACCGCCGACGCAAACGCTGGTTATAGCTAAGTTTGCATATTAATTGTTGAGCACTATGAAAATAATAGATATTGTGAGACAATATAATCATGTTAGTTGATCAAACAATAGTAAATGACTGGATAAAAAAAGACACCTCTATAATAGAAACAATAACAAAATAAGACTGGATTGCACCAACCGGATTTCTTTATCCGCTGATGTCCGGTCCACCGAATTAACAGCGCTGTTTGAAAAATAGGGGTTATTTTTATGCAAACCATTTTTATACGAATCTTCCTTATCCTGTTTATACTTATTACTTATCATCTTGCCCAGATCGCGATTGTCAGCGGTGTGATTCTTGGTTTAAAAGCCGGATAATTCGGTCGCGCTTTAGTGTTTGATGAAATTCATTTTCGGTGATATGATATTCTATGTTTTAGACAGGTTTATAGGAATATGCCAATGTACCCGACGTGAAGAAGGAGATAACTGATGCAGACAACAAGTCCAAAAATCAAACCCTTGGTTTACGTTATAATTTTGCTCGTGGTAGTCTTCTTCTGTCACATAGCCATAGCCGCGCCACAGGTAAAAACTGATAAGGATATATACAGCGCGGGCGAAACGATCCTTGTGAATTTTTCCAATGCGCCCGGTTATAATTCAGACTGGATATGCATTGTGCCGGTAGGTTCTCCCGACACTGAAGGTGGAGACTTTCAATACATGCCTAATGGGGTGAGTGTCGGTGTTCTGACATTTATCGCTCCCGCACAGGGGAAATACGAGGCAAGAGCATATTACAACTACAGACGTAATGGATATGTGGTCACAGCACGTTATAGTTTCACTGTGGGGGATAAGGTGTCTGCAGCTTCGCCCGTTGCAGTCGCCGAGACAGTAAAAGCGGTTGAAAGTCCGCCGGTGACAGCTTTTGCCGGAGGCGCCAGTCAAATCAGTGTTTCTGTTTTTCAGTTTACACCGCTGAGTATGGATGTCACCAATTATGGTATCATCGTGACCAACACATTGATTAATGCGCCGAAAATGCAGAAATCGTTTACCATGCTGAGCAGGAAGGATCTCGAAATTTTTCTGGTCAATAACAATCTTCAGCAAAATGACCAAACAGATAATATGATCGAAATCGGCACAATGCTGGGACTGGATTACGTGATCGCCGGAAATATTGAAAAGAGAGGCTCGATGATCGTTACAAACTGCAAAGTAGTCAGCATCAACGGAAGGAATGTCATTTTTACAAATAAGTTTGTATCAATGGGGGATAACGATCTTATCAATAATGTTAGGAAAATGAGCGATTCCATTGTTGAGTCAATCCGGCGTAGCACTAATTAATACCAAGTTGCTTTCAAAACCCGGTCGCAGATACTCCTATAGTGCCCTTCAGGGTATTCAGAGTGCTGTGCGGGATAGTTCGGCCAACCAGTTTCAGATTCTGAAACTGGGGTCTCACTAAATAAAATATTAATTTTTGAAAGCTTACTTGGTATAATGATGAAAATATAATAATATAAGATCATCCTGAAAGGAAAATAATGAATTCTCAAAATCCTGTAATTCTCTGCGTTGACGACGAAGCTGGAAACCTCAGTCTGCTCGAAGAAATATTGGATTACAATGGCTTTCAGGTGGTCTGCGCCTCAAGCGGGGCAGACGCTTTGCTGAAGATCAAAAGTCAGACCATCGACCTTATAATTTCAGACATTACAATGCCGGGTATGGACGGCATTGTAATGTGCCGCAAGATCAAAGAAGACCCAAATCTAAGTGATATACCGATCATCCTGGTTACGGGACTTTCCTCCCATGAAGACCGCGTTAGAGGCATCGAAGTCGGGGTAGAAGATTATTTTACAAAACCTTTTAACCAAACGGCCTTGCTCGCGAGGATAAAGATTCTGTTAAAGGTGAAAAAACTGAGCGATGAACGCAAGCTCGCGGAAGAGGCGTTGCAAAAAGCTCATAACGATCTGGAATCCCAGGTGAAATTACGAACGGCTGAATTGGCAAAAGTCAACGAGGTTCTGCTAGCAGATATTGCTGATCGTAAGCAGATGGAGGAAAAACTTCAAAATACCCTGAACAGTCTTCGCAAGGCGGTGAGTATGACCATTACTGTGCTGGTATCCGCGATTGAAGTAAGAGATCCTTACACCGCCGGTCACCAGAGGCAGACGGCAAATCTGGCTCGCGCCATTGCAGCGGAGATGGGGCTTCCTCTGGAGATGGCCGATGGCATTCGCATGGCCGGTTACATCCATGACATCGGGAAACTGTCTATTCCGGCGGAGCTATTGTCCAAACCTTCAAAACTCTCGGCAATTGAATTCGCCCTGATTAAACAACATGCCCAAAGTGGATACGAGATACTCAAAGATGTGGAATCACCTTGGCCCCTGGCCGAGATGGTTTACCAGCATCATGAACGAATGGATGGCTCCGGTTATCCCAGGAATCTGCAGGGGAATGACATTATTATTGAGGCGCGCATTCTCGCCGTGGCCGATGTGGTTGAAGCCATGGCCTCACACAGGCCCTATCGTCCCAGTTTAGGTATCGATCTGGCTTTAGCAGAGATCGAGAAAAACAGAGGAATCATTTACGACAATGATGTTGTAGATGCCTGTATAATATTATTTCGGGAAAAAGGGTTTAAGCTTGAAATTGCCTGATGTGAATTCAAGGAATCCGGTCAGGTAAGGGAGCATAATACCAAGTAAGCTTTCAAAAAATCATAGTTTATTTAGTGAGAACCCAGTTTCAGAATCTGAAACTGGGTGGCCGAATCAATGAAACTCAGATATTTTAAACGCAGTGAAGAAATATCTGTTAGTTGAATTGATCCCGTAGCCAAAGGCTATCGGGACTATCCCGCACAGCACCCTGAATGCCCTGAAGGGCACTATAGGGGTATATGCGACACGGTTTTGAAAGCAACTTGGTATTAATTTTTGTTGATATGAAATACTTCTTCCTTATCGTTTCAAAATTATAAATTAAACAGCCGCATCGCAGCGCAGGCAGCGGCAGGCTTCTTTAATGGCATCTTCGCGACTAAAGCCAAGTTCCACTTCCGCAAAACTCAATTTACGAGTATCGTGATTCATTTCCGGCATGTGCATTTGAGGAGCTTCGATACTCTCTTCGTCGATGATTAAAGGCACATCGATTTTTTCCATTACCGGTTTTTCATAAGCAGGTTCACCGTTTTGCTTACGGATAGCCGCGTCGATGTCATCAGCCGCCTGATGTCCGTCGCCGATTGCCGCTATAACTGTATCGGGGCCGGTTACCGCGTCGCCTCCCGCAAAATACCGGGGGTTGGCTGTGCGAGTTTTATAATCCTTGCCGACATTGTAACAATCCCACTTATTTATTTCCACGCCGGTTTTCTTATCGACAAAACTCATATCCGGCACCTGGCCTATCGCGGCAACAATGGCATCAACTTTTAGTGTGAATTCAGAACCGGCAACAGCTACAGGCTTCTTGCGGCCGCTATTGTCAAAGTCACCCAGCGTCATTCGCTGGCAGGAAATCGAGCTGACTTTTCCATTTTTACCTTCAATTTTCAGTGGCGCTACGAGGTATTCGATCTTGATCCCTTCTTCTTCAGCGGCTTTAATTTCCTCTTCGGCCGCGGGCATATCCTGCCTTAAGCGGCGGTAGAGAATGGTTACATCCGATCCGATACGAAGAGCAACACGGGCGGCATCAATTGCGGAGTTGCCACCGCCGATGACGGCAACTTTTTTACCAAGACTTTTTTCGCCTTTTAGCCATTTATCTTCATTGGCATTAAATTCGCGCAGAAATTCGACACCGCCGAAAACGTTGCCCATATCTTCACCCGGAACGCCCATTTTCTGGCTCTTATGAGCGCCGGTGGCCAGATAGATAAAGTCAAAATCTTTTTCTAATTGACTAAATGATATTTCGCGTCCAATGCGAGTGTTCAGGCGTATATCTACACCAAGATTGCGAATATCGTCAATTTCAGAATCCAAAATATTTCGTGGCAGACGGTAAGAGGGGATACCCCAATAAAGCATTCCGCCGGCTTTAGGTAATTCTTCAAAAACAGTTACTTTATAACCGCGCAATGCCAAGTCACGCGCGGCGGTGAGACCGGCAGGGCCTCCTCCAACCACTGCTATCTTTTCCTTACGGGTTACAGGCACAGCTTCTATTTTTGGTCGTGGCGCGTTATCGGTAATAAAGCGTTTTAGGAATTTGATAGCGATAGACTCGTCCATATTGCCGCGGCGGCATTTGCTTTGACACTTGTGGTCACATACTCTGCCGCAAACCGACGGGAAGGGGTTGGTCTGCAAAAGTATCTTGTAGGCGTCTTCAAATCTTTCCGCTCTCACCAGAGCAATGTAGGAAGGGATATCCATCTCAATCGGACAGGTATGTTGACACGGTGACTTAAACATCGACGAACAAACAGCAGCACGGCAGCGATGGTCGCGGATGTGTTCTTCGTACTCTTTACGGAAATAACGAATGGTGCTCAGTACTGGATTAGGAGCTGTTTGCCCCAGACCGCACAGAGCGGCGTTTTTAATTACTCCGGCCATTTCTTCCAGAAGTTCAATATCTCCTTCCCTACCTTTCCCTTGTGTGATTTTGGTTAAAAGATCCAGCATGCGTTTTGTGCCTTCGCGGCATGGCGTGCACTTACCGCAGGATTCATCCTGGCAGAAATCCATAAAGAACCTGGCCATATCGACTGCGCACTTGTCTTCATTCATGACGATCAATCCGCCGGAACCCATGATGGCGCCGAGTTCGGCAACTTTCTCATAGTCAACGGAAGCGTTTAAATGCTGAACAGGGATACAACCGCCGGATGGCCCACCTAATTGCGCGGCTTTAAACTTCTTGCCTTTGGGAATGCCTCCACCGATATCGTAAACTATAGTGCCTAATTTTGTTCCCATGGGCACTTCGACCAGTCCCACGTTGGCAACATCTCCGGTTAAAGCAAAAACCTTTGTGCCCTTGCTTTTTTCCGTACCGATGGAAGCATACCAGGCTGAACCTCGAAGCATGATCTGGCCGACGTTGGCCAGAGTTTCCACGTTATTGAGGATACTCGGTTTTTGCCACAGGCCGGCCACAGCGGGGAAGGGCGGTCTCGGACGAGGCATGCCTCTTTTTCCTTCAATAGACGTCATCAGTGCTGTTTCTTCGCCGCAGACAAACGCGCCTGCGCCCTGATAAACTTCCAGATCAAAATTAAAACCTGTGCCCAAAATATCTTTTCCCAGCAAGCCTGCTTCTTTGGCCTGGGCAATCGCGATATTTAAACGATGAATCGCAAGCGGATACTCTGCGCGGCAATAAATGTAACCTTGAGTTGAGCCGATGGCTTTAGCCGCGATAACCATTCCTTCCAGAACGGCGTGCGGGTCAGCCTCCAAAACACTTCGATCCATGAAAGCACCGGGATCGCCTTCATCAGCGTTACATAAAACATATTTAATGTCGCTTTTGGAACCGGCGGCAAACTTCCATTTCAACCCGGTAGGAAATCCTGCGCCACCACGGCCACGCAAGCCGGAATCAAGCATCTCCTTCACAATCTCATCAGGTGTCATTTCCGTAAGCGCTTTAGCCATGCCGGCATAACCGTCACGGGCGATATATTCATCAATTTTTTCAGGGTCAATAAGTCCGCGGTTTTTTAAAACCCTCAATTCCTGAAGAGCAAAGAAGGGAATTTCCTGCATGGTAGGAATTATTTTATCAGTGCCTGGTTCTCGATATAATAGCCTTTCTAAAATTCTTCCCTTAATCAGGTGCTCTTCAACCAGTTCAGGAATATCTGCCGGTTTGAGATTAACATAAATTACACCTTCAGGGTAAACTACCAAGATCGGGCCTAAGGCGCAAAAGCCGTTGCATCCTGTTTCGACGACTTTTATTTCTTCAGTTAATTTTCTTTTATCAAGATCTTCTATTAAAGCTTTTTTGACGGCGATACTGCCGGATGATTGACAACCAGTGCCTCCGCAAAGTAATAAGTGTGAACGAAAAACCTTCATTTATCCAACATCCTCCTTAAGAAATGATCATGCGCTATAATATATATAGTGCGGAATAGGCGATAAATTTATTTGCTTACTTCAGAGCCTTTCGCCAGAACAAAGGGCGTCTGAATTTCTCCCGCTAAAATATGCTTTTTAAAAACCTGTCTCATTTTATTGGGGTTCATGTATTCATATTTAATTGGCGCTTGATTAAGAACTTCAACGGTAACCAGAGGTTCGCGGCTGCAAAGCCCCATGCAACCGGAGGTTGTAACGATAACATCATTTGCGCCGCCGGCCTCAATTTCCTGCAAAAGTGTATCCATTACTTCTTTGGCGCCAGAGGCAATACCGCAAGTTCCCATATGAACAGTAACTTTGACGCGACGGTCGCCGTCACGCAGAGACATTTCTTTGTGTACTTTTTCTTTAATTTTTTTCAAATCAGCAATAGTTAATTTAGCCATCGGTGTTTCCTCCATTTTTTATCAGCTTGAAATTTTATTAATTGTATTGACTTAAAACTTCCTTAACTTTACCGGGCTTAAGTCGGCCATGAACATCTTCATCCACTACCACAACAGGGCCCAATCCACAGGCGCCCAGACAGCGGACGCTCTCTAGTGTGAACATGCGGTCAGCAGTAGTTTCACCTTGTTTGATACCGAATTGTTTTTCCAGAGCGTCGGTTAAGGCCTTGCCGCCGCGGACGTAGCAGGCAGTGCCCAGGCAAACACGAACTGTGTGTTTACCCCGCGGTGTCATTGTGAAAAATGAGTAAAAGGTAACAACGCCGTAAACTCGGCTAAGTGGCAGATTCAACCCGGAGGCAATTCTTTTTTGCACGGCTAGGGGAATAAATTCCAAAGCAACTTGTGCCTCTTCCAATACAGGGATTAATCCGCCCGGTTTGCCCTTAAATTTCTCAATAATGCTGTCTAGCTTTGTTATTTGTTCTTTTGTAAATTCTTTCAATAACTCAGTATCTTCCGCTTTCATTAAATTCCTCCTCGATCTTTGGGGCAAGCTAAGCTTCAGGCTTGATTTCGCTTAAACCTTCTTCTATAATGCCCCGAATATACTTTAATATTTCAGGATGATTAATAGCTACATCCTCGATTTCTTTGCGTATTACTCTAGTATCAAGTTCAAACCGACGGTCATTATGCCTGTGTTTGTAAAAAAAATCAACATCTGAATTACCGGCAATAAGAATAATTATTGTACCTATAATATCACCCATAGGTTGCCTATCCACGGAACTGATGCAGAAGGTTGATTTAACGGCAGTTCCTTTGCCCTCCCTAGATTTTAGTTGCAGATTCCCGCCGGATCTTTGGGCGGCATCCGCCAAAAGTGGAATCCCCAGACCAACGCGCCTGACAGTTTTTGTTGTATAAAATGGATCTAAAACATTTTTTATCTCTTCTGCATTCATCCCGTGACCATCATCAATAATTTCTATGGAAAGAGAATCCTTTGCCGCATCTTCTTCGATATTTATTTCAATAAGTCTGGCACCCGCCCGAACGGAGTTTTCGGCAATGTCCAGAATATGCGCGGCAAGCTCTAACATCAATGCTCCATAACGTAACGGCCATTTTGTTTTTTTAAAGCCATTTTTAATTCGGAAAATGTTGGTTCCGAAAGTTTCATTTGCGTAAAACCCTGTCCGATATCTTTTATATAATGAGAGTCGGAGGAAACAATAAATGAGAATTTACTGAGCTCTGGATACCTAATTCTGGCCTGATCAAAACCAGTGCGAGGCGTTATTTCGAGCGCGTCAAAATCAGCACTATCGTCAATAAATCCAAGCTGACTCAGTACACTAAAGCTTTCCCTGTCTATGTGTGCCGCAATAGCCAAACCATCAAGTTGATGAATATGTCTAATCAGTGTATCGAGCGATAAATCAGTCGCGCCGATTAGTAGTTTGTTTTCTATTCCTTCCACGTCACCAATTTCATTGACGATAGCCTGGACGCCAAAAAGTTTTTCATCATTATCGCCTGTAAGATGTTGATCAATTATTTTTTGCATTAGAGTTATCTTGGACAGGGAATCAAATATTGCTAAAAGGTGCACTTCTTCACTTGTTGTTATTTCCATGCCGGGCAGTATTTTTAACTTGCTTGATGCTGCGGCTTTGATGACGTACTGAACGTTTGCGGAAGAATTGTGATCGCAGATTGCAATCATATCGAGTTTTGCTTCTATGGCCTGCTGCACTAAAGCCATAGGGTGCATATCAAGCTCGGCGCAAGGTGAGAGGCAGGTGTGGACATGCAGATCGCAGTTGAAAACTTTCAGCATTGTTTTTTCCGGAAAGCGGCTAAAGGGAACTAATCTTTTTTCCCTAATAGATTATAAATTTTGCCGGTTAATTCAAAGGCAGGCAAATCCGAAACCAT
>Ga0247842_10007123_pt1 | contig 12258 bp, 7 predicted proteins | sample LaCruzMarch2015__3_FD_192411 | JGI IMG/M metagenome (GOLD analysis project Ga0247842, IMG submission 192411) | Freshwater microbial communities from meromictic Lake La Cruz, Castile-La Mancha, Spain - LaCruzMarch2015_19m | ecosystem: Environmental > Aquatic > Freshwater > Lake | place: Spain...
GCTCAAACCTTTGTATGTATAAAAGACAGAGGAACACACGAGGCAAGCAATAAATTACAGGAATATATAAGAAAAATTAAAGACGGATACTGCCTTAAAATTGATATAAAAAAATATTTCTACACAATCAACCACAAAGTCTTATTGGGACAAATATCGCGTATAATAAAATGCAAACCTACAATTAACCTGCTTTACAAATTCTTCCGAAATGAAACAGGAATAGGATTACCGCTGGGCAGTGTAACCTCACAGATACTGGCAAACTTGAATTTAAACAGTTTAGACCATTACATTAAAAGAGCCTTGAAATGCCGTTCATATATGCGGTATATGGACGACATGATAATACTGCACGGATGCAAAGTATTCCTTAAAAAAGTTTTAGTTTTAATCGTAAATTTTGTATTAGGAATAAAATTAGAACTTAACAGTAAAACAAAAATAACAAGGATAAAAGAAGGCATAGACTTTGTAGGATACAGAACATGGGCTTATTTTAAATTAATAAGAAAAAGAAGTTTATACAAGATAAAAAGAATATTACGTAAATATCCTGATAAACAAAGGGCATCAAGCTATTTAGCTCACGCAAAAGAAACAAACTCACTTAAATATGTAGTACGGCAGATATTAACAGTAATGCCAGAGGCAAAAACATTTATCAAAACATGGTTAATAAAAAACAGAAAGGCGAACGGGAATGAAATATTACACTGGGTGTAAAGTACAGGAAGATTACACAACAAAAGCTATACGTGGTATTGATATATCGGATAAAGTAATATATTACGAAGTCTTTATTGGCGAGAAAGGTGTGTATGGTGTAACCTCCGAAGATTACACAAAATTCATAAACGAACAATATCCTGCATGCGATGCATCTGAAGTACAGTTTTCGGAAATATCAGGGTTGCTAAAAACGTGCAGGATGTACCGCGATATAAATGGGCAGGTCGCAATACTCGTTGCAACAAAATATAAACTTGCAGAAGAAATTGGACTAACAAACTCCGAGCATACATCTACGTGCTATATAGCATACAGGGCATTCGTGGATGAATGTAAGACGTGGGGAAGAGTTTTAAAAAGAGAAATAGGACTAATAGAGTAGTTCTAAAAACAATAAACTAAAAAACAAAAACATGACAAAGAAAAAAGCAACAAAAAAGGTAAGACCAGAAATGCACCCTAATATTCAAGATATTAGGAATGACCCAAACAGAAAAATTGCAGACTTAAACCAAAGAGCGCAAGATTGCTTAAAAGAAATACTTGCAATACTAAGCAAATATAATTGCAGATTTGAGGCTTCGGTTACAGTTAGTTCTGAAGGGAATAAGCCTTTTGTTAATATAGTTGCAAATGAAATCGCTAAGTAAGTATTAAAAAGCAAGGTTTCAATGAAAAGAATCTTAATAGTCGAGGACACAGCATTAATAGTCGTATTGGTTAAGGCAATATCGCAAAAAAACAATAATATCATTTGCGATATTGCAACCAATCTAAATGAAGCGGAGCAATTTATCGGGAAAAACGTCTATGATTACGTTCTTCTTGATTTATTTTTAGGCGGAGAATGGGGATTAAATATCGTCTCGAAATATAAAAATTTAAAGATAATCATAACAACTGCTAACTCTAATCCCTCGCTTGAGAAAGAAATTCGTAGTTATAATAATATTATTGACTACATAATCAAACCTCTTGACTATAGAAAGTTATTGATGGATATAGTAGAAGAGAAATACGATAACATTCTAATAGAAAGGGATGAAGATATGGGCAGAAATTCTAAAGAACAATCGCAGAATGAACCATCATGTGCGGGACATAACAGCTTCGTTACGAGTATTAATAACTTTCACGAAGAGATGACAAAAAAAGTCAATGAGCTATGTGCCTGTGTTGAGGGTTTACAAAGAATGAAGATTACAAACGGTACGGAGCACGAATACACATTGCCTGAAGCAATATCTACATTAATGGAAGCGACAGCTGAGACGCGGGCGATACGCAATCTAGAAATAGTACAGAAAAATAAACCGGGTTCAAGGTTAAGAGGATTCGCTCGCAGGTGGCTATATCCGCTTATTTCTTTTATTATTGCGTCTGTAGCCATTGGGTATTTAATGGATATAGTAAATGCTCAGGACGAGTTTAGAAATACCTTTACCGAGGTACGCAAGGAGATAGGCGGGGTTAAGGAAGTCATAGCGGTAGTCGTAGCAAAACAAGCGATAGTATTCACATGGAAAGAACAGATTGATAAGAAAGTGGACAACCATTTAATCAACAATGATAAACAGAAAGAATTAAAATAACAAATAAGATGTCTGATACACAAGGAAATAACACAAACCCAACACCTTTTATGGAGGAAATTGTTAATAATAACAAGGAACTCCTTAAAGAATTGGATGAAAGTAAGGATTTCAAGTCATGGTATGAGACTATACAAAAGAGCGAGAAAGCTAACGCTTCCTTGAATCAAGATTTACTTTCTTTCTTGGTAGGTGATGAATGGATCCCGGGTGAACAATCCGACGCTGATTTCACTTACTTGAATAACAGGTACCAAATGCCTTTTTCCAGTAAGATGTTAAGAAACGCAGGGAGAACGGAATCTGCAAGGTTAATTAAGAATACAAGGAGTTTACAATTTACTTCTTTTGGTAAACCCTCAAGCAAGAAATCCGAACCTGGATTAGTGGTTGAATTTGCCGATCCAAATTATAAACCAACGCAGATTGAGAAAGAGAATATAAGGCAGTTTACCTATCAAATGGTTGATAAATTCTTCTTTTGCCCATTTGAAGATGAAGGTAATTTAACAAAATGGCTTGGCGTAGCATATAATGATTTCTTCGACCTTGACGATATAACATTCGAGATTAGACGCACATTATCCGGGAAGCCCCTTGGATTCCATTTAACAGACCCTACGATTGTATATCATGTTATTCCAAAGGGCAGGAAATATCAAAGATGGGATTATAATGCTGATTCTTACTCAGAAAAAAGACCAAGAGATATAAGCAAAGAGATAAAATATGTACTTGAAAAAAACAACATAAGGGCGGCAGGCTTCACAAGAGATAAGATGATAAAATCACACTTCTTTATATCAAGTGACTTTATGACGGCTTATCGAGGATATTCGATAGTTGAGCAAGGTATTCGGATGATATTAAATATTATGAACTCTATTACATACAACAGCTCGAATTTCAATAACAACCGTACACCAATGGGTATTTTCGCATTCACCGGCGGATTTACAAACAGAGTATTAACTGAACAGTTCAAGAAAGTGCTTTATTCATACTTATCAGGTGCAAACAACAGATACAGACTACCGGTTATAGGGCTTCCTGAGAGAGGTGACGCGAAGTTTATACCGTTCAATATGAACTCAAGGGAAATGGAGTTCCACTTATGGATGACATTACTCTTTACCATACTTTGTCAGCTCTCAGGTACAAACCCGGAAGAAATAAGTATGAGCTCGCATGAATCAGCCATGGTTGGAAAGAAATTATTTGATACTTCGCCTGATGGTATATTACAAGTTTCAAAGGATAAAGGTTTAAACACATTTTTACGATATACAGAGACTATCATAAATAAAAGCGGCGTCTTGAAGCAAATGACAGGATATAATGTGGTCTGTAAATTCAACGGTCTTGAAGTCGAGGATGAAAGAGTAAAAGTTGAAGTAAAGAAGTCACTATTAGCTACTACCAGAAGTTACAATGATATAATAGTAGAAGAAGGCGGAGAGCCGCAGAAAATAATGTTTGGCGATGTCAACATATATGACGTTAAAGGCGTTGATTCTCAGCAGATATTTGGCGCCTTGCAAGCAAGGATTCAGGCAATAGACGCCGAGAAACAGCAACTAATGGCTCAGCAACAACAGGGTATGGCTCCAGACGCTCAAGGTGGAGCTCAGGGCGGTTCACAAGCACAGCAAGGCAGTATGACAAAAAACGATAATAAACTTACAAGTAAATACGGGCAGCCGGAAAACAGTGGCACAAACAATAACGAAAGCAAGACTAATCAACAATAAGATTGCCGATCTTGAAAAGAAAATTGCTGATGACCTGAATATAATATCACAGAAACAGCAAAATGTAATTTATTATAAAAGACTACTCAATAACTGGGGGATTAAATTATCAGTACTGTTAAAAAAGAAACATTTTCTCGCGAAGCCCGAGAAGAAATTTGGATAAGAGATGAAAGGAAATGCACAAGGTGCGGAAGTAAAAGTTCTTTATCAATACATCATATAGTTAATAATACAAAAATGAACAGAAAATTATATGGGAACGAAAGAGTACAGGATTTGAGCAATTCCTGTTTAGTATGCCAAGGATGCCACGATAAACATTCTTCCTGGGATCAGGATTTAAGGAAAAACTTAATTAAAAAATGGAAAATTGAGATTAGCAGTCAGGGATAAAGTTGAAACGCCAAGAGGTTTCGGCGAAATAAAAGAAACCGCGGATACTATAGCTCTCGTTCAGTTAGGAGACGAAGAGAAAGTTTTCTATTTAACTGATTTAAAACCAGTTTCCGAACTTGAATATGTTATGAAGTCACTTGATAACTTAGGAATAGAGCTTGAGGGAAAAAGAACTCAAAATACAGAGTTAGCCAAATCTTTTTTTGAAAGGATTGAGAAATCATTAGGCGATGAAGAAGAGATTAAAAAGCTCAAAACATCTTTTTATAAGAAGGAAACACCTAAAGCATCAGTCCCGCAAACTCCGAGTGCAGTAACAACCCCTAAAAGTCCGGGCGAGATAGAAGTAAACAAGGTAAAGATATCGCCAAACAAACCACCGGTAGTATCCACAAGTATTATTCCTCCGGGCAGTAAACCGCCAGTTGCTCCAACAGTAACTAAAGAGCCAACGGGGACACCAGCCCCTCAACCGCCGACGGGGACTATTTCTATAAATAAACCACAAAAAACCGAGCCAATCAATAAACCCGAAGCAAGTCCTTATGGACTCAAGCCATTTCAGGTGCCAAAAACAGGGAATAGCGATATTAAGGATTTTGATAAAGAGGCATTTGATATGACAAAAAATGTGCCGGATAAACCCGTTAGTAAACCCGGCGCCTTGAGAAAGATATGGAATAACCTCAAGGGTTCAGGTTCGGAAGATGTAAAGAAGAAACCGGTAAATAATAATGTATTGGATTTAGACACTGGGAAAGTAAGTCGTCTTGACCAATCGAGGGAAGTACCTTCTACAGCTCACACACTAACTCATATTTCCTTAAACCAAAATGCAAGGTCAGACGATGAGAAATTAAACTATCACTATAAGATAGGAAACAAGGCTAATGCTAAAGTTAGTACATATCCTCTTGACGCAAAAGGTAAACCGACATTCGATAAACACCCTGCTATGCAAGGCAAAACATTCCTTCCCGGAGAGAAAATAAAACATCAGGGCAAACCATATACAGTGCATTCTCATATTAATCCAATGCCTGATGCAAATGGACAGGTAGATTACAATAAAATGTTAATACAAGACGAAAACGGGAATAAATTTTCGGTTAATAGGGCAAATGTTGAGCATATAGGCACAGATTTTAGCACAGCAAAACAAGTACAACTTGAAGACGGCACAAAGAAATATCATCATCAATTAAAAAAAGGCGATAAGATTGTACATAAAGGTACCGCACACGAAGTAGTCGGACCTGGCGATAAAGGATATTTAACCGAAAGCGATAAGGGAGAGTTGCACTATACCTTCGCTAAAGATTATGATAAGAACTTCAAGCATAACGAATATGACAGAAACAAAAAAGCGGTAAAAGATGATATTGTAGAATTTGAGCATTTAGGTACAAAGAAACAACGCAGAGTAACAAACGACCACCCTGATGGCGCCATAGTACAGATTAATAAATCAGACGATCCAATACTCGTTCCTCACGGACAATACAGCTTTACAGGGAAAAGAGGCTTTATGGAACACCCTGATTTAAAAGACAAGAAAAAAGGTAAAGAGATTGATACGAGTCAGGGACCAATGCCGGCAGAGAGCATTAGCGAAAAAATGGCAGCCTCGGATGAATTTAAAACAGGCAATACGCTTGATAAGTTCACAGGAGCCGATAAGAAATCTCATAGGAAACAACAGATTAATGATAATCATTTTGTCCATTCTTTAGGTATGAAAGGCGAGGATGGCGAGGTAAAAATCCACAGTGATAAGAACGGTTCAATATCTCATATAGAGAATCCGTTTATCAAAATACATGGAGAACTGCATAAAATCTTAGGTGTTAGCCCGGAAAAAGGCACAATAACAATGGTACCTTATAAAAAGGGTAAAACTCCCGCAGTAAACGAGAAAACAGGGATGCACAAAGGTCAAGAGACATATAACCTTACCGACTTGAGGGAAAGTCAAAATATGCAACCGATTATAAAAGAAAACGTGCAAAAAACCGGGGAAGGGAACTTAAAAGGCAAACTCTTGAGTGATGTTGCTAAGGCACATAAAGACAGCGGAGTAACAGACTCTAATGATATAGGTAATGAAACAAATGCTACGGCTAATAACCATATAGCATTATCAAAGAAATTACTTGAAGGCGATGAAGCTATTTTGAAGAAGCATCAGGATAGTAAAAACAAAATAACACGCGGCGATAATCTTTTCGAAAGGGACGATTACGAGCCGTCGAGCCTTAATAAAAACAAGAAATACACGGATATCTTGAAAGAAGAATTAGGCGATGACTGGAAGAATCAAGTTAGTGGTAAAGTCAAGGAAAATATAGCCCATGAAGAGGGAATCAAAAAAATTGAAGAAAATAATGCTAAGAATGCTAAAAGCATTGCGGACAGATACCAAAAACAAAACACGAACCAACTATCCGAAAAATCTGCTAATTACGTAGAATATACTAAGAAAAACAAGCCCCTTGAAATGCACTTGGGCAAAGAGGGCAAAGCTGCCGCTTCGTGGTCTAAACACCATAATCTACCATTTAATTTTACTGTAGTGGACGCTTCCGATCTAACAGCTTCCCATCGTCCAAAGTTTGACGAAAAAGGGGTGCCCAAAATGCAAGAACCTTACGAATGGAATAAAGACTATCCCCCCGAGATGCAGAATAGAAACTATCATGGAAAGGACGAGAAGGCTTATGCCGACAGAAAAATAATAGAAGAGAGAGTAAAAGATTTCAGACCGAGTATGGTTATTAATGGAACGGAAGATGCTTCAACTGGGGCTCCTTTTGTTGATCCTCACGGCAGAGCAATCAATAATAGTCGTGTATTAGCTTCGATGCTTTTGCCGCAGGAAAAAGTAGAAGAAATGAGAACCGAGCTGCTAAAACAGTTACCCCAGTATTACGATAACCCGGAGAACTTAAAAAAAGCTGAAGATATAGTGAAAACCGCTAAAGTTCCAATACTTGCTAGGAGAACCAAACAGGCATATCACGAGAATCCGGATATGTATAATGCGCTCGCGGGAGACTTTAACAAAAGCAGTCTAACTAATGAGAGCGCAAAGGAAAAAGCAAGCGGTATAGTAAATAGTGCAGGGCAGAAAGCAACAAACGAAGCATTCAATATCATAGGCGCGACTCCGATCAATACAAACATGGCTGCCGAAAAGGTTGCCCTACTCAAAAAATGGTCGGAGAAAAACAACCCTAAAGATGTGACAACTCATTATGAGGGTGGGAAACTAACAGACGAAGCTGTGGGCTTCTGGAAAAAATTTATGGCACATTCATATTTTAGAGACGAAAAAGCATCGGACACAATAAAAACACTTGGAGAAGAAGGTAAAAATATAATGTCGAAAATTGGGAATTTGCACCAGCATCTTAATCCTTTAAAAACCTCACTAAGTGGAGATTTACATGACGATATAGTAAAATATCTTGCAGATAAAGCGTCCGAGAAAAAAAACCTGCCAGGTCAGCAAAATTTTGTACATAAAGAGACAAATGTATCGAAGGCTCTCGACAAGATATTCTTTGACGACTCAATATCAAATAACGACTTAGACGAGCATTTAAAGAAATATGCCGATAGGATGAGGGGCTACGACGATACTAAAAACCAAGCTTCTATCTTTGCAACCAACACGCCAGAACAAGAGAAAGAATTAGTAATGGGGAAAATGTTAAGCGAGATAAAGAAGGAAGTTGCTGACGAGGAATCAAGGCAAAAAATTGAAGCAAGAAAACTAAAGAAATCCTTCTTTCATATTGGTCAATATAAACTTGAATATCCGGAAAAACCAAAAATCATCTTATTAAAGGCTAAATGAAGACACTGAAATTAATCAAGAGTTATTATAGCGATGAAGCGGCTAAGGAGTTTCAGGCAAAAAAAGTTAATAAACTATCAAAGACTCTTGAAAAAACTATTAACCTTGGCAAACCAGCCGCCCAGAGTAAATTATTCTCGCATCCCGCTGATGAATTATACGAGAAATATCCAAATCTTTTTAAACAGGCTATAAAGCCGAAGCACAAGACTTCATTCGCGTTATTATTTAGTACATTAGGCAGAAAAGATTTAAATGGCATGGAAAATCCGGATGCTTTACACAAGGAAATGCTTGAGGTCGGCGGCGGTGAAGGAGCGCCCTTCCTGCAAAAAGCGGATGGTTTACACCGGTTTCAAACAAAAGCATATAAACACCCCGCGGTAGAGTCTCAAGGCATTGTTTTGCCCTCGGATCATAATATAAACGAATATAGCGATAGGGCTGATAAAAATAAAAACTGGCAAGACAAATACAGCACATTAGGAAAATCAATCAGTGATGAAGATAATGAAGATATGATTGCATCTATAGCTGTAATGACAGGCGGAGAGATACTTATCGGTAAGCGCATAGATTGCGGTCTCTATACTCTTCCAGGAGGTCACGCGAAACAAGGCGAAAATATTATCGAAGCCGCCTTGAGAGAATTGCGAGAGGAAACAGGAATAAAAGCTAGACAGGAAGATTTAGTCTATCTTGGGCACGAGAGAGTAACTCCGAGAGAAGGCGGTAAAATCACAGTACACTCATTCCTCTTGAACGAAAAAGAGAAAACCAATACTTCGCATGATCCTGACGAAGAAGTTGATAGATGGGAATGGATTGACGTAAAAAACGGATTACCAAAGCATATACTTAACAACTTACATGCAAAGAAGAATATAACACTTCGCATGTTGGATTTACAGCCATTTGAAGATGAGATAAAAAAGAGCTTTTTCAACCCCCTTGAGCTTACAGGCGATATGGAAGAATTTGATTTACCTTCAGCAAGCGAAGGTTTAACAGAAGCATTTAATAAGATAAAGAAAATTTTCGATAAACTGAAAACAGCGGTATAAAATGAAAACATTAACAGAACTATTTAAGTCGGTAGAAGGCGAAGCCGGCGGCAATGAAGTTGACTTAATGAAAAAGTTCGGAGACTTACATCATTCCGTTAAAAGCGAATACTCCGCACTCTACAAAAAGATGAGTAATCAAGGCATGGATAAACTACCGCCTGAACATCAAGCGAAGATTAAAAAGGTCAATGAATACCTTCAGGGAAAAGCCGATTTAGAGTCTGTACATGACCATTACGGGGTAAAGCAAGAACCAGATGTCGCTCATATAAAGACCGGCACTTATGGTAAAAACTACGTATTTACTCCACAAGTAGAGAAAGGTAAAGTCTCTCTAATTGGCACGAAGAAAAACGATAAAGAGGGGATTGCCTCGAAAAGAGGAATGGACAGTTTATTCGGAGATATTGGCAGTTCAGTGGAGCACGAGCCAAAAGAAAAAAGATTAGGCAAGGACTTCGATGCAGTTAAGAAGTATCTAACAAATAACCCTGACGTCCAAAATAATCTGACCTCAAGCAGAACAGGAAAGGCGAACTTAAAAAAAGTATATGGCGAAGAAGGATTAAACGCGCTTATACCTCCCGAAGAAGTAAAGAAAAAACAGGGATTACCGCCGTCTCGCATAGACGAAGCCCAAAAGAAAATCGACCAGATGAATAAATTCTCAAACATACAGATGGTTGATCCAAAAATTAATCCTCCTGCGGGAATAAAACCAAAGATTACGATAGAACAATTAAAAGGTGATAAACCCGAGGATAGATTGAGTATGAAAAGATGGAGTAAAATAAAAGACTCGACTAAAGAAGTAAGAGACCATTATAGTCATTTAACGAACCTTGCGAGAGACGGGACATTAAGAGAAGAACACAAAGAAACACTCGGAAAATATCACGACTACGCTGATGGTAAAATCAGTTCCGAGGATTTACGGAACCACTTAAATATAAAAACAGTCTCTAATAAAGAGGAAGAGCAAGCGAAATTAGACAAGCAATATAAAATGCAGAATCTTACCAAACCTGCAAAAGAACTTCATCAAAGGTTAATAGGTCTTGAAAAGTATGGGATTGCAGGCGAAGGTAACAGAAATACATTAGCAAAATTCGACGATTATGCCGACGGTAAAATAGGGCATGATGAGTTAAAACAACACTTGAACGAAACTCACTTCAAGGATAATCCGTTAAATGCAATCCACGAAAGCGAGATAAAAAAATCTTTTTTCTCCTTATCCCCGCTGTCCAAATCCGTTGATTCCGGGGGAAGCCAATTAAGTATATTTGAACAACCGAAGAAAGCAGCTAAACTTATTTCGAACAAAACCCCGAGTATAGACACGGGCAGTAAACCCAAACAGATGACAATAATGGATATGCCGGGTATGAAAAGGGCGGAAAATATGGCAATATTGCATCCTGATATAAAGAGTCGCCATAAGGCATTAACTTCGAAGGTAAAGAGCGGGGAACCCCTTGAAAAACACGAGCAAGAGTCCCTTGATAACATAAACGGTTATCTTGACGGCAATGGTAAGATAACAAAGCATTCGGACCTTAAAAAACATTTCGGTATTCAAGACTCCGCAGCCGACAGTAACAAATTAGCTGCTGAGATTAAAGACGGTAAATATCATTACAAAGGCGGTAGTACAGACTTATTCGGTCAGGAACATATGGGTAAAATGCTTGCGCCTTATGTTACACACAGAGAGTTCCTTGACAATCCTAAACCAGAGCACAAAGAACTTGCAGACCAAATAAAGGAAATGCACAATGGAGACGAAACTGCAATACGAGAACATTTCAATAATACGATTGGCAGATATAAACATCATACCGAAAAACCTAATGGACTACCGGATGAGCGACATACACTTATGAATCATGAAAAGTTCAAAGATTCTCCGGAACATGGGTTAGTTGACGGTTTAGAGGAAAAGCACAGGAGAGAAATGGATGAGTTAGGTACAGGTGATAAATTCGCGGATGCGGTTATTAACTCGGACAGTACTTACTTGAAACCGGGCGAACATGATCCTGGTAAACCTACAGTATCGAATGGACTCTTGAGCTATTTAAGAAAATACAAAGCCGACCACATGAATCCCGAGGAAAAAGCAAATAGACAAAAAAGGACATGGTCTATGTTCAAGGATAACAGTTGGGATAAGGATAATCTTAAACGATTTTACGAATTTCCGACAACATCTAACAGACAAGAAGCAAGTACAGAGGTATCTGACAACGAAAAAACATATTCAAGTAAAGCACAAAAACAACTATTTGATAATAGGAAAAAATATATCGACAATAAAATAAGCCGTCCGCTTTATGAGTCAAAGCGTGACTACATAAAAACGAAAGCAAGTGGTGAAGCCACCGAAGAACAAGAACAATTAAAGCATAGAAAAGACCCTATTAAACATAGAGACTATGATACAGAAGTAAAGGGGAATTATAAACAAGGGGATACTATCAATTACGCGGGACAAAATCACCAAATTGATAATGTTACGGGCAATATAGCGTTTGCGACGGGTGATGACAGCAGACAGCGTCGGATAAAACTTGCCGATATTGAGAACCTAAAACACGAAGATTATACACCTGATATTCACAGCACAGCGTTTAAGAAGTTACTTCATGGCGGCACGGAAGAGAAGGATCTCGATAAATACTTAACCGAACCGAAAGCCTCGCTTGTAAAGCACCTTGAAAGTCTTGGATTTAATGAAGAAGAAAGACAGAAAATCCACAATTACTTAAACGGGACTAAACCTAACGAATTTAGACACGAAAAAGGGCAGAAAGCTAAAAAAAGACTTACTGCCAAAGACGAAGCAGATACATCTG
>Ga0247842_10007125_pt1 | contig 12253 bp, 8 predicted proteins | sample LaCruzMarch2015__3_FD_192411 | JGI IMG/M metagenome (GOLD analysis project Ga0247842, IMG submission 192411) | Freshwater microbial communities from meromictic Lake La Cruz, Castile-La Mancha, Spain - LaCruzMarch2015_19m | ecosystem: Environmental > Aquatic > Freshwater > Lake | place: Spain...
CGACACCAACGCGCCCTTGCCCTTCTGATCCGTCCCGCCGGGGCGCTCCTCACCGAGCGCCCCGATCCACACTCCCCAACACCTGCGAGTCCGCCATTTTTACGCGGTTCTTAGCAGCCGCCAACAGGGTCCGTATCAGCGGTTACGCTTCGTGCAATATCGCCAAGTCGTATGTGCCCGGACCTCAGGTACCGCCATGGACCAGCCGATTCGTCTCCTGCATCTGTCCGACATCCATTTCCGTGCCGGCAAGGCGTGGGACGCGGACCCGGTCTTGCGCGCCCTGGCGCGGTTCATCGCCGGCGAGGTCAGGTCCGGCCTGGTGCCGGACCTGGTGGTCATCACCGGGGACCTGGCCTTCGCCGCCACGGCCGCGGATTACCGGTTGGCCCGCGACTGGCTCGCGGACGAACTCTGGCAGGCACTGACGATCGACCCATCCGCGCGGCTGGCCAAGGATCGGCTGTTGTTGGTGCCCGGCAACCACGACGTGGACCGCGACCGTGTGGACTTCATCGTCCAGTCCACCCAGTCCGCCCTGCTCAAGGGCGCCGACCAGGACCAGGTCGCCAAGGTCCTCGCCGCCCCGGCTCAGCGCAAGTTCCTGCTCAAGCGTCATGGCGCCTATCTCAAATTCTGTGCCGACTGGTTCGGCACGCCCCAGCCGTTCCCCTGGTGGCAGCGTTCGATCACGATCCGCGGGCAACGCCTGCACGTCGCCGGGCTCGACTCCGCCTGGATGGCCTGCGGCGATACGGACCGCGGGCACCTGCTGCTGGGCCGCTACCAGATCAACCAGACCGTGCTGCACGCGGACGGCCGGAATGCCCATTGGCACCTGGCCCTGCTGCATCACCCCTGGGACTATCTGGCCGAATTCGATCTGCACGAGGCCCGCCCGGACCTGCACCTGCACTTGGACCTGCTGTTGCGCGGCCATCTGCACGCGGGCGAGGCGGCCTTCATCCGGCCGGCGGACCCGGCGCGCGCCTGTCTGGAACTCGCCGCCGGTTGCGTCTATGACGGCAGCCGCCACCCCAACGCCTTTCAGTGGATCGAGCTGTGGCCGGCGCCGCGACGGGTGCAGGTGCTCTTCCGCGCCTGGATCAAGGGCGCCTGGCAGGTCGACCGCAACCAGCCGGGTTGTCCGGACGGCCAGGCCGATTTTCTGCTGGACCCTGAGGCGGCCCCGGGCCAGGCCAAGCCCGGGGCCGCCGCCCAACCGCCGGCCATCCCCGCCGCCTATCTGGACTGGCTGCGCTGCCGGTACGAATCGGTCGAACTCCTGGGTCTGGAGGCCCAGGCGCAACACCCCACCCAACTCAGTCAGGTCTATGTCCCCGCCATCACGCCCGCCAGGCGCGTAGAGGCAGTGCCGGACGCGGCTGCACCGGATGGGCGGCCGGACGACGGCCCGCCGCACGAACTGCTGCTCAGCCGCCTGGGCGAGGGGTCGCTCTATTGCCCCGGCGACCCCGGCGCCGGCAAGTCCACCTTCTGCCGCTGGCTGGCCCTGGTCGTGGCCGGCGGCGCCGTGCCCGCCCACCCGATCGGCGAGCCGGACGACTACCCCGAGACCTTCCCCGCAGCGCTGCGCGACCGCCTGCCGGTCCTGGTCCCGCTGCGGGATTTCTGGCCCGCGCTGCCCCTGACACCAGGAGGCCACCACCTGAGCCCAGCCGCCTTGAGCGCCGCCCTGGGCGGCTGGCTGGCTGAATGGGCCGGTGGACGCCTGGAGGCCGCGACCTTCACCGCCCTGCTCGGCACCGGTCGGTGCCTGTTGATCCTGGACGGTATCGATGAAGTCCCGGTCGTCCACGGCGACGGGGCCCGGCGCACCTGCCCGCGCGCCTGTCTGCTCGCCGCGCTCGCGCACGGACTGGGCGACTGGACCCGAGCCGGTAACCGCCTGCTGCTGACCAGCCGTCCCTACGGCCTGCGCCCGGACGCGTTGCGGCGCCTGGCCCTGCCCGAGGCGCCGCTGGCCGCGCTGGACGAGGAGATCCAGTCACTCTTTATCCGCCGCTGGTACGCCGCCGCCGACCCGTCCCAGGGCGAGGACAAGGCCCGTGGCCTGATCGATCACCTGGTCGACCGTCCCGACCTGCAGGAACTCAAGCGCAATCCCATGCTTCTCACCGCCCTGTGCGTGCGCTACGGCGAGGGTCGGCGGCTGCCTCAGGACCTTCACGATCTCTACGACAAGTTGGTCAACAACGTCCTCTTCAACCGCTACCGGGACGCCGACAACGAGCGCCGGCAGTTCCGGGGACAGTTTACTTATCTCCACGCTGGTTACAGATACCGAATTGAGTAAACTGTCCCCGGAATTGCCGTTGCGCAGGCGCGCCGTGAAATGGCCACGGCACTCCTTGAGCGCACCGCCCTGGATGACGCGGCCATTGCCGATCTGACTGGACTCTCCGACGAGGCGATCCGGGCCCTGCGCACTACACCGACCGAACATTAGGTGTCGAACTCGGGAGTTCCGGGGACAGTTTACTTGTCTCCCCGCTGGTTACAGATACCGAATTGAGTAAACTGTCCCCGTAATTGGTTTCGTACGCGAGGACTGGGTAGAGTCCCTGGACCTGGCCTCGCTGGAGACGGTCAAGGGCAGCGATGTCAACGACGATTACCACGACCGCGAAGACGACATCATATGGCGCCTCCCACGCAAACCTGACACCGGGGAAGGTCCGCGCAGCGGACCCTACCCGGCCGGTAGCCCAGTTCGCCCAGCGGCCCCAGCAGAAACCCGGCCCACTCGCTCAACTGGAAGGCCCCGCCGCTGTAGCCCAGACGTTGCGCCAACGGCACATCGTCGGTCGGCGGGGTTCGGGTCGCCATGCGGGGGAGAGAAACAGCTCGATGCCGGGCGCGGCCAGACGGACCGCGAAGGCCGCGGGCCTGTCCGCGGCCTGAGACCCGGCCGCGCTTGAAGCAGGTGTTGGCCGTCGCGTCCGGTACCCGCCGATAGCCGCAGCCGCCCGTTCCATCGCCGGCGCCGAACAGGAAGTCGTGGATGTAGGGCAGTGTTTCGTCATGTTCACCCGCAAGAAGCGTCCCGGCATCCGCCCGCCGGACATCAATGCCTCTTGCGAGGTGCATGTCATGCTGCAACAACGGGTCGGATGCCATGCCGAAGGCCGCCCGCTGGCCCTGGTTCAGAACGCAGCACCTAAGGTACGGTACCGAACGGACAGCTCAACACCGTTCGGCTAAGGTCGCTTCAAGTCTGGGACTTTCTCAGTCAGCGGGATTGCGGTGCGCGCCGCCGTTCGTGTCGGCGACGGATCATCAGCATTTTTTCGGCTCGACACGGTCGCTGTCAATCATTGACGCGCGATCGGTACGGCAACACCGGAACCCCGCGCAACATCAGTCGATCGCCCATCCACGGGGCGCGCCCTATGTCCTCGTCCACCTTGGAGAAACCGGCCATGCTAATGAAGCAACGCATCCTCTCATCCGTTACCGCGCTGACGCTCGCCCTGTCAGGCCCACTCTTTGCTCAGACTGCTTCAGACCAGGCCAAGGCCGCGGCGGCGGTCCAAGAGCGGGCGGATCGGGCGGCTGACACGGCGCAAGGGCAGCCACCCGGCACGGCGGAGCAGAACAAGCAAACCTTGGTGGACGAGGCCACCGCCGCCGATACCAAGGCGCACGCCTATCCCACCGAAGCCAACCGACAGGCCCGCGATGAGGCTGAAGCCGCTGCCGCGGCAGCCGCCGGGATGGCGCAGCCGATGGATCAAACAGCGCCCCGCTGAGATGCGCAGGGCCGGCGCTTCGGGTGTGGCAACGCGGGCGCGGCCTGATTTCCTCACCACCGCGCGGCGCCGGCTGGGCAATCGATCGTCCGGCCGTTGCGCAATGGCCGGCACAGAGAACGGACCGAAATCGCAGTAACCAGGGTTCAGGGTGCAGTTTCCATGATGACTCCCGCGTTCAAGAAGCAACTGGCGTTGGCCGTCGGTGTCGGCGCTGCCGTGGCGATCGCGGCCCTGGCCTGGTTCGTCCTGCAACCCGCGGGTCTGGGTGTCGCTTTCGTCCAAGGCAATGGCCGGATCGAGGCGACCGAGATCGATGTTGCCACCAAGCTCGCCGGGCGGGTGCAGGCGATCATGGTCAACGAGGGTGACTTCGTGCAGACCGGGCAGCCGCTGGCACAAATGCAGGTCGATGTGCTGGATGCGCAGCGCGATGAGGCGCGTGCTCAATCCCAACAGGCCGTCACCGCGGTGGCCAGTGCCCAGGCCGAGGTCGCCGTGCGCCGCAGCGACAGCACCGCCGCCGCGGCGATGGTGGGGCAGCGCGAGAGCGAATTGGATGCGGCAGAGCGGCGCCTGGCGCGCTCCGAGACGCTGGCGAAGAAAGGCGTCACCGCGCTCCAGGTCCTCGACGACGATCGCGCCCGGGTGCACGGTGCACAGGCGACACTGACCGGTGCCGAGGCCCAGGTGGCCGCGGCCGACGCGGCGATCACGGCCGCCGAAGCGCAGGTGATCGGTGCCGATTCCGGGGTGACGGCGAGCGAGGCGACCATTGCCCGCGTCGAGGCCGATATCCGGGACAGCCTGCTCACGTCGCCGCGCGACGGCCGCGTGCAATACCGGGTCGCACAGCCCGGCGAGGTCCTGGGCGCCGGCGGCAAGGTGCTCAACCTGGTCGATCTCAGCGACGTGTACATGACCTTCTTTCTGCCCGAGACGGTGGTCGGCCGGGTGGCCCTGGGCAGCGAGGTCCACCTGGTGCTCGACGCCATCCCGCAGTACGTGATCCCGGCCCGGGTGTCCTATGTCGCCAGCACCGCGCAGTTCACACCCAAGACGGTGGAGACGGCCAGCGAACGGCAGAAGCTGATGTTCCGGGTCAAGGCGCAGATCGACCGCGAGCTGCTGCTAAAACATCTGAAGCTGGTGAAAACCGGTCTGCCGGGACTCGCCTGGCTCAAGCTTGACGCACAGGTGCCCTGGCCGGCCAATCTGGCGATCAAGTTACCGGAATGACCGGCCAGGCGCCTTTATCCGGCAATCCGGAAACTGGGGATGCTGCGCCCCCGACCGACGGTTCACCGGGGCGGGACGCCCCGGCGCCCGTCGCGAGTCTGGCCGGAGTCAGACTGCACTACGGAACGATCGCGGCGCTGGACGACATCACCTTGGATCTTCCGGCCGCACGGATGGTCGGACTGCTCGGTCCGGACGGCGTGGGTAAGTCGAGTCTGCTGGCGCTGCTGGCCGGCGCACGCGCCGTGCAGGTAGGCCGGGTGCGGGCGTTGGGCGGCGACATGCGCAGCAGCCGCCATCGTGCGCGGGTGTGCCCGCATATCGCCTACATGCCTCAGGGTCTGGGCAAGAACCTCTATCCCACCTTGTCGGTGGAGGAGAACCTGCAATTCTTCGGCCGCCTGTTCGGCCATCCGGCGCTCGAACGCCGCCGCCGCATCGATGCACTGACGGCAAGCACCGGGCTGACCGCCTTCCTGACGCGTCCGGCCGGCAAGCTGTCGGGCGGCATGAAACAGAAGCTGGGCCTGTGTTGTGCCCTGATCCACGATCCGGACTTGTTGATCCTGGACGAGCCGACCACCGGTGTCGATCCGCTGGCCCGCGCCCAGTTCTGGGATTTGATCGCCGGCATCCGCACCGAGCGCCCCGGTATGAGCGTCATTGTCGCCACGGCTTACATGGACGAGGCTCAGCGCTTCGACTGGCTGGTGGCCATGGACGCCGGCCGTGTCCTGGCCACCGGCACGCCCGCCGAATTGCTCGAACGCACCGCAACCGACTCACTGGACGCCGCGTTCATCGCTTTGCTGCCGGAGGCGCGGCGGCGCGGCTACCGGCCGGTGATGATCCCGCCATTGGCGAAGGCCGATGCGGCGACCGGCGCCGAGATCGCCATCGAAGCAACGAATCTGACCATGCGCTTCGGCGACTTCACCGCCGTCGATCATGTGAACCTGTCCATCCGCCGCGGTGAGATTTTCGGGTTCATCGGCTCGAACGGCTGTGGTAAGTCCACCACCATGAAGATGTTGACCGGTCTGCTGCCGGCCAGCGCGGGTCAGGCGTCCTTGTTCGGGCGCGCGGTCGATCCCAAGGACATCGCGACCCGGCGGCGCGTCGGCTACATGTCGCAGGCCTTCTCGCTCTATTCGGAACTGTCGGTGCGCCAGAATCTGGTGCTGCACGCACGCCTGTTCCAGATGTCGGAAACCGAGATTCCGGCGCGGGTGGACGCGATGGTTCAGCGCTTCGGCCTGAATGATGTGCTCGACGCCCTGCCCGACACCCTGCCGTTGGGCATCCGTCAGCGGCTCTCGCTGGCCGTGGCCATGGTCCACCAGCCTGAACTGCTGATCCTCGATGAACCGACATCCGGCGTCGACCCGATCGCGCGCGATCGGTTGTGGCAATTGATGATCGACCTGGCGCGCAATGATCAGGTCACGATCTTCATTTCCACCCATTTCATGAACGAGGCCGGGCGTTGCGACCGCATCTCGCTGATGCACGCCGGTCATGTGCTCGTCACCGATGCCCCGGCTGAACTGGTGCGGCAGCGCGGCGTCGCCACGCTGGAGCAAGCCTTCATCGGTTTCCTGGAGGACGCGGGCGCGCGCGGCGATACGCCGGCTGCCCCGGCGCCGCTTCAATCGGTCCCCTCAGCGACACCGACGGCGCTCAGCGACGGTCGGGTGAAGAAGGCCCCCAATGCGTTCTTTAGTCCGGCCCGTGCCTGGAGTTACACCAGACGCGAAACGCTGGAACTGCAACGCGACCCGGTGCGCGCCACCATGGCGCTGCTGGGGACCGCCATCCTGATGTTCGTCTTCGGCTATGGGATCAGTCTGGACGTGGAGAACCTGAGCTACGCGGTATTGGATCGCGACCAGACCGGGTTGAGCCGTAACTACGCCCTGAACCTGTCGGGCTCGCGGTACTTCATCGAACATGCGCCGCTCGCCGATTATGCGGACCTGGATCGGCGAATGCGGGCCGGCGAACTCGCCCTGGCCATCGAGATCCCCTCCGGCTTTGCGCGTGACCTGACGCGCGGGCACCAGGTGCAGATCGGCGCCTGGGTGGACGGCGCCATGCCGGTCCGTGCCGAGACGGTGCGCGGCTATGTGCAGGGCATGCACCAGGGCTGGCTGCTGGAGCAGGCCGTGCACCGGCTCGGCCAGGACGCCGCGACCGCACCCGCGACCATCGCGATCCGCTTTCGCTACAACCCCGACGTCAGAAGCCTGCCGGCGATGGTGCCCGCGGTCATCCCCATCCTCTTGCTGATGATTCCGGCGATGCTCGCCGCGCTGTCGGTGGTGCGTGAAAAGGAGCTGGGTTCGATCATCAATCTCTATGTCACCCCGGTGACGCGCAGCGAGTTCCTGCTCGGCAAGCAATTGCCCTACGTCGTGCTGGCGATGCTCAATTTCGCCCTGATGACGCTGCTGGCCGTCACCGTCTTCGGCGTGCCGATCAAGGGCAGCCTGGGGGCCCTGAGCGCCGGGGCGCTGCTCTTCGTGATCTTCTCGACCGGCTTCGGGCTCTTTGCCTCCACCTTCACCCGCAGCCAGATCGCGGCGATGTTCGTGGCGATCATCGGGACCATGATCCCGGCCATCCAATTCGCCGGCATGTTGAATCCGGTCTCCTCACTCGAAGGCGTGGGTGCGGTCATCGGCCGGCTCTATCCAGCCTCGCATTTCCTCACGATCAGCCGCGGCGTATTCAACAAGGGGTTGGATTTCGTCGGTCTGGAGGCCTCGTTCTGGCCGCTGCTGCTGGCGGTGCCGGTGATCCTGGGCCTGTCGATCGTCCTGTTGAAGAAGCAGGAGACCTGAGTATGCCGCAACCTGATGTGGCGCCGGGTCGCTTGGCCGGTACGGCGCTCAGTCGCGGCGCGGCCACCATCTACCGCCTGGGCATCAAGGAGCTATGGAGCCTGGCGCGCGACCCGATGATGCTGGTGCTGATTGCCTATACCTTCACGGTATCGATCTATGTCGCTGCCACGGCGATGCCGGAAACCCTGCATAAGGCGCCGATCGCCATCGTCGATGAGGATCACTCACCGCTGTCGTTGCGGATCAGCACCGCTTTTTATCCGCCGCGCTTCGACGCCCCGGTGATGATCCCACTGCGCGGCATCGATACGGGCATGGATGCCGGCGATTACACCTTCGTGCTGGATATCCCCCCGGAGTTCCAGCGCGATGTGCTGGCCGGCCGCTCGCCGGCCATCCAGCTCAATGTGGATGCCACGCGCATGAGCCAAGCTTTCACCGGTAGCGGCTATGTCCAGCACATGGTGCTCGCCGAGGTGACCGAATTCGTCCAGCGCTACCGCGGCAGCGCACACTTGCCCGTTGAATTGGCCTTGCGCACACGCTTCAATCCCAACCTGGAGCAGTCCTGGTTCGGCGCCCTGATGGAGATCATCAACAACGTCACCTTGCTGTCGATCATTCTGACCGGCGCCGCGCTGATCCGCGAGCGCGAGCACGGCACCATCGAGCACCTGCTGGCAATGCCGGTCACGCCCGCCGCGATCATGCTGGCCAAGGTCTGGTCGATGGGTCTGGTGGTCCTGCTCGCTGCCGCGGTGGCCCTGGTATTGGTCGTGCAGGGCCTGTTGCGTATTCCGATCGAAGGCGCGCTGACGCTGTTCCTGGCGGGCGCCGCGCTGCATCTGTTTGCCACCACGTCGATCGGCATCTTCATGGCCACGCAGGCCCGTTCGATGCCGCAGTTCGGCATGCTGGCCGTGTTGATTCTGCTGCCGCTGCAACTGCTCTCGGGCAACTCCACCCCGCGCGAAAGCATGCCGGAGTTGGTGCAATACATCATGCTGGCCGCACCGACCACGCGTTTTGTCGCACTCGGCCAGGCGATTCTATACCGCGGCGCCGGCATCACGGTCGTCTGGCCGCAGTTCGTCGCGCTCGCCGGGATCGGCGCGGCCTTCTTCACGATCGCGCTCAGCCGCTTTCGCAGCACCATCAGTCAGATGGCCTGACCGCCCACCAACGACACAACAGAAACTGACCCATTGGACTATTGCGACATGATAACCAAGACCAAGCCGCTCGATTCGGAACTGCTGCGCAAGATGCACGCGTATTGGCGGGCGGCAAACTATCTCTCGGTCGGACAGATCTATCTCTACGACAACCCACTGCTGAAGGAGCCGCTCACCCAGGCGCATATCAAGCCGCGCCTGCTCGGACACTGGGGCACCACGCCGGGCCTGAGCTTCATCTATGTGCATCTGAATCGCGTCATCAGGGACAAGGATCTCAGCATGATCTACATTGCCGGACCAGGGCATGGCGGTCCCGCGCTGGTGGCGAATGCCTATTTGGAAGGCACTTATAGCGAAGTCTATCCGAACATCGCCCAAGACGAGGAGGGAATCCAACGGCTGTTCAAGCAGTTCTCGTTCCCTGGGGGTATCCCCAGTCATGTGGCGCCCGAGACACCGGGGTCGATCAACGAGGGGGGCGAGCTGGGTTACTCACTGTCACATGCCTACGGTGCCGCCTTCGACAATCCGGACTTGATCGTTGCCTGCGTGGTCGGCGACGGCGAGGCGGAGACCGGGCCGCTCGCCACGAGTTGGCATTCCAACAAGTTTCTCAATCCGATCCATGACGGTGCCGTGTTGCCGATCCTGCACCTGAACGGCTACAAGATCGCCGGTCCCACGGTGCTGGCCCGTATCCCGCGCGATGAACTGGAGGCTTTGTTCCGCGGCTATGGCTATACCCCCTATGTCGTCGAGGGGGATGATCCGATGCAGATGCACCAACTCATGGCTGCCGCGCTCGACACCGTGGTCGCCGAAATCAAACGCATCCAGACCGATGCCCGTGCCGACGGCTTCAAGACCCGTCCCCGCTGGCCCATGATCATCCTGCGCTCGCCCAAGGGTTGGACCGGTCCGACCAGTGTCGATGGTAAGGCGACCGAAGGGACCTTTCGCTCCCATCAGGTGCCGATGGCCGACATGACGCATCCGGGGCATCTGGAGATACTGGAAACCTGGCTGAAGAGCTATCACCCGGAGGAGTTGTTCGACGCTACCGGTCGATTGAACGCCGAACTCGCGTGCCTGGCACCGCAGGGCGAGCGGCGCATGAGCGCCAATCCACATGCCAATGGCGGGCTGCTGCTGCGCGACCTGCGGATGCCGGACTTCAGCGACTACGCGGTCGCGGTGCCCCGGCCGGGCGCCGTGAATGCCGAGGCGACGCGGGTCCAGGGCGAGTTCATCCGTGATGTGGTGAAGCTCAATCCGCAGACTTTCCGCGTCGTCAGCCCGGATGAGACGGCATCGAACCGCTGGGGTGCGGTCTTCGAAGTGACTGACCGCTGTTCGACCGGGCAGATCGTCCCCGGCGATGAGCATGTCGGACCGGACGGCCGGGTGATGGAAATGTTGAGCGAGCATCAGTGTGAGGGCTGGCTGGAAGGCTATCTGCTGACCGGCCGTCACGGCTTTTTCTCGTGCTATGAGGCATTCATCCACATCGTCGATTCGATGTTCAACCAACACGCCAAGTGGCTCAAGGTGTGCAATGACATCCCGTGGCGCCGCCCCATTGCTTCACTGAACTACCTGCTCTCATCCCATGTCTGGCGTCAGGACCACAACGGTTTCAGCCATCAGGACCCCGGCTTCATCGACCATGTCATCAACAAGAAGGCGGAAGTCATCCGGGTCTATCTGCCGCCCGATGCCAACACCCTGCTGTCCGTGACCGACCACTGTTTGCGCAGCCGCAATTATGTGAACGTCATCGTGGCCGGCAAACAGCCCGCCCCCCAATGGCTCGATATGGATTCGGCCATCAAACACTGCACGGCCGGCATTGGCATCTGGCCCTGGGCCAGCAATGATCAGGGCAGCGAACCGGATGTGGTCATGGCTTGCGCCGGCGATGTGCCGACGCTCGAAACACTGGCCGCGGTCGCGTTGCTGCGGACCCATTTTCCCGAACTCAAGGTGCGGGTGATCAACGTGGTCGATCTGATGAAGCTCCAGCCGCAGAGCGAACATCCCCACGGCTTGAGTGATGATGCGTTCGATGTCCTCTTCACCACGGACAAGCCGATCATCTTCGCCTACCACGGCTACCCCTGGTTGATCCATCGGCTCACCTACCGCCGCACCAATCACGGCAACCTGCACGTGCGCGGATACAAAGAAGAGGGGACGACTTCAACGCCGTTCGATACGGTGGTGAAGAACGAACTGGATCGCTTTGATCTGGTCGCCGACGTAATCGATCGCGTGCCGCAACTCGGTCCCAAGGCGGCCTATGCCAAACAGGCCATTCGCGACAAACTGATCGAACACAAGCAATATATCGCCAAGCACGGCGAAGACTTACCGGAGATTCGGAACTGGCAGTGGCAGGGGGATTGAAGACCACCGACCGGGCCTGGCGGCCCGGTCGGTGGACGACCCCGCGGCTTACTTGGCCGAGGGGGTAACGTCCTTGTTGGTGCTGAAGTTGAAGAGCGTATAGGCCGGGCAGAAGCGCAGGTAAGCGGTGCCGATGATGACCGCGCCGATCAGTCCGGACAGCCAGTTGTCGCCGCGAACGGCGCCGATGATCAGGAGGATGCCGACCGCGGCGCGGATCAGGCGGTCCGTGTTGCCGATGTTGGGGTTGGTGATGTCTAGTTTCATGATTAAGTACTCCAGTTGATGACGAGCGATGCTGGCTTCCGTGCCGGATCGGTTTGCGACAAGGTCGGTAGGGACCCGCGCCGCGCTTCCGGTCTTTCCCTTCCGGCTTGTTACGGATGGGCGTTCCTGAGCGAAAAGGATTGGTAAAGGTTTGACCTGGTCTTCGCTCACATCCAAGGCGGGTGAGGGGGCGGGTGGATATCCGGTGAATCCGGAATGGCCGCTGTGACCTGATGAGCGGAGGGCACCTTTGAGTGCGTAATCTAGGCCGAAGTGGTCCTGTCTTCAAGTGCGCTAAGGGTGCGATCCAAACTGATGTGGTTGCCGGAACTGTCACGCGGCTTGCTTAACGAGCCCCTGCCAGTACGCTGACCACTTCCCGTTGGCCCGGGTCGTGCGCAACGCGAGCATGGCCTCCGCGTTGTCCGGCGTCCACCACGCGCCGGGGCGCTTGAGGCGCTGCTGAACCACATAGCGGTGGGCACTTTCGATCTCGCCGGAGCCGATCGGCAAGCCCTGCGCCAGGGCGCCTTGGTAGTCGAGA
>Ga0247842_10007128_pt1 | contig 12251 bp, 14 predicted proteins | sample LaCruzMarch2015__3_FD_192411 | JGI IMG/M metagenome (GOLD analysis project Ga0247842, IMG submission 192411) | Freshwater microbial communities from meromictic Lake La Cruz, Castile-La Mancha, Spain - LaCruzMarch2015_19m | ecosystem: Environmental > Aquatic > Freshwater > Lake | place: Spain...
CAAAACGGGCACCGCCCAGGTTATCGGCCTGCCGGAAGATGAAATGGCACGGAAAAGAAAGGTAAATTTAGCGCGTTTCAGGGACCATGCCCTTTTTGTGTGCTTTGCTCCCTATAAAAATCCGGAAATTGCCATTGCGGTCATCGTGGAGAATGCAGGTCATGGGGGATCTGTCGCCGCTCCCATTGCGAGAAAGATTATCGATGCATATTTTGAAAATAAGCGTACAAGACCCAATAAAAATCAGCCGGTTTTAGCCGCGAGAGAATAGAAGACCCCACTGAATCTGCATATCAAGTTATACAAACTTGATATACACATGAAGAAAGTCAGAATTCTGTCACTCCCACGAAAGCGGGGGTAGTGACAATTTGAGTCATGCGTCGACTTTTAACGAAACCATCAAACTTTTTTAGACCTGAAATATGAAATTCGACCGTCGGTTATTTTTCAATTTTGATTGGACTCTTCTTTTTCTGGTACTGGCCATCAGTCTCATCAGTCTTTTAAATATCTACAGCGCCGGCCACAGTCTTGAAGATTTCAAGCAGGAAACCCTTTATATAAAGCAGGCTCAATGGATCATACTGGGTCTTTTGTTTATGGGAATCACCCTGTTTATTGATTATCGATATATCGGCCGCTTCGCCTATATCATTTATGCCCTCTCTCTTGCCTTACTGATCATGGTTTCTCTCTATGGATATACGACCCATGGATCTCAAAGATGGATTTTGGTCGGAGGATTTTTTTTCCAGCCATCAGAACTGGTTAAACTGTCCATGATCCTTGCCCTGGCCAAATACTTCGATAACCATGCCTCAGAAAAAAGGTACGGTCTGCGGGATCTCCTTATCCCTTTTCTGATTGTCATGATACCCTTTTTATTCATTCTGAAACAGCCCGATTTGGGAACCGCCTTGATTCTTCTTATCCTTTTCACATCCATATCCTTATTTGTCGGCGTGCAATGGAAGTCCGTTATCATCGCGGCTGTATCGACGATCATTCTGACTCCCATCGGCTGGTTTTTTATGAAAGATTACCAGAAAGAAAGGTTGCTGACTTTTTTTGATCCGGAAGGAGATCCTTTAGGCTCTGGATATCACATCATTCAATCCATCATTGCCGTCGGTTCAGGGGGCATTCTGGGCAAAGGATACATGAAGGGAACCCAGACGCAGTTGAAATTTCTTCCTGTGCAGCAGACGGATTTCGTATTCTCCGTTTTTGCGGAAGAATGGGGCTTTCTGGGAGGGCTCGTCCTGATGATTCTGTTTCTGATCCTGATCCTGTGGTGCCTGAAGACGGCCCTTCATGCGCGAGACTTGCTGGGCATGTTGATATCTTTCGGAGTCACCATGCTCCTTTTCTGGGAGGTTTTCATCAATATCGGGATGGTTCTGGGGCTATTGCCCGTTGTGGGTATTCCTCTGCCGCTTTTCAGCTACGGAGGATCTTCCATGGTTGTGCTGATGACGGCCATCGGGCTGGTCATGAACGTCAGCATGAGGCGGTTTATCCTTCAGCCGTAACATATCGTGAGATGTCTGAAGAACTTGAAAACTCTCATGTTTAATTGAAAAGAAAGGGAAGCTTGAGGATGTCAGACAAAAAAAAAGATGAAGAAATCAAGGCCTTTCTGGGCAAGGGAGCCGAATTCACAGGCAAATTAATTTTCAAGGGAGCCGTCAGGATTGATGGTGACTTCATCGGCGAGATATTTGGCGAGGGAACCCTGGTGATTGGCGATGGTGCTCATACCGAAGCGGATATTACAGCAGATATTGTGTTGATCAGCGGAGAAGTTCGCGGACAGATCGAAGTCAGAGAAAAGGTCGAAATATATCCCACCGGACGTGTTCTGGGAAACATAAAAACCCCCGCTCTCATTATCAAAGAAGGGGCTGTATTCGAAGGAAATTCCCGAATGGGAAATGGAAATCCTGAAAAAAATCATAAAATATAGTTGTAATTCAAAATATTTACATAAAGAATCCCTGTAAGCGGGTTAAAATTGTAACCAAAAAGTGCTTGACTTTAGCTGAGAGTTATGATTAGAAAGCCGCAACTTTGGCAATACAGGGTTTTAGAGGTTTTGGGTGTTCGGAGATCGTAACGTAAAACAGCGTAAGATATATCTTAGCAATATCATCATTATAAGATTTCTGGGATCTAAAAATCATTAAAAGATGCCGCCGGGTGCGGGAATGCTATTCTCCCACTCGGTTTTTTTTGAATTAAAATTCATTCGTGAGGTACGACAGTGGTCAGTCTCGATTCTACCATTTTGATTCAGATGATTAATTTTCTTATCCTGATCTTCATATTGAATATGCTCCTCTACAAACCGATTTTAGGGATCATGGACAAACGCAAAAAGCGGTTTCAGGATACTGAAGATGAAATCAAGAGCATCAATCTGACGATTGAAGAGAGAATGGCAGCCTATGAGGAAAAGGTTCGCCTGGCAAAGATGGATGCATTAAACCAGAAAAACGATATCCTGAAGGAAGGGTCTGATCAGGCAAAAACCATTATAGATGCCGCGAGGGGTGAAATTCCAGGTATGATGGAAGAGTTTCATGGAAAGATGAACACGGAAGTCACTGACGCGAGGCGAATTCTGACTGATCAATCCCGGAAAATATCTGTTGACATTGCCGAAAAGCTTTTGGGAAGGAGTATCCAATGAAAGGGTGGTTTTTGGAGAACCGTTTAAGATGGTCCTCATGTTCTCTCATGTTCGCTATCCTGCCCATCGTTCTCACCTCTGCGATGGCGTATGCATCGGGAGGTGGAGAAGGAGATTCCAAGACGCAATGGATTGATTTCGGCTGGAGAATGCTCAATTTTGCCTTATTGGTCTGGTTTCTCTACTGGGCTACCGCAAAGAAGGCCAAAGAGTTTTTCGCCGGAAGGCGCGAAAATATCAAGACCGCCCTGGCAGAAGCCATTGCTGAAAAGGAAGAGGCAGAAAGAAAATTCAAAGAGTACTCGGCAAGGCTGGACAAGGCTGCGGAAGAAATGAACAGCATCATTGAAACAATCAAAGCCCAGGGGCAGGTTGAAAAGGAAAAGATCATCGAAGACGCCAAAAAGACGGCTGAAAAGATAAAAGAAGATGCGAAAATGAGGATAGAACAGGAGTTCAATGCGGCCGTCAGTGCATTAAGAATAGAAGCGGTTCAGCTTTCCGTACAGATGGCTGAAGAAATCCTGAAGAAGAATATAACCCCGGAACATCACGAATATATGGTGAAAGACTATTTAGATAAGGTGGTGAAAAAACATTGATAAGCAGCAATATTTCAAAGCGTTATGCCCGGGCATTTTTTAAGATTGCCGAAGAAGACCAAAAATTCGAAAGCTATTATAATGAATTGAAGCTTTTTTCTTCGATCATCGAAGAAAACAACAATCTGAAGGACTTATTTTTAAACCCCATTTTTGATCAGAATGAAAAAAAAGCCGTTGTGAATTCCATCCTGCAAAAAATCACTATTTCGACGACAACGGCAAATTTTCTGAAACTGCTGGTAGATAAGAGAAGAATCGGCATCCTTCCTGAGATAGAAAATGCTTACCGGCAGCTCATGGATGAAACATTAAAGAGAATACGGGTAAATGTCAGAACGGCTTTTCCGTTATCCGCTGAACTTTCCGGCAAGCTCCAAGTGCGCCTGGAAGAGATGACGAACAAGAAGGTAGAAATGGCGATATCGGAAGATGCCTCATTGTTAGGTGGTATCGTCGTCGGCGTGGGGGATACGCTTTACGACGGAAGCATAAAAACTCAATTGCGTAACATAAGGAATCTCTTAGGGGAGGAAATATAGAGCATGGAGAGAATCAGGGCAGAGGAAATCAGTGAAATCATCTCCAAACAAATCAAGGACTATGAGAAGAAGCTGGACATCAGTGAAGTCGGAACAGTCTTATCAGTGGGAGATGGAATAGCCAGGGTCTATGGCGTTGAGAATGCAATGGCCATGGAATTGCTGGAGTTCCCCGGTGGAATACTGGGTATGGTGCTTAACCTGGAAACCGACAATGTGGGTGTCGCCGTTCTGGGCGAAGTGACCCATATTAAAGAAGGGGATATCGTAAAAAGGACGGGCAGGATTGCCCAGGTTCCGGTGGGAGATGCCTTGCTTGGCCGCGTTATTGACGGAACCGGCGCCCCCATTGACGGAAAAGGTCCCATTGAGACAAACGAGTTCAGAAGAATTGAGATGATCGCCCCGGGCGTTATTCAGCGCCAGCCGGTCAATACCCCCATGTACACGGGCATCAAGGCCATTGACGCCATGACCCCCATCGGGAGAGGGCAGCGTGAGCTCATCATCGGCGACAGACAGCTCGGGAAAACGGCCATCTGTGTCGATTCCATTATCAGGCAGAAGGATACGGGCATCAAATGTATTTACGTAGCCATCGGCCAGAAAAAATCAACGGTCGCCCAGGTGGTTGAAAACCTGAGAAAACACGGTGCCATGTCTTACACGTGCGTTGTTTCGGCTTGCGCAAGTGATCCGGCAACGCTTCAATACGTGGCCGCTTACGCCGGATGCAGTATCGGCGAATACTTCCGAGACAAGGGGCAGGACGCCCTCATTATCTACGACGACCTTTCCAAGCAGGCCGTGGCGTACAGGCAGATTTCTCTGCTGCTGAGAAGGCCCCCCGGACGAGAAGCTTTCCCCGGCGACATTTTCTACAACCACTCCAGGCTGCTGGAGCGTGCCGCCCGTGTGAGCGTTGAACTCGGAGGAGGATCTCTTACCGCCCTTCCCATCATTGAAACCCAGGCAGGCGATGTGTCCGCCTATATCCCGACAAACGTGATTTCCATCACCGACGGCCAGGTGTACCTCGAGCCGAGCTTGTTCTTCTCCGGTATTCGTCCGGCCATCAACGTCGGATTGTCTGTTTCGAGAGTTGGCGGCGCAGCCCAGGTTAAAGCCATGAAGCAGGTCGCCGGAACATTGAAGCTGGACCTCGCCCAGTACAGAGAACTGGCCGCTTTTGCCCAGTTCGGAAGCGACCTGGACAAGGCTACCCAGGCACAGTTGGACCGGGGTATTCGACTGGTGGAAATTCTGAAACAACCCCAGTTCCAGCCCATGTCCTTATCAAAGCAGGTCACGATCATGTTCGCGGGTACGAGAGGGTTCCTTGACAAATATGAGCTCGGCAAGTTGAAGGAATATGAACCTCAGCTTCACAGCTTTATTGAGACCAAGTATCCCGATGTTATGAAGGAAATCGATGAGAAGAAGATCATCAGTCCGGATCTCGAGAAAAAGTTAAGAGATGTGCTGACTGAGTTTGATTCTGTTTTCGTCTCGGCGTAAGGATTGTATTTAAACGAAACCATCATCAGATGTATGACACCTAAATTAGTAAAAGGGAGAATATTTTAATGGCCGCACTAAAGGACATTAAAAGGAAAGTTACCGGCGTAAAGAAAACGAAGCAGATCACCAAAGCCATGAATATGGTGGCTGCTTCGAAATTCAAGAACGCCCAGCTCAGAATGGAGAATTTCCGCCCCTATGCGGGTAAATTCATGGAAGTGCTGAGCAGCCTGGCCCTCCGCGTGGATGCCGATACACACCCGCTCCTTGCGGTGAGGGATCCTAAAAGAATCCGGGTGATCTGCATGACCTCGGACAGGGGGCTTTGCGGTGGATTCAACACCAATCTCATCAAAGCGACAGAGAGATTCATGAGGGAAAAATCCTCTGAAGGCAAAGAGGTAGGCCTGATCACAGTCGGCAGAAAATCAAGGGATTATTTCAGAAAAAAAAGCCAGATACTCAGCCAGTGGTCGGATGTCTTCGGGAAAGTTGACATCACCCTTTCAGTCAACATATCGAATGACATTATCCCTCCATTTATCAATCAGGAGTACGATGAACTGTACCTCGTTTACAATCATTTTCGCAGTCTCTCCTCGCAGAGACCGACCGTCATAAGATTGTTCCCGTTGCCTTCCATCGGAAAGGATGAGGAAACCGACCCGGAAAAAAGAATTGATTATATTTATGAACCTTCCGACGAAGTCTTGCTGGAAAAACTTCTTCCCATGTATGTTCATATCCTGATCTTCAGGGCGCTTCTTGAAACAGCCGCCGGAGAGAACGGGGCAAGAATGGTGGCGATGGACAACGCAACGAAAAACTGTGACGAAATGATTCAGAGCCTTACCCTGCAATACAACAAGGCCAGGCAGTCGGCGATTACCGCCGAACTGATGGACATTGTAGGCGGTACAGAAGCCCTGGCAAAGGGGTAAACCATACGGAAGCAAAAATCAGTCGTCAGTGGTCCGGCTATCAAAGACTTGGCAAAGGGTTAACACCCCGACCTCTGATCACTAAGCAGAATAGAAGGAGACAGGTATGAATATAGGAAAGATTGTACAGGTAATAGGACCGGTAGTTGATGTGGCGTTTGAAGAAGGAAAGCTCCCGCATATCCTTAACGGCATCACCATTACCAACCCCACAATCAATAATGAGGAAGACAATCTGATTGTCGAGGTTGCCCAGCACTTGGGTGATAACGTCGTTCGATGCATCGCCATGGACATTACCGATGGCCTTGTCAGAGGAATGAAGGCGAAAGATTTAGGGAGCCCGATTATGGTGCCCGTCGGAAAGGAATGCCTGGGCAGGATCCTGAACGTCATCGGCAAACCGGTCGATGGTCTCGGCCCTGTTGTTTCTCAGAATTATTCGCCCATCCATCGTGAAGCGCCGTCATTTCTCGAACAGGATACTTCCGTTCACGTTTTGGAAACGGGCGTTAAGGTTATCGACCTCCTCGTCCCCTTCCCCAGAGGTGGAAAGATGGGGATGTTCGGCGGGGCCGGCGTCGGAAAAACCGTTGTTATGATGGAGATGATCCATAATATCGCCATGCATCACGGAGGCATCTCGGTGTTTGCCGGCGTCGGTGAAAGAACCCGTGAAGGAAATGACCTTTATCTGGAAATGAAGGACTCCGGCGTTCTCAAGCAGGCCGCTTTGATCTACGGCCAGATGACGGAACCTCCGGGAGCAAGGGCGAGGGTGGCCCTCACGGCCCTTACCGCGGCAGAATACTTCAGGGACATTGAAGGCCAGGACGTGCTCCTTTTCGTCGACAATATATTCCGTTTTACCCAGGCAGGATCAGAGGTATCGGCTCTTCTGGGAAGAATGCCCTCGGCGGTCGGTTACCAGCCGACTCTGGCCACAGACCTTGGAGAACTTCAGGAACGCATCACCTCCACCAACAAAGGATCCATTACTGCCGTTCAGTGCGTGTATGTTCCCGCTGACGACCTGACAGACCCGGCACCGGCAACGACTTTTGCACATCTCGACGGAACCGTCGTTTTATCGAGACCGCTGACAGAACTCGGAATCTATCCTGCCGTCGATCCCCTGGATTCAACATCCCGAATTTTGGATCCCATCGTTCTCGGACAGGAACACTATCAGACAGCGAGGTTGGTGCAGGTAACCCTTCAGAAATACAAGGACCTCCAGGACATCATCGCTATTCTGGGTATGGATGAGCTCTCCGAAGACGATAAAGTGACGGTGAGCCGGGCAAGAAAAATCCAGAGATTCCTGTCCCAGCCCTTCTTTGTTGCCGCACAGTTTACCGGCAGAGAGGGCAAATTTGTTACTGTTGCGGAAACCGTGAGAGGATTCAAGGAAATTCTGGAAGGAAAACACGATGACCTGCCCGAGCAGGCCTTCTATATGGTTGGCGGCATAGACGAGGTTGTCGAAGCAGCGAAGAAGCTGTCAGAGTAAGCAAGCCGGAGGAATATTCATGGCTGATGAATTGATGTTGGAAATTGTAACCCCTGAGAAAATGACCTTCAGCGGCAGCATCGAAGAGGTGACGTTACCGGGAACTGAGGGTGAGTTTGGTGTTCTTTGGGGCCATGCGGCGCTTCTCAGCTCCGTTGACATAGGCGAGTTGAGTTTTACGAAGGACAACAAGAAAACCTATTACGCCGTGAATACGGGATATGCCGAAGTCACAGGAAGTAAAGTCACTGTGCTGGTGGAAACCGCCGAGCGATCGGATCTGATCGATAAGGAACGAGCCAGAAGGGCAAAAGAAAATGCAGAAGGAAAGCTGGCCAAGTTGTCCAAGGATGACGTAGAATTTGAGTCGGCAAGAATCGCCCTGATCAGAGCCATGACCAGGATAAACGTCTCGGAAAAATTGTAAAAAATAAAAATCGACTAAAGAGCCGGGAATCAAGGATAAACCATTCTTACGAATTCCCGGCTTTTTTTATTCATTCATTCGTTGCGAAAGAATCTGCCTCTTCCACTGAGATATCTACAACTTCAAATTCCCTCGTCCCACCCGGCGTCTTCACCCGAATCTCATCACCAACGCTCCTGCCGATCAGCGCCTTCCCGATTGGCGACGTAACGGAAATTGTATTCCTGTTGATATCCGATTCAAAGGGTCCCACGAGCTGATAGGTGATACCGTCTCCCGTTTTCATATCCTCAATGGTAACGATGGACCCGAAAACAATTTTATCACCGGTCAACCCCTGGAGACTGACCACATAGGACGTGGCAAGATTGTTCTCCAGTTCCTGAATCCTGCCTTGCAGAAAGGATTGTCTTTCCTTGGCAGCCGCATATTCCGCATTTTCGGTGATATCCCCGTGCGCTCTTGCCGTCTCAATATCGCGGATGTTTTCAGGTATAGACACTGTCTTGATGCATTCCAGTTCCTTTTTTAATTTCTCAAATCCTGCCTTTGTGATGGGCATTTTATTCATAAATGTGCTCCTGACCCTGCTCCTCCGATAGTCAATGAAAATTTGTTGAAAGCTGGTCTTTAATAGAGAAATCACCGGGTGTCAAGGAGGATTTGGCAATGCCACGGCGCGACGTTCTGACTTTTTACGAGGACTGCGTGAATGTCTTGCCATGTCACCCGCAGTGTGTTAGAAAATCAACTGCTTTAGACAATAAGCCCGGCAGCATTAATATGAGAATACAGGAGTCAGAATAGAGAAGACAGAAACAATGTTAGATAACTACAACAGAGACATCAACTACCTAAGGGTTTCGATCACTGACCGTTGCAACCTGCGCTGCATCTATTGTATGCCCAAAGAGGGTTTATCCCTGATCGGCCATGATGACATCCTCCGATATGAAGAAATGTCGCGCATCATCCGTGTCGCTGTGGACATGGGAATCAGAAAAATCCGCTTGACCGGAGGTGAACCATTGACCAGGCGCGGTGTCGTTGACTTCATCGCCTCCCTGAAAACCATCCCCGACCTCAAGGACATCAGTCTGACAACCAACGGCATCCTCCTCGCAGATTTTGCCGGGAACCTGTTTCATGCCGGTATGCGGAGGATCAACATCAGTCTTGATTCTCTGAATCCTGAAAAATATGAACGCATTACAAGGGGAGGTAATCTGAATGCCGTTCTTAAGGGCATTGACGAAGTGTACAGGATCGGATATTCGCCCATTAAGATCAACATTGTGGCCATTAAAGGATTCAACGACGACGAGATATTGGATTTTGCCAGATTGAGTATAGACAAACCCCATCAGATCCGATTCATTGAGTTGATGACCATAGGAAGCGCTGATCTCAATCAAGACGGTAAATACCTGTCCAATGATGTCATCAGGGAAAAGATCCGTGAGATGTACAGCCTTGAGCCCGTCGACGGAGAGAAAGAACGAATTGACGGTCCTGCGCGAATATACAGGATTGCAGGCGGCGCCGGGGAAATCGGCTTCATCAGTCCGGTGAGCCATCAGTTCTGTCACGCATGCAACCGTCTTCGCCTTACAGCGGACGGTCATCTTCGAGCCTGTCTTCTTTCAGACGAAGAGACCGACCTGAAGGGCGCCCTGAGAAATGGCTGCACTGATAAGAATCTGGCAGACCTCATCAAGGAGGCAATTGCACGGAAGCCCATGCGACACGATCTTGCCTGCAATGAGGGCCACATCAAGAAGTGCATGAAAGACATGTCCTCGATCGGCGGCTAATCAGGTAAAATCATGACGCGGGAAGCCATGCTTTACGAAAAAACGGACAGGAACCACATAAGATGTTCCCTCTGTGCTCACAGGTGCAGGATCAAGCCCTCTGACCGGGGCATCTGCGGCGTCAGAGAAAACAGGGACGGCACCCTTTTCAGCCTCGTCTACGGCAGAGTCATTGCGGAAAACGTGGATCCCATCGAAAAGAAACCGCTCTTTCATGTCTTGCCGGGATCGAAATCGTTTTCCATCGCCACCGTCGGGTGCAACTTTCGCTGTACCTTCTGTCAGAACCACGATATCTCCCAGACACCACGGGAGACGGGAAGCATCTTCGGACGGGAATCTACACCTGAGAAAATGGTAGAGAAAGCCAGGAAGACCGGATCAAAAACCATTGCCTATACCTACACGGAACCCACGATATATTTTGAATTTGCCTATAATACGGCAAAGATGGCCCACGAAAAAGGATTGAAAAACGTCTTCGTGACCAACGGCTTCATGACGGAAGAAGCGATCGAGTCTATCTCGCCCTATCTCCACGCGGCAAACGTGGATCTGAAGGCCTTCAGAGAGGATTTTTACAAAAAACATTGCGGCGCCAGGCTCCAGCCCGTTCTCGACAGCCTGAAAAAGATGAAGTCTCTGGGCATTTGGGTGGAAGTCACCACCCTGCTGATTCCCACCCTGAACGACAGCAACGAAGAACTCAGACAGATCGCCGAATTTATTCATTCTCTCGGCGCAGAGACCCCCTGGCATATCAGCCGGTTTCATCCCCGTTACCGGATGGACGACCTCCCCCCTACCCCGGTCGCCTCCATTCACAGGGCCGCCGAAATCGGAAAGACCGCCGGCCTGAAATATGTTTACAGCGGCAACATCCCCGGAGACGAAGGGGAAAATACCTTCTGCTCCCACTGTAAAGAACTGCTCATCGACCGTCATGGATTTTATATCGAAAGAATCAACCTGGAAGATACACACTGCCCCCGCTGCGAAACCCCTCTGGACGGGATATTTTGATCAGGAACTCTCCCAATCCAGCTCCGCCTCGTCGTAAGACCGGGAAAGGATGTTGCGGGCTATCTCCAGCCATTCTTCAGGCACCAGAACGTCCACCTGTCCGAGGCCGTCGATGGTGATGGCATAAATTGCCCCGACGGCTTCGTATTTCAATCGCGTGGGGATGCCTTCCGTCTCCAGCCTTCCCACGATGATATTCGCATGGGTCATTCCTGATGTCGTATGCACCACTGCCCACTTTTCTTCATCCATGATTGGCCAATCCCTGAAAAAGTTATAATCCTGTCACCCCCGTTCCCAACAGGTACATTCGCGGGCGGGCATCATTATGAGCATTTAACTATTTAATATCACATGACTACCGCCTGTGCGGGAATGACTTATTAATAAAACCATCACGATTAACTTCCTGACGACTCTTCTTTTTAAATAACACGTTAATTCAGCACGAAAAAGGACTTTTTTCGATGCCCGCTCTGATACCATATATTGTGGTAGAGATTGTCCCGGACACATTTGGTTGTATTTTTTCTTTACAAGGGGCATTTATTTTGTTAGAATTCACTTGATTCATTACCGTAAGGATGCAAAAAAACAATGAGACTGAAGAATCTGGAAATCATCGGATTTAAATCTTTCAGAGACAAAGTCGTTTTAGACTTCTCTGACGGCATCACCGCCGTTGTCGGCCCCAACGGATGCGGCAAGAGCAATATTGTCGACGCCATCCGCTGGGTCATGGGCGAGCAGCGGGTCAAGACCCTCCGGGGGAAGAAGATGGACGACGTCATCTTTCACGGGGCGGAAGATGCAGCTCCCATTGGCATGGCGGAAGTATCCATGGTCATTGAGAATAACGGCCATTCCTTTTCCGGAACATACGCCGACTGCAGCGAGGTCATGATTTCAAGAAGATTGTTCCGGGATGGGGAAAGTGAGTACACCATCAACAAAGTCCCCTGCAGGCTGCTTGACGTCAGAGAATTTTTCATGGGCACAGGGGTCGGCGCCAAGACGTATTCCATCGTCGAACAGAACAACGTTGCAAGTCTCGTCGAGGCAAAGCCTGAAGAAAGAAGGCAGTTCATCGAAGATGCCGCGGGAATATCCAAATATAAAAGCAGGAAGGAAGCTGCCTCCCGGAAGATGGAGGCAACGAGACAGAATATCCTG
>Ga0247842_10007130_pt1 | contig 12250 bp, 6 predicted proteins | sample LaCruzMarch2015__3_FD_192411 | JGI IMG/M metagenome (GOLD analysis project Ga0247842, IMG submission 192411) | Freshwater microbial communities from meromictic Lake La Cruz, Castile-La Mancha, Spain - LaCruzMarch2015_19m | ecosystem: Environmental > Aquatic > Freshwater > Lake | place: Spain...
GGAATCCCAGGCTGAGATGTCGCAGGTGCCACCACGGCCGGGGCCATCACAGGGGAATGAATAGCCGAAGTCCTTTTTGTCGGGCATCAGCTTGGAACCCCTGGCATCAAGGGCACCCTTCACAAGGATGAGCGTTGTGGTGTGAAGTCCGAGGGCAATTGCGTGGTGCACAAGGAAATCACCAGGGCCGATCGGCAGGAACAGATCGGTATTAGGTGAGTTGATTGCATTCATCCAACCACCCATGTAGGCCGCATTTGCATGGCTGGCGGCGCTGCCCGCATTAGAGAGCAACACATCCATGCCATACATGGCCTTACCGGAAGCAGCCTGCACAAACTGGGCGAAAACCGGCTCCACCAAGATCTGCTTTTCAGGGGTACCGAAGGCAACTACTACGTCGTTATGAACGTAGAGGCCAAGGGTATGGAAACCAAGGAAAAGAGATACCCAGCTGAGGTGACTAATGATTGCTTCTTTGTGATCAAGCATCCGAGCCAGAACATTGTTCTTATTGGCTTCAGGGTCGTAATCACGAATGAAGAAGATCGCACCGTGGGCAAAGGCACCGCACATCAAGAAGATGGCGATGTATTGGTGGTGGGTATACAGGGCTGCCTGGGTTGTGTAGTCCCTCGCGATGAAGGCATAGGAGGGCATGGCATACATGTGTTGCGCCACCAAACTGGTGATCACACCTAGGGATGCCAAGGCCAAACCAAGCTGGAAGTGCAGCGAGTTGTTAATCGTGTCGTAGAGGCCCTTATGGCCGGCGCCCAAGTTGCCTGGGGTGCCCTGGGGGGGATTGTGGGCTTCAAGAATTTCGCGAATCGAGTGACCGATGCCGAAATTGGTGCGGTACATGTGGCCAGCGATCACAAAGATGCAACCGATAGCCAAATGGTGGTGGGCGATATCAGTGAGCCACAGGGCTTCACTCTGGGGGTGAAAACCACCGAGGAAGGTGAGGATCGCTGTGCCAGCTCCTTCGGAACTACCGAAGATTTGGTTCATGCCATCTGGATTTTCGGCATAAACACCCCAATTGCCGGTGAAGAAGGGTCCAAGACCGGCTGGGTGGGGAAGCGTGGTGAGGAAGTTGTCCCAACCAACGTGTTGACCGCGGGCTTCTGGAATGGCCACGTGAACCAGGTGACCGGTCCAGGCGATTGAACTAAAGCCAAACAGCACCGCAAGGTGGTGATTGAGCCTTGATTCAGCGTTTTTAAACCACGCTAAGGAGGGGCGGAATTTTGGCTGGAGATGGAGCCAACCGGCAAATAAAGCCCAAGCCGAGAGGATCATCATGAAGATGGAACCTTGATACAGCTCGGCATTGCTGCGCATTCCAATGGTGTACCACCAGTGGTACAAACCGGAATAGGCAATGTTTACCGGGGATGAAGCACCCGCTTGGGTAAAGGCATCGATGGCGCCTTGACCGAAGTGGGGATCCCAAATCGCATGGGCGATGGGACGGATATGCAGGGGATCTGTAACCCACTGCTCAAAGTTGCCTTGCCAGGCGATATGGAACAGGTTTCCCGACACCCAGAGGCCAATGATGGCCAAATGTCCGAAGTGGGTGGAGAAGAGCTTTTGGTAAAGCTTCTCCTCGGTCATGCCGTCGTGGCTCTCGAAATCGTGAGCCGTGGCAATGCCGTACCAAATGCGGCGGGTGGTGGGGTCCTGGGCCAGACCCTGGCTAAACGAAGGAAATTTCGTTGCCATTGGATGAGGTCAGAAGGGGGTAAGTCAGCCCACCGCGATGATGCGGGCCAAGAAGAAGGACCAAGTGGTAACGATGCCGCCTAACAAGTAGTGGGCAACGCCAACCGCACGGCCTTGAAGAATGCTCAGGGCACGGGGCTGGATAGCCGGAGCAACCTTGAGCTTGTTGTGAGCCCAAACGATGGACTCAATCAATTCCTGCCAATAGCCGCGGCCGCTGAACAGGAACATCAGGCTGAATGCCCAGATGAAGTGGGCGCCCAGGAACATCAGGCCATAGGCACTGGTGGCTGAGCCGTAGCTGTTGATCACCTGGGAGGCTTGGGCCCACAGGAAATCACGCAACCAGCCATTAATGGTGAGGGCACTTTGGGCAAAGTTGCCGTTGGTGATGTGCTGAATGGTGCCGTTTGCATTAACGGTTCCCCAAACGTCGCTTTGCATCTTCCAAGAGAAGTGGAAGATCACGATCGAGAGGGAGTTGTACATCCAGAACAGGCCAAGGAACACATGGTCCCAACCGGAAACCTGACAGGTACCGCCACGGCCGGGGCCATCGCAGGGGAAGGCAAAACCGAGGTTTGCTTTGTCTGGAACCAAGCGTGAACTACGGCTATAAAGCACGCCCTTGAGCAGGATCAACACCGTCACGTGAATCGTGAAGGCATGGATGTGGTGCACCATGAAATCAGCGGTGCCTAGGGGGATTGGCCCCACCGCAATCTTGTTGCCCACCGCTATCACCGTGCCATTGAACACTTCGCTCACGCTGGCAAGGGCGTTGGGGGCAGTGGTGCCCGCTGCTGCCGCATGCAGGCCTTGAATCCACTGGGCAAATACCGGACGCAGCTGAATTGCTGAATCACTAAACATGTCTTGGGGACGCCCCAAAGCACGCATGGTGTCGTTGTGGATATACAAGCCAAAGCTATGGAAGCCCAACCAGATGCACACCCAATTGAGGTGGCTGATCAGGGCATCACGGGCCTTGAGTACCCGATCAAGCACGTTGTCCACATGCTTGGCGGGGTCGTAGTCGCGCACCATGGCGATGGAAGCATGGGCCCCAGCACCAACGATGAGGAAACCACCAATCCACATGTGGTGAGTAAATATCGACAGCTGCGTTGGGTAATCGATACCTATATATGGATATGGAGGCATCGCATACATGTGCTGGGCAACGATGATGGTTAAGGAACCAAGCATCGCCAAGTTCACAGCCAACTGGGCATGCCAGGAGTTGGTCATGAACTCAAACAAACCATCGTGACCACGGCTAGCTGGGAACAGGAGGGGATCACCCTTCTGGCCCTCAAGGATCTCCTTGATGCTGTGGCCAATGCCCCAGTTGGTTCTATACATGTGGCCAGCAACGATGAACAGAACCGCAATCGCCAAGTGGTGATGGGCGATGTCTGTCATCCAAAGGCTGCCGGTTACAGGATTCAGGCCACCCTTAAAGGTGAGGAAATCGCTGTAGGCAGCCCAGTTACCGGTAAAGAAAGCACCAATGCCTTCCTTAATACCTGGATACAACTGACCCAACAAATCCTGATTCAGGAAAGCGTGGGGCAGGGGAATATCAGCCACTGAGGCAATGGTTTTGCCATCAAGACTGAGGGGTTGCCCCGCATCGATGGCATCCATCAACAGGGTGGTGGGCAGGGACACATGAATCAGGTGTCCTGTCCAGGAAAGGGATCCCAACCCAAGCAAACCAGCCAAGTGGTGGTTGAGCATCGACTCAACGTTTTGGAACCACTCCAGCTTTGGTGCTGCCTTGTGGTAGTGGAAAACGCCTGCATTGAGCATCAGGCCAGCCATCACAAGAGCGCCAATGGCGGTAGCCAGTAGCTGGGTTTCATTGGTGAAACCCCAGGCGCGCCAAACATGGAAAAGGCCGGAGGTCATCTGGATGCCGTGGAATCCAGCACCCATGTCGCCGTTAAGGATCTCCTGGCCAAAAATTGGCCAAACCACCTGGGCACTCGGTTTGACGTGCAGGGGATCGGCTAACCAGCCGGAGTAGTTGGAGAAACGCGCTCCGTGGAAGAAGGCGCCGCTCAACCAAATAAAGATCACGGCCAAGTGGCCGAAGTGAGCGCTGAAGATCTTGCGGGAAACCTCTTCAAGATCACTGGTGTGACTGTCGAAGTCGTGAGCGCGAGAGTGGAGGTTCCAAATCCAGGTTGTGGTTTTGGGGCCTTTAGCAAGGGCTCGATCGAAATGTCCGGGCTTGCCGAGCGTGTCGAAATCGACAGGTACGGGGTTCCGGTCGACCATTGCCTTCGCTTTACTCCCACGTTCTGGTGGGCTGATGGTCATCGAGACGTTCCTCGAGGGTTGGGGTCGGAGGCCAAGGGGAAAAACCCAAGGCCGCTGGGGCACAAAATCCCAGAAAAAACAAGGGCAAAACCCCTGCTAGCACTGGGTAACGGGCCCCAGCTTGGGGGACCGCTTTTTTGAGTATACGCATCAAAAGCGGCCTGTTTGCAATGCAGTTACAAAGGTTCAATCCCTGTGGGGGACAGGGGTTTTTACTAAGCAAAATAACAACAAAAAGCTTTTATTTTTTGGAGTTGATAAACACATTCAAGGGGTAATTGGCCCCCTTGAATCATGTGAACAATCGGTGCATTAACTGCGCTTCACTGGAATAGCGTCAACCTGTTTGCCAAATTGGGCCGCCTGCTCTTGCACCTTCAAGCCTTGCGCGCCCGCTTGATCGGGGCAATAGTGCTAATCGCCCTCGGCCTAAGCCTGGGACTTAGCTCAATACAGCCTGTATTCGCAAGCGATTTACAGGAAGTTGCCCCTCCGGGAGCCGCCCAACAATTGAGCAAAGCCCTTGGCCAACGCCAGCCGCAGTTGGAACTGCTAAGCCCAAGCGATGGCAGCCTCTTGCCCGATGGTCCCTGGACCCTGAAATTGCGCCTAAGCGATTGGCCCCTGGTACAAAGCAACGATCTTGGGCCGGGGCCCCACCTGGTGATTCAACAAGACAACGAGGCACCGATCAGGATCTTCGAAGCTCCCTCTGGTACTAACAGCATCGAAATCCCCATGGCTGCACTAACCCCTGGCAGCCACCGGCTCAGCGCCTATGCCGCTTTGCCCTGGGGCGAGGCAGTGGCCAATCGAAAGGCAAGGGGAAACTGGCGTTTTCAGCGGCTAGCGGCCAACCCCCAAGCATTGCCAGCCCCAAACAGCCCCCAGCTTGTGGCAGTGCCTTCACCCCAATTGGCAGCTGGCTACCCGGTGCCGATCAATTGGTTCCTTGTTGATGCTCCCCTACAAAATTTGAAACCAGATGATGCCCATTGGCGCCTGCGGCTAAGCCTTGATGGAGCCGCAAGCCTTCTGCAGCAGGAAGACCCCCTATGGCTTGCCCCCCTAGATCCCGGCAGCCATGCCTTGGGCCTTGAGTTGCTTGATGGCAATGGCACGCCCCTAGGGGCGCCATTCAATAGTTTGATGCAAGAACTGAAGGTGCCGCCTCGCAGCGTGGCGCCGCCAGCAATGTTTAAAAACCAATTGCAGCCGGAAGAATTGGAAGCATTGCTAAATCCCAACTACCAATCAGCAAAACCGGAACCGGTGGTTGCACCTGAACCAGTGGTTGAACTTGTAGTTGAGCCTGAACCTGTAGTTGAGCCAGAAGCAGTTGAAAATGGGGAAGAGAGTTGATGCAACTTGGTATCTGTGCCAGCGAAGCTGGCCTCAGCCAGCTGGAGCCTTTGCTGCTCTGCGGCGAACTGCAAGCAATCCTGGTGCCCGAGCACCTACTCAATCCAAATCGGCCGCAACTGCAAGCCAGCAGTGAATTAAACAAGCTCTGGCCCGATATTGAATTACTGCTGGGTGCCATGGCTGCTGGCGCTTTAATTCGCCTGGTTTCACCATTATTAAAAAGTAAAAATAGTGATCCCGCAGTATTACTAATTGATGGCAGTGGTGAACTGTTAATTCCTCTGTTAGGGGGCCATGGCGCCGGCGGTGATCGCCACGCCAATCGTGTTGCGCCACTGCTGAAAGCAAAAGTTGTGTTCACTGGTTTCAGCAGTAGCAACGGCCGAATTGCCTTGGATAGCTGGGGTGCCAGCTGGGGTTGGCAAAAAGGCCAAGGTGCCTGGGATGAACTGATGAAACAAACGGCGCGCAACCAGGTGGTGCTTATTTCCCAGGATTCAGGCAACCCCTTAGCCCTGGAGAGCCTTAAGGCCAGTGGTGTGCAAATGCAAATTGCTGAAAGCGATAGCCAAGCTGAGTTGCTGATTAGCGCAAAGCTCGGCCCTGGCTGCCGCTGGCATCCAGCGGTGCTTTGGCTTGGTATTGGTTGTGAACGAAATAGCAACCTATTGCTGTTGCAAAAGGCAGTAGCCCAGGTTTTTAAGGAAGCAAATTTGGCAGAAGCAGCCATAGCTGGTGTGGCCAGCCTTGATCTAAAAGCAGATGAACCAGCCCTACTTGCCTTGGCAGCTGGGCGTAGCTGGCCATTGCGCTTTTTTTCTGCCGAAACGCTCGCTCCAATCAAGGTGCCAAACCCGTCTGCCGTGGTGGCAAAGGAGGTGGGCACAGCCAGTGTGGCGGAAGCGGCTGCCCTGGCGGCAGCAGGCCCCGGCGCTGAATTGATCAAACCTAAGGCGATTTTCCATGGCGCCCCCGGAGAAGGGGCCGTAACCGTTGCTGTCGCCAAGGCCGCCGCGGCCTGGGCACCACAACAGGGTGCTTTGCATCTGGTGGGTGCAGGACCCGGCTCCATTGAACAACTAACAGCGGCTGCCCGCAGCGCCCTCGCTGCAAGCCAGGTTTGGGTTGGCTACGGCTTGTACCTAGATCTTTTAGAACCCCTACGCCGCAAAGATCAAATTCGGCTGGAGGGCCAATTAACCCTGGAAAGGCAGCGCTGCCGCCAGGCCTTGAACCTGGCCTGTGGGGGCACATCAGTGGCGCTGATTTCAAGTGGCGACAGTGGCATGTATGGCATGGCAGGCCTTGCCCTTGAGGAATGGCTTGTTTTAGGGGAGCAGGAACGGCCCGAATTCATCGTTCACCCTGGCATCTCCGCATTTCAGATGGCCGCGGCCCGCCTAGGGGCACCACTAATGCATGATCTCTGCACAATCAGCCTCAGCGACAGGCTTACCCCTTGGGCGCTGATTGAAAAACGCCTAGGGGCAGCCGCAAATGGTGATTTTGTGGTGGCTTTATATAACCCCCGCTCCCAGGGGCGCTCCTGGCAACTGGCTCGAGCCATTGAATTGCTGCTTGAGCAGCGAGCCCCCACAACACCAGTGGCAATCTGCCGCCAACTTTCAAGGCCAGAAGAATCAATCAGCCTGCACCAATTAGCTGAATTACCTGTTGAACAGGTAGACATGTTTAGCTTGGTATTAGTTGGTAATAGCAGCACAAAAGTTGCAGCTGGCATGATGGCAACCCCCAGGGGTTATCCCGGAGCTGAATTGAGTTAGTTCGTAGATTATTTGTTATTTAATTATTCGATTAGCAGAGCCTGAATTATTTCAAACAATTGCCTTTGGGTTTATGGCTGTGGCTCTTCCCCCTCCCGAACGCCCATGCGGAGCTCTCAAGAAACAACACCGCGTCTGCCTGATCACGCAAATAATCAATCAGCACATCCGTATCTACAACCAATACTGACGATTGCTTGGGTTCAACCATCAAGGAACTAGCGGCGCCTGGCGGTTGAGCTCAGAGCGCAGATCGGGCCAACTGGGAAGATCCTCCCTAGCGGCCCAAAGCCCGCGGGCCTGATGTATACGGTATACATCAGTTCGAGCTGGTTTAAGTCGGGATGACAGGATTCGAACCTGCGGCCCCTTCGTCCCGAACGAAGTGCGCTACCAAGCTGCGCCACATCCCGATAGGTTGATTCTAGGAGAGTGTTGTGTTGAAACCCCCCTGGTTACGCGTTAAGGCCCCCCAGCGGGCCCGCATTGGAGAGGTGGCTGATCTCCTGCTGGATCTCAAATTAAATACGGTTTGCCAGGAGGCCAGCTGCCCAAATATTGGTGAATGCTTTGCCGCTGGCACAGCCACTTTTTTAATCATGGGGCCTGGGTGCACCAGGGCCTGCCCCTATTGCGACATCGACTTTGATAAAAGTGTGCGGCAGCTGGATCCCAGCGAACCGGAACGGCTTGGTGAGGCAGTGGCCCGCATGGGACTCGGCCATGTGGTGATCACCTCAGTTAATCGCGACGACCTCGCCGATGGTGGCGCTAGTCAATTTGTTGCTTGCATTGAGCAGGTGCGCCGGCGCAGTCCATTCACCACGATTGAATTGTTGATCCCTGATTTCTGCGGCAACTGGGATGCCCTCGCAGCTGTGATGCAAGCAGCCCCTGAGGTGCTTAACCACAACATCGAAACGGTGCCACGGCTCTATAAACAAGCGCGCCCCCAAGCCAACTACGCCCGCTCCCTCGAACTACTGCAGCGGGTGCGCAGCGGCTGGCCGCGCTCCTACACAAAATCAGGCCTAATGGTGGGTTTAGGTGAAAGCAACGCCGAAGTTGTGGAGGTTATGGCTGATCTACGCCAACACAAAGTAGACATCGTTACGATCGGTCAATACCTGTCGCCGGGGCCGAAACATCTAGCCGTAGATCGCTTCGTAACGCCGGAACAATTTGAGTTATTCCGCCGCCAAGGCGAAGCCGAACTGGGCTTCCTGCAGGTGGTTAGCAGCCCCCTAACCCGCAGCAGTTACCACGCCGGTGAGGTGCAACGGTTGATGCGGGAGCACCCCCGTTAACTGGGCGTTACTAGCACCTTAAAACGCTGTTTCCAACTGGGCCAATCCGCCAGCAAAGCTCCAGCCTTGGCGCTGCCGGTGGCCTCCAGATGGCCCTCCAGCAGTGATTTCAGCAGGGCTTCTTGTTCAGAGTTGCAAATGGGCTCGATCGCCACGATCTCCTGGTTAACGCGCTGGGCGAGGCCAGCATCCTCATCAAGAATGAAAGCAATTCCACCCGTCATACCGGCCGCCACGTTGCGCCCCGTGGAGCCAAGCACCACCACCACGCCGCCTGTCATGTATTCACAACAGTGGTCGCCGGCACCTTCCACCACCGCTTTACAGCCGCTGTTGCGCACGGCAAAGCGCTCGCCAGCCCTACCAAGGGCATACAACTCACCGCCGGTGGCGCCATAGAGGCAGGTGTTACCAAGGATCACCTGGTTGCCTGGATCTTTAACCCCCGCCGGTGGTACCACGATCAGGCGTCCGCCATTGATGCCTTTACCCACGTAGTCGTTTGCTTCGCCCACCAAACGCAATTGCATGCCTTGAAGCACAAATGCACCAAAACTTTGGCCAGCGGCGCCATTGAAATTGAGCGCAAGTTCGCCGTTGAAACCTTTATTGCCATGGCGAGCTGCAATCTCCCCTGCAATGCGCGCACCCACACTGCGATCAGTGTTAACAATCTCTAAATCACAACTCATGCGGCCATGGCCATCAATCGCAGCCATCACCTCAGCATCAGCTAAAAGTTGATCTTCCAGAACCAAACCATTGCCATGGGCAGTGGCTGAATGCTTCAACCAAGAACGATCAGCGGCGGCGGGGATCGAATTAATTAAGCAGGAAAGATCAAGCGCTTTAGTTTTAGCAAGGGCCACCACACGGGGTTGCAGTAATTCACTGCGGCCAATTAAATCCTCCAAGCGGGCCACACCGAGCACACTCAATAGCTGACGCACCTCCTCAGCTACAAACAGGAAAAAATTCACCACATGTTCAGGCACCCCAGGGAACCGCTTACGCAGATTTTCCTTTTGGGTAGCCACCCCCACAGGGCAGTTATTGGTGTGGCAAACCCTGGCCATGATGCACCCCTCCGCGATCATCGCCACCGAACCAAAGCCAAACTCTTCAGCGCCTAAAAGCGCAGCAATCAGCACATCCCAGCCGGTTTTAAGGCCACCATCAGCCCGCAGTAAAACCCGATCGCGCAGGCCGTTTTCCAGTAGGGCGCGATGTACCTCAGTGAGGCCAAGCTCCCATGGACTGCCGGCATGTTTAATCGAGCTGAGCGGCGAAGCACCGGTGCCACCATCGTGGCCGGAAATCTGGATCACATCGGCATTTGCCTTAGCTACGCCAGCGGCAATGGTGCCTATACCTATCTCTGCCACAAGTTTCACACTCACCTTGGCGGCGGGATGAACCTGGTGTAGATCGTGAATCAGCTGGGCTAGATCTTCAATTGAATAGATGTCGTGATGGGGTGGCGGTGAAATCAAAGCAACACCCGGCTTGCTATTGCGCAACCAGGCGATGTAGCTATCAACCTTGGGACCGGGCAATTGGCCGCCTTCCCCTGGCTTCGCCCCTTGGGCAACCTTGATTTCTAGTTGACGGCCGCTGCGTAGATATTCGGGCGTAACACCAAAACGGCCGGAGGCGATTTGTTTAATCGCTGAACAGGCGCTATCACCATTACGCAGGCCATTGAGGTTTGGCAGGGTGGCTGAATGCCCCTCGCCATCCACATCCTTAAGGGCATGGAAGCGGGCTGGATCTTCACCGCCTTCGCCGCTGTTGCTCTTGCCGCCGATGCGATTCATCGCAATTGCCAACACCTCATGGGCCTCCCTTGAAAGGGCGCCCAAACTCATGCCACCGGTGCAAAAGCGGCTGCAAATGCTCTCCACACTCTCCACCTGTTCGATCGGCAGGGGGGTGGCCGCCGGCTTTAGCTCAAGCAGGTCCCGCAGGGCCGTAACCGGACGGTTTTCCAGCAGGGTTTTGTAGGTATTGAAATGGTTGTAGCCGGGGCCCTCTTTAACAGCAGCGTGCAGGGCCTTTGCCATATCCGGGCTGTTGAGGTGATATTCCCCACCAGTGCGGTATTGAACAAAACCCATGAATTCAAGCTTGCTGCGATTCAGCTCTGGGTACGCCTTGGCATGGAAACCAAGGGTTTCATTAGCCAACTCCGCCAAACTCAAACCCGCCACGCGGCTAGTGGTACCGGTGAAAGCCAATTCAATTAAATCTGCACCAATGCCAATCGCCTCAAATATCTGGGCACCGTGGTAGCTAGCAAGCAGGGAAATACCGATCTTAGATAAAATCTTGCGCAGGCCATCTTCCAGAGATTTACGTACATTTGCCTGCACCTTATCAATACTTAAAGCCGGCAACTTACCGGTTTCAATTAATTTCTGTACCCGTGCTTGAGCCAGCCACTGGCGACTGGTTTCCCAGGTGAGCCAGGGGCAAACGGCACTGGCGCCATAGCCAATCAAACAAGCGAGATGATGGGTGGTCCAGCACTGGGCCGTATCCAGCACCAGAGATGTTTGTAAACGCAGGCCTAGCTTGAGCAGGTGATGGTGCACAGCACCCACCGCCAAAAGCGGAGGGATATAACTGGTGCTGGCATCAATACCTCGATCGGAAAGTATCAGGATCTGATTACCACCTTTCACCGCCTGTTCAGCATCAAATTGCAAGCGCTTTAAGGCTTGCTCCAGAGCCACTGGACCAGGGCTGATCGGCATCAAAGTTGAGATGCAACAGCAGGGGAGCCCCTGGTTTGCAAGGGAGGCCAATTCCGCCTCGTTGAGCACTGGGCTTGAAAGATGCAATACCGCCGCCGCCTCAGCTTCGGGCTTAAGGGGCGAACCTCGCTTACCCAAGTGCATCTCCAGGCTCATCACCAACTTTTCCCGCAATGGATCAATCGGCGGGTTGGTTACCTGGGCAAAACGTTGCTTGAAATAGTCGTAAAGCAGGTGGGGTTTATTGGATAAAACGGCAAGGGGAATGTCGTCACCCATGCAGTAGGTGGGCTCCTTGCCCTGGCCTGCCATGTCTTCGATTACAAGATCAAGATCCTCTGCACTGAAGCCAAAGGCGGTTTGCAGCCGCAACAGCTGCTCTTCTTGCAGCTGGCTGGCCTGTTGCCAGGGTTGCGGGCTAAGGCTTAAGCGGTGCTCTTTTAACCAAGTGCCGTAGGGGTGCCGAGCTGCCACCTCTTGTTTTAACTGCCAATTGCGCAACAAACGGCCCTGCTCCAGATCCACAGCCAACATCTGGCCCGGCCCAAGGCGTCCCTTTTCAATAATCAAGCTTTCATCAAGTTCCACCACACCTGTTTCAGAACCCATCACCACGTAGCCATCACTGGTAATGCAATAACGAGCAGGGCGTAAACCATTGCGATCCAGGGTGGCGCCAACGCTGCGGCCATCGCTAAATACCAATAGGGCCGGCCCATCCCATGGTTCCTGGGTGCAAGCTGAATATTCGTAGAAGGCCTGGATTTCGGGCTTATCGGCCAGTTCCGGCTGATCCCTAAATGCCTCTGGCACCAGGGTGAGCAAACTTTCCGTAATCGGTCGGCCGCTGCGAACGAGCAACTCCAAGGTGGCATCAAGGTTGGCCGAATCACTGAAGGCTGGATTCACCAAAGGTTTGAGTTCGGCAGCAGCTTCGCCCCAAATCCCATCGAGATTTGCCTCAGCGGCCCGCGCCCAA
>Ga0247842_10007131_pt1 | contig 12248 bp, 8 predicted proteins | sample LaCruzMarch2015__3_FD_192411 | JGI IMG/M metagenome (GOLD analysis project Ga0247842, IMG submission 192411) | Freshwater microbial communities from meromictic Lake La Cruz, Castile-La Mancha, Spain - LaCruzMarch2015_19m | ecosystem: Environmental > Aquatic > Freshwater > Lake | place: Spain...
CTGATCGACCAGCGTCAACAGGCGGCGGGCCTCGGTGCGGGCTTGGTCGATGCCCCAACCGCGCACGTCGCCGATGGTGACGCGCAGCTTGGCGCCGTTCAGGCGGGCCTCGAAGATGTACGCCTTGGCACCGCGGGTGGCCCGCACCGCCAACCCAGGGGCCTCGGTGTCCCACAGAAAGGATTGCTGTTGTCCCTCGCGCAGCCCGAAATCCCGCACCCGTCCCGCCGTCAGTTTTTCTTTCGCCATGACCCGAAGGTGAATCCGTGTAGCCACTATGTAGCCAGATTATGCAACGCAGGCTAACATAAATCAACCTTCGGGTAATTCGGCTACACGGCTAATACGTTGTTTTACATTGCAACGTGGCCTATGGTGAAACGCTGATAAACGCCGAAAAACGCCTAGACGCTCGGGCTCATAACCCGAAGGTCGTAGGTTCAAATCCTGCCCCCGCTACCAAAACAGAACAAGGGCTTATCGGTGATTCCGGTAAGCCCTTTTTCGTTGCCTGTCATTTGTGTATGATGCCCACGATCCCTTCACCTTAAATTCGGAAATTGCTCACACAAAGACACAAAGTGCTCAAGGCGCGCGGTGGGGGCTTGCTCAGGGCTCGCCGAAGCGCTTAGGGTCGCCCGGCTGGGTCACATAAAGCCCAAAGGATCAGAACAGCCAGGCGACCACCAGCGCGGCACCCAGAAACCACCGCACCGGCCCACGTCAGGATGGCACCCAGCCCAACCATGGTGAGGGCGATGAGGGTAATAAGTAGCATGAACATAGGAGGATGGCCTCAGCGCGCCCAGCCGCGGCCGAAGTCGGTGCCGGTCCCGTGCAGGTTGCCGGCTGCGTCCGGCCGGTAGCCGCGGCCAAAATTCTTGCCGGTGCCGCGCCACCCGCCGTCCGAATGCCGCGCCCAGCCGCGGCCGAAGTCGGGACCGGTCCCGTGCAGATTACCGGCCGCGTCCGGCCGATAGCCGCGGCCGAAATTCTTGCCGGTGCCGTCCATTGCCGTCGGCGGCTGGCCAAGTGCGGCGCCGCTGCACCAGACCAGCAGGACCCAACACCATCGTTTCATTGTGAGACTCCCTGCTGCCGCGCATCAATTCACGCGCGCGCGTAAAGATTTCTGAGCGCTCATAGCGCGAGAGACAAATCGTATGTCAACCACCTACTGCACCTGTGTTGGCACCACTACAGCATTACCTCAAAGATAATTGGTCCTTGATCTCGCGCAAGTCAGGCTCGTGAAGCCATTGACGCTAAATCAGCTTGGCGACCTTCAGCAGCACGCCGATGATCAGCGAGGTTTGCAGAATGCCGGCGCCGACCACCGACCGCGTCAGGTCGCCCTTGGCTTCGGCAATCCGCGCCTCCAAGCGTAGTTCGGGTTCGCGCAGGGCGTGCCGCAGGTCGGCGGATCGCCGCGGCCAGGCGTCCGCGCAGCAGCACCTCCTGAGAACTGGTCCGCTCGGTAGACTCCGGCAGGTCCGGGTCGCCCTCTATCCACTCCCAGCCCATGGCTTGGAGCTGTCGGCAGAAGGGCCGTTCCACCAGGTCGCGTTCCCACTCGATCTTGCTCATCGGCTTGCCTGCATTGAGAGTCTGATACCGCCGCCCCGGAAATCGGGCCGAAATCATCCTTATGGGCAGCAACGGGGTTGTGCTATTTTTCGGTCGAAATCGCGTAACCGTTTGTTTTTATATTGCCGCGCACTATTTCTGTGCAATCTTGCTTGTGCTAACGCTTGTGCTAAATAGCGCGCCCTGGAGCAACTCGACCCACTCCGGGGCCAGGGCGTAGGCGCGCACGCGCTGCGCCCCGGCGCGTGCGGGCAGTACAAAGCCCTCGCCGCGCCACCGCTCCAGCCACTCACGGGCTGTGTTAGCCGATACCCCGAACCACTCGACCATATCCCCCGGACTGAAGGTCATGGCGGCGGCCCCCTGTTCCAGGCCGCGCATGAGCAAGCGTGTCAGCAATTGCTGCTGCACCCGGCGTAATGATTCCCACGGTGGGGCCGGGCGACGCTGCGGGGCGTACAGTTCGATCGCCTGCCGGCGCAGCGACTCGGCGGCCCGGGCCATGGTTGCCAGGAAATAGGTCAGCCATTGCGTGTGGTCGGGATCATGACGGCCATCGTAGTAATTCACTGGCAGGTCCATCTGGAGATTCTCGTAATAGGCCCGCAGGTCCGCCGTATAGTGTTCTTCGAGCGATAGAAAGCCGCGCATCTCATAGCCGCTGCGCCACCGTTCCATGGTTGCCAGGGCGCGTGCCGTGCGGCCGTTGCCATCGCTGAACGGATGGATCGTGACGAAACGATGCGCGAGCAGCCCGGCACGCACTGGTCCGGACAACAGGGCGGACTCCGGCCCGGTCCACCAGGCCGCCAGTCCAGTCATGAGCAGCGGCACGTCCTTCGGCATGGGTGGGGCATAATCAATACGCCGTGTTGCCGTATCCACCACCGGACACTCCTCCCGGCGGTAGTTGCTGCGCAGGCCTCGTCGGCCCATACCGCGCACCAGGATGATGCCGTGCAGCTCGCGAATCAGGTCCTCGGATGGCTCGCGCCCGGCCTCGATCTGCTCCTCGATCCACTCCAGCGCCCGCCAATAGTTGCGCACCTCCTGTTGCATCTCGGTCTGGGTCTTGCCCACGGCCAGCACTGCCTGACCGACCTCGATGGTGTTGAGCGTATTACCCTCAATGCGGGTCGAATGACGGGTTGCCCGCTGCCGGGCGGCCTGGCGTAACCGCAGTTCCTGGTCCGGCGGTAAAGGGAGCACGGCGATGACTGAACGCGCGGATTCGATCAGGGCCAGGTCGCGCACCATGGCGTGACTGTAGCTGAAACGTGGGCGGAAGGTCAGTGGTATGGCTGCGTCGTGCTGGGCTTGCGGGTCCGGGGCCAATGAAGTCAGCGAGAGGCCGGCCTCGGTGATCCATCGCTCGACCACTTGCAGCCGCACGGTCAGGGTGGCCCGGTCTAAAACGTCTTCCTCGGGAGCCTCGGCCAGCATTCGCTGCAAGGTGTTGCGCTCGGCGAGCAATGACAAATGCTCGTCGCGGGTCATGTGCGAGTATCCAAACGACCCGCTGGGGCTCTCACTGGAGTCCAAAGCGTTAGCTTTGTGCGACCCCCGCCAAGGCTGAAGCCTTGGACTCCAGGTCGCGTATCGGCCGCGCTCGTTTGCCCGGTCGCGCTGCTTTCTTCTCGTTCCCACGCTCCGCGTGGGAATGCCGTCTTGGCCGCTCCGGCGGCCCGAACTCTCACGCGACGCTGGAGCGTCGGGACGTGCTCCCACGCCGGAGCGTGGGAGCCAGATAAGAACGGCAACCCATCGTCCGGTGTGCAGTGGGGCGCGTGCAGGACGCCACGAGTCAGCAGTGTGCCCAAATTGCTCAGATGCACCAGCCGGTACAAGCATGTGGGCGTGGGTGGCGCCTGGCAATGCATCAGTTCAGATCTAAGTCCGGGGGGACTTGAACCCGGCCAGTGAGTAGGTCGGACATGAGGCCGGACTTCAAGCGCAACAGTTTGTCATGAGTTGCGATCTCGGCTGCTTCCTCCTGGGCGACGGTTTCGATATGCGTGATGATGGCTTCCTGTTCCTCAGGCGAAGGAACCCCGATCCTAGCCCGGTAAAGCTCAGCCGTATCAAGCTTCTTGGTGCCGTGGGTGGCCTCCGTCGCTCTTCGCAGAAACAGGTCTGCATTAGCGGCGAACCAAAGTGCCAGGAAGCGATTGTTTAGCTTGCCACGTCCGCGTATCGCCTTGATGTCTTTGTTGAATGCAAAAGGGACAGAGGAAAGACAAACAGGAAATGTATGCGCTAGTATCATTCCGCGGACAACGATGAATACCGTGTCCTCGGGCATCAGTCGCGAGGCGGACTGTAGCGCTTCTTCAGTTATGTGTTCGCTGGTATCGGAAAGCTCCAACGACTTCATGTCCTTTGGAGTAAGGAGCGGGATTGCACCCGCCCACCAAGAGGCTCGCGAGCGCTCGGGTGTGCCCCCACTAAACCACTCACAAGACTCCTCAAGCGTCAGAGCTTCCCACCCTATCGGAATTCTACCAAGGGTTGAGTTCCGGAATTGTTCGGGATGGACGACGGGATCGCGCAACTTGCCGTTTTTGTCCAGCCCACGGGTTAGAAGGTCTTGGAGTACGCCGGTGCGGATCTGCTTGAGCTTCGCGATCACTGTTTCAGTTTGTGAAATTGCTTCATCCACAGTATCCAGAACGGCGGCGATGCGCGATTGTTCGGCGACTGAATCCGGGAGGAAAACAGGAAGTCCTCTTAGGTCGCCCCAGGAGGTCCGCGGCATCTTTTTTCCTGCCGCGGTTGCCGCTGCGGCACTGAACAGCAGCTCCCACTGGAAGACATGCCCGGCAAATGTTGGCATTACCCCTGGCGCGCATCATAACCCAACCGCTCGAGCGCTGCATTCAACCGCTCCTCAGTTGATCTCCGCACGCCTCGCATATTGACCAGCGTGGTCCGATATTTATCCCACGCCCCTTCTGCAAACTGCACCAACACCTGGCGCCGCTCACTCATGGCCGCCGCCATCCCAGTCTGAACGTCCTGTGGGATCAACTCCAGCACCAGTTCCCGCTTCTCGTCCTCTCCCATCGCATCGCAGGCCGCCTTGAGTTCCGCAAGGAAGTCATTGAGCAATGCACGGTAACGCTTGCGGGCCTCGGTCAGATCGGCCTTGGTCTCTTCATAGGGCTCCAGGGCCTCGGCAATCGCAGCGAGGCGGGCAACAACCGGCGCCAGTGCCGCGCGCGCCTGTTCCAACCGGCTTTGGGCCGCCGACGACGCTCGCCCGGTTGTCGCGGGCGGCTTCTTGGCGGCAGTCTCCAGCTTCTTCAGTTCCGCCAGCGCGGCCTTGAGCTCGGCGCGCAGTTCCCGCGCCTGGCGGTCCAGATCGCGCGCCTGGTTCCAGTTGGCCAGTTCGTCCTCGTCCAGGTCGTCCGGTGCGTTGTCGGCCTCGAAGGCGGCCTTCTCGCCCTTGAGCCGGGCGATTTCGGCACGGGCGGCGGCGATGCGCTCCAGGTACTCGGCCATGGTGCGGCGCACCAGTTTGTGACCGAAGGGGTCGAAGGTGGGGCCAGCGTTGTCGTCGTCCTCCAGCGCGTCGGCGATGGCGTCCACCCAGCCGTCGATGACACCGGGGAAGCCATTCTCCAACAGCGTCTTGAAGTCGGGCAGGGTGTCGGTCCACCAGGTGGCGATGACGCCGGCCAGGGCGAAGTTGAAATAGACCGGGGTGCGTGCCTCTGCGTAACTCCGTGGCAATTCACCTGTCGGTGGGGTAACGTCCGTGGCCTGGGTCCCGGCATCCCGGCCGGGACGACGGTCAAGTTCGCGCCCGACAAAGACTAGGGACGGATCGAGCCCGACGGCGGCGAACAGCGCGCGCCTGGCCTCGACCTCGGCCGCCGGCACGCCGCCGTGCAGATGGGCGCGCACGTCCTGCGGCTCGGGCGGCGGGGCGTTGTCGACATAGCGGCGGATATTGAGGTTCCAGTCGTTGGCCTGGTCGGCGATCTCGGCGATCTCGGCGACCGGCACCACCCGCGCATAGCCCGGCAGGTCGGTGAAGCGTTCGTAGGCGGTGACGACCTTCTCGACGTGCTCGGGTCGCAGATAGTTCTGGGCGCGGCCGGCGAAATATTCGGCATCCGCGTTGATGAAGAGCACCTGGCCGCGGCGGGCCTCGGGCTTGGTCGGGTTCTGCGGCCGGCCGGTCAGGTTGGGGCGCATAATCAGGATACAGGCGGGGATGCCGGCGCCGTAGAAGAGGTTCTGCGGCAGGCCGATGACGGCCTCGATCAGGTCCTGTTCCAGGAACTGGCGGCGAATCTCCCGCTCCGCCGCGAAACAGCACCCCGTTGGTTGAGCTTGCAGATGGACCACGCGGAGGCGTCGTTGACCTGGCCGGCGAGTTCGAGGTTCGCCGTGTCGCCGCCGGACTGCTCGACGTACTCCCGACTGATGATAAGCATGCCGCCGGACCCGCAGGTGGGGTCATAGACGCGCATTCCGGGGGCGGGCTTGAGCATCCGCACCATGAGCCGGATCACGTCGCGCGGCGTGTAGAAATCCCCGCCTTTCTTGCCCGCCGATTCGGCGAACATATTGATCAGGAACTCGTAGGCGCTGCCGAGCAGCGCTTGAGAAACAGGAGTCCGAAGATGTAGTCCTTATAGGTCGCGGCGTCCAGACCCTCTTGCCGCAACCGGTCGGCAGCGGCGTAGAGGTGTCGTTCCAACTTGGCGAGCGAGAGCTTGGGCATGGAGTTTCTGGTTTGTTGAGTCCTGGATGGCCCAGGCTGAGGGCTCACTGGTGAGGCTCTTTGTGTGCGGAGTGGTCATGCCGGCACCGTCGCATCAGGTTCCTCGCCATCCGCCGCGTGGCGACATCCGTTTTCACGCTTCTACGGGATGGCTGCCCGCGTTGACATCACTGATAGGTCAACGTGATCCCCGCGGTTTTCAGCAACTCGGCCTCCTGTTCCAGTTCCAGCCGGGTCAGGGGATGCGCGTCCAGCCAGGCGTCGGCGAAGTCCAGGGTCAGGTCATCCCCGCTGATCTGGAGTGTCGGGTTGGGCGCGCTGTCGGTCGAGCGGCCGCGGTGGAGCAGGACGGCCAGGCGCAGGATGATGCACAGGCGCTTGGTGCAATCCTGGATGCCCGTCGGCAGGGCCGCGAACTCCTGGACCGGGAACTTCCGCCGGTGCCCCAGGACCAGCGCGGCCAGCACTACCTGTTCCTGACGGGTGAATCCGGCGAGATCGGCGTTGCGCAGCAGATAGGCGCCGTGCTTCTGGTACTGGCTATGCGACACCACCAGGCCGAGCTCGTGCAGACGTGCCGCCCAGGCGAGCATCCGCGGGCAGCGGGAGTCGCTGAGGCACCAGGGCGCGGTCGCCTGATGATAGAGGTTGAGCGCGGTCGTCTCGACGCGCCTGCCATGGGTTTGGTCGAGATGAAAATGGCGCGAGAGGGTCAGCACGGTCCGTTCGTGCATGTCCTCATGGCGGTGACGCCCCATCAGTTCGTAGACCAGGCCCTCGCGCAGGGCATAGTCACAGACCTGCATGTGCTCGATGCCCAGGGTTTCGAAGACCGCCCGCAGCACCGCGATCCCGCCCGCAAACACCGGCTTGCGTTCCTCCGTCAGCCCCTTGAGGTCCAGGGTCGCGACCCGGCCGGCACTGACGAGCGCGTCGCGCAGGCGTATCAGCCCCGCGGCGGAGATGCCGTCCTCACTCCAGCCCTCGGCGGTCGCGACCGCGGCGATGGCCTTGATGGTTCCGGAGCTGCCGACCGCCGTTTCCCAGCCGGATTTGCGGAAGATCTCGCGCACCGGGCGGACTTCCAGTGCACCCGCCAGCTCGGCCCGATCCATGGCCTTGGCGGAGACCCGGCCGTCGGGGAAATAGCGCAGGTTCATGGTGACACAGCCCATGTGCAGGCTCTCGCGCAACCGTGCGCTGAAGCCCCGCCCGACGATGATCTCGGTGCTGCCGCCGCCGATATCGACCACCAGGCGGCGCTCGGCTCCGGCCGCGAGTCCGTGGGCCACCCCCAGATAGATCAACCGGGCCTCTTCACGCCCGGCGATGATGGCGATGGGGTGACCCAGCGCCGCCTCGGCGCGCTCGATGAACTGGCTGTCCGGATGCAACTGGCGCAAGGTGTTGGTGCCGACCGCGCGCACGGCGCCCAGCGGAAACCCTCGCAGCCGCTGGCCGAACCGCTCCAGACAGGCCAGGGCGCGCTCTTCCACCTCCGGGCGCAAACGCTTCTCGATGTTCAGGCCCTCGCCCAGACGCACCGGCTCTTTCAGCCGATCGATGATCTGCATGTGGCCGTCACCGATACGGGCAACGATCATGTGAAAGCTGTTGGATCCAAGGTCGACTGCTGCCACGGTCTCGTGCAGTGATCCGATGGCGGTCGGGATCGGGATGGGCGCTTCGGGCATGACATAAACCTGCCTTGAGGGATCGCTATGGTACCAGACGCGCGCGTACCGCCTGGTGACGAGGGTGACGCCGCTGACCGCGGGTCGACCGCCGTGCTCCACTCGGGATCGATGTCCGTACCAGCGAAGACGAGATTATTTTAATAAATAGTGAAGATTTATAATATTCTATTGCAAAATTAGCATCATTGATGTAGATAGCCGCAATTCTGTAGAAGGTTATGAGGTAACGGAGATGTTGGAGACTGACGGTAGCTTTGGCGAGGAAACGGCCGAGGCGGTACCACCCATGAATGCCGCCGACGATGCGCGGGGGTCCGCCCCCAATCTGGCGATCCGGCGGCGGCTCGAGCGGATGCGCGAGCTGAAACGGCTGCGCGAACTGTTGGATGACCCCGATTTCGATGACCTGAACTAGTTTGAAACCCGTCCCTAGGTCCGGTTGTCGCGTGCGACGTCGGCAACGCGATCCGGCGGTTGATGGCTGACCGTGGCCGGCGTTTCAGTGATGACGACTGCGCCTTTCGCTCGCGACTGATCCTCGGTTATGGTCCCGTCGGTCGCTCCTTGTTCGCCCTGATACAGCCGGACCGTGATCGGGTTCCCGGCGCGCACGTTGATATCACGCTGCGGAAAGGCAATCGCGATTCCATGCTCGCGGAAGCTGCGTTCGATCGCCAGATGCAGATCGGTCGTCACCCCGACGCGCAGGTCCATGGCGTCCAGAAAACAGCGTAGCGTCAGGGTCAGGGCGTTATCCCCAAAGGTGTCCAGCGAGGCCAGCGGGGGCGGTTCCTTGAGGACTTGCGGGTTGGCGGCGGCGGTTTCGGTCAGCAGGGTCAGGGCGAGGCGGGCGTCGCTGCCGTACTCGATGCCGACGGTGATGACGATGCGATTGATCTGGTCGCTCAAGGTCCAGTTGAGCAGGCGTCCGGTGATAAACTCCTTGTTGGGGACGATCAACTCCTGGCGATCCCAGTTGCGGATAGTGGTGGCGCGGATCTCGATTTTGGTCACGGTGCCGGTGGTGTTGGCGATCGTGACCGTGTCGCCGACCCGTACCGGACGTTCGAACAGGATGATCAAACCGCTGATGAAGTTGGCGACGATCTCCTGCAAACCAAAGCCGATGCCCACGCTCAGCGCCGCCACCAGCCATTGGATCTTGGACCAGCTCAGGCCCAGGGTGCCGAAGGCCATCACCACCGCGATCGCCGTGATGGCGTAACTCACCAGGGTGCGCACGGCGTACCGTGTTCCCGCATTGACCTGGCTGTTCTGCAGCAGCAGGATCTCGATCAGGGCCGGCAGGTTCTTGGCCGCGACCAGGGCGACGAACAGGATGACGATCACCAGCCCGAGGTCGGCGGCGGTGACCGGGATGAGCCGCGCCGCGCCGTCCACTACGCTTGAGGAGTTCCACAGGGCCATCTGCTCGAAGACGGCCAGGGCCGGCAGCATCGCTGACCAGATCAGCCACAGCCCCAGGACGGCCAGCATGAAGACGGTCGCGTTGAGCAGCTTGCGGGTCTGTTCATCGAGGCTCGCCAGATCCACTTCCGGTTCTTCCGCCACGGCCGGCCCTGCGCCGGGCTCGCGCACGGGCGTGCCGGCACCGGGCTCGCGTTCGAGCGTGCCCGCCTTGGCGCTGGCGGCCTCGGCCTGGATGCGGCGGGCGGTCTGACGCTCCATGGCCGCCTGAAAGGCCAGGTGGCGGCGGGTGTAGACCAGCCAGCGCATGATCACCTGTTGCACCAGCACCAGGCCAAGCGCCAGCCACGCGGTCTGCACCAGTGATTGAAACAAGGTGCCCGCCGTATAAAGGTAGCCGAGGACAGCCAGTGCGCCCAGCGCCAGTGGGGCGCCGACGATGATGGGATACCAGACATTACGCAGGCGATTGGCCCAGGCCTCGGGGTTGGCTGCCAGGGTATGCGCGAAGACGCCGGTGCGCGGATGCAGCAGTCGGCCCAGGAACACGGCCGTGCCGATCATGCCGGCGATCAGGACCACGCGGCCCAGACTCTCGCCGCGCGCCGTATCGTGGTTCAGATAGACGGTGTAGGCGATCAGACTGGTGATCAGGATGTAGGGCGTGAACCAACGCAGGTTCCGCCGGATTTGGACCAGGACATCGCTTTCCCAGCGGAAATGGCGGTCGGCGACCCCCCCGGGGATGCTGGTCAGGCGGAAGCCGCGCAGGAAATAAAAGCCCAGGGCGACCTGCGTCAGTGCGCCGCCGACCGCGCGGGTAAATCCGGTGGCCTCGATGGAGGCCGCGAGCTCGCGGCCCAGGAGCAGGCAGGCGAGTGGTAACGGCAGCGCCGCCAGCGCGGTCAGGCCGATGGCCTCCAGCGTATGGACGAAGCGGTCGGTGCGCACCCGTCGCAGGGGCTCCGCACTCGCCAGGATCGCGCGTTTGATGGCGGCTTGTTGCCAGAACAGCACCAGGATCGTGAGCAATCCCAGCCAGGCCAGCGGTGAGTGTCGCAGTTCGAATGCCAGCACCTGCACGACCTCGGTCCAATTGGTGCGCGACAGCATCCAGGTGACCGCCGACGGCAAGCTGGCCAGGCTGTCGAGTGAGATCGGCCGCGCACTGCGGACCCACAACAGGTGCCGTGCCAGGAAGTTGTCATAGGCCGTCGCGGTCTGGATCAACTGCTCGGCCGCATCATTGAGTTCACCCTGCTTGCGGATGAACTCCTCGCCCCCGACGAGCGCCTTGTCGATCAGGCCGCGCCGCATGGCCAGGAGTTCCTTGAGCTCGGCGCGCACCTGTTCGGTTTGTGCATCCGGCGCGGTGGCTGACAGCGCCGTGATGGTCGTATCCAGGTCGCGCAGGGCGCGTTGTTCCTCCCGGTTGCGGATCTGTTGCAGCGTCGCCTCGGCGATCAGTTCGCTGCGCTCGGCCATCTCTTTGCGGTGCTTGCGCAGGTCCGGCAATTCGTTGCGCCGATCGATGAGGACCTCGCCGAGGATCTGGTTGACGCCCGCCACGCCGATGCGTTCGCGGGCGCCGCGGAAGTCGGCTTCGATGCGGTCGCGCTCGCCTTTGGTTTGCGCAAGCAGATCGCCGAACTGATTGAGTTGCGTCGCCAGGTCCCCGAGCGACGCGGTCAATGCGGCATTCGCCTTGGCCGTCTCCTGCACCAGTGGATGCTTGTCCACCGAGTCGCGTTGTGCGGCCTCGGTTTCACGGCGTGCCTGCTCGGCCTCGGCCTTGCGGCGCTGATCCTGCACCTCCTCCATGCGTCGCAGGCGTTCCTTGACCTGCGTCAGGGTGACGCCGGCCTGCTCACGCTGGGCGCGGTGGAGTTCATCGCGTGCACCCTGGCTCGCCAGTTCCTGTTCGAGCGCCTGGGTCTCGGCCGTCAGCGCCGCCCGCCGGGCAACCAAGGTCCAGGTTCCGGCCTGGATCTGCTCGGCGGACTGATCGGGTGCCGTGGGACGCGCGGCTTCCGCCTCCAGGTCATTGAGCGCCGCGCGGACTTCGGCGAGTCGGGCGCGCGCCGCGGCCGGACGGCTGTTGGTACCCTCCAGGGCCTTATCGAGCTCAGTGATGCGGGCCTCGAGTGCCGTTGCTTCGGCGTGCGTCTTGGTCAGGCGTTGACTGAGATCATCGGTGCTCAGCGCGGCGAGCGTGCGCGGGCTGGGCTGATCGTCGTCACCCGGATCGGTTTGCAGTTGCTTGCGGATCGCGGCCGTCTGGTCGGGTGCATCCGCCACCGCCTGCATGTACTCGGCGGCCTGGGTCGCGAAGTCGCGTGCCGACTCCAGATAGGTGGAGGTGCGACGATAGGCCTCGAGCAGCGTCGTCTTGGCGGCCTCATCCAGGGTCTTCGAGGCTTCAGTCTCTTTGATCCGGGCGTCGATCTCGGCCGGCAGCGGGACCCCTGGCGCCGTCGCGGCGGGTGCGGGTGCGCCGTTGGCGGCCTTGTCCGCCGGTGCGGACAGTCCGGTGGGCGGCCAGCCGCTGGTGAGCAGGGCGAGCAGCAGCAGGCCCGCGAGGACGAGCAGGTTAGGCCGCCCGGGCGCGTCGCGGCGCGGGCGGGCCGCGGACGGAGAACCGGAAGGGCAACGCGAAAGCGAGGAGATGTGCATGACTTCTGGGATCATTGGTCCAGCCGCGTTCTGCGCGCGAACCAGACTCCTCTTTGCGGAACAGAGCGGTCGGCGGCAGAACCACGCTTGAGTCCGTCACGGCGAAGGAACGCGGGGTGGCGGCAAACAGA
>Ga0247842_10007137_pt1 | contig 12244 bp, 19 predicted proteins | sample LaCruzMarch2015__3_FD_192411 | JGI IMG/M metagenome (GOLD analysis project Ga0247842, IMG submission 192411) | Freshwater microbial communities from meromictic Lake La Cruz, Castile-La Mancha, Spain - LaCruzMarch2015_19m | ecosystem: Environmental > Aquatic > Freshwater > Lake | place: Spain...
TCAGATGGTAAACAAACTAGAACTTGTCAACCAACAGGAAATTGCGAACCGAAGATAGAAAATCGTTCGTGTAGTTCTCTTTCTGGTGTAGTTTCTGTTTCGTGGAGTTTGCAAACTAACGAAAGTTATTCCGATCCACAGGTAAACATAAGTGGTGTCTCCTATACTCCTTATTATTCTGCGTGTAGTTACTGGTGTACACTAGTTCCTGGAAAGAGCTATTCAGGTTGTGAAAGTTCTGCAAACTCCGGAGTAAAAGGAGAAAGAGTAAGATGGGATGGAAATAATTGGCAAATTGTCTCTGCTACAGATCATTATTCAGATTATATAACTATTTTTAATTGCAAGATTTAATTAGATAATTATCTTTGTTCAACCGTATCGTCTTCTTTATCGTAAATCTTTTTTATCTTGTTTTTGAATTCTTTGAATTTTCCTTGTTTTATTGCAGTTCTTGCTTGTTCCATTAGTTTTGTTAGATAGTATAAATTGTGGAAAGTTGCTAAGCGCATTCCAACTGCTTCTTCTTGGAAAAGTTGGTATCTTATGTAAGCTCTTGTGTAGTTTTTGCAAACAAAGCAATCGCAGTTCTCATCTAGTGGTTTATTTTCCATTATGTGTTTTTTTCTGAAAATTCTTAATTTCCCCTTAGATGTGAAAATTGTTCCTCTTCTTGCGTTTTGAGTTGGGAATCGTGAATCAAACATGTCAACTCCTCGAGAAATTGCTTCCAAAACTTCAACTGGATTTCCGGCACCCATTAGATAGCAAGGTTTGTTCTCTCCGATAACTTTTTTATGAATATCAATCATCTCCATTTCTTGTTCAATTGTTTCGCCTAGAGCTAGTCCGCCAACTGAATAGCCATCAAAATCAATTTCTTTTAGTTCTCGAGCTGATTTTTCTCTTAGGTCTGGATGAATTCCGCCCTGAGTTATCCCCCAAAGAAGTTGTTTTTTGTTGAATGGAATTTTTGATTGTAATTTATTATGAGTTTCTCTGCATCTTTTTGCCCAGGAAGTTGTTCTTTCAACTGCAAGTTGAACTTGTTCTTTTTTATGTTCAATTAGTGGCATTGTGTCAAGGCACATTGCAATTTCTGCGTTTAAATCAAGTTGGATTTGCATATCTTTTTCTGGCGTGATGAAAACTTTCTTACCGTCATAAGGATTTTTGAAAGTAACTCCTTTTTCATCTGATGAATGATATAGCGACGGAGAATACATTTGGAAGCCACCAGAGTCTGTTACATTAATTCCTTTGAAGTTCATAAATTTTCCAATTCCGCCGAATTTTTTAATTAGTCTTTCTCCAGGTCTTAAATGTAGAACAAAAGTATTGCTGATTACTGCTGGGCAATTCATTTCTTCTAAATCTCTGGAATTAATATGCTTGACAGAAGTTTTTGTTGCGACTGGCATAAAGAAAGGAGTTCGGATTTTTCCTTTTTTAGTCAATATTTCTCCGACTCGTGCTTGAGTTTTTTTATCTTTGTGAAGAATTTTGAAACAGGAATTCATATATTAGATAGATAAAAGAGATTTAAAAATGTGAGGTTATTTAACTAACTCTATCAGTTTTTTACTTTCATTTATGGCGTTATTTAGAATTATTAAATAATTCATTTTATCTAACTCCTTTTCTACATTAGGGTTACTCTTTTTTGCTTTTTCTCTAAGATACTTTTCTATCTCTATTTTCTTTTTTTTAAATTGTGTAATTGTTTTGTTATAGAAATATTTCATATCTGATTTTTCTTTTTTTGTTAGATTTTTTTGTTTTTTTAAGTTTGCAATATTTTCCCAAACCCATTCCATAGGATTATTTGTATAATAAACCATGAGCAAGAGAGTATTAACAAGTATAAAAATTTAACTAATGCCGGATTAATTATTTTATTATTTAAGATTTAGAAACTTTAAATAGCAAGTTGGAGACATAATCTTCAAATTGAGATGTTACTATAAAGTAATAACAAAAGCGGAGGGTTTAAATACTAGGGGCTCTTGACTAAGTTATGGAGAACTTATTTAAATTAGACAAAACAAGAAAGAATCTTATTGTAGTCCTATTAGGAATGTTAGTTATTCTTTTTATTGCTCTAGCAACTTTAGTATTGCAATTAACTACTGTTCAAACTCTAGTTTTAAGCTGGGTTTTAACAACTGGTTATGCTGCATTTGGAATTTTAGTTATAGATCCTAGAATTAATCCTATTCAAATAGTTGAAACGGAAGTTGTAAAAGAAGTTCCTTTTGAAGTTGTAAGGGAAGTATTTGTAGATAGACCAATAATCGTAGAAAAAGAAGTCCCTATTCAAATTCCTATGGAAATTAAAACTATTCAGGTTGTTGAAAAAGAAGTAAAAGTTCCAGTATATAGGGATAAAATTGTCTATAAAACTAAATATGTAGAAAGAAAGAGAAAAAAGCTTAATATACCTAAATACAAATTTTTAGCTTCAACGCAAACTAAAACATATCATAAAAGAACTTGTAAATTTAGTAAATTAATTAAGAATAAATACAAATTGCACAGCAATGCAAAATCAACTTTTAAGAAAAAACATTACAAAGCTTGCAAGGCTTGTATAAATGTGAAGGGAAAGAAGTAAAGTTCGGTTCTAATGATTTAGAGGTAGTTAACGACCTTCTAGGATAATATACTAAAATCTAGAAAGAACTGCCACATATTTAGACTTAATTTCTTTCAGTTTTGCTTTAGATATTTTATAATCCTGATCCATCAATTCCCAACAAAATTCCTTAAATGGTTCTCCGTTTAGACTGTTATCATCTGAGTCAAAATAATTCATGTCGTCTCCATTTGGGCCATAACAAAAATGCAAATCATAATATCCCAAAAATTCTTGATATTCTCTTAGATTAATTTTATTGTAATTATCTAGTATATAGTCAATAATTCTTATTTGAAAATTTATTACTCTTTTTGTGAATACTTTATCTTCTGTAATAAATGCATCTATATTTGGATGATAATTTCTCTCCATTTTTTTGAATTCTTCTTGTATTAAATTATACTCCTTATTTAACTCTGCAGGCAATTCCATCTTGATTTTTCTCTTTTTATTAATAGGATTATACTTTTGAACCATAATTAAGGATTTAACTCAAACTATAAAAATCCTTCTAAAGAACTGAATGCGGTCGCCTCGAATCTCACTCTCCTCGTTCGCTTCTCAGCGTGAGAATGTTATTCTGGGCAGATTTCGCTTTCGCTCAATCTGCAAAATGCGGTCGCCGAGAATCGAACTCGGGTCACAACCTTGGCAAGGTCATATTCTACCACTTAACCACAACCGCTTAATATTCTATCTTTTCGAGGATTTAAAAAGATTTGCAGGAAGAGTATTATCTTATAAACCGATAAGGATATAAAACTGATTATCTTAAATATAACATGGACGATGAACTCGTAATAAAGGCTTTTGAGTCTGTAGGGATACCTAAAATGCAGACCATAATCTATTTAGACCTTATTAAAAATAAAGAATCTAGCGCAACAGAGGTTTCTAAAAGAACTAAAATGCATAGGGCGAATGTGTATGATACTCTAACTAAGCTTAAAGAAAGAAATCTTGTTTATCTTTCTACAAAAGAAGGGAAACAGGTTTTCGCCGCATTACCGACTGACTTGGTTGTTAATGAAGAGAAGGACAAGTTTGAAAATTTAAAGTTGGCGATGAACCATATAAAAGCTACTTATGTGTCGGGTCAGACTCCTAAAGTTTACACTCTTGAGGGTTTAAGTGCTGTGAAAAGTATTTTGTTTAGTCTTCTTGAAAAAAAATCAGAGATTTGGATGTATGGGCTTGGGGAAAATGAGCATCTAATTAATGTTCTTGATGAGAGTATAATGCATTCTTTTCATATAGAGAGACTAAAAAAGAATATTCCTCTTAAGTTGCTTTTTTATAAAATCCCCCAGGACGAGGTTAAAATACTGAGTAATTTAAAATTTACAGAAGCAAGACTTTTACCTAAGTCTCAGCAGTCAAAGATTTCTCAAATAACCCAGATAGTTTGTGACGGTTCGGTTTATTTAACGCTCTGGATTCATCCAATTCACACAATTGTAATAGAAAATGACGTTATTGCAAAAGAGTATATTGATTTGTATAATATTCTTTGGAATCATTCTGCGAAAATTGTTTAATTTTAGAAATAAAAAGTCTTTTTTCATACAACAATTCTGGTTGGCTACTACGCCAACCTATATACTTCTTATTGTTTAGATAAATAAGATGGTGATTAGAGATGAGTAGCTCATGCGTTGTATGCGGGTATTCTATTACAGACCCTATATGCGGAAAATGTTACATTAAGCAAACTAGGGCAGTATTAAATGATTTGAAAGTACATTCATTAGCTATAGATGTTATTGTTCATAAAATGAAGAGTAAACTTTTTGTTGAGACTCTAAATGAGGCAAAGTGTATATTATGCGGAAAAGAAAATTTAACTTTGTGTCGTTATTGCTTTTCGTTTATTTCAGCAAATGTAATGAGAGAGCTAAATCTTTCTGAAAGTTTCATTAAGAATTTTGAGTATAATCAATTGGATGAGGAAGTTAATTCTCTTTTTATATAATTTTTAGAAAAAAGTATGACGGACTACTACATGAGTCTATATACTCCTTTGATGATAACATAATATGGTAAACGCACAAAGAACAATGAATGATAGGGCAACAACGGACAGACGAGAAGTTGCAGATAAAGAGAGAATGGATGCAAGGGCTCACAATGATGAGTTAACTGCAGGAAGAAGGGAAAGGCAAGATAAAATTAGAAATGATAGTAGATTAAAAAATGACGAGATGACTGATAATAGAAGGGCAGCAAATGATAGAAATCCTTGGAGAACTTTCACGATATCTTTATTGATTATAGCAGCCATAGCAGCTGGAGTTTACTTTTATTTCTTTGCTTAAATTAACATGACAAAATTAAAGAGTAATGTGGAAAAATTGAATGCTTTACTCGTTGAAGGTAAGGTTCTAGAAGCATTTGAAAAATATTACGGGGAAGAAGTGATTATACAGGTAAATGGAAATCCTTCTGTGACTGGAAAAGAGCAAAATAGGACAAGAGCAATGATATTTCTTAAGGAGATAGAAAAATTAAATAGTGCTGAAATAAAATCTGTCAGCTTTGGAGGAGTAGGGGATAATATTTCAGTTACTGAATGGGCTTTAAATATTGTGAATAAAAAAGGAGAGCAGGAAATAGTTTACCGGGTGAATGTTCAGCATTGGAAAGATAATAAAATAATAAATGAAAAATTATATTTTTGTGGGGATCAGAAGTTTTGATAAAAAAGTATGAAACCATACAGCTTTGCTATATATAGTTCTTTTATCATATTATATTATAATGGAGAGTTTAACAATGAACAAAAAGGCTGTAGGCGGTTGGTTAGGCTGGGCAATAGTATTTTTAATAGTTGCTTTAGTTGCAGGAATATTTGGATTTGGATTCATTTCAGGATTTTCTTTTATGATAGCTAAGTGGTTGGCAATAATTTTTGTAATGTTATTTATAATTTCAGTAATAGCGCATACTATAAAAGCAGCTTAAATATTTATTAATTTTTTTTATTTTTTATTTATAATCAAACTAAATTAAATAGGAGGACAAACAAACATGGCAAAATCAAGTCGAGGCGGAAGAATGAAAGCAGCAAAAGCTAGAGCTAAAAAAGGCAAAGGTGGAAAAGGAATGGTAAAAAACAGACCTGCTGGAAAAAATATAATGAAAACATAAAATGGTATATGGAACAGTGTTAGGAATTGTAGTGCTTGTGTGTGCAATACTAGTAATTTACGACGTACTTGTTAATAGGAAAGGTTTATCTGATGGCATGAAAATATTTTGGGTAATACTCGCTATAATTTTTAGCATAGTTATTGCGGTAATTTATTTTTTAGTCGGTAGAAATTCAGATAGCGATTTGTTTAGGGCAAGGAGAGTCTCAAGATGAACACTTTCATTGTTATTGGAACCATTGTACTTGTTTTGTTAGCATGGGGATTTATTGGCAGTTCTCAAGCTGCAGAGATAGGGACTAGTTGTGATATTGGAATCGGAGATGATGGAAATGCGCTATGTTGGACATGGCATAGAAATATAGTAGGAGATATTCAAGATAATTTCGGAGACATAATTAACAAATAACATGGAACAAACTAAAGAAGACAAGTTGGATGAGATAAAGAATTGTATTAATCAGAAAGATAGCTTGTTCTATATTCCTAAACAAGATTCTGAAGCATTTGAGAGAGCTAGTAAGGCAGAGGGAAAAGGCACGATACCAATAATGACTTATGGAGATTATGTCGTTTATCTGAAAGCAGAGGATTCTGTTTTGCCTAAGATAGCTTTGTCTAATTTTAATTATACTTCTGGAACATTTGAAAAAAAATGGGGGCCAGATCATAAGACGATTGTTTTAACTCCAAATCATTCTAGTATTAGAAAAGTTGAAATAGAAATTCAGGGGATTGATATTCATAAAATGGAATTGTTGCCAGACAAAACTGGAGACGTTATCGAGGATATGGCTAAAATAAAAATAACACGACATTATAGGTTTGCTGAGGGTGCTTCTGAAAATAAAAAAGATTCTGTCAAGGCGTCTCCTGGCGAAGCTAGTGCAAGTAAAGTAGAGTAATTTTAATGGTTTTTCAGATTCATAATCAGTATCAGAAAATAGTTCCATTTATAATATTCGTGTTGGCTTTAGTTCTTTTATTTGTACTTGTTAGGCCAATGATAGTTATTCTTCTAAGTGCTGTGCTTATTGCTTATATTGCTTCCCCGTTGCATCGAAGGATACGCAAAAAGATACCGAATGAATTTATTTCGGTTGCCTCATCTTTATTAATTGTCGTGATTATTATATTAATTCCTTTTTCTTTTTTAACATTGGGAGTTGCACAACAAGGATATTATTTCTATAAATCTTTATCTAGCGGAAGTGAAAAGGGCGCGTTGTTGGGGTATGGGTGCGTTAGCGCGGATTCGGAAGTGTGCTCTCTTCTTAATAAAGCAGAACGATTTAGTTTAGAGCGGTTGTCAAAGTTTGGTTTTGATAATCAGCTACATCAATTTCTGCCGATTTTAGAGGTAAAAATAACAGCATTTATTTTGAGTATACCTTTTTTGTTGGCACAAATTTTTATTACATTGGTTATAGCGTATTTTATCTTAAAAGATTGGAAGAGCATATTAAAAAAACTTGGAGATTTAATTCCGATGAGAGCCGAGACGAAAGAAAGGCTTACCAAGGAGTTTGAAAATATAACTCATACGGTAATTTATACGCAGCTATTTGTTGCGTTAGTTCAAGGAATTGTGGCAGCTATAGGATTTTACATATTTGGTGTTCCCTTTCCATTGCTTCTGGGGCTTATAACAGCTTTTTTCGCTCTGATTCCTGCAGTGGGTACTGCAGTTATATGGGTGCCCGGGGCTTTATTCTTAATCCTGACTGGTTATTCTTCTCAGAATCATTTTATATTGGCTAAGGGAATAGGCATGCTCTTGTATGGCATGCTAGTAATTAGTACAATTGATAATATTTTACTTGCGACAATAGTACATGCTAAAGCGCAGATAAGCCCAATAATTATTATTGTAGGAGTTATAGGCGGAGCTGCTTTGTTTGGTGTTATGGGAATTTTTATTGGGCCGATATTATTGCCTCTGTTGATAACTTATTTTGAAACTTTTAAGGAAAGATTTGCATAATTTTTTTAGTTTAATAAACTTTAAAAAGAGGGAATAAGTGAGGTTTGGATGGCAAATAATCCTGTTCAAGTGCAATGGTATCCTGCAAAAGGAGGAAGACTTTGTTCTGGAGACTTAAGCGCTATGGCGGATAAAACTCCAAAAGAAGAACAAATGTTTAAAGGAGTAGTTAGTAGAGTTTCTATCTTATTACAAAAAGCTTCTAGGGCTAGTGAAGGATATAGTTCTGCTACAAATAAATTTGTTTTAGATGAAGCGAGAACAGAAGAGGTTGTTAATGATTTGTATGATAAAGCTTTCGATATGCTTGCACGATTAAGTGACTCAGATGCAGCGAGAGTAGATTTAGATGCGCGAAAAGGACGACTTGTGTTAGTAGTTGACGGAGCGTCTGTTGCAGAATATTCTACTCCTGCAGCAAGATTGCCTATGCTTGCATTTCCAGATCATTATGCTTTTGTTCATCCTAGAGCATAGATAAATTTATAAATAATCAAACTTAGTGATTAATAGGAAAAGAGTTCTGGTGATTTAAAAAAATGGCAAAGAATATAATCGATAGAATAATTAAGTCTGCTAGTGACGCAGGTTATGAAGTAAGAACTCCGTATGGTGTTTCTCGAAAAGTAACTCCTTCATATAGTATTGGAAAAGGAGGAGTAGGTACATTGGCCATTGTTTCTAAAAATGGGGAGGTAGCAATAATGGATTCTTGCGGTAAGCCCGAAAGATTGAAATTGTTGAATGAATTAGAGGCGCAACTAGTAAAAGATTCAATTCCTTTTAAAAGAGCTTCAGAAAGAGAAGCAGAGCAAATACCTGTAGAGAAAACTTTAGAGCAGTTAATGACAATAAATTTGAAAGTGCCCTTAGAACTTCCAGAGTTTAAGAAATTACTCCGGTATGTTGCTACAAATCTTCCAGGAGATATTAATTACAAAGTTTCTTATTTTGAGAATCTTATTCATAGAAATCCGCAGAGTAAATATCATTTAGCTGTTAGAGAAAATGGAACAGTTTCTGTTGGCGGAACAATAAGGCATTTACATGTTCCCACAGCATTTGATCAATTTGGAACTTTGCCTGATGAGGAAGATAGTTCTAGAATAAAAGCAGTTCGTTTTAATATGGTTCCGGGGTGGGAGCTTCAGGATTACAGAAAAGAAGTTGTTGCACTTTGGGGAGATGTTGCTGGATATGCAAGGATATATTTTGTTGATGCAAAAAAAGGTGCAAAGAATTTGAAGAGAAGAAGATAAGATGGCTCCTAAAATTGTTTCGCTTCTAGAAATAAGACAAGAGCTTGAGATGATGGAGGATGGAATTATGTTTTCTTTGATTCAGAGATCTAGACGTAAAGCGAATAAAGGAATGTATACTCCGGAGAAAAATTCTCAGTTTAGCAGAAGTTTTTTTGATTGTTTTCTTTTTGAGCAAGAAAGTTTTCATTCGCGTTTTGGGAGATATCTGGACAGAACGGAGCATCCATTTTTTGAAGGTTTGCCTCATTGTATAGTAAAAAGAAGAGCTAGAGATTGTGCATTAGCTGAAGGAATAGAAATAAATGTGAATGGTAGAATAAAAAGAACGTATTTAGACCAGCTAGCTTTTTTTTGCGCAGAAGGAGATGAAGAAGGAGATTATGGTTCTAGTGCGGAGTATGATGTAAGGTGTTTGCAAGAGTTGTCTAGAAGAATTCATTATGGAATGGTTGTTGCAGAGTCAAAATATCACGACGATCCTGCGGGTTATGGGGAGTTAGTAAAAGTAGGAGATAGGCCTGGTGTTGTTGCAAAATTGAGAGACATTAAAGTAGAAGAAAAAATATTGGCAAGATTAAAAGACAAAGGAATTAGGTATGGTTTTAATCCAGGACTTATTTCTAATTTTTACAAAGACCATGTAATCCCCATGACAATTGACGTCGAAGTAGATTATTTATTTAGAAGAGCAAAAAATTAGTTTGCTGGATATTTTTCTAGAGCTCTTTCTAATCTTTGAACTCCGTTTGTTTTTTCTCTGTCTAGGAAATTTCCGTCAAGCATTCTTAACAATTTACTATCTTTGCCTAATACTAGATGTACATTGTTTGTGCCCGTTAAACCTTTAGCGTATAATTCCATTGTTCTTACAAAAGCATAGAAGTCTGGATCTGTACTTAAGCCATGGGCTTTGTAAGTTCCGACAACTTTTCCCTCTTTATCTTTTATTTCATCGACAAATCCTTCGTTATAAATTCTAGTTGCTTCTCCATCAGCAGAACCTTCAATATCCTTTGCTAATTTTTCAGCTTCAGACATGATTCTTTGTTGCTCTCTGTTTTTCATACCCATTGTCTGCTGGTAAGCACCTTCACCTTCAGAACGGTATTTAGCTGCAATTCTTGCTCTTTCTTGAATCATTCTTTGCTCTACTGCTTTTTTAACAGTGTCTACGTAAGTTAAACCCTTAAACAAAACTCCGACTGGATGAATTGCTATACCATAAGCATGACAATCTTTTCTGGAATTTTCGCTAATTTCTTGAAGTATTTTTGTTCTTCCTTTTTCAATATTAGGTAATTTAACCGAGTCAGCTAATTCTTTTTCTGTCACAGCCATTTCTCTGTTGCTTGTTCTTACCACTTCTATCAAGTCGTTCTTCGTAATGGAATTTCTTACTTGAGAATCAATTACATCTGATAATTTTGTAATTGCAATGCTTTCTTCTCCAACCGTTCTAAGATATTGCAGTGGATCTTCTACGAAATATCTTGAAGTTGCGTCTGTCCATAGATATTTCTTATCTTTAGTTGGAACTTCTTCAGGATATCCATCCCATCTTCGAATTCTTTTGTCAATTTTTATAATGGATTGCCATGGCGCTTTAACTTTTAATCCTGCTCCTTCTTCATAAGCAATTCCTTCTGCATTGAATTTGCTTTGTAAACTTTCTCTGTCTAGGAAGAGATTTTCACCGATTTGAGGATGCACAATTACTTTTGCAGGTTTACCAAAATTTAAAATGGCAGCATGTTCTGTTTCTTGAACTGTATATGGGATGCATGGCCCGATTATTACACCAAGTCCAAGTAAAGTCGTTTGACTAATAACTTTTAATTTGTTCTTAAGAGGCATTGTTGACCATAGGCTCATTGTGTGTTTCCCCCAGATTTAATTGGAGTTTGAATTTGAACAATCGTTCTGACATTTCTGTATGCAGAAAAGAAGGGTAATCTCCATCCATAAACTTCTAATTCTACTTCTTGTCCCGTTAACTTTATTGCTTGGTTTTGTACTGATCCGGAGTTCCACTTTCCCCTATATTTCGCATCGTGATTTTCAAAAGGTTCAGCTTCAGTAGCAATCATATATCTTCCGTCAACCTTTACCATCTGAGCATCTATGATTCTTGTTCTGACTGTTTCTTTTCCGAAATAACTATGTGCTACTAATGCTGTTGGAACAATAATTCCTGCTGCAATTCCTCCAATTACAAATAATTCTCCTATGTTCTTTGCTAATCTGCTCATTTTGCACCTCCGAGAGAATTTACGTCGTATTTCAATAGCATTCCGCCTTCTGCGCCTTTCTGTTCCATAATTGTTACATCTTTAGCTCTGCTTAAAAAGTCACTAATGGATTCATAATACATTCTTTGTTGTGTAATATCTGTAGCCTTTACATATTGATCAAATAATTTTGAGAATTTCAAAACATCACCTTTAGCAGCATTAACTCTTTGGTATCTATAGCCTTCAGCATCTTCTATTCTTTTCTGAGCATCACCAGTTGCTTGAGGAATAACTTGGTTGTATTCTTTCATTGCTTCGCTAACTCTGCCTTCTTTCTGTTGCATTGCTGTGCTAACATCATTAAAGGAAGGTTGAACTTCTCTTGGCGGGTTTGTAGACTGAAGTTTAAGAGCTACGACATGCATGCCCGAACCGCATTCGTCTAAAAGTTTTTGTAGTTCCACTTTATGTAGTCCTTCATATTCTTCTCTACCAATTGTAATTGTTTCATCAACGCTTCTATCACCAATAAGTTGTTTGTTTACAGAAAGGCTGAGATCTCTTAAAAGATTTTTAGGTTCTTTTACGTTAAATGTGTAAGCAACAGGATCTTTTATATCATACTGAACAATCCATTCGACATCAGCCATGCCTAAATCGCCGGTTAGCATTAAATATTCGCCTTTTAATTCTTCTGGTGTAGCAGTGCCCAAGCCAGGAGTTCTATAACCAAATTCTTCTGTTTGTGGTTCACGAACATTAACAACGGTTCTTTTATCCATTCCAAATGGTAGCTTAAAATGTAATCCTGGACCAACTTTTCCAGAGTATTTTCCAAATCTTTGAAGAACTGCTACTGAATTTTTATCTATTGTGTATGGGCTAGTAAAAGCTGTTCCAACAACTGCAGCAGCTGCAAGTCCAGCAAGTCCCCATCTTTTTGCCTTTTTCCAAATGTTAAGAGCATCGGCTCTTTCTCT
>Ga0247842_10007140_pt1 | contig 12239 bp, 10 predicted proteins | sample LaCruzMarch2015__3_FD_192411 | JGI IMG/M metagenome (GOLD analysis project Ga0247842, IMG submission 192411) | Freshwater microbial communities from meromictic Lake La Cruz, Castile-La Mancha, Spain - LaCruzMarch2015_19m | ecosystem: Environmental > Aquatic > Freshwater > Lake | place: Spain...
TGATCGTTATCGAGCCGCTGGGTTATCTCGACATGCTTCAACTACAGCAGCACGCCGTCGCCATCCTCACCGATTCCGGCGGGATCCAGAAAGAAGCCTACTATCTCGGCATTCCGTGCCTCACTTTGCGTGATGAAACAGAGTGGGTTGAAACCGTTGAGACAGGATGGAATCGGCTCGTAGGCACCGATCAGGATCGCATTGTCGCAGCCATGCAAGAATCAACTCAGATCATCGGGAAGGCGCATCCCCCTCTATATGGTGACGGCTATGCCGCGGATCGAATCACGAAGTTGCTCGCGACATCATGAAGGCGCCATACCTGGTCACACTCTCTCCGGGCAAACTCAAGACTGGAATAGGAGGGCCGTCGTCGACAGGGCATTGGCGGAATGAAGAGCGGGATCCAAAAGACACCACTATTGTCGGATCAAAATGAACCGTCCCGGTCTGAAGACATGAATCAAACAGACTCAAAGCACATCCCCATACTCGATGGCATTCGCGCCTATGCGGTCTTGCTTGTCTGCCTGGCACATTTCTTTCTGGTTGACGAAAGTGGTTTGTATGAGACCAACAGGTATCTCGGCATATTCCTGTTCAAAGTTACACGAATTGGAATATTTGGAGTTTACCTTTTCTTTATACTCTCGGGCTTTCTGATAACCGGGATTCTGCTTGATTCGCGTACATCACCAAAATACTTCACCCCTTTTTACGCTCGCCGGTTTCTTCGCATTTTCCCACTCTACTATTTTGTTCTCTCGTTTTCCTTCTTTGTACTCCCTCACTTTATGCAGCTGGACGCCGCAGCGCGAAACGTCATTCACAGCCAAGTGTGGTTGTGGACATATATTTCCAATTTCCCAGGCTTGCCTGGCCACGGCGGCGGATGGGACGCCAGTCTGACTTTCCCCTCCTTCGCTCATTTCTGGTCACTGTGCGTCGAGGAGCATTTCTATGTGTTTTGGCCGTTGCTCATCTACTTTGCCGGCGACAAATGGTTGCCGCGCATCATGTGGGGTATTGTTGCTGTTTCGACATTCTCAGTATTTTTTGTCTATTGTTTTGGAAACTGGGCTCCTATCCTGACATGGTCAACTATTAAATGTGCCGGGGTGCTCAGCCTAGGCGGGCTAATAGCATTCTACAGGAGATCTCCTGACAAATTCAAACTACTGGTTCGTAGGTCGAAGAGATATGTCATTCCTGCTGGCGTCCTCTTCGTTCTTGTCAATTTCATGCCTCGCCAGTACGCAGTTCGTTCTGTTTCCACGTTCTTCGCAGCTACGGCCTTTTTCGCGTTTCTTCTTGTGGTCTCTCTAGGCGGGAATAAGGCAACCGATACCCTGTTCAAGCATAAATCTCTCTACTTCATCGGGAGAATCAGCTATGGCATATATATCTATCACGGCATGCTAGCACCCGTATTCAAAGAGTATATCTATTTCAACTTGCGCGACTATGTTCAGAACGGAATACTTGCCAGCGTCATCTATGTAATTATCTGCACCGGTATTTCCATTCTTGTTGCGTGGATAAGCTGGAGACTCCTCGAAAGTCCCTTCTTAAGACTCAAGAGTCGCTTTGAATATCAAAGGGTATGATGCGCCCCGGTTCGGTTCTTGAAACACTTGCTTCTGATCGGGTCCTCATGACTCCTTACACTCACAAGCCCGTGCACATCGTGATCGGTATTCCATACCTGATGGTAGGTGGCACGGAAATGCAGACGTTGATGGTAGTGAAGGCTGTAGGGGGAGAAGACGACAGAGGGCAGAGGGCAGAGGGCAGAAGACAGCTTGCCCTGCGAAGCTCGCAGAGCGAAAAAGGGAAGACAGAGAACACGGCTGGCAAGAACAGCTATAGAGTCACGGTCGTATGCTATTTTGAACATGACGCCGGGATGATGGAACAATTCAGACTGGCAGGCGCGGAAGTAGTTCTCCTTAACCTGAACCCCAATATTCATTTCCTGCGCCTGATCGCAACCCTCAAGACTGTCTGGCGGAAACTGCAACCCTCAATACTGCATGTTCAATATATGGCCCCGGGGCTTCTGCCCATCGTTGCGGCACGCTTGGCCGGAATCAACAACATTCTCGCCGCAGTCCACCAGCCTGCGACGCCGTATGGGCGGATCCCCCGTCTTTTGCTGCGGATCGGGGCGATGTTGTGCCGGAAGTTTGTCTGCGTATCCCAGGCAACCGAAAAATCATGGTTTGGGAATTGTTCTTTGTCTGACGCACGGTCGGTGAGGACTGCGACCCCACTGGACACGCCCGAATCAGCGCCGCGTAAGGTCACGCGGCTTACAGACGGTGCCTATAGTAGGCCCGATGAACTCACCGGGCGGGTATCGCAACAGGCCCGGCATCTGACAATCCATAACGCGGTCGATATTGAAGCCATTGATCGCATACTCGCCTCCACTGACCATTCTCGCCTGTGTCGGGAACTTGGCCTTGAAAATGCTGTTGTTGTCGGCACGGTTGCCAGGCTCAGCCCGGAGAAGGGTGTCGATCTGCTCATCAAGGCTTTTGCCTCGATGCAAAGCAAGTTCCCGGCCGCGCGCCTGCTGATCGTAGGCGACGGTCGAGCTCGCAACTCACTGACTCAACTGGCTCGTGAGTTGGGTCAGGAAAGCCGCATTGTCTGGGTGGGCTCACAACCCTGGGAAAGGGCCATGCAATATATGACGCTGATGGACGTTGTTGTTATCCCCTCCCGATATGAGGGGTTCGGGCTGACTGCTATCGAGGCAATGGCCTGCTCAAAGCCTGTCGTGGCGTTTGCTCTGGACGGTATATCTGAGGTGATTGGCAATGGCATACCCGGAGCTCTGGTGCCGGCTGGTGATGTTCAAGCCCTGTCCGACTCAATAGCCGCATTCCTTGCCAGCAAGGAGCGTCGGAAATCAGCCGGCCAGAGCGGCAGGGAACGGGTCGAAGCTCTTTTTGGCGCCGAACTGTTTACGAAACGCTGGCGTGAGCTGTATGAGATTTAGGGAGTATCTGACAGAATGAACAGAATGTTCAGAATGGAGGAGAAAGAACATCTGTTTCGTACCCGCTTATTGACTGTCTCCTTACTTCCCCATTATGTGCATTCTGTTCATTCTGTCGAAGAATCCATTGCCTACCGTAGATAGTTAGACCCTGCTCGAAAAGGTAAAGGTAGGGCGAAGCCTCCGGCTGAGCCGGAGCAAGTGAATGCCCTTGTGTGGTACCAATAGAGAAGATCATATCTGTCGCATTTCGAGGCCAGTACTTGTTCCGGCTCGGCGGGGACGCCTCGCCCCACCCATGAAAGCCCATTGTTTTCAGTGTTTCTGTTCTTATACCTTATCGGATAGGGTCTAGTTACGAAGAGCCTTTTTTATGAACCAGCCGCAATTTACTCGCTCACCTCAGCCACCAGCCCCGCCGGCGAAATTGCCGAGACTGCTGGCTATCGTGATGGTTCTGACCTTTCTCCCATGGTTCGGCTTCGGCACTTTCCTAGGATTCAACATGGCCGGATGGGCGTGGGTGTTGGCGCTTTGCACAAGCGTTATTGTCCTTCTGAGTACACAGGCCGTGAGGATCACGTTTCCGCTGGGCCTTTGGACGCTGTGGGCTATCCTCCTGATTGTTTACCGCATCTTCTGGGGCAACCATCCCGATTCCCTCCAGACTCTGGTGCAAATGTTGACTCCCCTCTTTGTGGGCTGCGCAATTTCTACTTGTCGCTACACTACGGACCATCTGGAGCTTGTGTATTCGTGGCTGACGAAGTTGTTCTACATCGCGCTGGTCATGGTGGCGGCAAAGAACACCTCCATCCTTCTCGGTAGACTTCCAACGCATGGTTCGATGACACCAGAAACTACTACCTGTTGTTTGCTTGCTTCATTCTACGTCGCGTTCTATTCCGCAGGTAGTCCTCGGCATTTGTTATTCTATCTGGGCATGCTGATTGTGCCGGGTCTCATGATGACAAGGGGGCCGCTGCTCAGCGCAGCATCCGCCTTCATACTGTCGCTTTCTCCGCTTCGCCTGAAGCAGCGCTTGCTGTTGGGTGCCCTGCTGGCGGTAGTTGCCTTAATGGTCTTCTACAGCCCAAGGTTCCAGAAACGAATGTTTTACTCCGGAAGTGGAACCATACAGGATGTGCGCTGGGATAATGACAATTTCGCGTCCAGCGGCCGCAAGGCCATGTGGATAGTACTGCTAGACAGCTGGAAGAAACAACCGTGGACCGGACACGGCCTGAATGCGAGCCGTACAGCACTTCTCGATGCCGGCTACACTCTTTACCTGCCGCATAATGACTGGCTCAAGTTGCTCCATGACTTGGGGATTATCGGGGTTTCATGCCTTGGCGCAGCAATGTGCGTTCAGGTGCTCTCTCTGCTGAGATTGGCACGCCAACTAAAAGGGAAAGCTCGGGCTCTCGCATATGCCGCCGCATCGGCATTTATCCCATTCACGGTTCTCATGTTAACCGACAATGTCACGCTGTATGTCCAGTACTACTCAAATCTTCATTTTGCCATTATCGGGGTCGTGTATTCATTCACCCGCAACGAACGCAATGGTTTCTCAGTGGCTGTGCCCCAGACGATGCCGACACACCTGCAAAGACCCGGCAACGCATCCTCGCCAACAACAAGACTCTCAATGCGATTCGCGGGAAGAGAAGGCGATCCAGATGGCAGAAGTAACCGGATCTAGAGAGCCTGGATATTCCATCTTCCACAAGGTGCGGAGAACGGCCTTGTTTTGCGGTGCTTGCTTCGGTAGCTTCTCTAAATGAGCCAACGGGCTGGAATTCGGGAACTAGGGAGAATTGAGGCATCATGACCGATCCATTGATCAGTATAGTCGTCGTTACATATAAGCGATATGACCTGCTGGCAGATACCATCGAGTCTCTGAAAGCACACTGTAATTACCCACGGTTGGAATGGATTGTTTGTGACGATGGGAGCCCACGACGTGTGCAGGAGAAGATAGAACTTCTGCCATTCGATCACTACCTTTTGGCTCGAGAAAATGGTGGAATAGGGTTCAATACAAACAAGGGCATGAAAGTCGCAACCGGCGAGTTCATCCTTCATCTTCAAGATGATTGGCATTGCGATGGGCCGGAAGACTTCCTTCATGTGGCCATAGAACTAATGCGAGAGCGTGATAGTGTTTCGATGGTTCAGTTCTGGAGAGAGGCGAATTTCGACTATCCATCGGAATTGGTCGTTACGCAGAGTGGACGACGCTGTCGGATCTTTCACGACAAGACAGGTGCGGGATGCCTGCCGCCGTTTCCCATCTATTCCGACAGGCCGCACCTGAAGCGAAGACGGGTACTGAAATCGATCGGATACTATGAAGAACGCAAACGCCCGGGCGCTGAGATTGAAAATGACTACTGCAGACGCTTTGCATCATGTCCTTCTGAATTCGCGGCAATTATTGATGGCTATGGTCACGTATTCAGGCATACCGGGGAAAGCCAGACCTTCATGTGGCCGCAACGCAAAGAAAACTGGCGAAGGAAGTTGAAAGCAAATGCTGTCACTCGAACGCTTTGGCATCTATACACTCATTTGCGATATGGGGAGCGGCGATGATTCAGCTTCGAGATCCACATTGCTTTTGAGAGGAAGCATGCGGGCATGCTATACACATTAACCCCTATGAGAACAATGGTCCATCAGACAGGTACCTTCCCCCATAGGATTACGCGACAATGACCACCTCAACTTCAGGTCGCCTTCGATTTGCGGGTACCCTTGCTCGTCACCTGCCTATTGCGGTATCCGGATACATAGGTCGTCTACTGTATCCCACGGCCTATGCGCAGCGAGAGCGGCCATTGGTCTCTGTAACCAGTTCTCTGGGAGGTGTGCGCTTTGCCGACTTGCCGATGAACCACATTACCCATGCGCTCGCACTTCGGGGGTTTTTCGACTGGCGGAATGTATTGATCGTAAATACTGTCTGCACGGCCGGGGACACGGTTATCGATGTCGGAGCACATATCGGCACCGAAACCCTGCTCTTTGCCTTGCGTGTCGGCGCAACTGGAAGAGTTATTGCCTTTGAGCTGCTGCCTGATAACTTCGCCATACTTCGCAGATTGGTTGCGCTCAACAAGATGGAGAACGTATCTCTATTCCAAACTGCTGTCGGCAGCAATGTCGGTACGGTATCCTTCATTCCACCAGAGGAGAGTTGGTCCACAGGAGAAGGCCACATCTCAACGGGCAGTCATGCGGGCAACGAAATATCAGTTGAAATACTGACGCTCGATGGTCTCTATGAGCACGGCAATTGGCGTGCGCCTCGAATGATCGTCATGGACGTCGAAGGATTCGAACTTGCCGTCTTGCGTGGAGCTGAAACCCTGATCAGAAAATACCAGCCCTTCATTATTCTGGAATGGCTTCCTTCTCTGCTTTCCAATCAACACCGAGATCCACGACTCTTGCATGGCCTCCTGGAGGGGCATTCTTATCGGTTGTGGAGAATTGGGGGGTACCGACTCGAATCCACCTGCGCTGGTGACATGAGGCCGGGCAATTATCTTTGCATACCGGCGGGGGAATCGTCCGATGGGAAGAGAATGGCCGCTCGTCTCAGCCGACGAATGCTGCTCGCGACTCTGGCGCCGGCGATAAAATGGTTAAATCCCGCTGTGGTCACAACGACCCATGGTTCCTGATATCGGAAGGAACGCCCCGCAACATGACCGACTTTGTGGCCCGAGACGCTTTGCACAATGAAGACGGGAGGAAGGGTGCCGTTACGTATTCCACGCACGCCATATCTGTCGCGATCCCGCTCTACAACAAGTGCGATACCGTTGCCCGAGCATTGCATTCGGTCTTCGCCCAGACGGTGCAGGACTTTGAGATCGTCGTTGTCAACGATGGCTCGGCCGATGGTGGAGAGAAGATTGTGGCGGAGTTTACGGATCACCGCATTCGCCTGATTCATCAGATAAACCAAGGGGCATCAGCGGCCCGCAATCTCGCAATCCGCGAAATCCGGTCGGATTATGTTGCTTTCCTTGACGCAGACGACACTTGGCTGCCAGATCACCTTGAAACACTGTTGGAACTTTGGAAGGACTGCCCGGAAGCTGCGCTCTGCGCCACGCGCTACCTGTTCGGAGCGGAAGGTGTTGGAACAAGACCACCGACAATCCGTGGATTACCGGATGCGTGGACGGGCATATTGTCGGACTATTTTTCCATAGCGGCAAAGTCAGACCCGCCATTGTACACGAGCGCGCTTGCCGTGCAACGAAAGTCGATCGATGCTATCGGAGGGTTCCCGGTTGGCGTCACACTGGGCGAGGATCTTCTCACGTGGGCAAGACTGGCCGTACAGGGCAGGATCGCCTATTCCATGAAGACAACGGCCATAATCTGGCAGAGACCCGCTCAACTCTATCGAGCCAAACCGGCCCGCATGCCGGATCGTGATGATGTTGTGGGGCGCGGCCTTCTGGCGCTCCTGCGCGAATGCCGACCGGAACAGAACGCCGGGTTGAAACGATACATCGCCCTCTGGCACAAAATGCGGGCGTCCACCTGCCTACGGCTTGAACAAAGCGCACCCGCCCTGAAGGAAACGTGGCGTGCAATCCGGTACGATCCTCTGGCTTGGAGGCTCTACGCATACCTCCTACTCGCCTTTCTGCCACCGAGTGCCTGCAGATGGTTCCTTCGTCAATCTGCCACCAGAAACGCTGCTGGCAATGGATCGCACATGCGGAGACCAAACGATGACAGATAATGTCCTGAACCAAGTCGTTGCGAAGGGTTTGTGCATCGGCTGCGGGGCATGTGCGACGATCTGCCCCGGCGCAGCGCTTCATGTTACGTGGAATCATGAAGAGGGAATGCCACAAGCCATGCGTTGGGACAATACTTCTGATTGCGATAAGGAATGCGGTCTTTGTCTTCGTGTTTGTCCTTTTTCCAGAGAAACACGATCATCAGAGGCAATTGCAGAAGCACTCTTCTCCCGTTCTGCCGGAATCAAGTATCACCATGAAGGTGGGTATTGGCTGAATGCCTTTGTTGGGTTTTCTCCAGACGAAGCGATTAGAGAGAGGGCGGCATCAGGAGGCATGGTTACATATTGGCTCAAACACCTGATGGAATCGAGGCAGATAACAGGTGCGATCTGCGTGGGCAGCACACACGGAACAAAGACGGATGAAGGACCGTTGTTTTCATACAGGATTTGTCGTGATATTAGCGCCATTATGGACTGCTCTGGGTCAGCCCACTACCCCGTCGGAATGGAAAGTGCCCTACGGGAACTATTAGACACTCCGGGACGATACGCCATGGTGGCTCTTCCATGCATGGCCAAGGCACTACGACTCTTGTGTGAAAGGAATCGCACCATCAGGGAACGCTTGGTATTTGTCTTTGGTTTAGTTTGCGGCCAAGTCAAGACAGCTCATTTTTCAGAGTTCATTGCCGCAAAGTGCGGTCTTTCACACTTGCAGAACATCAAATTCCGGGTCAAATCTCCGCAGTACCCTACTGCAAATTTTGGCGTGAGGGTCTCAGGACCTTCAGGGAGCGAGAAACTCATCAACTTCAATGAACTATCTCGATTCTGGAGTGACCGATATTTCACTCCTCAAGCATGCAACTACTGCGCCGATCTTTTTGCGGAGACAGCGGATGCTGCCTTCATGGACGCATGGAGCCCTGGACTGGAGAACGATTGGAGAGGATGGAGTTATGTCATCGTTCGCAACCCAGTTCTTCTCGGCATGTTTGAAGAAGCGTCCGGTATTCTTCCTGTGGCTATCAATCAAGTTGACTTCCAGAAGGTGATTTCAAGCCAAGCATTTGCCTTAACGTCCAAGCGTGAGGATATTCACTGGCGCCTGAAGCAAGCAAAAAAGGAATTGGGGTACACTTTCCGGGTATTGCCCGCCCTTCGTCAACCTCGAATCAGTCGTCGCTTGATTACAGAAACGACTCTTTCCATGTCGCAACTCAGCAATAAACAATGGATCAAGTACCGATTCAAGGTTCTGCCCTTTCTGCGTTCGATGTCGTATCTGCGCCTGAAGATTGAAGGTGCAAGGCAAGTGTGGCGCATCGCGAAACTCGCAGCCTTAGTCAAAGAGAAACTTGGGCTCACTCCCGATGAATGAAAACTTTCTACTGGCTGGTAATGACAGCCCGGCCAACAGGGGCTGCGACGCCATTACCAGAGGAACCGGGGAGATACTTGCGCATCATTTCCCCGGATCAAAAATTACTGATGCCCATTTCCGGACTGGTAACGATGCCATCGCCACACCGTTTTCTCCCGGCTCATCAGTTCATGTTGTCCAATTTCCAGCACGCTGGTCCTATCGCTGGTTGATCTTCGAATTGGGTATGCACGCGTGTGAATCATTGATTCCCAAAGTGCTCTACGCAACAATGGAGGAGGATATCCGACGGTGCACCGCTTTGCTCTCTGTAGGAGGCGACAACTATTCTTTGGACTATGGTGTGCCAAAGCGCTTCGTTCATATGAACCGCCTTGCCCACAACTTTGGAAAGCCCATCGTTATCTGGGGAGCCTCTATCGGGCCATTCACGACAAATCCTGCATTTGAAAAGCTCATCGTGAGTCATCTGAAAAACGAAGTGGACCTGATTCTCGTCAGAGAAAAAGCCAGTCGAGATTACCTCGGATCCCTTGGGATTTCTGGCAATGTAGAACGGGTAGGTGATCCGGCGTTCCTGTTGAAAGCGACGCCTTGTCCCATCAACAGGTTAGGGTTTGAATTGCCTGAACATTTCATCACTTTCAGCACTGGCGCCATGATGGCCAAGTACGTAACAGGCGGTAGCGGCACCCGGTGGGCGCTTTGTTGCAGAGAAACAATCATTGCGCTGACAAAGAAAACTGGGCTTCCGATAGTACTGGTGCCTCATGTCGAAGCCGACCACGCCTTCTTCCAGACAATAATCAATGGCGGTGGCAGTACTGGCAACATTCACTTGCTAAACCGCCAATTGACGGCTGCCGAGATGAAATGGGTTATCGGCAAGTCTGAATTGCTTGTTGGAAGCAGGATGCATGCAACCATTGCAGCCTATTCAGCAGGAGTCCCGGTACTGAGTCTTGCCTATAGCATCAAGGCGATTGGAATGAACCTCGAGATATACGGTCACAAAGACTATTTGCTGTACAAAGATGACATTTCAACTGCGTCCGTGCTCGACAAGGCCACCCACATTCTGCGGACAGGCCGAGGTGTCAGAGAAGAAACATTGCGCGGTGCAAAGCGTCAAGAAGTTCTTGCTCTCAGGGCCGGGGAGATTCTCAAGAGATACTTGCTAACATGCAACAAGCGCGATCTGTCACAATAGCAGCTGCCTGGGATCTTGGCCAGATGGGGAGGGCCAGCCGTTGCGAGTGGTAGTAACTCATACTGATTTCCGGCTCTACTGGCCGGCCAGACTCTCGGCACTGCTGGCTTTTGCCAAAACGCAGGGAGCCGACCTACAAGTCATAGAGATCTCTGGAAGGGGATCTCCATATGCCTTTGCCGGGACTGTGCAAGCCCCCCTGGATGGATGGCGATGCCTCTTTCCTGATAGCGCCATGGAGGATCTTTCTCCACGGCAAGCGGGAAAGGCGTTGTGGAACCAGTTGGATGCTCTTCAACCCGACGTGGTCATGGCCGGCGCCATCGCGTTTCCATCCGGGGCCACGGCAGTGCGCTGGTGCGCAAGAAATGGCAAGGGGTGCGTGATATTCGATGATGTGCGGTGCAAAGATGTGCCAAGGCCGTTTCTCGTCAATTGGGTCAAGCGCCGCCTCTACAGTCACGCACATGCCATGTTGCTCCCGGCGGCATCGCACGTTCCCGACTATGAATGCTGGGGATTCCCGAGAGAAAGGCTCTTCTTCGGGCTGGATGTCGTTGACAACACATTCTTTCGGGAACATGCCGACCGTGTCCGGCTTGGTGGACCAAAGAAACGCCTAGACCTTGGAATACCCAGGCTATATTTCCTCGGCGTCGGCAGGCTGATTGACAAGAAGAACTGGGCCACACTGATTCAGGCGTTTGCACACTGGCAGAGCACAGGTAAAGCAGAGCCGTGGTCCCTGGTTCTGGCAGGCGATGGACCGATGCGCACTGCTCTGGAGGCCTCGATTCCGGAAGCAGTCAAGGATCATGTCCATTTTGTGGGATTCAAGACACTAGAAGAGATCTGTGCGTATTACGCTTTCGCAGAGGCGCTGGTTCTGCCCAGCAGTCATGGCGAAACATGGGGGCTTGTGGTCAATGAGGCCATGGCTTCAGGCTTGCCGGTAATCGTTAGTCGCGAATGCGGATGCGCGAAAACCCTGATCCATGAAGGAGTAAATGGCTGGACATTAGATCCTTATTCTACAGGCGACCTTGCCGGGAAACTTGCTATGATGGCCGAAAAGGGCAACGCTGAACGCAAGCAAATGGGTGCCGCTTCGCAGGAGATCATTGCCGATTGGGATTTGGGCCGGTTCGTTCAAGGTGCGTGGAATGCAATTCGGTATGCCTCGGAGGCGCACAAGCGGCGGGCGAATCTTTTTGACAGCCTGATTCTCAGCCTCTGGCACGGCCGTTACAGACCATTATGACGTGTCTCTTCGGTTTGTCCCCTCTCTTCTCATTAAGTTATACAATGCTGTTCAATTCATTTCCATTTGCCGTCTTCTGTCTGGCGGTATTCCTATTCTACTTCACCTGCCCCCATCGCTTCCGCTGGCTGGTTCTGCTTGTCGCAAGCTATGTGTTCTACATGTGGTGGCGGTGGGAGTTTGCGTTCCTGCTTCTCTCCCAGACAGCAGTCAACTACTTTGGCGCACGGATGATCCACGGTGAAGTTGTCGCGAGCAGACGGAAAGCCTGGCTTGTTGCCGCCGTCGCCGCCAATCTTGGCATTCTCGGGTTCTTCAAGTACACCGGTTTTCTTGCTGGCGGGCTGCAACAGGCCCTTTCATTTGTTGGTCATCCGGCCGGCTTCTCAATCCCGCAGATCATTCTGCCCCTTGGAATCTCATTCTTTACATTTCAAGCCCTGAGTTATGTCATTGACGTTTATCACGGCAAGATTCCGGTCGAACGCCATTTCGGCCGGTTTGCCCTCTATATGTCCTATTTCCCGCATCTGATGGCTGGCCCCATCCTGCGCGCAAGTCTCGTAATTCATCAATTCCACCGCGATAACAACT
>Ga0247842_10007144_pt1 | contig 12235 bp, 7 predicted proteins | sample LaCruzMarch2015__3_FD_192411 | JGI IMG/M metagenome (GOLD analysis project Ga0247842, IMG submission 192411) | Freshwater microbial communities from meromictic Lake La Cruz, Castile-La Mancha, Spain - LaCruzMarch2015_19m | ecosystem: Environmental > Aquatic > Freshwater > Lake | place: Spain...
AAAAGGAAAAGAAACATTGAAAACAAGCGCATTCATTATATTTATTGCCATCGTCCTGGTCATTTACGGGCTGGTTAACAGTTATATCTTTATTCGCGGGTTGCAGGCAATCCCGGCAGGTTCGGCATGGAGGGGCTGGTATATTGCAGCATTCTGGAGCATTGCATTTACGTTTGTGCTTGCAAGATTTATGGAGCGGGCCTATCCATGCGGGTTTACCGGCGTCATCACCTGGATCGGTTCCTTCTGGCTTGCTTTTATGCTGTATTTTATCCTCATTGCATTGTTTATTGATTTTGCAAGGGTTCTCAACCATTTTTTTCACATTTTTCCACAGTCATTTTATGTTGATTACGCTCATACCAAACTTGTTACCCTATCTGTTTCACTGATATTGGTCACTCTTGTAGTTGCAGCTGGATTTATTAATGCCCGTACACCAAGAATCAAGCACCTGGAGCTGAAGGTCAGAAAAGTTGTTCAGGGCGATAAATCGCTGAACATTGTTATGGCATCTGATATTCATCTGGGGACCATTATTGCGAAGCGCAAAGCCAACAGGCTGGTTGCCACCATCAATGCATTGAAACCTGATATTGTCCTTTTTGCCGGTGATTTGGTTGATGAGGACCTGGCTCCTGTTATCAAAAACAATCTTGGGGCTAATCTCAATCAGATCAAATCGAAACTTGGCGTATATGCCATCACCGGCAACCATGAATTTATTGGTGGCGCCGAATCAGCCGTAAAATACCTCAGGGAACATGGCATTACTGTTTTGCGTGATACATCCATGATTATTGATCAACGGTTTTACCTGATAGGACGCGAAGACCGGGACAAACCCAGGTTCACAGGAAAAAAACGTATGGAACTGGCTGAACTTATCAAGCAGGTAGATCTGTCGAAACCGGTTATCCTGATGGATCATCAACCATTTAACCTTGAAAAAGCAAAAGAACAAGGGATAGACCTACAGATCTCGGGTCATACACATCATGGACAACTATGGCCGTTCAATCACATAACGAATTTGATCTATGAATTAAGCTCAGGCTATAAGCAGTCGGGCCAAACCCATTTTTACGTTTCAACAGGTTTTGGAACCTGGGGACCTCCTGTAAGATTGGGTAACCGTCCTGAAATCGTTCAGATAAAACTAATTTTCGATTAACGCAAAATGTTGAAACCATCACTAAGGATATTTTCCCTTGCAGCGGTCTTTCTAGTACTGGCTATCATCGTGATTATCGGTCTCTTTTTTCCATATTCGGGAAAATTGAGCAAGACACCCATACCCTTAGTCCATCCAAAAACAGCCTATAAAATCGGGGTGGATACCCTTAACATCATTCATGGGAAAGTTGCTGATAATCAAAATCTTTCATCCCTTCTTTCTGCGCACATATCGGATGCCCTGATAGATAAAATTGCAAGGGAGACCAGGAGTGTATTCGATGTGCGGAAAATAAGGTCGGGAAACACTTATGCAAGAATCACAACCAAAGATTCGACCCATCGTACATTGTATTTTATTTACGAGATCAATGCCATTGATTTCGTGGTTTACGACTTCAGGGATTCATTAAAGGTCTATCTTGATAAGAAGAAGGTTACCCGGCTTGTTAAAACAGCCAGCGGAACAATACAAAGCTCTCTTTGGAATTGCTTTGTTGAGAATAAGCTCGATGTAAATCTTGGACTGGCACTTTCGGATGTGTATGCCTGGACTGTTGATTTTTATGGTTTGCAAAAAGGGGACAATTTCAAGGTAATTTACGAAGAGGTTTTTGTCGATGGCAAAATGGTTGGGATTGACCGTATTCTTGCTTCGAACTTTCAGAGCAATGGCAAAAATTTCCATGCATATTATTTTCTTCAGGATGGGAAGAGCTCCTATTTTGATGAGAATGGACAAAGTTTACAACGTTCATTTCTGAAAGCGCCCCTGAAATTTTCGCGTATCAGTTCCCGTTTTTCACGTTCGCGCATGCACCCGATCCTGCGCATTGCCCGTCCTCATTTCGGGGTTGATTATTCTGCTCCACGCGGCACACCTGTGGTTGCCCTTGGCGATGGCACTATTAACAAGCTGGGGTTTCACGGAGGATATGGCCGGTTTATCAGTATCCGTCACAATTCTGTGTATACCACAACCTATGCCCATCTCTCGGGATATGCAAAGGGATTAAAAACAGGCAGTCATGTGCAGCAGGGCCAAATTATTGGTTATGTGGGCAGCAGCGGGCTGTCAACCGGTGCACATCTCGATTTCCGTGTATATCGGAACGGAACTCCAACCGATCCCTTAAAGCTTGAATCTCCTCCCGCCCATCCTGTTGAGGTAAAGGATCTTGCCAGGTTCAAACAATTGGTCTCAAAGATGGACCTTGAACTAAAAAAATAGGGCTTTACTTTTCCCGGGTAAACGGATGGTCATTTTTCCACATTTTCCAGACGAGAAATATAGGAAAAAGAAACCAAGGGGCATTGGCGATGGTCACAATTACGATGGAACCTGATGCATGGGGACCCCAGAATTCTTCACTCATGATGATGAATACATTGGTGAAAAGTATGGAAGAATAGATGATGGTTGGTATACGGATCCAGTCCTTCCCCTTTATGAATGCATAAATGGCAAAAGCATAGTAGGGTCCGAAAAAAACTACATCGAGCCAGATGGTGGCCTTCCACCATGTCGGACGTGCCCACTGCAATGGATCAAAACTGCTTCCCCACCAGTGAACCATATCGACCAGGAAAGGCAGTGGCCACAAGGGATACTGAAAATCATCCGGGTTTTTAATAACAAGTTGTTCAAGATCAACAATATATGTAATATAAAACAAATTAAGAAAGAAAAAGGCAAGGTAGATATAATCGGTTTTTCGTTCTTTTAAAGGGATTGGTAGTCTCATGATTTGAAGATTTGAAGATTTAGAATTTTGACCATTTGAAGATTTTTTAGCTTTTGATTAAAAGGAAACAGTACATCTTGGCATTGGGATGGGCACCCCTTTAAATATTTTCGGGTTATGGGTCGGTAGAAAAAATTGATAAATGCTGTTTATTTCGGGCGTTTTCAGCCAGTTGCCGGGCGATTTTCAGTCGAAATCCCGGAATATTTGAGATAAAGGCGCCAATTTTTACACTGATATCGGAATATGCAAGGGGTTTCGGTTTTTGAATCAGTTTGATTATATGGTGACCAACATCCTCAGGGGTTTTCGGTTTTGTAAAAAGCCTTGTTATCAGGTTCTGCCGCTCAGCCATCAGGAAATCCTGATCAATAGCTCCCAGTCGTGAATCAGGTAGCGAATCGGTACGGATATAACCAGGAAAATATTCGCTGACGATAATTTCTGTTCCTGCCCATTCAGCCTGAATGGTGCGGGTCCATGCTGAAAACGCAGCTTTTGAACAAACATAAGGGGCATAGAAAGGGATTCCCATCATGAAACCTGGTGAGCCAATGTTGATGATATGTCCGCCGCCCTGTTTCCGCATAAAGAGAATTGCCTCCTGGGTTGCAATCACCGGGGCAATCAGGTTTACATTAAATGCAGAGATCAGGTCGGCAGGCTTAACAACATCAGATCTTGAAACGATAATACTGGCTGCATTATTTATCAGCACATCGATGCGGCCATAATGAGCGACAACCCGGCCGACCATCTCCCGGGCAGAAGTTTCGTTGCACAGATCCACCGCGATCACCAGTGGATTATTCATCCGGGCTGCCAGGGTTTCCAGTTTGTCTTTCCTGCGGGCTGCCAGGGCAACGCGTGCACCTGCCGCATCCAGTGCGATCGCTGTTGCCGCGCCGATCCCGGAGGAGGCGCCGGTTATGAGAATAACTTTTTGTTTGAGAGACAAGGGAGTTGGGATTTACGATTTACGAATGACAAGTGACAAGTGACGAGTGACAAGTGACGAATGACAAGTGACGAGTGACGAGTGACGAATGACAAGTGACGAATGACAAGTGACAAGTGACGAATGACAAGTGACAAGTGACGAGTGACGAATGACAAGTGACGAATTCTAAAAAAGTTCAAAAGTAAAAAGATTGTTGGTTACTTACCATTGTTTTTGATAAGTTTGTATTTAATTCAAAGTCTCAATATATGCAAAAATCCATCCTGATTCTTCTCCCGGCAATGTTCCTTTTTATCCTGACCGGATGCAAATTACAAATCAATAATGATGACCTGGATACAAGTGATTCCACGAAACGGTTGAATATCAACAACACATTGCCATCAAAACAAAATTCACAAACCATGAAAGCACCTTTTGGAAAAGCAGATCAGAAAGAAGTGTTCCTGTACACATTAACCAACAGCAATGGCATCGTTGTGAAGATTACGAATTACGGCGGTATCATTACCTCACTTCTCGTTCCCGATAAAGATGGCCGTATGGGCGACATCGTGCTGGGTTACGATAGCCTTGAAGGCTATCTTGCCAGCAGTCCTTACTTTGGGGCAATTGTTGGCAGGTATGCAAACAGGATTGCAAAAGGGAAATTCACATTGAATGGAAAGAATTACAAACTTGCCATTAATAACGGGAATAACAGTCTACACGGAGGATTGAAGGGATTTGACAAAGTTGTTTGGGATGCAACAGAAATGAATGACACCGCAGGGGTTCATTTAATATTGACTTACCTTAGTAAAGATGGTGAAGAGGGATATCCTGGCAATCTAAAGGTAAAGGTGGTTTACACCCTTAATGACCAGAATGAATTCATTACCTTAATTGAAGCTGAAACGGACAAACCAACACCCGTGAACCTTTGCAACCATACCTATTTTAACCTGAGTGAAGCAGACACCAGCATTCTGGGGCATGTTCTCACCATTTTTGCCGATCAGTTTACAAAAGTAAACAACGAGCTTATTCCCACCGGCGAAATGCCAATGGTCAGAGGAACGGCCATGGATTTCAATACATCGGTGGCAGTGGGCGAACGAATCGGCCAGGTTAAAGGCGGATATGATCACAACTATGTTTTATTGAAAAAAACAGGTGAATTAACGACAGCTGCTATGGTATTTGATCCCCGCACAGGACGGCAGGTGGAGATATTAACAACCCAACCCGGCGTTCAGTTTTATTCGGGGAATTTCCTGGATGGAACCATAAAGGGAAAAGGAGGTAAGGTTTACAGGAAACACTGGGGCCTTTGTCTTGAAACCCAGCATTTTCCCGATTCACCCAATCAGCCGGCGTTTCCGAATACTATATTAAAACCAGGAGAAAAATTCTCAGAGAAGACGGTATATAAATTCTCGGTGCTTAAATAAACGATATGCTGGACTAAACGCAGAATAAACATGTTCATGTTGCATTTTGTAATTTGCATTTTACAATTTGCATTTTACAATTTGCATTTTGATTTTGATTTTTGACTTTACAAGCCTCGTATCCCATTCTCAGTATTTATTTGGCACAAAGGTCTGTTCCGACATCGGTGGGCGAACATACGCTTTGTCTTTTTCAAGCGGAGGCAGGATAATGGTTTCGCGCGGCACATCCTCAAAAGGTATCAGGCTCAGTAAATGGCTGATACAATTAAGACGGGCACGGCGCTTGTCGTCGGCTTCAACAACAAACCAGGGCGACTGCTTTGTATCGGTGTAGGCAAACATCTCATCCTTTGCTTTGGAGTAATCTATCCATTTGGTGCGCGATTCAACATCCATCGGACTGATTTTCCAGCGACGGGTCGGATCGTTGATACGCTGAATAAAACGTTTCTCCTGTTCTTTGTCGCTAACAGAAAACCAGTATTTTACCAGGATGATCCCTGACCTGATCAACATATTTTCGAAATTCGGACAGGAACGGAGGAAATCCCAGTATTCTTCATCAGTACAGAAACCCATTACCCGCTCAACTCCGGCCCTGTTGTACCAACTGCGGTCAAAGAGCACCATTTCGCCGGCTGCAGGCAGATGAGGTACATACCGTTGAAAATACCACTGTGATTTTTCCTTTTCAGTAGGAACACCTAAGGCGACGACACGACAAACACGCGGGTTAAGGCTTTCGGTGATCCGTTTGATCGAACCACCTTTTCCTGCGGCATCGCGCCCTTCGAAAAGGACGACCACCCGTAGACCTTTATATTTGATCCACTCCTGGAGCCTGACAAGCTCAACCTGCAATTTGGCAAGTTCTTCTTCGTAAAAGTGACTGGGAAGTTTACCGACCCCCTCCTCTTCCGCGTTTTTCAGAACTACTGAAGGAGAAGAAGCAATTTCTTCACTTTTCTTATTCTTCTTTTCCTTTACTTTACCTTCTTCTTTGTTTTTATCCTTTTTATGTGCCATGGAGGTAATGATTTAATTAAAAATTAAAAATTACGAATTACAAATTTTGAAAATCAGATTAGCTGAAGTTAAGACATTAATGATTGAGCCTACTCCGAAAAGTCCGATCAATTGGATCCTGAGCGGAGTCGAAGGATGCAAACACCTGTTAATAAGGACACTTCGACTTCGCTCAGTGTCCGGTTTTCCGGTAAATTGCCTTTTCGGAGCAGATTCATGATTATTTTATCTCCTTTACACCGTCGGATACTTCGGCGAGGTAAAAAGTTGGTTCAATACCTGTTTTTTCATGGTATTCTCTTCCAACTTCAGCTATGAACCTGTCAACAATATTCTCCCGTACAAGGCTCACAGTGCATCCGCCGAATCCGGCGCCGGTCATTCGTGACCCCACAACACCATTGATTTTCTGTGCCGCCCCTACCATGGTATCCAATTCAAAGCCTGTAACCTCATAGTTATCACGCAGCGACTCATGAGAGGCATTCATCAGGGCTCCAAATTGGAGAATATCTCCTTTTAAAAGACTTGAAACTGCATTTAGCACCCGTTGGTTTTCAGAAATGACATGACGTGCCCTTTTGCGGATCAGTTCATCAGGAATCTGCTCTTGTATCTTATAAAATTGCATGAAACTGATCTCTCCCAGTTTCGAAATATCATTATCCCTGCCCAGATAGGTCATGGCTAACTGACATTCGGCCACCCGCTCATTATATTTTGAATCAGCCAGTCCGCGTTTTTTGTTGGTATTGCCGATAATCAGCCTGAATCCATCCAGCAGGAACGAAACCCGCTTGTATTCCAGGGTTAGGCAATTCAGAAAAATCGCATGATCCTTTTTCCCCATTCCAATTGCAAACATGTCCATGATCCCGCAATTGAGGCCTATAAATTCATTTTCGGCACGCTGCGACATTTTCACCAGGTCGATCATCTCAAGTTGCGTGGCATCCAGCAATACCGCAAGCGCGTAAGCGGTAACCATTTCAATAGAGGCAGAGGAAGATAAGCCTGCACTATTTGGGATATCTCCAGAATAAAGCATCTCAAATCCTTTAACAGGAATGTTCAACTGCCTTAACTGATCGAATATACCCAAAGGATAATTCACCCATTGATTGTTTACCTTATGATTGAGATCAGTCAAAGGAATTTCTGCACTGAACTCCATGTTGGTTGAGGCCAGTTTTACGACAGGTTCAACCGAAGGACGGATCAAAAGGTAGGTCCCGTATTGCAAAGCACATGGCAGAACAAAGCCTCCATTGTAATCGGTATGCTCGCCGATCAGGTTCACGCGGCCGGGCGCAAAAAAGCATCTGGGTTGATTTTCAGGAGTTCCATACAATAGAAAGAATTTATTAAAGAGTTCTGCCAGGTTCATCATCGGTTCGGTGGGATTGGGTGTCTAAATTAAAAATAAAATGAATGTCAACCGATTTTTATGCAATGAAAATTCTTCAGGAAATTAATTTCTCTAAACAAATAATGAAAAGGGGGAAAATGATACTTTTGCCTGATTAATCTCTTTACATCTTGATCCGTTTTTTCGCTGCTTTTCTCTTTATTTGCTTTCGACTGTTGCCAATAACCATCGCCCAGGATCTTTTCACATCAGACCTTGGAGGAGACTGGCTATTCAGACAAGCCGGGACCAGTGATTGGAAGCCGGCCCGGGTTCCGGGTGTTGTTCATCTTGACCTGATGAGAAACGATGACATTCCTGATCCTTTTATGCGTGACAATGAAGATAAAGTTCAATGGATCAGCGATGCAGGTTGGGAATATATAAAGCGGTTCGAAGCTGATGACGATGTTTTGAGATGGCAGCATATCGATCTTGTTTTCGAGGGACTCGACACCTATTCCAATGTATATCTAAATGATTCACTGATTCTTGTGACTGACAACATGTTCCGGGAGTGGGTGGTCGGTGTCAAAGGGTTAGTCAAACCAGGCACGAACACCTTGCGTATTCATTTTCCTGCTATAAATCAGGAGATAAAAAAATTGTATGATAAGCTACCGGTAAAGCTTCCCGGCGACGAAAAGGTTATTTGCCGGAAAGCTGCCTATCATTTTGGCTGGGATTGGGGACCAAAACTTATGACCAGCGGGATCTGGCGTCCTGTTTACCTGCGATTCCGGAATTCGGTCGGGGTAAGTGGCGTTCAGTTAGTTCAGGATATGCTCACGGATTCCATGGCAATAATATCAGGAAATTTTACCTTGCAGACCGACCAGGAAGATTCGATATCTGTAAGGCTGTTCCTTGATTCAACTGAAGTTCTGCAGCAGACTCAAATACTGAAACCCGGAACCAGCAGGATCACCTGCAAATTTCCAATCCGCAATCCGGCCCGCTGGTGGCCAAACGGCATGGGAAACGCAAAGCTTTACCAGGTTGGCTATGAAATTTTTTCAGGTAACAATCTCGTGGACAAGGGCTCGCAAAAAATTGGCCTTCGGACTATCGAACTGATACAGGATAAAGATTCCGTTGGCCAGGCCTTTTATTTTAAAGTAAATGGAATCCCCGTGTTCATAAGGGGAGCCAATTACATTCCACAGGACAATTTCCTTCCCCGGGTCAATGATTCTGCTTACAGAGCGATTATTTCTGAAGTGAAAAGCGCAAATATGAATATGCTGCGGGTATGGGGAGGCGGCATTTATGAAAATGATGTTTTTTATGACCTGTGCGATGAAAATGGCATCATGATATGGCAGGATTTTATGTTCGCCTGCGCGATGTATCCTGGGAACAAAGCTTTTCTCGCCAATGTGCAAACCGAAGCCATCCAGAATATATCCCGGCTTCGGCGTCATCCATGCCTGGCTTTGTGGTGTGGCAACAATGAAATTGATGAGGGTTGGAAAAACTGGGGATGGCAGAAACAGTATGGATATACGGCCTCCGACTCCACAGAGATTTATCAAAACTACCAGATGATTTTCCATTCAATCCTCCCGGAGATGGTGAGAAAATTCGACTCTCTGAGGCCCTATATTGCATCTTCACCCCTGCACGGATGGGGTCGTAGTAAAAGTATGACGGAGGGAGATTCCCATTACTGGGGCATTTGGTGGGGAAAAGAACCCTTCGGGGTTTATGAGCAAAAAGTGGGACGATTCATGTCAGAATACGGCTTCCAGGGCTTTCCTGATTATTCGACCATCTGTGAATTCACTTCGCCGGACGACCGGACTTTGGGATCACACGTCATGAAAGTTCATCAGAAACACCCTGTGGGATATGAAACCATTGATGAATACCTGCTGCGCGATTATAAAAAACCAAAGGATTTTGAATCTTATATTTACGTATCCCAGCTATTACAGGCAAAAGGGATCATACTGGCCATCGAAGCCCATCGCAGGGCAGCCCCCCGGTGCATGGGCACCTTGTACTGGCAGCTGAAGGATTGCTGGCCTGTTGTATCCTGGTCATCGCTTGATTATTATGGAAAAAAGAAAGCGCTGCATTACAGGCTCACCCGGGCATACGATAATATTCTTATATCACCTGTTGCAGAAGATGGACATGTAAAGGTCTATATTTCATCGGCTGAAAAGGTTCCGGTTAAGGGTATTTTATCGATTAAATTAACTGATTTTCAAGGAAATGCTTACTCAATTGCATCATCTCCGGTGGAGGTTCAGCCGAACATGTCTCAAATATTTTTTGATACATTGCAAACATCTTACCTTGGTAAGCTTAACCGGCAGGAAATTTTTTGTCATGTAACCCTGAACTACGCATCCGGTAATGGAATTTACAATAGTTTACTCTATTTTGTATCGCCCAAAGAGCTTGCGTTGCCGGTTCCTTCCATTCAAAAAACAGTGAGTGAAACACCTGCCGGCTATAACATCCATCTTTCAGGTGATAAACTGGTAAAGAATCTTTTTCTTTCGACTACGGTGAAGGGAGATTTTTCAGATAATTACTTTGACCTGCTTCCCGGTGAATCTGTTGATATACAATTTGTTACGACTAAGAAGAACCCGAGGATGGATGAATTGATTGTTGTTAAAAGTTTAATTGATACGTATTAATGCTTCAACTCCCGGCCTAAAATGCCTCAACTCTCAACCTAAAATACCTCAACCCCCGGTCCTAAAATACCTCAACCCCCGGCCCCTTCTCCTCAAGGAGAAGGGGAGTTTCCTCTCCTTGAGGAGAGGGTCAGGGTGAGGTGGCTCAGGAGAGGGTCAGGGTGAGGTTCATGTAAATACAACCAACCTATGATTTATTCTTCTTTCCTGAAAAAAAAATTCCAAAGTCTGCTCCTGATCTGGCTGCTGGCGGGAATTTCATTCGTTAACCAGGCGCAAAACAACAGGCCGCTTACCGGCTATGTCAACCCGTTTATTGGTACCGGGGGTCACGGCCATACCTTTCCCGGTGCAAGTGTTCCCTTCGGGATGGTTCAGCTCAGTCCCGATACCCGGCTTGACGGTTGGGACGGGTGTTCGGCCTATCATGGCAGTGATTCGGTGATTTATGGCTTCAGCCACACCCACCTGAGCGGAACAGGATGTTCCGATTACGGCGACATACTTCTCATGCCCGTAACCGGCGCTGTTAACCTTGAAAATTATGGATACGCCTCCCCTTTCAGTAAAACTGATGAGGCTGCCGCACCGGGATATTACAAGGTCAAACTGCTGAAGGATAATGTCAAAGTCGAACTGACAGCCACAGCCAGGGTTGGTTTCCACCGGTATATTTATCCTGCATCGGAACAGGCGAATGTGGTTATTGATCTCAAACACCGTGATAAAGTACTTGAATCGGGAATTAAAGTTACAGGTGTTGATGAAGTTGAGGGGTTTCGGATTTCCCAGGCCTGGGCAACCCGGCAGATGATCTACTTCGTCGCAAGGTTTTCCAAGCCATTTACTTCGTATACACTGGGTTCAGGAAAAACATTATCATCTGAATTAAAAGAGGTTAACGGCGATAATCTCAAGTCCTTGTTTACCTTTACCACCACCGAAGGTGAACCGATCCTGGTGAAGGTTGGCATTTCAGGAGTCAGTGTTGAAGGAGCGCGAAACAATCTTGAAGCTGAACTTCCCGGATGGAATTTTGATAGCATTGTTACACAAGCATCCGATATTTGGAATAAAGCACTGGGAAAAATCAAAGCTGAACAAGGCACCCCGGAACAACAGGTGGTATTTTACACAGCGCTGTACCACACCATGCTGCAGCCGAATATATACAATGATGTAGACGGGCAGTACCGGGGCCGCGACCTGAAGGTTCACAAGGCTGAAGGATTCGATTATTATACCGTCTTTTCTCTTTGGGATACCTACCGGGCTGCAAATCCGCTTTATACGCTCACAGAGCCAAAACGGGTCAACGATTTCATCAACACATTCATGCGTCAGTACGAAGAGGGAGGATTACTCCCGGTGTGGGAGCTTTCAGGTAACGAAACAGGTTGCATGATAGGTTATCATGCAATACCGGTAATTGCTGATGCCTGGCTTAAAGGAATTCGCGGATTTGACGGGAATAAGGCGCTTGATGCGATGAAACACAGCGCCGAACAGGATCATCTCGGATTGAAATATTACAAATCAAAAGGCTACATCCCGGCCGACCGTGAAGGGGAATCGGTTTCCCGAACACTTGAATATGCTTATGACGACTGGTGCATCGCCATGATGGCCAAATCGTTGGACCGGCAGGATGATTACAAAACCTATCTTGTGCGGGCGCAGAACTACAAAAATGTTTTCGACCGTATCACCGGCTTTATGCGGGCTAAATCAAATGAAACCTGGTTCACCCCTTTTGATCCTGCTGAAGTTAATTTCAATTATACCGAGGCCAATGCATGGCAGTATAGTTTTTATGTGCCCCATGACCT
>Ga0247842_10007145_pt1 | contig 12233 bp, 14 predicted proteins | sample LaCruzMarch2015__3_FD_192411 | JGI IMG/M metagenome (GOLD analysis project Ga0247842, IMG submission 192411) | Freshwater microbial communities from meromictic Lake La Cruz, Castile-La Mancha, Spain - LaCruzMarch2015_19m | ecosystem: Environmental > Aquatic > Freshwater > Lake | place: Spain...
CGGGAAGCCGTGGGGTCAGGCCCTAGATTAAAGAATAACGATTTGCGTGATGGACAAGATACGGGCTCACTACGTTCGCCCGATGCAGTGCAGCGCCGCGCTCGTTGACACTCGCACTGGCGCCGCACCGTAAGACGCTATGCGCGCCGGCTGACGCCCAATGCAACGGTTAGTGCCGTGCGATCAGCGCGGGGGACAGCGTTTTCGGTACGCCCCGCTACGCGCGAAATCGCGCTGGGCGGAGCGGCCATCGTCGCATAACGGCCATTATGCGCAGGGGTTCGCTTTCGATCGGTGGCCCCGTCCGGCAGCTGCCGGACTCCCCAGCCGCCGATCTCGCAGCCGCGCTCACCACGTTGGCCTTGTGCCCCTGCAAACGCTTCGACAGAATCGGTTCTGCCGCCCCCGCTACGACGAAGGCCGACAGCCATTCCCCGGATAAATCAGTTTGCCGTCCGGGTTGCGCGGAGTCGGCACGAAGCGCACGGCGCACCCAAGCGGCTCATCGTTCGGCAGGTCCGCCGGCGGCTCCTCTGTCGCACGCCGCCGGGATGCAGAAAAAATACGGCTCATGGTCGTGAGCCGCAATGAGCCGTAAATGAGACGGAATGAGCCGCAATGAGGTGATTCCGGAAGATACGGCTCACAGGCATGAGCCGCAATGAGCCGTATTTTTAGCCGCCGGAAGGAGTTGGGGCGGCTGAAGGAATGATCAAACCATGGCCAACTGATAGATCGCGGGGCGATAACGAGGGGCCGGGATCGGCTTGTGTTCTGCCTTGGCGGCTTTCAGCCAGACATCCTTGGCGATCTCCACTTCGCGCAACGCTCCATCCGGCGTTTCGCCGAAGGCCGAGCAGGCTTCCAGGTCTGGAATGTCGGCGATATAGCCGCCGTCCTCTTCGCTGTAGAAAATATTGATGTGATAATCTTTCATGGTTTCAATCCTCCAGCTTTAGGTTGTAACGCTCGATCAGGTTCAGGAACTGCTTGATCTGATACGGCTTGGCCTGTCCGTGAACCTCCTGCAGGTTCACCAGTTCCGGAATTCCCGGATGCGTAAAAATATGATGGCTTCCCTTTGTCCTGGACAACCGGAAACCAAACGCATTCACGAGCGCAACCATATCGCCAAACCGGATGTTCCTCGAACCGGAAAGAATCTTCTGCAGGAGCTTTTCTTTACTGCTCATTGCGCGACGGCCATCCTTTGCGCGGCCAGCATGTCTTCGACAACACCGACGATCCGTTGTTGCCGCTTGCGCGGCAAACGGCTGACTTCCTCGAAGGCGCGGCGTGCTTTGCCTACCGGTCCGCCCTTGCGATCCATGCCGCCGTTACCGTTGAACAGAGTGTCCACCGGCACATTGAGAATCTTCGCGAGCTGTTCGATCTGGTCGGGTCGCAAGGCTACCGGTTTGCGTTCCCAACACGCGTAAGCGTTTTGCGACATCCTCAGTTGCTCCGCCACTTGTGCCTGAGAAAGGCCGCGCGCTTCGCGTGCGGCATGGAGTCGCTCGCCGAACGGAGTACGCGGCTGTGAAGCTGGTCTGCCTGTATTCATGCCGCCATCATACGGGGCCAAAATAAAAGTTATCTTTTTTGCTTGCATTGTTATCTATAATACGGATAACTATGGGCCATGTCAAAAACTTTCTTTTCTTTCTTGACGCCTTTTTCAGAAAGGAGGCTTTCCCATGCCCCGCATTCCTGAATCGGAGATCGAGCGGATCAAGCGCGAGACGGACCTGGCGGCGCTGGTGCGGAGCCGGGGGATCGAACTGAAGCCGCACGGCTCGAAGGACCTGGCCGGGAAGTGCCCGTTCCATGACGATAGCGAAGCCTCGTTCATCATCACACCGGAGAAGAATCTTTTCCATTGCCTGGGCTGCGGCGCCGGCGGAAGCGTGATTGATTTCGTGATGAAGATGAACGGTCTTTCCTTCCGGCACGCGGTGGAAGTCCTGCAAAGCAATCCGGCGGCGCTGGCCGCGGCGAAGGAAACGCGGCAGGCCACGGTGCCGATTCTGGCTTCCCCGCTTGTCCTGGACGCGGACGATCATGAGCTGATGAAACAGACGCTCAACTACTACCAGGAAACTCTGCTGCGTAACGGCAATGCGCTAAGCTACCTGCAGGGCCGGGGACTGCGTCACACCGAAATGATCAAACGCTTTCGCCTCGGCTACTGCAACCGGACACTGGGCTACCGGCTGCCGGAGAAGAACCGCAAGAACGGCGATGAAATCCGCTCGCGTCTTCAGAAGCTTGGGCTCTACCGGGAAAGCGGCCATGAGCATTTTAACGGTTGTATCGTGTTCCCTATCTGGTCCACCGGAAAAGACGAAGGAGAAATTACGGAGATATACGGGCGGCGGATCATCAAGCCGGTCCGGCAATCGCCCAAGCATCTTTATCTGCCGGGACCGCACGGCGGCGTATGGAACGCGGAAGGGGTGCGGAACGCGCGGGAATGGATATTATGTGTCGCGACAGGCAAAGCCTGTGAATGGAGGAAACGAAAGTAGAAACTATTCGGAATGACCTTGTGGGGAAAGCGCGAGCTTGAACCCATCCGGCAAAGCGAGTTCAGGCAGCCGGAAGTGAGCCTTGCCCGTGTAGAGTGATCGAATCGGGAAGCGTAGGCCGCGGGCCGATAGCCGTGGAAGATGAGCCTCGAAACAATCCGATCTGCTGGCGCACGTTGTCATATTTGCGTGTGCGGGACGTGGTAGGCGAAGATGAACAGCTTGCCATACGGCGGCGGGGTCTAAGACCACGGCGAAAGGCAGGAGGTCATACAGGAACCTGTGAGAGCCTTGCGGCTCCTCGTAAGAAGGCCGGAAAAGAGTTGACACCGGCATAACAACAACTTGGTTGCCGGCGGAGCGTTGCCGACGGCAAAGCCCGGAAAAAAAAAGCGGGGACACAAAGAAAGACGCGAACGAGGTAAAGCAACGATAAGGCAACGAAACGAAGCTGACGGTAGCAAGGCGGTCTTAGCCTGCTCATAGTACCGGAGAGAACGGCGAACTGCGAACCCAGCGGGAGCCGGAGGAGGGAAGGGGCGGGTCGGCAAGCGGAAGCGTACAAGGGAAACAGGACAGATACAATGGAATCTGGAATCGTGTGCACGAGACAAGGACGCATAGCAGAGCTGGCGAAGCAGACGCCGAAGTTTCGGCTGTTGTCGCTGAACCAATATCTGGATACGGACTGGTTGCGCGAGGCATACGGGAAGACACGCAAGGACGGGGCGGCGGGAGTGGACGAGGTAACGGCAAAAGAATATGCCGAAAGCCTTGAAGAACGTCTGGCCGACCTGAAGGAGCGTGCGAAATCCGGGAGTTACCGAGCGCCGCCGGTGAGGCGGACATACATACCGAAAGGCGACGGGCGCATGAGGAGCCTGGGCATACCGACGTTTGAGGACAAGGTATTGCAGCGGGCGATCGTGATGCTGCTGGAGCCGGTGTATGAGGCGGAGTTTCTGGAATGCTCGTATGGCTATCGTCCAGGACGATCGGCCCATACCGCGCTGGAAGCGATCTGGAAGAAGGCAATGGGGATGGGTGGATGTTGGATAATAGACGCAGACTTGAAGGGCTACTTTGATACGGTGGCACATAAGGAACTTAAGGAAATGCTGAACCGGCGGGTAGGCGATGGAGTCATTCGGAGACTGGTATCGAAATGGTTGCATGCTGGGGTGTGGGAAGCGGGGCGAGTGAGTTACCCAGAGAAAGGGACGCCGCAAGGCGGAGTAGTGTCGCCACTGCTGAGCAACATCTACCTGCATGAAGTATTGGACAAGTGGTTTGAGGAGCAAATCAAGCCGCTGTTGGAAAGCGGGGCCTTCATGGTGCGATACTGCGACGATTTCGTCATGGGATTCAAGAGCAAGACGGATGCCGAGAGAGTGCTGGCCGTGCTCGGGAAGCGAATGGCGAAATACGGGTTGGAGCTGCACGCGGAAAAGACGAGGCTGGTTGACTTTCGACCGGCGGAGGAGGGTGGCGGAAGCGGCACCTTCGACTTTCTCGGCTTTACGCACATATGGCGTGAATCCCGGAAGGGGAAACCTTATGTGGGCAGGGCGACCTCGAAAAGTCGGTTTGAGCGTGGATTGCGGAAAGTCGGTGTCTATCTGCGCAAAACCATAACGCAGCCGCTACCCAAGCAGATAAGAGGATTGGGAATAAGACTGCAAGGCCATTACAACTACTATGGGATGCGCGGGAACTCCAAGGCCATAGGGCGGTTCTGGAAAGAAGTGAAAAAGCTGCTGATGCGGAGCCTGCGAAGACGGAGCGGACATCATGCCCGGCAATGGACATGGGAACGCTTCAATCACATGATAGCCAACAGTCCATTACCCAGACCGTTAATAATCAGAGGAGGATGAACCATGCCTGAGCAAAACCGCGAGTTGAAGAACCGTGTGCGGGAAATCCGCTCGCACGGGTCTGTGAGGGGGCAAGGCCGCAACGGCCTTGCTCTACTCGGACGTGAAGTGATGGATGTGCTGAAAGCGCTTGCGGATGAGAACAGGGTGCGCCTGCTGTTTGCGCTTAAGGGGGGCGAGCTGTGCGTCTGCCAGCTCATTGCGCTTTTGGACTTAGCGCCTTCCACGGTTTCGAAGCACCTGACCATCCTGCGCTCCGCGCGCCTGGTGGAGAGCCGCAAGGATGGGCGCTGGATGTACTACCGCCTGTCCAAGGAATTCAGAGCCCCGTCGGCAGGCAGGATACTTGCTTTGCTTTGTAAGGACACGACGAAAACCCCGCGGATGATCGAGGACCGGAAAAAACTGAAGCGGATTTGCGGGGAGGATATGGAAAAGCTGTGTCGCAGGATCTTTTGTAAGTCGTGATTAAGAACAATGCGCTACCGATGGCACGTTGCGAGCGTTGAGATCTGGAACAGGAGAATGTGATGAAAGAAAAAATTGACGAGCAGACGAAAGAACTGATCGCAATCGGCGCTTCAATCAGCGCGCACTGTCAGCCCTGCTTGACGTATCATGTTGCCAAGGCCAAGGAACTGGGCTTGGACGCCGATCTGATTAGCGCCGCCATCGACGTAGGTTATATGGTCCAGACCGGGGCTACGGTCGCCATGAAGGAGTTTGCGAACAGAGTTCTGTCGGCGTTAACGCCGGGCAGCCCGGCATCCTGCAAGTGCGAGACGACGGGCGGGAAAAGCTGTTGTGGATGAAAACAATAATAGGAGGAACGACCGATGAGTACAACAAATGAAGACCGGAAACCGACCGACAACATGGAAGCTCTGAAACCGGAGGCGTCAGCATGCGGCCCTGGCTGCGGATGTCATGCCGGCGGACCGGCAAATCGAATGCGCTGGATCGTTTGGGTGGTCATAATCGTTGCCGCTGGAGCGCTTGTGGCGCGGGCGATGATCAAGAACAACAGCGCCTCAGCTGAAAAAGCGACGCCAAGTTTTGCGTCGTTGCCGACCATAGGGCAGGCGCCTGCGACGGTTGCCAATGCGGTGCCCGCCACGGATGCTGCGTCCACCGCCCCGGTAACGGCTGCCGTAAAAGAGATCGGCGCCCTTTCCGAACTGAACGCAGTGGCCGCCGATACAGGCGGGGTGTTTGTATTCCTGGCAGGTAAAAACGATCCGCCGATCAAGGCGCCCCTGGCTCAAATGCGCAGCGCGGCGAAGACGATCGAAGCCCAGGGACAAAAGATCGGCCTCTTCACCCTGAAGACGGACTCGACGGACTATGCGCAGGTTGCCGCGCAAACGGCGGTGCCGTGCGTTCTCGCGATGGTCAAGGGACGCGGGATGATTCCGGTTGCCGGTGACATTACCGAAACGAAACTCATCCAGGGATTCGTCGCCGCGTCCAGCGCGGGCGGTTGCGGGCCGTCCGGCTGCGGCCCTTCGGGATGCAACTGAGGGGGTACAATGGCGGAAATGCTGAAATGGGTTACCGATACACTCCAAGCCGCCAGCATGGGGCCGACCGCCTTGCCGCTGGCGTTCCTGCTGGGATTGGTCAGCGCCGTGGCCAGCGCCTGTTGCACCTTGCCGGCCATGGGCATGCTGGTGGCCTATGCGGGCACGCGCCAGGACGTCAACCGGCGCACCGCCTTTGTTTCCGCAATTGCGTTCATGATCGGCACCACGCTGGCGCTCATTATTCTCGGATTTGTGGCCGGGGTTGTGGGCCAAGCCGCCCAGGCATTGCTCGGCAGGTACTGGAAGATCTTTGCAGGCGTCATCGCCGTGTTTTTGGGACTTGCCGCACTCAAGTTGCTGCCGGTGAAACTGCCGCAGTTCAGTCGCAAGGCGGAATCGCGCTCCGCTGTCCGTGGGATGCTGGGCACGGTGATTGTAGGGTTGTTGATGGGCGGTGGCGTGGCAGCCAGCTCGCTACCCTGTAATCCCGGAATCTTCATCGTCATCGGCGCTAGCATATTGATGGGAAAAATCCTCTGGGGCATGATTCTCATGGCAGCGTTTGGCGTGGGATTCAGCCTGCCGCTCGGGGCCATCCTGCTTGGCATTTCGCTGGGCAAGGCGGCGATCAAAATGCAGAAAGCGGAGACCGTGATCCGAATCGTCGCCGGGGTTCTACTGGTGTGTGCAGGGTTCTATCTGCTGGCAACGTTTTAAGGCGGCGCAGCCGCAACCGAATTGTCATTCCCGCGAAGGCGGGAATCCAGGATGAATCCGCCGCTGGCGGACTGGATTCCCATTTTCATGGGAATGACAGAATTGATAGTATCTTCGTTAAAATTACAAGAGTGCAACAATAGTAGTACAGAAGGAGCGATATGACAGACACAGACAAGAAAATAAAGAAGGGGATACTCGCTACAATATGGGAATCCATGACCAAGACCGGCGGCTGTTGCGGCTCCGGCGGAAATTGTTGCGGCTCTTCCCAGCCGAATAACGGTAACGAGAAAGCCAAAGAGAAGAATGACGCTTCGACTTCTTGCTGTAGCAAATAGTGTTGTCGAGGGTAGGGCCCGGCCTCCGGCCGGGCCGGAAAAAAGATAAGCCGGAAGACGGTCCAGCCGGAGGCTGGCCCCTACCAATAGATCGTGGATTTGAGCGGTAGGGCCGAGCTGCGCAGGACAGGTGTTTTGGCTACAGTTAAACACACCGAAAAGACCGGTCCGAGATAAAATTCCTTGGAAGAATAACGGGAGCATTTAAGGATGAGCCGGAAGCCGGAACAGGACAGCTCAAAATACAAGGACTTGGCCGTCCTGGCCATCGTGCCGGTTGCGGTTGCGTTCCTGACCCTGGCAAGCTGGATTCTTGCGCGCTGGGAAATCGGCCCTTTTTTTCTCAATGCGGGGTTCGCTATTGTCGCCGTTATATTCGGCGGCTTTCAGCGATTCATTGGCGGGTTCAAGGATATTTTCAAGCGCAAGATCACGGTCAACGTGTTTGTCGTGGTCGCGCTGATCGCCACCATGGCAATCGGCGAGTTCAGGCCCGCCGCCATTATCGTCTTCATCATGGCCGCCGCCGGAGCGCTGGAGTCCTACACCCTGGATAAAACCCGCAAGAGCATCCGTGATCTTCTGGATTTTGCCCCCAGCATGGCGACCGTCCGTCGCGAAGGAGCTGAGGTCGTCGTCCCGGTTGCTGAACTTCGGGTGGGTGACATCGTTATAGTCAAGCCCGGCGCCCGGATTCCGGTGGACGGCGTGGTGACCGCCGGGGCCAGCAGTGTCAACCAGGCGCCGATCACCGGCGAATCCATGCCGGTGGATAAATTACCGGGAAGCAATGTGTTTAGCGGGACACTCAACGAGTCCGGTCGCCTTGACATTCGCACGGAAAAGGTGGGCGAAGGCACCACGCTGGCCAGAATTGTGCACCTGGTCCAGGATGCGCAGGGCACGCGCGCACCAGTGCAGAATATGGCGGACCGCTTCACCGCTTGGTTCCTGCCGGCCGTGGTTTTGCTGGCGATTATCGCCTATGTCATATCCGGCGATGTCAAGGTCGCTGTTTCCGTACTGCTGGTGGCCTGTCCTTGCGCATTCGCCATTGCCACGCCCACGGCCGTGACCGCCGGGGTTTCCAATCTGGCGCGCCGTGCGGTCCTCATCAAAGGCGGCATCTTTCTGGAACTGGGCCACAAAATCAAACACTTGCTCGTGGATAAGACGGGGACTTTCACATTCGGTCGGCCCAAGGTTGAAGACATCATTGCCTTCAACGGCGAAAGCACGGAAGAAATCCTGCGCCTGGCCTGCATCGCGGAAAAGTATTCCGAGCATCCCCTGGCGCGTTCCATCCTGGCGTCCGGCAAAGAGAAAAAACTCGATATTCCCGACCCCGACCATTTCGAGAGCGCGACCGGCATGGGGGTTGAAGCCCGCTGGGGTGACGCGAAGATTCTGGTGGGGAAGCCGGTATTCCTGGCGGAAGCCGGCGTGTCAATCGACTCACACGTTGAGCGCGAGATCGCCAAACAATCGGAGCAGGGTCGCACCGCGGTCCTCGTCGCACACAACAATATGGCCATCGGCATGTTGGCGATTGCCGATGAAATCCGACCCGAGATTGCGAAAACCATCCGCCTGCTCAAAACGATGGGGGTCGAGCGCATTACCATGCTGACCGGCGATCATCCCCAAGTGGCCGAAGCGGTGGCCAAGGCGATTGGCGTCAATGATTTTATGGCCGAACTGCTTCCTGAACAAAAGCAGGAGTTTGTTAAGTTGTTGCAGTCCGAAGGTCACATCGTTGGGATGGTTGGCGACGGGATCAACGATGCCCCGGCCCTTGCCTTGGCCGATGTGGGCATCGCCATGGGCGCCGCCGGCACGGACGTGGCCATCGAAACGGCCGACGTAACCCTGATGAACGATAACCTGTCCGGTGTTGTCGATTTTATGTGGATGTCGGCGAAAGTCATGCGTCGCATTAAACTGAACATCTTTTTTTCCATGATCTACAATGTCATCGGGCTGGCGTTGGGGGTCATGGGCATGATGACACCCATTATTGCGGTTATTTTTCAGGAAGCGGGCTGTGTGACGGTTGTGTTCAGTTCCACGCTTCTGCTGTGGGCAAAACGTAGAACAGTGATTGTGTGAAGCCCGGCATCCGGGCGCGGCGGGAGACGGGCCAGCCGGAGGCTGGCCCCTACCCATAGATCGTGGATTTGAAAGGTAGGAAAGGATATGACATTATGACTGAAAGGATTGCGAGCAAGCTGTCGTTCTTGGACCGGTATCTGACCCTGTGGATTTTTCTCGCGATGGGGGTAGGTGTCTTTCTGGGATATGCCGCTCCGAGTATCGGCAACTGGATCGGATCCCTGCGGCCGGCCGGGACCCAAACCAGTATTCCCATTGCCATCGGCCTGATCCTGATGATGTATCCTCCGTTGGCCAAGGTAAAATACGAGGAACTGGGCGACGTCTTCCGCGATTACAAAGTGCTGGGCTTAAGCCTGCTTCAGAACTGGGTCGTGGGGCCGATCCTCATGTTCCTGCTGGCGGTGGCTTTTCTGCACAATCAGCCGGAGTTCATGATCGGGCTGATCATGATCGGCTTGGCGCGCTGTATCGCCATGGTCATCGTATGGAACGATTTAGCCAAGGGTAATTGCGAGTATTGCGCCGGACTGGTGGCGTTTAACTCGATCTTCCAGGTGCTTTTCTATAGCGTTTTCGCTTGGTTTTTTGTCACTAAACTGCCGCCCATGCTGGGACTCTCCGGGGCCGTGGTCAACATCACCATCGGCCAAGTTGCCGAAAGCGTGTTTATCTACCTGGGCATCCCGTTCATCGCCGGCATGCTGACGCGCCTGGTGTTGGTCAAGCTGAAGGGCAAAGAATGGTATCATGGCCGCTTCATTCCAAAAATATCGCCTCTGACATTGATCGCGTTGCTGTTCACGATCATGGTGATGTTCTCGCTGCAGGGCGAGAAGATCATCCGCGAGCCGCTCCATGTGCTTCTGATTGCCGTGCCGCTGTTGATCTATTTCGTAGTCATGTTCCTGTTGAGTTTCTGGATCAGCAAAAAGGCGGGGGCCGATTACGCCAAGTCGGCGACGCTGTCCTTCACCGCGGCCAGCAACAACTTCGAGCTGGCCATTGCAGTGGCCGTGGGCGTGTTTGGCATCAATCACGGCGCGGCCTTTGCGGCCGTGATCGGGCCGCTGGTGGAAGTGCCGGCGCTGATCGGTCTGGTGAACGTGGCGCTGTGGTTTAAGCGGCGATGGTATGGCGAGGCGATCTGAGGCCGGATTAATATGGAGGATACAATCGTGAAAAACACCAAGCAGGCCGACAAGGAAATATCGGTGCGGGAAACCGTGCGCAAGGGCTACGCACAAATCGCCCAAAAGGGCGGATCATGCTGCGGCACGGAAAAAAATTGTTGCGGTGGCGGTAATGCCGCGGGCGTCGCCAAGGCCGTGGGCTATTCCGACGCCGAACTGGCTACGCTCCCCGAAGGCGCCAACATGGGGCTCTCGTGTGGAAATCCGACGGCGCTGGCCGCGTTGCGGCCAGGGGAAGTCGTACTGGACCTGGGTAGCGGCGGCGGGTTCGATGTCTTCCTGGCCGCACAGAAGGTGGGCCCAAAGGGCCGCGCCATAGGCGTCGATATGACCCCGGAGATGTTGAACAAGGCGCGCCACAATATAACGGCTTTCCAGAAGCGCACTGGATTGGATAACGTAGAGTTCCGGCTGGGCGAGATTGAGCATCTGCCGGTCGCCGACGCCAGCGTGGATGCAATCATTTCCAATTGTGTCGTTAACCTTTCGCCCGACAAGCCGCAGGTCTGGCGCGAGATGGCGCGGGTGCTCAAACCGGGCGGCCGCGTAGCGGTCTCCGATCTGGCGCTTCTCAAGCCGTTGCCTCCCGGAGTAATGGAATCCGTGACGGCCCTCGTGGGCTGCATCGCCGGGGCGGTCCTGGTAGACGAGACGCGGGCAATGGCGCAAAAGGCCGGATTCGTAAATATTGAACTGGTGCGCAAAGCCGGCTATGTGGAAAATATGGCCGACTGGAATGACCCGCTTTATCACGGTGTTAGAGATCAGTTGCCCCCGGACGCAAAGATTAGCGATTACGTCACGAGTCTCTATGTGACGGCGCGGAAATGAAGCGCCATCTGGCGGACACTATTGCCGGTTTTTGAGTGTTTACACCCTTGGGCAAAATAGAAAGGGTATCGGAGATTGACCGGATAGGACGCGAGGTATACGCTATAAAGCTTCGGAAGGAGAGCATAACGCCGTTGTAGCCGCGCCGGAGTGCACATCTTCTCATGCAATACCGCAACTCCTATTCATTCGCGCCAGGCCTGACGCCGGCAGTCCGCTTCCTGCTGATCGGCACATCGGCGGCCTATCTCATCCAGGCCATTGCGGATCAGCTGACCGGCGGCGCGTTCACGGCCCTGTTCAGCCTGAGCCTTGCTGGTCTTCTGCGCCTGGAACTCTGGCAACCGGTAACCTACCTGTTTTTGCACGGCGGGCTATGGCACCTGATTTTGAACATGCTGGGTTTATTTTTCTTCGGACCGGAAACGGAGCGGACGATCGGCACGCGGCGGTTTCTGGCGCTGTATTTTACCTGCGGCATCCTGGCGGGGTTGGGCTGGATTCTGATCAGCGGCACACCGGCCAGCCACTGCCTGGGCGCCTCGGGCGCGATTTTCGGCGTGCTGGGCGCGTTCGCGGGCTTGTTTCCGCAACGGCCGGTGACTCTGCTCGTCTTTTTTGTAATACCGGTGAGCATGCGCGCGCGGACGCTGGCCATCGCCATGGGGCTTTTCAGTCTGCTGGCGATCATCAGTCAGCCGGGTCAAATTGCTTATGCGGCCCACCTGGTGGGCGGACTGGCCGGTTATCTGTATGGCCTGTATGGAGTCAATGCCGGGATTGGACGCGGGTCCTTCAATCCGCGCCAGTGGTGGAACGATTTGTGCTGGCGCTGGCAACGGCGCAAGTTCAAGGTTTTGCGCGGGTCCGACCGGGACTGGGAAACCAAAACAGGGGAGCCGCCCTCGTCGCAGGAAGTGGACGAAGTCCTGGCCAAAATATCCAAGTGGGGCCTCGGTCGGCTTACTCCGCGCGACCGGGACATATTGGATCGTGCCAGTAGAAGAAAATAATGTAGAATGAAGAATGTAGAATGAAGAATGCGGACAGAAACAGGAGACGACCATGATAAAGCAAGCCCTGGGTTATGTCCTTATCGTTTTTCTTGGAT
>Ga0247842_10007155_pt1 | contig 12220 bp, 11 predicted proteins | sample LaCruzMarch2015__3_FD_192411 | JGI IMG/M metagenome (GOLD analysis project Ga0247842, IMG submission 192411) | Freshwater microbial communities from meromictic Lake La Cruz, Castile-La Mancha, Spain - LaCruzMarch2015_19m | ecosystem: Environmental > Aquatic > Freshwater > Lake | place: Spain...
GGCCGACATCTCGACCGTAGCCGCGATGTCCATGCCGGACCATTCCCTTCTGCTGGAGAACGGCATTGGCCCCACCCTTGGCCACCTTGTTTACCATCTCCGGCAGATCGACCAATCCCTTGATGGGACCGACGGATATGCCGTGGTCCAGTGGAATTATGACTGTGTTCCCGCTGTCTCTGTCCATTATCCTTTCAATTCTTACTCTCTTGCCAATCTCACCCAAATCGTATCATCCCGTGAATGCTAACATGCTCCATGCTAACACGTATCATATTTAAGGATTGCGATTAGCTTGATTGCGATTAATAAAAAAATTTGAGAAATGACTAGCTGCAACCGCAGTCGCCGTGATCGTGCCCGCAGCCGCTGTGGTTATGGTCGTGGTCACAACTGCTGTGATCATGCTCGCAGCTATCGACATTGCCACAAGAACCACAACTTGATACTTCATCCTCAGGGCCCCGAATGATGAAACCGGTTCCTCGATCGTCGTCCACATAATCAATTATAGTCTCGCTGAGCATTTCAGTATCTTCCGGGCTCATGTAGACCTTCATGCCCCGGCTCTCAAAGACCTTGTCACCTACTTCCTCGTCTCCCAAAGCCAGACCATAATTCGCGCCGGTGGAATCAATAGCCGCCAGGAACATCCTGATCACTTTGCCTTCCACCAGGCTATTCTTTATCATATTGGCTGCCGCCTCTGTAATCTCGATCATGAATAACACTCCAAATGTGTATCTTCGCAAACTCGTATTTAAAGCAATATTATCAGGATCTTCAGGCAAGAATGGAGGATTTATCATAGAGGAGCAACAAGGGATAAACCATGGGCGTTGATTTGGGAGACCTGCTGCATAGAAAGAAGATCCAGATAAAGGATCTCTCCGGAAGATGGGTGGCAATCGATGCCTTCAACACCCTCTACCAGTTCCTGAGCATAATCCGGCAAAAGGACGGCACGCCACTCATGGACAGCCAGGGAAGGGTGACCTCGCATCTATCCGGTTTATTGTACCGCACTGCCAATCTCATTGAGGCCGGGGTCAAGGTGGCCTTTATCTTCGACGGAGAGCCGCCCTCCTTTAAGGCAGAAACGCTTGCCCAGAGGTCAGAGATAAGGGATAAGGCGGCAGCCGCCTGGGAAGAAGCAAAGGCCGCCGGCCAGGATGGGTTCAAGTATGCCCAGGCGGCCTCCCGCATCAACTCCGAGATCCTGGAGGACGGAAGAAGGCTTATTTTAGCCATGGGGCTTCCCGTCATTCAGGCCCCATCGGAAGGCGAAGCGCAGGCCGCTAGTATGGCTGCCAGGGGCGACGTCGAACTGGTGGGCAGCCAGGACTATGATTCGCTCCTCTTTGGCGCTCCCTTGGTAGTGAGGAACCTGGCCATCACCGGCAAGCGGAAGCTTCCCAAGAAGAACATTTACGTGGATGTGGAGCCTGAGATAATCAATTTAGAGGAAGGGCTGGCCCGCCTGGGCATCAGTCGAAAGCAGCTCGTGGAGATCGGCATCATGTGCGGCACCGACTACAACAGCGGTTTAACCCGGGTCGGCCCAAAGACGGCTCTAAAGCTGATCCGAGAGAAGGGAGATCTGGAAACCATCCTGGCCGAGCAGGAGGAGAAGATCGAGAGCTTCGCACAGATCAGGGAATTCTTCCTTCATCCCAATGTTACGGACGATTATGAGGTCAGGATGAAAAAGCCCCGCGTGGATGAGATCGTCTCCTTCCTGGTAGAAGAGCGGGACTTTGATCGGGAGAGAGTGGAAAATACGGCGGGAAGGCTGGAGGAGGAATACAAACGTGGCCAGAGCACACTCGACCGCTGGTTCTAACTCCGGCTTCTCCGGCTACGATCTTGACCTGGATAAAGCCATAGATCTTATCCAAAGGAGCGGGGCGCGCCTTGTGGGCCTTCAGGCTCCGGAGGGGCTGAAGAGGGCCACGCTCGCACTGGCTCGACATATTGAGGAGAAGACGGGGGCCCGTGTCATTATCTCAGGGGACCCCTGCTTTGGGGCCTGCGACGTAGATATGCAGCTGGCTTTGGAGGTGGACCTGATGCTCCATCTGGGCCATGCCCAGCTTGTGGAAGGGCCGGATAATGTCATCTTTCTGGAGGCCAGGATGACAGAAGACTTGAGATACGTGGTCGAGAAGGCGGCCATGGTCCTCAAGGCCAAGAGAGTAGGCGTTACTACTACTATCCAGCATGTGCACAAGCTCGATCAGGCATTAGAGGTCCTCAAGAAGCATGGCATCCAAGGCGTCGTCGGGCCGGCAGGGGGCCGGGTAAAGCAAGCGGGCCAGGTTTTGGGCTGCAGCTACAGCACGGCCCGGGCCCTGGATGTGGAGGAGTATCTCTTCATCGGTACAGGACAGTTTCATCCTCTGGGCATCGCCCTGGCCACGGGCAAGAGAGTAGTAATCGCAGATCCGGCTAGCGGCGAGGTATCGGAGATCGATACCGACCCCATGCTGCGGCGCCGCTTTGGGGCCATCACCCGGGCCAGGGAGGCGAAGCGCTTCGCCATCCTGGTATCCAAGAAGCCCGGACAAAAAAGGATGGCCCTCGCCCTGAGGCTGAAGGCATTGGGAGAGTCCCGAGGCCGGGAGATGTTCCTGGTTTATCTGGACAACATCGAGCCGGACCGGCTGCTCAATCTGGGAGCGGAGGCGGCGGTCTCCACGGCCTGCCCCAGGGTGGCGCTCGATGATGCTGCCAAATATCGAATACCCATTCTTACGCCGCCCGAATTCGAGGTGCTGCTGGGGGAGAGAGAGTGGGAGGAATATGAGTTTGATGAGATTGAATGACATGTGCGAATCTAAAACCATCTGGTGGGACGGCGGCCTGTGGCTGATCGATCAGACCCGTCTGCCTGGCGAGCTTTTGCCCCTCTGCATAAAAAGCGTCCGGCAGCTCATCGAAGCCATCAAGACCCTGCGCGTGCGCGGTGCGCCGGCTCTGGGTGCTGCGGGAGGCTATGGGATAGCGCTGGCCGCAGAGCTCTCCCGGGCCGCCACTGCCCAGGAGTTGATGGATGAACTGGAGACTGCCGCCCATATGATCAAGGGCTCGCGCCCTACCGCCATCAACCTCTCCTGGGGTGTGGATCGAGTCATGCGGGCGGCGGCCCTTCTGGAGACGGCGGAAGAGATTCGTATGGCAGCTCTATGTGAGGCGGAGGAGATCGCCCGGGAAGATGTACGCATCAATAAGCTCCTGGGCAAGAACGGAGCCCGGCTATTGAATGACGGAGACAATGTCCTCACTCACTGCAATGCCGGAAGGCTGGCCTGCGTGGGCTGGGGAACGGCTTTGGGGGTCATCCGGTCGGCAGTTGCCGCAGGCAAGCATATCCATGTCTACGCCTGCGAGACCCGGCCTTTGCACCAGGGCTCGCGTCTGACCGCCTGGGAGCTGAGAGAGGACGAAATACCGGTCACGCTCATCTGCGAAGGCATGTCCGGCAGCCTGATGAGGAAGGGCAAGATCGATAAGGTCATAGTGGGCGCCGACCGCATCACCAGGGATGCCGTCTTCAACAAGATCGGCACCTACAGTCACGCTGTTTTGGCTCGTTATCATAAGATCCCCTTCTACGTGGCAGCGCCTCTCTCTACCTTTGACCGCCTGCACCAGGAAGAGGATATTGTGGTGGAGGAGCGCGATGCGGAAGAGATATGCTCCCTGGCGGGCACGCGCCTCGCGCCCCAGGGCATCGAGGTCTACAATCCGGCCTTCGATGCCACGCCCCTGGAAATGGTATCGGCCCTGATCACAGAGAAGGGCGTCTTCCGGCCACCGCTTATGCCGCCCATCTGAAAAGCATTTAAGACAGGAGCAGCAAAGTGCTCTTATGAATTTTGATCTGGCCGTCATCGGTGGTGTGGGCTATGCCCTGGAAGGGCTGGCGGACGAGGTGGAGACGCCCTATGGCAAAGTGCCCATTGTCCGCAGCCGGATGAGGGGACAAAAGACCATCTTCATCTCCCGCCATGGCGATGGCCGGGACGGCCACCTGCCTCCCCACAAAGTCAACTACCGGGCCATAATCTCCGCCGCCAAGATATCGGGCGTCGGCACGATCATCTCCACCAACACCGTAGGCAGCATGGCCGGGCACCCCATGGGCAGCATCTTCTTGCCGAGCGACTTTGTGGAGTTCACCAAATGCCGGCCCAATACCTTCTTTGAAGACAAAGCCATTCACGTGGATATGAGCCGGCCCTATTGCCCAAGGCTGCGCGCTTCTCTGGCTGAAGCGGCCCGCTCGCTGGGACGAGCGGTCGCGAAAGGCGTCTACGTCTGTGCTGAGGGCCCGCACCTGGAGTCGCCCGCCCAGATCAGGATGATGCGCCAGTTCGGGGATGTGGTGGGCATGACCGGCTATCCCGAGGTAGTCCTGGCTAGAGAGGCGCAGCTTTGCTATGCATCGCTTTGCATCGTCACCAACCCCGCCACGGGAATGGCGGGCGAAAGCGACCTCGTCATCTCAGAGATAGCCGATATTATGAAAAAGTCGCAGGAGACTGTTGGGGAGATAATCTATCTGGCCGCGCAAAAAATTCCTGAGCAAAGGCCATGCGGCTGCCAGGATGCCCTGGAAAATGCGGCGCTTTAGGGCACTGCTGAATTGTCTCGATAAGATGCTATCTGTAGCCGAGAACTGCTGGAGCGAGGATAAGACGAAAGGTTCATATATTAACCTTTGACTCTCGTTACGCAGGGGATAAAGATTATTAATCTCAATGCTCTGAGAGGATTCCTATTGACTGCCAATTCCTGTGACTGCTTTATTGATTTAAATCTCGAATTCATATGAAAAAAATCTTGGTAATTTCAATGAAGGCCGGCTTGGGGCATATTAAGGCCGCCCAGGCGCTTGAGGAATACGCAAAAAGTAATTTGCCGGATATTAAAATAGAACATGTCGATTTTTGTGAAATTGATCCGATGCTCGGCAAATTTTTTGTGAATTTCTATGATATTACTAATAACCACTTGCCTGCGGTTTGGGGCGCTGTTTACGGAGCCTTTGACAAAGAGCCGGTTTTGGCGGCATTCCGCAAAGTGGAAGGTTTTCAGCGATTATTTAAAAGTCGTATCGGACGTTATTTAGAAAGGCAAAATCCGGATGGGATCATTTTTACCAATGTAGTTCCCGCGCCGATGGTGGCGCCGCCTTGCCGCAAGATGTTTCCGAACATCCCCTTGGCGGTTGTGGTCACCGATTATCACGGTCATTCGTATTACAATGTGCCGTTGGTCGACCGTTACTTTGTGGCGATTCCGGAAGTGAAAAACGATTTAGCGCGTGCGGGAGTGGATGGGGACAAAATATCAGTAACTGGGATACCGGTTAGCCAAGAATTCTATGGCAATTATAGCCAAACGAATTTAAAAAGAAAATTGGGATTCAACAATAATTACAAAACCGTATTATTCTCTAGCCGCTTATCCAAGGATTTTATCATTCCATCATTGGAGGGATTGCTGGCGATGGACGAACCAATAAATTTGGTGGTGGTTTGCGGCGGAAATAATGAACTTTACAAAAAAATAAATGAGAAAATCCCTCCGCAAAAAAATTTCAAATTGGTCAATTGGGCAAATCGCCTCGACGAGTATATGAAAGCCGCCGATGTGGTGGTGAGCAAGCCTGGGGGATTGATGATTTCCGAGTGTCTGGCGTTGGGGAAAAAATTAATCATGACTGATCCGATACCAGGACAGGAAGAGCGGAACGCGGAATTTATGGCCAAACACGGTTATGGCAAAATGGCCATCGAACCGGACAGAATTGTCACCGCCGTCAGAGAATTTCTGCTTTTGCCTACAACCGATTCGATCGCAGGGCGCGCGAATGCAAGCGCTAAAATTTTGGAATATTTTAAATAATAAACTTATAATATGGCGAATAGTCAAACGGCGGCGGCGCACCCCGCTGCCAGCAGACGGGGCTATGCGAGGCGCTGCCGCATGAAAACGGAACCGGTTAAGAATATCCAAACATGGGATGAATCGTATGCCCTTTATCCCCGATGCAAGCATCGATGTATTGCGATAAAAATAAGAATGTTCTCCTTAAGGTAACCTATTTATTGCTGTCCTTGCATCAATAACTCTATAGATTGCTCAATGGCTTAATTTGATATAGTGGGAACCCTTATTTTAATTATGCAGGCAGGGATGCTAAAATTGGATGAAGAATTCATTTTTTGTTTTTACTTGGTCATAATCTCCGCAGTGCTTGCACTTTTAGAGATCCAAATAGAAGGTGCAAATGGGTGGGCAAAAGAGCTGCCAACATGGCGCATTAAGAACAAATTGACAACATGGCTCATGGGCGAAAAGCCGCTAACAGGATACCATGTATATTTAATTGCATTCGTTGTATTGCTGGCACATTTACCATATTTCTTGGGATTTGCGAGTCCTAGCATTTCTATCGAAATAAGGTTGATTTCCCTCATTATTCTATTGTTCATTGTAGAGGATTTCCTTTGGTTCGTCTTGAATCCGGCATATGGTATCAGGAAATTCAAGCCACAATACATTTGGTGGCATGCATCTTCTTGGTGGTGGATAATGCCACGCGATTATTATATATTTGGAATAATAGGAATCTCTCTGTACCTATTTAGTACGATCTTGTAGAGATATTAGGCAAAAATAATAGAACGATAAAATATTTATTACCGTTCGATTATATTCATTTGCTCCTTCTGCATTCGGATGACCAATAGCATTTATCTTGTCATTCCAATTGCAGAGAGTCTTCTCGCACAAAGAAACCCTATAGATATACTTATGGTCATTGATCGGCTTGCCATTGTTGGTTCGAGGATCAGTTAACACCCACAACCAGGATTCATTGGTGCCATAGGATCTGTTTGATGGAAAATTGACCGGTGCAAAGAAAATCCTCTTCTCTTTGAAATGAGAAACTGAATATCGATTGGCTTGTTCTATTGCTGTACTTATGCTTAGCCTTGATTGATTATCGAATAGATTGGAATTATTACTCATCATAGATATAGTACGTTTAGCCCCGAACAGGTTCTTGATGAGATTAAGACCCTTACCCTCGATTGAATTTGGATCTAAGTTCTGCAATTCATCGACGAAAACATTAAATGCTGATTCGGTTGTGGCGTTAGACACAATTGGATAATAACTTGTTACAATGATTTTTGAATTAGTGCATTTGCTCAATAGTTTTACAAGTACGTTCTGCAAAGGTTCTTCGATACCCTTGCAAAGAGAGCGTAATTGGTCTGGATCAGTTAATGGGTTAAGAATTGTGTTAACGTCTATATCATTAATTCCTCCGGAAAGCAAAATAAGATCAACGTCTTCCGGATTGCTGATTTTATTAGCCTGCTCTAACAAAGTTGGGTCCCGGCTACTCAAGTCTGGATTGATGAAATCCTGTAATGTATTTTGGGTCAAATTAGGGCCTACAAGAGTTGCCCCTGTATGAGCCAAGACCGTTACCTCAACAGGTCTTTTCAGCTTCTTTTGAAGCCATTTAGCCACATTATAATAATATTTCTCTTCACGTTCTAGTCCAGCACCCCATGCAATCGAATCCCCTATAACGACCACATGGAATGTGCTAATGTTTTGCCATCTGTCATCTCCCAGAATGAAGTAGTCCTGAAATATCGGCACAAGGGCTCCCGCCTTATCTGACCAACTAAGCAATTGTTGTGTTTCATTTGAGCCTACAGAGGGATTACATTCAGAAATTTGGGATTGCGGTCCATTTATATGGTTTTGGTTTATTAACGTCGGCTGCCCCAAAGTTATATATAGCAATTGAAATAGTATTAATATTATTATTATACAGGCCAATCTCGTATGACTTGATCTCATTTATACATCTCCTTATTTGTATCCGCTTGTTACTAGTAGCAGCTAGTTCATATCGCTTATTCACTAAGATAAAGTCCTTCTAACTTATTAATTCTACTACCAATAGGGAAGTAGGGTATAAGGGCTATGTGCCTTCAATCAACCTCTTTTCTCTTCTTGTTTAATTTAACACATTTAATGAATCTCGGATCAATATTAGATTATTCTTAATTGAATTAGAATATCCTTAAAAAGCATAAGAACATTTATTAACTACTATAACCTTCGCAGCCTTAATATCCAACTTACAGGGATGATTAAGTGGATCGATTTGCACTCAAAATTGCGCTGCTTAATGCGTTCGCTTATATTTATCCTGTTTGCATGGCTACATATGTAGATTCTCAAATTGATCACGTAATTTATGGATATCGTTATTATTGGATGGGTTACTGGGTTGCATTGGGATTCATATTCCCCTTTGTCTTCACATATATATTTAATCGCAGACATATTAAATCAATATATTCTAAAATCGACTATTCTGCGCGATGGAAAGCTTTGCTAACCTTCCTGTCATTATATGTCCCAATTATAGTTGTGCTTGTAGTAAACTTTGGACCAGAGTATCCCCACTTAGCCATTTCAACGAATTCATTAGGATATGGTCTTTTAGTAGCACTATTAGTATATGCGGAAAATTATGAAATAAAATTCATTGAGGATAAAGATAAATTAAGATCAGATCATATAACTTGGTTGGTATTCTCTGCATTTAGCCTTGTAGCAGTTATTATGTTTTTTCTTATCCTCTATGATGCATTTCCAGAGCTTTCACAACAATATACTAATAGTCTCGATGATCAAGTCCGACTTTTTAATTCCTTCGTCATAGATCTTTTTGTAGCCATAATATTTGCAATCTTTACTTTTATTCGACTTTTCCAGAAAGCCCAGCAGTTCAATGATCTATTACGTTCATCTGATCAATATAAGGGATTAATAAATAGCCGAGCATATGATATTAACGACTTGACATGGGATTCAATTGCGCGTGTTTTAATACTATCATCAATCATAATTGGGGCTATCTGGTTTTTATTTCAACGAAATTTTGAACCGTTGTTAGGTCTATTAGGATTTATTTATATTTATGTAAGTACCTCAAAAAAGAATAAGCCCGAAGGATTGCAGATGGCGGCACCTCCTCCGCCCAATAATTCTCCTCAGTTTAATAATTCTATTCAACTTAATAATCTTCCTCATAATCGCAATCGCAGCTTTGCAGGCCGCCAGAAGCTATTAGATAAGCTCCAAACTGCCCTAAAATCAGACCCCGAGACAAAAGCAATACGGACTCATGCACTGGTTGGCCTAGATGGGGTAGGCAAGACCCAGATTGCCCTAGAATATGCGTATCGTCATATAAAAAATTATCACATAATGTGGTGGATACGGTCTGAAAAGCTGGAAGACCTAGCCGCAGACTATGCCGAGTTAGCTAGTCACTTGGGATTACCAGAGAAGGATTATACGAATCAGAAACTCAAAATAGAAGCCGTAAAACGTTGGTTAGAAGATAATACCTGTTGGTTATTGGTCTTTGATAACGCCCAGAAGCCATCTGAGCTAAAGAGCTATTTGCCAACAAGAGGGGCTGGTGGAGTGATCATCACCTCAAGAAACTCTAATTGGGAGACACTATTTGAGGATTTGGAAGTTCAAGGATTCGAGCGCGAAGAGTCGATTGAATTCTTAATCAGTAGGACCAAAGAGAATAACAGGGAGAGAGCTAACGATCTTGCTGAGGCCTTAGGAGATCTGCCGTTAGCCTTAGAGCAAGCAGGAGCCTTTATAAACGAACGGAGAATCTCACTAAAGGAGTACCTGGAGAGATTCCGCTCAAGATCAATTAATGATAAAAACCCAAAGCTCTTAGAGCTCGGCGGCAAACTAATTGCCTATGATAAGATAATCGTCACTACTTGGAGCATATCTATAGAAGAGGCTACAAGCGAGGTACCCGTGAGTTTAGATCTACTCAACCTTTGCTCCTTCTTGGATCCAGATAGAATACCCTTAACCTTACTTTTTAGAGGAGCTGAGAATCTGCCAGAACCCTTAGCCTCTGCCATTAGAGATGAGCGGGAGTTAGATGATGCTATAAAATCCTTGAAACGGTATTCCCTAATCAATATCACTGAAAATGGATTCTCTATGCACAGATTAACGCAAGCCTTGATTATAAAAGGCCTGTCAGACGCAAATAACAATAAGTGGGAAACTGCAGCAATCAATCTAATGAAAATAGCCTACTCTGGTGAGTGGTCACTTGCTCCAATGAGCATCAGCTCACCCAGATAAGTGGATAATCCCCCAAAGGAGACTACCTAAATGAACCAATTTGCGTTAAAGATAGCGTTCCTAAATGCTATAGCATATATATATCCTGTTCTTATGGCTACGTATATAGATTCATTAATTCATCATGTTATATTCGGTCCTAGATATTATTGGATGGGATATGGCGTAGCTTTAGGATCTATATTTGTAATTATATTCACATATATTTCTAATAGTGGGTATGTTAAATTAATTTATTCAAAGATCGATTATTCTGCCAGATGGAGATCTCTTCTGACATTCCTCTCGTTATATATTCCAATTATAACTGTGTTAGCGGTAAATTTCGTACCTGAATTTCCTCACCTTGCTATCTCTACAAACTCACTAGGATACGGACTTATGATCGCTTCAATAGTCTATGTACATGAATATACCCCAAATCTTATAAATATCAATAATAAAAAGATCAGTGAGTACCTTAGAGTAGAAAGATTAAAATCAGAATATATAACTTGGCTAGCTGTTACAATAGGGCTATTAATTTCATTTATAGTTTTCTGTGTTATTCTTTATAGTGTTTTTCCTGATCTTTCAAGACAATATACTAATTACCCCCAGGAACAAGTTTTTCTCTTTAATTCCTTTGTTTTAGATTTATTTATGGCCATAATATTCTCTATATTTGCATTTATTGAGCTTTTCACCAGGGTTCAGTCCTCCAGAAATCAGCTAAGGTATATCTGAAAAAAAAATGGTTATAGGCTGTTGAATACATGGGGCCCCAAGAATATTAGTAACAACCCCATTTCTTATTGAAGGATCTGTCTACAGAAGAGTTGATAAGAAATCGCGCGGCAAAAATGCGGAAACATTCATGAGCCAGCACGAGGGCTCATGCACGAAGAATGAAGAAACGATACGTAACTCAGTTTCTTCATAGGGATGCGGGCTTAATGGCCCCAGAGCGAAGATAAGCGGATGACTATGCCTGAACTTCCCGAAGTGGAGATGGCTCGCCGATATTTGCAGGCCACAGCGCTGCACCAGACCATTCAAGCGGCCGAGGTCAAGGACGAGCGCATCCTGGCCAAGGTATCGGCGAGGGAGTTAGAGGAGGCCCTGGCCGGGAAAGAGTTTCACTCTGCTTCGCGGCACGGCAAGAGGCTCTTTTTGAAGCTGCACGATTCGCTCTGGCTGGCGCTTCATCTGGGCCTCACGGGAAGGCTGATCTACCTGGAAAGCGGGGCAGAGGAGCCGCGTCACACCCGCCTGCTGGTCTGTTTCGAAAACGGCCACCGACTGGCCTTCGATGATCCCAGGATCTTTGGCGAGGTAGGCCTCACGAAAAGTCCCGCAGCCTTTTTGGTGGAGAGAAAGATCGGACCGGATGCCCTGCTGCTGGAACAGGATGGCTTCTTAAAGATCATGAGCAAAAGAAGTGGCCTGATCAAACCGGCTTTATTAAATCAGAATCTTGTGGCGGGTCTCGGCAATCTTTATGCGGATGAGGCCCTTTTCCAGGCGGGCATCTATCCGAAAACTCGCGGCCTGACAATTGAGCAGCTTATAGCCCTCTATTCATCCATTCAGGAGGTGTTGAAGACGGCCCTTACCACAGATGCCGATCTATCAAAGCTGCCCGATTCCTATCTCCTGCCCCACCGCCATCCAGGAGGCAGGTGCCCTCGGGACGGTGCTCTTCTCCGGCACGAAAAGATCGTCGGGAGGACCAGCTACTTTTGCCCGGTGCATCAATGTTTGATAAAAATTAAGAAATGTTAAGAATAAATACTACGAAACATGTAAGAGAGCAGTCCAGCAGCTCTTGCAAAAATCATGGCTGCCGACGGGGAGGGTAGGAGAATGAAAGAAGGAGGAGACGTTTTCTCAGATGTGATCGATCGGTCGGTGCTGGCCAGCCTGCGAGAACTGCAAGATGAGGGCGATCCCGATATAGTCGCCGAGGTGGGTGGTCTTTTCATCAAGCATTCGCCGGAGAAGG
>Ga0247842_10007157_pt1 | contig 12217 bp, 9 predicted proteins | sample LaCruzMarch2015__3_FD_192411 | JGI IMG/M metagenome (GOLD analysis project Ga0247842, IMG submission 192411) | Freshwater microbial communities from meromictic Lake La Cruz, Castile-La Mancha, Spain - LaCruzMarch2015_19m | ecosystem: Environmental > Aquatic > Freshwater > Lake | place: Spain...
AAACGCTCTGCCGCAGCCAAACCCATTCTTTCCGACCTTCGTGAATCAGGATCCATCGAACAGGATGCCGATATGGTTTGCTTCATCTACCGGCCAGAGTATTATAAAATTGATGTCAATGAACAGGGCGATTCCACCTCCGGTATGGCCGAACTCAGCATTGCCAAGAACCGCAATGGCCCCCTTAAAGATGTGAAACTGAATTTCATTGCCAAGTTCGCCAAATTTGCCGATCCTGAAATGGAGTACACACCGGTTCATAATATACCTTCAAACTCGTCGTTTGATGGCACAACGCGTACCCGTACGATCATGTCGAAAATGGATGACGATGAACAGTCTGATGCCCCTTTTTAAACCCCGGTTTTTCCTCCTGCTTTTTCTCACCGTTGTTATTTTCCGTTTTGCCCATGGCGCCTACCTGTTGATCCCCATGGATGAAACGCAGAAAAATCATCTGAAAGCCTATGGAATAGCTTACTGGGTGTTAAAGAAAGAGATCGAGGTCGACTGGTTGCTGAACTACCGGGGAGGGAGTTTTATGTTCCCCTATACCAAATCGCTCGAGGAGGAATGTACCATTCGCGGGGTCAGTTGCCAGGTGATCGCCGATGCTCAATCAACCGCGATTTTACTGGATATTGCCGATCCCCAGACCAACATGGAAAATGTCAAGCTCCATAAAGCGCCTAAAATCGCAGTCTATTCTCCAAAAAACAAACTGCCCTGGGACGATGCAGTTACGCTGGTGCTTTCGTATGCCGAAATACCTTACGACATTGTGTACGATGAAGAACTGATCACGGGTGTTCTTCCACTCTACGACTGGCTGCACCTGCATCATGAAGATTTCACCGGACAATATGGGAAATTCTGGGCCGCCTATAAAAACTTCCCGTGGTACCAGGAAGATGTCAGGCTCAATGAAGAGAGCGCGAAAAAGATGGGGTTTACCAAGGTTTCGCAAATGAAGCTCGCCGTGGCAAAAAAGATTCGTGATTTTGTCGCGGGCGGTGGCTATCTTTTCTCGATGTGTTCAGCGCCCGACAGCTATGATGTCGCCCTGGCAGCCGAAGGGGTGGATATCTGTGATATCATGTTTGATGAGGATCCTCCTGATCCGGATGCCAATGCCAAACTGGATTATACACGTTGCTTCGCCTTTGAAAAATTCAGGGTCAGCAACAATCCCTACGAGTACGAAATCTCGTCCATCGATGTCACGGAAACCCGTCCGCGGAACATCACCAGGGAGACCGACTACTTCACGTTGTTCGAATTCTCGGCCAAGTGGGATCCTGTTCCAAGCATGCTTTGCCAGGATCACGAAAGCCTGATCCACGGATTCATGGGACAAACCACTGCTTTCAATAAAGATTATCTGAAATCGAATGCCCTGATCCTCGGGGAAAGCAAGGCATGGAATGAAGCCCGCTACATACACGGGGATTTCGGCAAGGGAACCTGGACATTCCTTGGCGGACACGATCCTGAAGACTACCAGCACCTGGTAGGCGATCCCCCGACAGATCTGAACCTTCATCCCAACTCACCCGGTTACCGGCTGATCCTCAACAATGTTCTGTTTCCTGCTGCAAAAAAGGAGAAACGAAAGACCTGAAATGAGAAGGTCAGTGCTGGAGGTATTTATTCTTCAATTTCCAGTAGTAAATGGTTCCTTCAAAATCATAGATCACTTTATCTGTACATCCGGGATTGGAGAAGTTAATGGTGCCCGTTTGCACCGGCGCTTCGGGGATTGACAGCGCGATGATTCCACCTCTTATCCAGGGACAAGAAAGGAGATCCTGAAGAGGAGTGCTGATGGTGGTTGAAAAAGTAAAACCCATGGAGGAGACACCCTGACCGGAGCCCTCTATCCGGATCAAAGCTGAATCAGGGTGACTGCTGAAAACGGTCGGATCCAGGTAACAGGTTTGCAGGGCTTGCCACCGGATAACCCGTATGGTGTCCTTGGAGATCAATGCTTCACGGATAGAGTTTACGAATCCCAGTTTCCCATCGGTGGATATCCCGGTATTTAAAATGCTGTCGATACCCGTAATGGAGTGACTATCTTCAGCATACCCCTGGAAGGTAATACCGACGGAGGTTCCGGGTATGAAAAAATTACTGTCGAGGGTCGCCCGGAAACTGCCGTATCTCCTGACACTGTCGTGACCCATCTTTCCGGAAAACTGAAAAACATATTGGTTGGTCAAGTGATCGAACGATAATTCCGCGCTGTCGATGACGGCATGATGGGTTTGCTGAAGGACAGAGTCGGTAACTGCCCTCACCAGCATGTTAAAAACATAGATGAACGGTCGGTTGGAAAGAATGACATCGTTCGCGGCATTGAAACTTGGCTTGAGATCCACCGATGAATTTTTCTTGCAACCTGTCATGGTAAACATGAGCAGAGATATAACAATTACCGTGAACCACACTTTCAATTTACCCATGAATGATCAGTTTTTCTTTATGCGGTCATATACCTCGAAGGAGTATGTAAAATCATTGTTATCACTTTCCGGAAAATCCTCTCTCGAAAGTAACCTCCATTCCGAAAAATCGATTTCCGGGAAAAACACATCGCCATCAAACGGTTTATGAACGCGTGTAAGGTACAAACGATCGGTGAAGGGTAAAAATTGTTTGTACACGGAGGCGCCGCCAATGATAAAATTCTCCTCTTCCTTCGGGCACAACGCGATGGCTTCATGCATGGAATAAGCCATGTCACATCCCCCGATCCTTTCACCCGGAATATCGGTGATCACGACATTTCGCCGGTTCGGCAGGGGTCGTCGAGGAAGCGATTCGAAGGTGCGTTTTCCCATGACAACGGTTCTCCCTGTAGTGATCCGCTTGAAAAGTTTCATGTCTTCGGAAATGTGCCAGAGAAGGTCATTGTTTTTTCCAATGGCATAATTCTCTGCGATGGCAACAATAATGGAAATCATGGATCGGGTATTAAATGGCAATATCTCCTTTGATATGTGCATGTGATTGGTAACCGGTCAGCTGGAAATCATCAAATTTGAAACCGAAGATCGATCCTGCTTCAGGATTGAGGGTCATTTTGGGGAGGGGATAAGGTTCCCTCGTCAGCTGTAACTTTACCTGGTCAAGATGGTTCAGGTAGATGTGTGCATCACCAAGGGTATGCACAAATTCGCCGGGTTTCAACCCGGTGGCCTGTGCCATCATCAACGTCAACAGAGCGTAGGAGGCAATATTGAAAGGAACTCCTATGAAAATGTCGCAGCTACGCTGGTACATCTGGCACGAGAGCTCTCCATTGGCCACATAAAACTGAAAAAGCAGGTGACAGGGAGGCAGTGCCATTTTCTCCAATTCACCCACGTTCCAGGCGCTCACGATGTGCCGGCGGGAATCCGGATTTTTTTGAATCGATTCCACCACCCGGCTGATCTGGTCGACGGATGTCCCGTCGGATTTCGGCCAGCTCCGCCATTGATATCCATACACGGGGCCAAGCTCCCCGTTGGGATCGGCCCATTCGTTCCAGATCGTCACCCTGTTATCGTTAAGATACCTGGTGTTGGTATTGCCTTGCAGAAACCATAGCAGTTCGTGGATGATTGACCTCAGGTGAAGCTTTTTCGTGGTCATCAGCGGGAATCCCTGACGCAGATCAAACCTCATCTGGTACCCGAAAACACTGATCGTACCTGTACCTGTCCGGTCTTTTTTTTCTATCCCGTTTTTTAAGACGAAATCCAAAAGGTCAAGATACTGTTTCATAACAAAATTCCTGCAAGGGTTGCTGATATATAGGAGGCCATTGTTCCGCATATCATGGCCTTGATGCCAAGTCGCGACAGGTCTCTTCGTCGATCGGGCGCCAGTTCTCCAATTCCCCCTACCTGAATGGCCACCGAGCTGAAGTTGGCAAAACCACAAAGGGCAAAACTGGCAATGACAACCGCCTTTGGCGACAACGCGTTGGCTGCAATCATCGGGGAGAGGTCGGAGTAGGCAACAAATTCGTTGATGACCAGTTTGGTTCCCATCAGTGCTCCAACGGTATGTGCTTCTGCCCAGGGGACACCCATTGCCCAGGCAAAAATGGAAAAGAAGGCGCCAAGGATATCTTTCAGGCGGATGTTGTTGATATCAAGCCCGATCCCGCTCAATGAAAGATGGGTATAAGAGAGCATGTGACCCATCCAGCCCAGGAGCGCATCGACCAGCGCCACCAGGGCGATCACGCCGACCAGCATGGCAATGACGTTAATGCTGACGCGCATGCCGTCGCTGGCGCCATGGGATATGGCATCCATCAGGTTGGCATGGCTCTTTTTCACCTCCAGTTTCACCTTCCCTTTGGTCTCTGATTCTTCGGTCTCAGGCCATACGATCTTGGCAATGACAAGGGCCCCGGGTGCAGCCATCAGGCTGGCAGCCAGCAAATAGGAAGCAGGTACCCCCATCGAAATATAAACCGCCATGACACCACCGGCAATGCAGGCCATGCTCCCGCTCATGGAAGCGAGCAGCTCCGACATGGTCATACCGGAAATATATGGGCGAATAAGGATCTGAGCTTCCACCTGTCCGACAAAAGCGCTGGCAACATTGGATAAAGCTTCACTCCCGCTCACCTGCATCACCCAGTTTACAGCGCGTGCAAGAACAGCGATGATTCGTTGCAGAAGGCCGATATGATAACCAATGGCAACCAGAACACAAACAAAAATGATGGTCGGCACCAGTGTAAACACAAAGATAAAACTGTTTCCAGGTCCGAAAATATTATCCAACAACGACTTGTTCACCAACAGGCCAAAACAGAACCTGGCGCCCTCCATTGAATATTCAAGCAATTTCGTAATTCCAAATCCCAACTTTGCAAATATGATCTGTCCCAGGGGAACTTTCAGAATAAACAAAGCCAATCCCAGTTGTAAGAGCATCCCGCTGATGACCAGCCTGTAGTTGATGGCCTTACGATTATTGGACATCAGAAAGGCGATGCCAAAAATCAGCACCAACCCGATTATTCCGGTAAATCTTTCCATAATTGATCCGATCGTATTAAAAAGTAGAAAACTGGGAGGTCAGTTAAATTTTCATTTTTTTTCTCTCTTCCGCCTGTTGATTTCGTCCCTTATCCGGGAAGCTTTTTCATATTCCTCTTTTTCCACAGCCGACTGAAGCAGTTCTTTCAGTTCCGTCAACGAATAATCGGTGTAAGATTCCTGCTCCACCTCCTGTATTTCCTCTTTTGCATCCTCCGGCTTCGACAGTTCAGCCTCCTCCTCCATCAGGATACCAGCGGCGACCATGATGCTTTCATAGGTATATATGGGACAGTTAAAACGCAATGCCAGGGCAATGGCATCAGAGGTACGTGAATCCACTTCATGTTTCGATTTTCCATCGGTACAAACCAATTTGGAAAAGAAAACACCTTCACTGAATTTATTGACCACCACCTCCGTTATCTCAATTCCATAAACACCCGCGAATGCTTTGAACAGGTCGTGGGTCAATGGACGGGGTGTTTTGATCTTTTCCAGTTCAATGGCAATGGCCTGTGCTTCAAAACCGCCGATGATGATCGGAAGCCGGCGGCTACCCTCGCGTTCACCAAGAATCAGGGCATATGCTCCACTCTGCGACTGGCTGTATGACATACCGATGATATCCAACCTGATTTTGTCCATCTTCTGCCCTGAAATTATCGTAATACAAACCTACGGGTATTTTACCTAACGAGCAAAACATGTGTAAAAATTCTATGTTTTGTTGAAATTATTTCTATTTTTGTCAACAGTCAACAAATATAAAAAGGACAATATGAAAAGAACCATCACGATTCTCACGGTGTTGTTTTTGCCAATTCTGACGATGGCGAGCGAAGCAGATCTTGTCATTCCTGAAGGGATCAGGGATCAATCATTGTTATACTGGGGATTCTTGATCACGCTGGCTGGTCTCATGTTCGGATTGTTCCAGTTTCTTAAAGTCAAAAAAATTGGAGCGCATAAATCCATGCTCGATGTTGCTCAGGTAATTTTCGAAACTGCCAAGACCTATCTCATTCAGCAAGGCAAGTTTTTGGTGATCCTGTTTATTTTCATCGGTGCTGCCGTAGCATTTTATTTCGGATGGCTCTCGGATGCCAACTTTGGAATTGGCGGGGTATTGATGATCCTCGGGTGGACTGTTATCGGAATCCTGGGATCCTACGGTGTGGCATGGTTTGGGATCAGGATGAACACGCTGGCCAATGCCCGGATGGCATTCGCTTCGCTGGAAAGAAAACCGATCAAGCTTCTGAATATTCCGCTCAACGCGGGGATGAGTATCGGCGTCGTCCTGATCTCCCTCGAGCTGATCATGATGCTGATCATTTTAATGTTTGTACCCGGGGAATATGCCGGGGCAAGTTTTATCGGGTTTGCCATCGGTGAATCGCTGGGTGCATCGGCATTGAGAATTGCCGGCGGGATTTTTACGAAAATCGCGGATATTGGCTCAGACCTGATGAAGGTCATCTTTAAAATCGGTGAAGATGACCCGAGAAATCCCGGCACCATTGCCGATTGCGTTGGCGACAATGCCGGTGACAGCGTTGGCCCGACGGCCGATGGTTTCGAAACTTACGGGGTGACCGGTGTTGCCCTGATCTCCTTTATCGTACTGGCTGTTGCCGACCCTGCTCTCCAGGTACAACTGCTGACCTGGATTTTTGTCATGCGGATTTTCATGATCATTACCTCCATCGTCGCTTTCTGGATCAACGGCGCCATCAGCAAGTCAAAATACAGTCGTGTGGATGATCTTGATTTCGAGAAACCATTGACCTCCCTGGTCTGGATCACCTCTATTCTTTCCATCGTGGTGACTTTTATCATCAGCTATCTTACGATCAGTGACCTTCCAAACGACTTATGGATCACGTTGTCGGTCATCATCAGTGCAGGAACCCTGGGCGCTGCATTGATTCCCGAGTTCACGAAAATCTTTACCAGCCCCAAGTCAACCCACGTCAACGAAGTGGTTGTTGCCTCAAAAGAGGGTGGCGCTTCGCTCAATATCCTTTCAGGACTGGTTGCCGGAAATTTCAGCGCCTTCTGGCAGGGCATGGTGTTTTTCCTGTTGATGTTCATTGCCTATTTTGCAAGTACCTTCGGGTTGAGCAACTTCATGATCTATCCCTCCATTTTTGCTTTCGGTCTCGTGGCTTTTGGGATGCTGGGCATGGGGCCGGTAACCATTGCGGTTGACAGTTATGGCCCGGTGACCGACAATGCCCAATCCATTTACGAATTGTCGCTGATCGAGGAAATTCCGGGCATTTCTGCTGAAATTGAAAGGGATTTCGGTTTTAAACCCGACTTTGAAAAATCCAAGCATTATCTTGAAGCCAATGATGGCGCCGGTAATACCTTTAAAGCCACGGCCAAACCGGTACTGATTGGCACAGCGGTAGTGGGCGCTACCACCATGATCTTTTCGCTGATTCTCCTGATACAAAAATCACTGGGAATAGATCCGGCGCAGATCCTGAACCTGTTAAACCCTTATACCATTTTGGGGTTCCTGCTGGGAGGCGCCGTTATTTACTGGTTCAGCGGAGCATCTATCCAGGCCGTTACAACAGGCGCCAGCAGGGCAGTGGCCTACATCAAAAAGAACATTAACCTTGATCCGAATGCTCCCAAAAAAGCAGATACCGCTAAATCGAAAGAGGTAGTCCGGATTTGTACGGTTTATGCACAAAAAGGGATGCTGAATATTTTCATTGCCATTTTCTCCTTTGCCCTTGCCTTTGCGTTTTTGTCTTCTCCCACAGGATTGATCGATAAGGTAAATTCGCCGGAAGATCTTAAATTGGCCTGGCCCGTCTCTCTTTTTATCAGTTACCTGATCTCAATTGCCTTCTTTGGCCTGTATCAGGCTATTTTTATGGCCAATGCCGGTGGCGCATGGGACAATGCCAAAAAGGTGATCGAAGTGGATATGAAAGAAAAGGGAACTGATCTTCATGCTGCTTCCGTTGTTGGCGATACCGTGGGTGACCCTTTCAAGGACACCTCCTCTGTGGCAATGAACCCGATCATCAAGTTTACCACGTTATTCGGATTGCTGGCCATGGAAATAGCCTTGTCAGTTCATTTCAGGCCAATGGCACACTATATCGGGCTTGCCTTCTTTGCAATTGCCCTGTATTTCGTGTACCGGTCATTTTATAAAATGCGCATTAAGGATTAAATTTTCAACTGCTTGCTTATAAGAGGCTGCCGGATTATTTCCTGCAGCCTCTTTTTTCTTGTCAAGACGGGCAACCTTTTTATTGCGGCGTGTTTATTGAATAAGAGAGATGGAATGCAGGTTGAAGAAAAGTTGATAAAGAAGGTCTTGAACCGTGATGTCAATGCCATGGAAGCATTGTACAATCAGTATGCCCCTGCCTTGCTCAGTCTCTGCTTTCGTTACTGCGGAAACCGTGAAGATGCCGAGGATGTCCTTCACGACGGTTTCATCAAGATCATGCGTAACGTTGCCAACTTCAAGGTCCGCAAAGGATCCTCTTTTGAAGGCTGGATGAAAAGGATCATGGTCAATACCGCACTTAACCATCTGCGCGACCGGGCTAAGGAGAAAAAATTCCTCGACATCGAGCCCATCCAGGATCTCCTCGAGATTAATGATGAAGGAGAGGTTGGTCCCGATGCTGTCTTTCCTGACGTCAGTCAGGAAAAAATCATGGAGATCATCTGCGATTTACCACCCGGCTACCGCACCGTGTTTAATTTATATGTGTTCGAGAATTATTTGCACAAGGAAATCGCGGAACTTTTATGCTGCTCAGAAAACACCTCGAAATCTCAACTCTCGAAAGCCAGAATCCTGTTGCGCAAAAAGTTAAACCAACTTGCTTCGGAAAAGAAAACAATTAAAATTTATGAAAAAACCTGATCATCCCATCGATTCATATTTCAGGGAAGCCCTGAAGGAGCACCGGATAACTCCTTCGCAGGCAGCCAAAGAGGCATTCCTGAAAGAGGCTCCCCTACCGGGAAAGCATGTAAATAACCGGCGGAAAGGTTTTTTCTTCCTGCTTCTTTCCTTATTGACAGTCACCTGTGCAGGTATCCTGTGGGTTGTTCTTTCTCCGGCAGAACACAACACCATGCCTGCAGGTAATTCAATCTCCGCAACTCCCCTGACCGCCTCCGACACCAAAATCGTTTCTGCAAACCATCCTGAACCATCCTCCTCCAAGAAAACCGAAGGGAAAACCGAAAAATCAACTCCACGGGAATCGAAGACGGGACAGATGTTTTCTTTTAAAGCACCTGTTTCAGAACAGGGAAAAGCAATCCTGACGATGGCTGCAGAGCCAGAATTACCTTCAGGGGATGATGCCTCGACCGCGTCAGAAAAAGAGGTCGCGGAAACTGGTTCCAACGCCATTTCGTTACCTGATCAATCCATCACTGCACCAGCTCTGCAAAGTCAAAACGCGGACACCGCGATTTTCCAAAAAAAACCGGATTCCATCCTCCCTCTCCTCTCCGAAAAGAAAAAAAGCGATCCTGAATCCACCATCCGCAACAGGAAATGGCAATTGTCAGCCAGCGTATATTACACTCCCGAATGGTTGTTCAACACACTGGAAGGGGACAAATTCGTGAATAATGTCGGAATTGAGGGGAGGTTCCATTTTGGTGCCTATTCGGTGCGTACCGGGGTTGGACTATCGATCACCAGAGGATCCAACGAAATCGCCATTGCTTACAACGATTATCTTGGATCATATCAGGGACTGGATTCCATATCCTTCCGCTGGAGTGAAGAACAGGGATACCTGCTTTCAAATTATTACATGTCGAACAAGGATGTATGGGACAGCCTGATGAAGCTGGATCATCTGAAAAATGAAAAACGGTATACCTACCTCCAGATCCCGCTGATCCTCGGGTATGATTTCATTCACAAGGAGAATTTTTCATTGGGATTGCGTGTTGGACCCACCCTCTCGGTACTTCTGCAATCGAAACAAATGAATGAGAATTACGATCCCGGGAAGAATAAGATCATCCGGGTAAACAATGTAACCCCCGACCGGATCCAAACCAACTGGCAGGTTTCAGGCGGTATCAATGCCCGGTTACGGTTGTATAAAAGGTTGGGAGTTGAGGTTGAACCCAATGTTCGTTACTATTTCAACTCGGTTTACGAACCGTCGGATATCACCAAAAAGCCCTGGTCAGTGGGCATTCGCGCGGCATTGACCATAACCTTTTAAAAAAAATTGTTTTCACCAGGCAACGATTCCGACCTGCCGGGTTTATAATAAAAGGAAGCTTCATTGCAATGTCCCTTTCTCCCGATTCATTAACAAATATTAATTTTCTAAAATCCTGAATGTCATGAAAAAGCTAGTCATCCTACTCATCGTTCTCGTCTCTGTCCTCCCCATCGCTGCTCAAAACAACAGCGTGATCATCAAAGGAATCGTGTCGGAACTCGTCACCTTTACTCCGATTCCCAATCATGCCGTTACGATTCTTTCCGATTCCTCATTTGGTTTTTTCTATTACAATACGGTATATACCGATGTCAACGGTTTTTATGCTGATACCATTTCGATCAATCCAATAACACCCGGGGATTCAATGGTTTTTTATGTTCAGACCCTTGATTGCAATAATTTCCCCCATGAGGCCATGCTGTTTGTGAGTTCCACAACTACCTTCCTGAACCATGACTTTCAGATTTGCAATTCAAATCCGGGATGTCAGGCCAATTTCACCTATCAGAACCTGCCCAACCTGGCCGTTCAATTCACCGATCTTTCGGTTGGGGGCAATGGCATCTATAATTGGAATTTCGGAGATGGAGGATATTCAAACCTCGAGAATCCCCTTTATACCTATGCTCAGCCAGGGTTATACATGGTATCCCTGAGCATCGGCGACAGCGCTTCCGGCTGTTTCGACATGATCACGCAATCCATCTGGGTAGGGGATTCAACCGGCAGCGGATGCCAGGCTTCATTCATTGCATATCCCGACAGCACGCCAAACACGATTTCTTTCTTTCCTCAGTGCTCTGGCCAGATTTCAACATTTGTTTGGAACTTTGGAGATGGCAATGTTCAAACCATTACATTTCCGGCCAGTCCGAATGTCACACATACATATCAGGCATCAGGCACCTATGTCGCCTGCCTGACGATTTATGGAGCCGACAGCTGTTATGACACCTATTGCGATACCATTAACATTAATTCACCCGCAGGATGTCAGGCTCAGTTTTTCTCTTACCCTGACACTACCGCCCTCTGGCCCTATACGATCAAGTTCATCGATACGTCAACTGGTAACCCGACAAGCTGGATCTGGTCTTTTGGAAATGGTGAAACGTCGAATCTTCAGAACCCTTCACATGGCTACGCAGGCCCCGGAACCTACAATGTTTGCCTCACCATTACCAGCGACAGTTGCACCAGCACTTGGTGCACGATAATCACCGTCGGAAATACAGCTCCCTGTGACAACTACTTCACTTATACCAAATCAGGGTTGATGGTATCTTTTACAGGACTGATGGTCAACCCGCAATCTGCACAATACTCGTGGAATTTTGGAGACGGACAGAATGCACAGGGTCAGTTTGTCACACACACCTATGCTGCCAGTGGAATCTATGATGTAAGTCTGACCACGATAACCGACAGCGTAGTATGCCAGTTCACCTCCATCCAAACGATTTTCGTGGGCGACAGCACCTCATTCCACCCGGTTTACGGACAGGTTTTTGCCGGACAATTCCCGCTCAGTCTTGGTATGGCCATGATCTTCTCATTGGATACCAATCTTAATTATCTGCCCTACGTCAGTGTTGCCATGATCGATTCGATGGGTACTTATTATTTCCCCATGGTTCCCGATGGAGAATACGTCATCTATGCCATTCCGTTTGATTCTTCGGGTTATCTGCCAACATACTATGGGGATGTGATCAACTGGGGGAATGCTACCGTGATCAACCTTGGGCAGCCCAGCAATCCCTATAACATCCACCTGGTGGCGGGCAACTACATGATTCCAGGCAGTGGGCTCATCAACGGGCTCATCACTGTCGCGGGGTTGAAGAGCTCCTACCTGGATAAAATGACCATGTTGCTGATGAACGAGCAGGGTCAACCACTCACGTTCAACATGGTGAC
>Ga0247842_10007166_pt1 | contig 12207 bp, 12 predicted proteins | sample LaCruzMarch2015__3_FD_192411 | JGI IMG/M metagenome (GOLD analysis project Ga0247842, IMG submission 192411) | Freshwater microbial communities from meromictic Lake La Cruz, Castile-La Mancha, Spain - LaCruzMarch2015_19m | ecosystem: Environmental > Aquatic > Freshwater > Lake | place: Spain...
AGCCACACGTGCTTCTCATCTACCGGCGTGGCCGCCAACCCGACCCGTAGCGGCGCAGAGGGCTTCAGGGGTTCGCCTTCCACGCGACACGATCCATCGCGGCTGAGGAGCAACCTGATTTTCAGGATAGGCGCTTGGTCCTGCGCGACAGTGTCATTCTCGGCCCGTCCGCGCCCGGTGAGGGCACCGGGCCTTCCGCCATAGGCGGATCCGCCTCCGGTGGAACAATTTCGGTTATTTTTTGTAGGCCGCGTGTCCTCACGCGGCGTCAATGGGGATGAACGACACAATTGTGCTTGTTCCGATCCCGCCAGGACGGATTTGGCGGCAGCGGGCAAGGGGTATTGGTTCAAGGCGGTTTCGACGGCCGGCCGACTAAATGGAAAATCGAAATAAGCGGCGCTTTCCGCAAGCCGATCCAGGTGCTCACGCAATAAAAAATAACGGCCGTCCCAGCGCAGCGATTCCAGGAGATCGAATACCGGCAGGTGGCGTGTCAGGACTTCGGCTTTGGCCAGGCACTCCGCGTATTCATCATCCGGCGAGGAGCCATGCGTGATTCCCCCGCCCACATGATAGCGCGCGGTCCCTGTATCCGTATTAACGGTCACGGTGCGAATTGCCACATTGAATTCCGCCTGCCCGTTGGGCGCCCACCAGCCGATCGTTCCGCAGTAAATACCCCGCGGATAGGGCTCGAGTGCGCGGATGATTTTCGTGGCATGGATTTTAGGCGCACCCGTCACGGAACCGGACGGGAACAGGGCCGCCAGGATATCCGGCACGGATGCCTTGGATTGCGCGGTCACCGTGGACGTCATTTGCCAGATGGTCGGATAACGCTCCAATTCCCACAAGCGCGTAACGTTTACCGAACCAATCCGGCTGACCCGGCCCATGTCGTTGCGGAGCACATCCACAATCATGACATTTTCAGCCCGCTCCTTGGCGCTGGCGGCGAGTGATTGGGCGCGGGCGCGGTCTTCCGCCGGCCAGCGCCCGCGCCGGGTGGTTCCCTTCATGGGGCGCGTAGTTAGCCCGTCCCCATCCTTCTTGAAAAATAATTCGGGCGAGGCGGAGAGCAGGTGAAAGCGGCCGGCCTGAATAAACGCGCAATGATTCGCCTGCTGGGAAAAGCATAACTGCCGGAACCAACTCAGGGTATCGCCCTGGAAATCCGCCTGCAACGGAAACGTGTAATTGATTTGATAGGTGTCGCCGGCCACGATCAGGTCGCGAATCCGGCTGACCTGCCGATAGTAAGTCGCCTCGCTTACCAGCGCTTCCCAGGGACCAACCTGGAAAGAAGCCCTGCCCGCAGGCTCGCAGGAAAGCGTTTTGCGGATTTGCTCCGGCGCGTGATAAAGGCCAAACCAAGCTAATGGCAGATCGCCCGGCGGATGGGCGCAGAGCGCCGAATCGAACGCGGGCGCTGCCTCATAGGTCAGGAACCCGGCCGCATAAAGCCCTTGGGACACTTTTTCGGCCACCCGCTGGAGACAGGGCTTGACTTCAGCCAGCCGGGTGGCGGTGAGAACTGTCACGGGATTCGAAAAGGCCAGTTCACCAGTCCGCGAGACAAACACAATATCGCCCATCGCGGACATGGTTAGCCACCGCCTGGTATGACCTTGCCAACCGTGGCGCACTGCACATGGCCCGTGAGCAGTATCTTGAAACTGGTGATCAGGATAGTCATTGCGACCGCGCAAAGCCCGTCGCTGAGCGCTTCGATGCGGCTGGTCTTCAGGCTCACGTTGAGATGTTCATTGGCCATGGATGCCAAGCTCCTGCGCCATTAGGATAACCGGAGCGAGTTTGGCAAAAATCACACCGATGGTCAATCCTCATTTGGCCGCCATTCTGCCGGACGTGCCCAACTCCTTAGCGGCGGACGAAGTTGGGCAAACCTTTTTTCCGGCAGGGCACCATAGCCGGGAGTTAAGGCTTCACTGTTTCGTCAGCCAAAGGCTTGAGATAATCGCCTGGATTGCTTAAGCCGCCACGCGGCGGGCAAGACCAGGGAAATATTTGAATTTCATCGGCTCCCATGGGCGTTTGTGAAAGAAAGAGAACGGCCCGCAGACCATCCGTAAAATACTTGTCGCCGGTCAAATTACCCCGGGGCGCAAGCGGCGTCGCGATTGTTCCGCCGCCGACAAAACCAATTTGGGCCACACATTGCGCCTTGATTAAATCCTGGACCAAGTTCCAGCGGGCTCCATCCACGTCCGGATCGATTTCATGGGTAGTCAACCACAACGTATGCGTGGTGAGCCGAACGCCAATATCACGGCTGATTTGGCCGGCCCAGACCGGCTGGCCGCCGAACGTCATGGGCATGAGCCATAGACGCAGATGATTTCGCGCGTTAATGTTTTCGCGGACCTTTTGAAACGCCGCGTCCTGGCGGCGCCCATAAACAAACAATGGGCTGACGGGCGAATGGCGGTAGTTTTTCCCGAAAATAAAGGCCCCGAGTGTGCGAAAAGCGGTATCCGTATCAAGTATTTCGGTTTCATCCCAGTTGACGGAGATCAACGCGGGGAAAAGGACGTTCCAGGGGGCAATGACAAAAAAATTAATTGGATCACCGGCCGCCGTGGCGGCAGCGTCGCTCGTATGCGCGGGCCATGCCTCCAGATTGCGGCGGAAAATATCGAGATCCGTTATATCGGCATTACCGCCCAGGATTGTGTTTGTGGAATCCGCGCGCCAGGACGCGTCAAGCTGACCGTAGTCGGTGTGCAAGCGGTCCGTCGGGACCAGGAAATTAAAACGTTGCAATGAGCCGGTGCTCAGCAAGGCGATGGAATACACTTGGCTGCCGTCATGAAGCCCCGTGTAGATAAAACCGCTTTGTTCGCTGCCAGGCGGAATATAATGGTCGAAAGCCAATTCTTCAATGCGGATTTCCTGTCGCCGCTCGACTTCTGCCGAGGTGAACATGCCGCGAAAGTGATGAGCGACTTCGGCGGACGAAAAATACGCCGGATCGGTGAAAGCGGGTAGCAGCCAATAAGGACGTGTCGATCGGTTGTTAACCCGCAACCACAAGGGCTGAATGTTACCCTGTTGGAGCGCCATGCCGAAATGCTGCTTCGTCTGCTCATCGCCGGGCAAGGCAATCCAGACGGTCAGATCGTCGCCTTTCCGGGAAAAAGCATGTTGCATCCACTGGGCATCGTCAACAGGCCGCGGCCCCCCCCTGGTTGCGCATCCACCGGCAAACAAAGCGGCAATCAACAACAGTCCCCAGCCCGCCGCTGGCCGGCGCAAGCCATGCGCGCAGCATGCAATGCGCGCTATCGTGAAAGACGTCGATTTCATATGAAGCGGGGACATACCGGTGCTGAATATTTTACGTTTTAGATCATCCTGATTTTGAAACAACACATTAGCGCGCATTCGGTTTGTTTTCAATCGAAATGGCATGCAAACTTTTTTTGGGGCTATTTTCTTTATTGCCCACCGCGCCGCCAGTTTGCGATTGACATCGTTTCGGGTGTTATGATACATGAAGATCCATGCGATGCAAATCCATAGGCTTATGGCTGGGCGGCGTGACGGTCCTGGCGCCGCTTGCCTTGCTGCTGGCCGGCTGCGAAGTGGAATCCGCCGGCCACCGGATTGAAATCGACCCCAATTCGGCGACCATAAAATACGGCCAAACCTTGACACTCAACGCCCTCTACGGGTATGTTTACGACTGGTCGCTGTCGGACACTTCCATAGGCATACTCAACACCCGCCGGGGTCAGCAGGTGATCTACACCAGCATGACGGATCCGGCCTCCCCGGTCGTGCAGGTCGTCACGGTGACTTCCACGTTTTCCGATAATACCGATTCCGGCGCCGGTTCCAACGCCCCGGTCGTTCATACGGCCAATGCCTACATTACGCACATTAACTCCTCCAATAACCCTTGGACCTCGGAATGAGCCCGGAGATCGCCCGCCTCGCCAGCGGCCATTGATAATCGCCTGATTTTCCATTCTTCCGAATAACAGGTAGTCCATGACATTCTATCGGTTCTGCATCGGCTTGGTTGCCGTTATCACATGTGTGACCGGAGTGTCAGGGGGAACGTCGACGGCCACCAATGCCTCAGCCCGTTTTCCAGTTCTTGTGCTCTCCACCAACGACCGTGTGCTGGTGATGGCCCCGCACCCGGATGATGAGTCGCTCGCCTGCGGCGGAATCATCCAGGCCGCCGTAGAGCGGCAAATACCCGTGCGCGTGGTGTTCTTCACCTACGGCGACAACAACCAATGGTCTTTTGTCCTCTATCGTAAATATCCCGTCCTTGATCCCAAGGCGGTCCAGGGCATGGGCCTGATGCGCCACGGCGAGGCTATCCAGGCCACCCGCCTGCTGGGCCTCAATGAAAATCAACTCACGTTTCTGGGCTATCCCGATTTCGGCACCCTGCATATCTGGAACGCCTGCTGGGGCTTGCATCCACCGTATATAAGCATGCTGACCAAGACCACGGTCGTGCCCTATGCAAACGCCTTCCGCCCGGGGGCGCGGTACACCGGCGAAGACATCCTGCAGGATCTGACTGCGATTCTGCGGGACTTTAAGCCTACCAAAATCTTCCTCTCGCATCCGGCCGATCATAACCCCGACCACCGCGCGCTGTACCTGTTCATGCGCGTGGCATTGTGGAATTTGGAATCTGAACTGCGCCCGGAATTGTTCCCTTATCTGACACACTTTCAGCGCTGGCCCCAGCCGCAAGGCCTGTATACCGCCAAATCCTTGGAGCCGCCGGAGATTATGCGCCAAGCAACTGTCTGGTCCATTTTCCCGCTCGGCAGTAACCAGGTCAGCGTCAAGCTCGCTGCGCTCAAAGCGCACGAATCCCAATTCCGCTATTCCGGTAAGTACCTGTCATCGTTCGTGCGGCAAAACGAATTATTCGGAGATTTACCCGTAATCAATCTGCAGGCGCCGCGCGATCTTAATACGGAAGCTCCGGTGCCGGTAGATGCGACACCCGACTTGCCCGACGAACTGACCGCTGAAGAACGCGCCGCCTACACAGGCATCGAATGGAACTTTGCCCGGCGGGAAGGCGATGCCCTCATGCTGGCCATCAACGTCTCGCGCCCCCTGGCGAAAACGGTGGAGGCTGAAGTAAACATCTTCGGCTATCGGTCCGATCGTCCTTTCCATGAAATGCCGAAATTGCGTATTGGCCTGGGCGAGCTGAATCACAGAGTTATGGATGGTCTACGGCGTTTGGATGACAACACGGCCACTGTGACTTATCGGAACAAATCCATAAGCCTGCGCGTGCCCCTGGCCGCCCTGGGCAACCCGGAACGCATCCTGATCTCGGCCCGGACCTCCAGGGCGGAAGTTCCCTTTGACTGGGTTGCCTGGCGGATATTGATCGTGTCCGCGAATCAAGCCGCGCGGCGGCCTTGATTAATTTCAGGGATCTTCCCATTCAGACGTCGCACCCCTCTGCCATTTTCGGCTTTTCTCTCGGTTCAGTTGCGCTATGCTCGCTATTTGATTTCAGCGCCTTTCCCATGGAACAAGACCAATGAAAATATATATTTGCCCGGCGCTTATGGATGCTCTGGTCTTTCTGGTCACCTTCGCGGTCATGTATCGCGCCGGTGAGCGGGGCATGAGCATCACGCAGTGCGCCTGGATGGCCGGCCTGTTTCAACTGGCCTATATGCTTACCAGCCTGGCGGTCGGGTTCCTCCTGTCCCGCCGCAATACCCGGGTTATCCTGTTGGCCGGCACCGTGCTCTGCACCCTCTGTGGCGTCACCTGCCTGATGGCGCAAGAATTTCGACTGATGCTGATGGCCTTCGGCGGCCTGGGAATTTTCATGGCCTTTTTCTTTAACGCCTTTCAGGCCTTCATGCGCACGGAATCGGCTCCCGGCGATCTGAAACGCGCTATCGGCCTCTATACCCTGGCTTGGAGCCTGGGCAGTACGGCCGGCATTTTTTCATCCGGTTTTTTTTATCAGCTCGGCTTTACCATCTTGTCCGCCCTGATCTTGTTGGTCGGCGGCGCGATGCTGGTCGTGTTGCTTATGCATAAGCCCCGCCCGGCGGATGCGCCTTCCGCCGATGAACATGTGGAACGCGGGTCGGTCAAAGCGTCGCCGGTGGATCCCGTGTACGTCTGGATCGGCTGGCTGATGATATTCATGGCTATGTTTGTCCAGCGTCCTGTTCATACTTTCTTTCCCGCCATCAGTGCCAAGGCCGGGGTCAGCGCCTTTGTGACGGGCCTGCCGCTTTGCCTGCAAATGGCAGTGCAGGGCGTGGTCGGGCTGGCCATGATCCGCTGGCGCCATCTGCTCTATCGCCGGACACCCCTCGGGCTGATCCACGGGGGAGCCGCCTTGCTGGTTTTGGTTATGTGGTGGTGGCCGACGTTGCCGGTCTGTTTTCTCGGCATCAGCCTGCTTGGTGGTTATGCGGGCTTTGTCTATTTTTGCTGCGTCTACTACGCATCCAATTCCGGCCGGAGGTCGTTCAATATCGGCGTCAACGAATTCCTGGTTGGCTTGGGCTCTTTTGCGGGCTTGTTTATCAGTGAATGGGTCATGAAGCGAACGGGCAATGACGCGAGCATGTATCTGGTTATTGCCGTGGCCCTGCTGATTTCCCTGGCGGCCCAGCTGGCGATCGCCAGCCGGTTTCGGAGGGTGGGGGCGGAACCCTGATTTGCGGTGGGTGGTATTTTAGATTGACAGGCCCGTGAATTAGGTTATGATGCTCGGGTTTTAGGGTTGAAAGGATAAGCGCGCTCAGGCTATTCCGTTAACGGGAGATGCGATGAAAGCTTACGCGGTGATTCAAACGGGCGGTAAACAGTACCGCGTGGAAGCAGGCGAAATCCTGTCCGTTGAACGGCTGGAGGTCAAGGAAGGCGACAAGGTTGATGCCTTTCCGGTGCTGGCCGTATCGGATGGCACAACGCTGACGCTGGGCAAGCCGCACGTGGATGGCGCCAAGGTGACCGCCGTCGTGCTTCGGAACAAGCGAGGGGTCAAGGTCGTATCCTTCAAGAAAAAACGGCGCAAAGGCTATGAGCGCAAGCAGGGGCATCGGCAGGAGTTGACTGTCCTGAAAATCGAAAGCGTGGTATAACGGCTACAGGTTTTATCCGCAATCGAAAATTGGCAATCGGCAATCATAAATTCTTTTTCAGGGGTTTCACATGGCAACCAATAAAAGTTCAGGCAGCGCAAAAAACGGTCGCGACAGTCATGGCAAGCGGCTGGGCATTAAGCGATTCGATGGCCAGGTGGTGACGGCCGGCAGCATCATTATCCGCCAGCGCGGCACCCGGATGCATCCCGGTATGAACGTAAAACGCGGCCGGGACGACACGCTCTTTGCCCTGAAAGCAGGCGTGGTTAAGTTTGAAAAGGAAGGCAAGCGCGTTCGTGTGGACGAACTTGCGGCCGCGATGTGAAAGGCTTCAAATTTGTTGAAACGGCCGGAGCCGATATCCTCGCCGGCCGTGGCGGCAACGGATGCGCCAGCTTCCGGCGTGAGAAATACGTCCCCTTTGGCGGTCCCGACGGCGGTGATGGCGGCCGTGGCGGGCATATCATTCTCCAGGTGGATCCAAACGTGGATTCGCTTATCGCCCTCTATTACCAGCCGCGTCAGCACGCCGAAGATGGCGGCAAAGGCCAAGGCGCAAAACGGCACGGCCGCAACGGGCAAGACCTGATTCTAAAAGTACCGTGTGGCACTGTCGCGCGCGATGAAACCACCGGTGAAATCCTGGGCGATCTGATAAAGCCCGGCGAACAGCTCGTGGTGGCGCGCGGCGGCAAGGGCGGCCTGGGCAACTGCCACTGGAAAACCAGCATCCACCAGGCGCCGCTCGAACACACTAAAGGTGAAGCGGGCGAACAGCGGCGCTTGCGGCTGGACCTTAAAATCGTGGCGGATATCGGCCTGATCGGGTTTCCGAATGCCGGCAAGTCAACCTTGCTTACGGCCATCAGCCATGCCCATCCGAAAATCGCCGCCTACCAGTTTACCACTCTCCAGCCGGTGATCGGTACAATCCAGTATGACACGTTTACCCGGCTTAAACTGGTAGACATTCCAGGCTTGATCAAAGGCGCTCATACCGGCGCGGGCCTGGGACATACCTTTCTCCGGCACGTGGAACGCACGCGCGGCCTGGTTTACGTGATTGATATGGCCGGCATGGATGGGCGGCATCCGGCGGACGATTATGCCACCCTGCGCGACGAGCTGAACCATTATAACCCGGCACTCCTCCAGCGGCCGGCGCTGATCGTGGCCAATAAAATGGATTTAGATCCGGCGCTGGAAAATCTGCCTGAATTTATCGCGCGGACAGGGCAAAAGCCCCTGCTTGTTTCCGGCCTGACCAGGCTGGGTACGGATGAACTGAAGAGCGCGCTCCACAAATTAGTCGGGTAGCCAGCCACGCTGGAGGCGTGGTTGCCGTGCTCCAGACAACGAAATCCATTTGTGTAGCTGTGGCACTCTGTTGCCGCGCTCCAAATTAAAACCGCCTCAACGGAGTGAGGCGGCTACATTGCCAGATCGGCAATTTTACCTGAATACGGCCAATCCTCCCTGCGCACACAAAGGCCGGCTCTAACGGGATTCATTAGAACATATGCGCTCTTTTCGTGATAGCTTTCGGCATGCCGCAGCAGATGATCGAAAAAACCTTCCTGCCAATGGGGTCGAGCCACATGCAGTGTCAACAAGCATTTGCTTAGATAACTTTTAACGGCTTTAACCCATGCTTGCAGGCTCGCGCGGCTTGGATCGCACCATATGAAAAGATGAACATGATCCGGCATGATCACATAATATCCGACGCGGACCGCATGGGCTTCAGCTTTTTGACAAAAGGAAACAAAGGGTTCATGGATTTCATCCCGAGCGAGAATCCGCTGACGTTTATATGTGTTAAAGGTTAGAAAGAAAACCGGTTGATATCCGGAATAAAGCACGTTTAATCGTGGTGGCCTGCCTGGATATTGATGATGCATGTTGTAGCCGCGGCCACGCTTGGAGGCGTGGTTGTCGTGCTCCAGGCAACGAATTCCATTTATGTAGCCGCGGCACTCTGTTGCCGCGCTCCAAATTAAAACCGCCTCAACGGAGTGAGGCGGCTACATTCTGACCGGTACCATGCATGTAGTTGCGAGCCGGTTTGTGCCTATCACTGCTGCAGTGTCGCTGCGGCTATGTGGCAAAACCCTTGCCGAACAGGGCCTCTTCCACGAGGGCGCAGAAGATGTGGGCGATCAGGATGTGCGCTTCCTGGATGCGGGGTGTCTCGCGCGACGGCACAGCCAGGCAATAATCACAATACGGCGCCATCTCACCGCCCCCTTGGCCGCTAAAGCCGACCCGGATAATCCCTTTCTTTTTGCAGGCCTGAAGCGCGCGAATGATGTTGGGCGATTTGCCGGACGTCGAAATGCCGATAAACATGTCGCCGGCCACGCCCAGCGCCTCGACCTGGCGCGCAAACACCTGTTCAAAACTGCTGTCATTGCCAATGGCAGTCAGCACGGAGGTGTCGGTGGCAAGTGAAATGGCGGGGAGGGCCGGACGGTCGAACCGGAAGCGGTTGACCATTTCTCCGGCAATATGCTGGGCATCGCCGGCACTGCCGCCGTTACCGGCCAGCAGGAGCTTATGCCCATTGCGATAAGCCTGGATGGCCGCCTCCGCCACCTGCTGAATGGTCCCGATCATGGCCGCGTCAGCCAGGATTGCCTGCTTGACCTCGATGGAGGCTTTGATTTGATGGGTAATAAATGGGTTCATGGTTGGCCTTGGTTCAGTTGCTTTCCACAAGGTCGCCTTCAACATATTGATGAATCATGCCTGAAATTAAAGTTTGATAAGGCATCCCTTTGCTCATGGCTTTCTTCTGAATTCCTTTCAGGTCATGGTCGTAAAGGCGGATTGTTACTCTTCGATCTTTTCGAAAAGTTTTTTCTGCCATCGATTTTATTTGTTCTTTCTCTCTCCTTGACGGCACAGAAAGATTCATCGAACCTTTTTCGTAGGCATCAAGGATGCCCTTTTCTTCTTTATCTAATTTCATTTTATTCACCACCTTTATTGAAATCCCTTGTTGCTTTTCTGCTTGGGATAATGGTTTTTAAAAAGACGTAATCATCCGCAATCATATGAGGGACCAGGTAAATATATCCTTCAACATTTACGAAATAAATCTTCTGCCCTGGATATTTCTCTTTGTCCGGATGATCTGAAATCTTCCACACATCACCTTGGGACAAGTGGAAGACAATTTGCTCGAAAGATATGCGCCTTTCTTTCTTCAACCACTCGTTTTTCTCCGGATTCCACTCATACTTCATGTGAATAATGTACATCTAATGTGCGCACAGGGTCAACATGTTTTATTGTCTTTGTCTGAACGGCGCCCTTGACCGGCGCGGTTTACCGCGTACGGTCGAACCGATTCGGAACTCCATTTGTCTTTCGTTGGTGTGCCTGGACCCATTCACTCCACATCTTGGATCGGGCGGCACGCCTTTCTTTGATCGTCAGCCCGTCCTTGATGACCCGCGAACGACTTGACGTGAGATAACGCCAGTCTGTCATCTGGCGCCTGCCCTCCGACTTGTCCCGCCGAAGCGGCTTCGCGTAGGGGGAAGCGCCTTGGCGTAGGAGGGTCAGTTCCCCTGTGATGCCAGGACCAGGAACGAGTTCGCAAACTGGGGGAACTTTCCATCGCGGATGATCGTGGAGAAAGCCCGCTGTTCGTTGAAAAGTTTGAGCCGTTCCTGGTCGTAATTCGGCGCGTCGGCCAGTATATGGACGGCCGCCGGCAGGAAAGCGTCGCTGAAGATTTCCGCGGGTAATTTGTAATCCGGATGCGGGTAATAAAATGTCTGTTCGGCAAAGCCGCCGACACGCAATAGCTGGCTCAGCTCATCGCGCGTAAACGTTTCGGCGCCGCCGGCAGGATAGCCTTCGATCCCGTCAAACTGGCGGCTGGTATGGTCGTCGCGGGCGCCCGCAAAGTATTTCAAGCCCAACTTGTTTTCCACGGCTACGAAAAGTACGCCGCCCGGCTTCAAGAGCGCCGCGATCCGGTTCAACAGGTCACGATATGGGTCCGGCGTCTGAATGAACGCGCGGGTATATTCCAGCACGCCGATCAGGGTGATATAATCGAACGAACGCTCGAATGCCATGTCCGTGAAATTGCCCGCCATGATCTCCAGGTTTGGCCTGTTGACATAGCGCCGCTCGATAATCCGGCTCCGCTTTTCGGACAATTCCACAGCGGTTACGCGGGCTATTTTTTCGCAAAACAAGCCGGTCAGCGCGCCGCAGCCCGCGCCGATTTCCAGGAGCGCCGCATCGCGCCGGAACGGATACCACTCCAACAGGTTGCGGCGTTCCGGGGAAAGATGATATAAGAGCGGCCAGCGGTCATCGCGTGCCAGGACTTCCATGAACTCCTGCGGCTTTTCGACAAGTTTCAGGAGTTCATCCTCGATGGCGCCATCGGAATAGGCGTCCGGCCCCTTGTAGTATTTGAGGTTGAGCGTTGGCATATTCCGACTTGCCCTTCCGTCTTCGCCGTCAGTCTGCAGTTTGTAGCCGCGCCCGTGAGGGCGTGGATTCTTCAGGCGGCCATCCGGCAATGCCGGACCGCGGCTACATTAAACCGTCGTCCGCCGTCTGTCTTCCAGCCTCTCATGCCCGCTGGATTCGGATGGCGCTGTCCAGATCATAGCATCCAACCATCGGCACGGCCGACGTTGTTTCAAACAGTAGAATATCATAGAGCCGGTGATAGACAACCATTGTATCGCCTTCATACCCGGTGCACCCCAAGGACAATGCGTATCGGCCGGACTGCGCGTTTAAGGTCTGGGCAAATTCTATGCTCACGCTATCGCCTTTACCATAGACGCCGGTTGGCGCCTGCTTGAATTGGGTGTTGGTGCCGGTTAGTTCCATTCCTTTCAGGTCCTTGATCGTGAAGGCAAAGATGGGTTCACGCACCGCCGCGTGGAACCGGACTTTCATGCGGATGAAAAAACGCCGGCCGTGCTGGAGCATCCGGGCGGGCCGATTATGCTCATCAAAGAGGCCGTATTCCACAATTTCGGCGCGCCCTTCGCCATAGACCAGGGCGTCCGGATTGGCGGTCAAGGGCGCATCTCCA
>Ga0247842_10007168_pt1 | contig 12204 bp, 11 predicted proteins | sample LaCruzMarch2015__3_FD_192411 | JGI IMG/M metagenome (GOLD analysis project Ga0247842, IMG submission 192411) | Freshwater microbial communities from meromictic Lake La Cruz, Castile-La Mancha, Spain - LaCruzMarch2015_19m | ecosystem: Environmental > Aquatic > Freshwater > Lake | place: Spain...
CCGGTAGCTGCCGCTGTTGCAACGCCGGAAGCGTATCAGTGACCTTCTCGCCTTCCACATCCGATGCAGACTGTGGTCCTCTCGCGGCTCTTCGGCCCTTCGCTCGTCCCGGCTTTCACCGGGCGTCAACGCTACTACGGCCTCTGCTGACTTCTGGCTCGCTCTCACGTGCCAGATCTCCCCGAGTAAGAACATGTACTTTCGACCCGTGCCGTCAGGCTCTACCTGGTGCGTCTTTCGGTGACTGTTGGATTTCGCGTTCCCTAGCACGCTCATCGCCCGCACCCGGCCTCACTGCCTGTTCGTGTTCCTACGGTCGTGTCTTTGCTACGCCCTGCTTTCAGCTTGGCCTCGCGGCTTCCACCTTGGGTTTCGCTACGCTTCTTGTCACTCTCTGCGGTTACCTCCTTTCAGGTAACAAGTACATGCCCATGTCGGGCACACTAGGGTCCGCTGTGCGGACCGGCGACCTCCCACCCACCAGTGGAAAAAGGGGCAGACTCGAATTGGTTAAACGTCGTCGGTCCCCCGATTCGTCCGCCGATTCCCCACAGTGCACTGAAACAGGACAAAGAACCACTATTGAAGTCCGCGTGCGAGAGTGTCTCCATCCCGTTGGCGAGGGACTGTTCACGGATTGCCGGCAGGCGTCGGCCCAGCGGGCTGGTGATGGTTCCCGGACCAGCGCCGTCGGGCTGGGCGGCCTCAATGGTCACCGTTACAGGTCCCGCCGGGAAATCGTCCGGCAGTCTCAGTTGCAGCAAATGATTCGATGTGACTCGAGCCGTGACGGAAACTGTTGTCATGTCGGCACCCCATTGTGTTCTTGTATGGGCAGGATGTTCTCCGCCGAGGTCAGTAGGCGCGGGCGGGCCTGTAGCGCCGCTCGCCGGCTCACTCGCCCAAGAGGTAGGCGAGATCCAGTTCGATCTCATCGAATGGCGCAATACGCGCACGCACCGGCTCGGAGAGGGTCGCGATGACCCGATAGTGATCGCCGTCGAGCCGATAGGCGACAAGGGTGCGATCCTCGGGCCAGATCAGCCAGTAGAAGGGCACACGGTGGCGTTGCAGGAGCAGAAAAATCGTCAAGGTGTCCTTGCGCTCGTGCCCGGGGGAGAGGATCTCGCACACCCAGTCGGGCGTCAGCTCGATGACACCGCGCGGACGTTCGGGCATACGCTCCTTGCGCCAGCCAGCCAGGTCATGGCAGGGACACTGATGGAGCTCATAGTTGACGCTGACCTCGGTGATGATCCACCAACCGCCGGGGCCGGACTTGCGGCTGAAGGGGCCGAGTTCTTCTCTGGCATTGCCTTGCACGACACCGTGCTCGGCCCGCGCCATGGGTCGGCGGACGATCTCGCCGCCGATCAACTCGACGCGCTCCTCGGGGCTCTCCAGCAGGTCGGCGATGGTACTGAGTTTATAGGCTTCCATCCGTTGCACCCTCGTGGTCGATGGCTAGGTATCCCTCATGCTAGGCCACCCCGGGCCGTCTGTCGACCGCCGACCCCTGCCAGGGGCGATCGGCACCGATGTGGTCGCGCGAACGCCGCGGGATCGAGCGGGATACCCTGACCAAGAAGGCCGAATACGTGGCCGGGGGTGTGCCCGAGTATTTCGTTCTGCACCCCGACCCGGCGCGCCAGGCATTCCTGACCCGCACCCCCGCCGGGCTTTATGTGCCAATCGCGCCCGCGAATGGCGTGATCTGCTCCCGGGTGCTGCCGGACCTGCGGTTTCGGCTTACGGACCTGGGTCGCCAGCCCCCCCGGAAACCCTGCGCGCCGACCCGGTCTATGCCGACTTCATGCTCCCGGGCTGGCTCGCGGCGAAGCGCCGGGCCGAGGCGCAGGCACGGCGTGCCGACACCGAGGCCCACGCCCGCCAGGAGGCGGAACGGCGCGCCGAGACCGAGGCGCAGGGGCGCCGCGCGGCCGAGGAGGCGCTGGCGCAACTGCGGGCGCAACTGGCGGGCAGTCGGCCGTCGTCAGCGGATCGGGAGATCCGCCCTGATGCCACCCGCCGTGTGCCGCGGGGCCAGCACGCGCGGCGCGCTGACCAGGAAAACGCGCTGATCGAACTCAAGCTCCGGTGCGGGTGGCGCCAGCGCACCCGCCCTGATGGCAAACCGTGAAGCCCGGCTTTGCCCAAGACATGGCAGTTATTGCCATCTTGTGCCATTCGTGGCACGCTGGGGCGAACGAGGAGGTGCCCGATGCAAAGCATGAATATTTCGCTGCCTGACCCGCTCAAGCAGTTTGTGGACGGCCAGATTTCGACCGGGCGTTACAGCAGCGCCAGTGAATACATACGCGAATTGATCCGCGCCGACGAAAAGCGCAAGGCCGAGGAACAGCTTGAAGCCAAGCTGCTGGAAGGGTTGAGCAGCGCCGAGACGGACCTGACCCCGGCGGACTGGATCGCCATTCGCAGGGAAGCCCTGGCGAAGGTCGAAGCGCGAAAGAACTCGCGCTGATGCCGACGGTTACGAAGCGCGAGGCGGCGCGGCGCGATCTGGTAGGGCATTTCGTCTATCTGGCGGAAAACGCCGGGCTGGACCTGGCCGAACGCTTCCTTGCCACCGCCGAAGCCAGCTTCCAAGACCTGGCGCAGCAGCCCCGGATGGGCGCGCCGCTGACGCTCACGCATCCTGGCCTGGCGGGCCTGCGCAAATGGCGGGTGAAGGGCTTTAACAATCACCTGGTGTTCTACCAACCGCGCCCCGACGGCGTATCCATCGTGCGCGTGCTGCATGCGGCCTCCGACTGGTGGAGCCTGTTGGGGTTGGAGGATTAGAGAGTGTCACGCCTGCAGCGGCGGTTGACCGCGTCCAACGCGGCCATGCGTCCGCGGGCACGCTCAGCCGCCGCGGTGGCCCATACGCAAGCGGGGACCTGGTCGGCGGGAACCAGGTCCGGTGACAGGACCCCGGCCTTGTGGTATATGTCACCGAGGCGCAGGAGCCGAAGTTCCGGGGACAGTAGACTCATCTCCGGTTAGCGGGCTTGAATTCGGTATACGCTTCGTGAGTTTTCTGGCGTGTTCTGTCCGCGGAGTACCGAGGGAGAATTAAGTATACTGTCCCCGAAACTCGGCCCCGGAACTCGGTGTCCCCGGAACTCAGAGGCGAACGGCGGGGCGGGAGATCGCGATCACACTGGCAGCGGGTTGGGACGGCATCGCCGCGCCGCTGGAGCGGCTCCCGGGCACGGCGCGCAGGAGGCACGCACCTGACGGCCAACGCCCGGTGCCGATGGCCGCAACGGTGATCAAGGCCACATGGCCCGCGCATTTTCGCTTTTCCTGCCGACGTCCTCTCGATCCGCTTGCAAGTCGCAAGCGCTTGCGCAGACAATCTTAGTTACCGACAAGATTGCGAGAAATTCACTATGTCAACCGTCACTGTCTCGGACAATGGGCAAGTGGTCATACCGGCAAGGATTCGGCACCGGCTCGGGATCGCACCAGGCACCAAACTGGATTTCGAGTTGGAGGGCGACAGCATTCGCGTACGGCCGCTACGGACGATCAAGCGCACCCAAGTCGACGACGGGTACGGAATGCTCCGGTGTGATCAGCCTGGCGAACGGCGCCTCGCCGACTTCGACGTCGCGACCGCGATGCGTAGCGACACCGATGATCGCCCTTGATACCAATATCCTGGCCCGGTATTACGTCGATGATCCGAGCGACCCGGAAGCGGTCAGACAGCGGCCGATCGCCTACGAAATCATTGCCGGGCGCCCGACCCTGTTCGTCCCGCTGACCGTGATCCTGGAGTTAGAGTGGGTGCTGCGTGCCTTTTATCGCTTTGAGGCTGCGGCGGTCATCCGGGTCATGAAGCACCTGCTCGGACTTACGAACGTCGATGTGGAGGAAGCTGCACGGGTCGCCGCCGCGCTTGAATTGCTCGGCCACGGACTGGACTTCGCCGACGCCTTGCACCTGACCGGGAGCGGTCATTGCGAGGCACTCTACACCTTCGATGACCGCCGCTTTGCCCGGCGAGCGAAACGCTTGGGTACCTCGCCGAACGTTACAGTACCGGGCTCCGAAACGGAGTCCGCCCAGTCCGGTGCTCCCGTTGAGCCGGATTAACACGCCGGCGCCGATCATGGCCGAAACGCTGCTTATAGAATAAGCGGCAACAAGTCGGCTTCATTGCGAAAGCGCACGCACCAGGCAGCGACGGCGGATAGCTCCGCCTCCTCTCTGGTCATTTGCCGAATGTGTCTCGCCTTCTCTTCCATCGTCTCCCGCGGAGCCGGATTGATCCCCGGGCGATACCTGGACTTGGCATCCAAGTAGGCGTCGATCTCTCTTGATACCGTCTGCCAGACGCGCACGCGCTCTTCGGCCAAGGCCTCGTGCTCATTGAGCTTCAGCCGCATGATCGACTCCATGACACGATCTTTCTCCCACTTGTTCGCCCCAGGTCGTGGAATTGCCTTCCCTTCTTCATCGAATGCAAGCAACGCAACGTCGGTCTGCCTTACCGGGTCCAAGAGATAATAGGTCTCGGACTCCTCGCAACGAGCAGTGAAGCGTGAGCAAGGGGAGTCCTTATGCAGCGGGAACCAACCGCCCTTCTTACGGTTCGGGACGTTTCCGGACGCGCGGAAATTGCGGTAATCGAATGCCAGCCACCAGTACCCATCGCGCGCAGCGTCGTCGATTCCTCGCGCTTCCTTTTTCGGACGAAAGTGCTCCACGTCCGCGTGGGAGCAAATATCGCGACCCTCAGTGAACCAGCACTTACCATGCGACAAGGCAAAAAGCCATGGCTTCAACTTGCCCCAATGGCTACTATGATCATCAATATATTTATTCCGCTCCTTGATCTTATCATTGGCTTGTTGGAGATGTCCGGCAGCACAAAGCGCCTCCGCCTCCAAATTGAGACAAGCAACTTCGCCTAGCAGGATGTCGGCCTCTTCAAGCCAGGCATCCCATTGCTGCCGGGTCCAGCCGACCCAGCCGCTGATGGACTCCATCGGCGTTCGATGTTGAAAATCGATCCACCTCATCGGCCCTTCTCCTCGGCCAGGATTTGTTTGATGATCTCGTTCGCAATGGCGTCCTGGGCTTGCTGCTCCTCCGGCGTCAACACGGGCTTATGGAAGCGCGTGTGCTGCGCCATCTTTTTTACGAACATCGCGTAAAAGGGGTCTTTGAAATCCTGGGCGAAACCAAGATCCGCGAGTTCGCTGCTGAGCCGACGCATCTCCGCATCTTCGGCCGGTGTTCGCCGCTCACCCACGGCGTATAGCGCATTGCGCCGAAACAGGCGGCGCTCGGTTTCTGGATCCAGCGTCGAGCTAAGTCCAAATAGCTCGCTCTTCAGCAGGCCAGTGAGCCCCATACCTTGGGGGTCCACATCCGGCTGATCCACGCTCACGGCGCCGGCATTCGTTCTGCGCAGAATGCGTACCTGCTCCCGGCGCAGGCTGGCAATCATCATCGGATCGTGGGTAGTGACGATGATCTGGGAGTCGCCTTGCAGCGGGTCTCCTGGCTGCTGCTTGAGCACCTGCTCAATATTCTCGAAATAGCGCAGCTTCCACAGTGGGTTCAGATGGGTGTCCGGTTCGTCCAGCAGAAAGAGACAGTGGTCCTGGTGGGTCAAACGCATCAAGCCCAGTACCGTCAAGAGTTGTAGTTCACCCTCGGAGAGTTGCTCGAAGGTCACCAGTCCGTCTGCCTGACGATGCCGGACAAAGAGCTTCACGTCATCGAGTAAATCGGCGATGTACGCCCCTTCGAGAAAGCGGAAGAATCGGTAGGAATCACCCACATGATCCTTTAGCTCCAACAGCTTTTCGCGGGAATCCAGAAACAGATACAAGAGCGCCTGTTCCTCCACCCGGCCGCGAAAGTCGATCGTCTGCTCCACGGTGTCGTCAATCGGGGCGACGGCCAGTTCCCAGAGCTTCTCGAGCAATTCCTCGGTGAAGCGCGTGCGGTCGTACCAAAAGTGCGGGTTCCCCTGGCGGATATCCTCCGGACTCAAGGCATCGCGGGTGAGCCGATACGGCTGCTTGAGTACGAACAGCGCCGATTCCAGCCCCGTGATTTGCAGGTCATCCAGCACCTGCCTTAGGGGACGTTCGGGAGCAAGCAGCAGGGCAAGCAAGACCAGGCGCGAATGGGGATGGCGGCAGTAGAAGAGTCGACGTACCAGGGCGTCCGTTTCCTGCCGTTCCCCGAACGCCTCGGAATCCAGGTCTTCCAGTTCCGCGGCGTTCAGGCTCTCGATGAAGGCCCGCTGATGGTCGCGAAACAGCGTCTCAAGGCGTTCGTTTTTGCCCGAGTAATAGGTGAACACGTTGGACGGCAGATAGCGCCGCGCCTTGCCGCGCTCGGCCTTGCCGGTCTGCGGATTCGACCGATGGGTGTCGCTAAGCTCCCAGGCGTCCGTCGGTTGGCCATCGATCAACACCCGGGGCGAACAGCCCGCCGTGGCGCGGATGGCGATGCTGAACCCGCGAATCGCGTAGTCCAACTCGTAGTCGAACGACGCCGAAAGGTTGAGATCCAGGTCACGGAAGATGGTGACCATAGCCTCCAACAGGTTGGACTTGCCGGAGCCGTTCGGGCCGATTACCGCATGGCTCTTGAAGCGCTGCTCGGTACCATCGATGTCGGTGATCGCACCGGTGAAGTGGATCTCCAAATCACGCAGATTGCGGAATGCGCCGAGTTTCAGACGTTGCAGTTCCATCAGTCAACCGCCACTTCGCGCATTGCCGCCGGCTCCGGCTCGACGATCCAGCCTTGGGCCATCTCGGTTTTAAGTTGCTGGTAGAAGACTTCAATGGCTAACCCCGAGCGCTGCCAGAGGGACTTGGCTGACAGGCCGCTCTGGTGCTCCACAAGCAGCGCCGCTAGAGGTGCCCGCGCACCAACTCCGGGCGTCCGGTCGGCGAGGAGACGCGTAACCAATTCGGTCTTAGGTGGTGTCATCGGCTTGAGATCCTGAACTGGGGTTCCCGTGATGGCGGCGACGGCGGCCTTAGCGAAGGCGTCGGAAATGCGTTCTTTTTCGCGCTGCTGGGATTCCAGCCTATCCACAAAGTCCATTAGCTCATCGAGTCGCTTAACGATTCGATGCTGTTCTGCGCTAGGAGGAATTGGAATGGGAAGATGCTCCACAAGGGATCGGCTGACGTTTTTCATAGAACTGCTTGTTCCAGATGCGTTACGCGTATAATAGTCGCGTGCCCAGCGCGAAGAATTGACGAGATTCAGAAACTGCTTATCGAGATAAGTTGGTACGTGAAATCTCACGATCTTGTCACTCATCATCAGCCGTGCCGGGGGATTCCGAACGACTACGCTACTTGCCACAAATTGAGCCGTGTTTGCGCGGACAAGTAAGAAATCCCCATCCTTTACTTCATATTCGGGCCGAGCTTCAACATGAGAAGGAAGCGCCTTGTTTTCCTCCGGTAGAAATTTTCCGCGTGAAACTGCACTGACTTTCAGTACACCCCAAGACGTTCCCAATCGCGAAAAAGGTTCGCATTTTGGACTCCACCCCGAATCACTGGCGAGTGCGATATTGCCAAGCCGTTCCCAAGTCCAAGAGTGCGGCACTGCAAATGGAACGTCGTCCTCGCGAATCACAGGAAGGCGGGGCCTTCCGGCCTCTTGATGAAGAGTTGAATCGATCAGCTCAGCCGGGAGATGTTCATTTGGATCTTGTGGCACCAAGCGACCCTGAACTGCCAGAGAAACAAGATTCGCACGTAGGTCAGCAGCACTCGATCCCCCCGGCCCGTCGAATATGGCGTCTAGGCTATCATAGCCGAGTGCTTCACTAAAGCGGGCATGACACGCTTTGGACAACACCGGGCCTCGTTGTTCACATTCGTGCTGCTGCGCCTCTAGCGTGGCGCATAATGCCATCAGTTCGTCCACCTTTGCGACGATCCGCTGCTGCTCCCGTAAGGGAGGAAGAGGAAAGGGACATGTCGCAAAGAATCCCGTTGGCAGACGCTTCTGCCCTGACGTTCCGGTCATGTGTGCGACGCCGCTCGAGCGAAAATAGCTGGACCGGAGAAAAGCGTAGACAAAGCGAGGCTCAATACCAGCTAAAGGACGTACAACATGCAGTTCCGTCGTACCGGCGCCAAAACCGTTTGTTAAGCCATTGACCACCGCCGCCTTACCATTCTCAAAACAGGGCGTAATCTTTGCGACAATGACGTCGCCGTCTGCGAAGTGCGTATATCCCTTTTTCATGGTCTTCCAAATTCGATCCACTCCCTGGATCGGAACGCCGTGCATCTCAGAAATCGCGCTCATGGACGCGAATGTACCGAGGCGCTGATCCTCTTCCACAACTCTTGGACTGATCTCACCGACATCGACGAGCCGCGTCCAAACCCAACTTGCTGGAATAGGGGGTAAGCCCTCACCAAAGGCGTAGGGCAGATTCTCGAGTCTCGGCGAGGACTTGAACCTACCTTCTGCAAGAAGAATGCTTCGCTCTTTCGCGATTGATTGCAATGACCCTCCGCCATCGCCTTCGGCCGGATCCTGCGGACAAAGGGAACCGGTAATACCGAGGAAGTAAACCAGCTCGCGCAATCGCTTAATCCCGTTTGGGGCCTGCGCGACATAATGAAAATTCTCCAGAAAATCCCGCGTGTTCACTGGCCGGCGGCTTCCGTTTCAAATCGATGGGCAAGCACTGCGGCCAGCTCGTCCCTCAGTTGACTTTGCGTGGTCTCGATCTCGGCCAGCAATTGCTTATACTTCGCAAGGAGCACATCCGGATCGTGGATTTCTTCCTCTGGGACCTTCGGGTTCTTGATATCGAGATTGTAGATGGGCCAGTAGTGGCGGTCACCAGCCGCTTGGGCATCCTTTGCCTGTCCACGCAAGCGCTCAATGGCTTCGGTGAGCTCCGCGAGTTGGTCATCAACAGGCTGGCGCTGGATGGGGTCTGTCTCACCGCGAAAGGAAGCCCGCAATGCCTTGGCCTGTTCATTGAAGGCCGCCGCCTCTTTGTTAAATTCCTGGGCCTGATCCCAGTGGGGCTGGGCCTTGGTGATCGCCGCTTCCTTCAGCGCCTTGAAATCGACCCGCCAGGCGAGATCGGACTCTGTCCGATCCTTGAATCCGTCGGCTTCACGACCCCACCAAGCGGCGATGGGTTTCAGTTCCTCGGTGCGCAAGGGCTTGCTCTTGGAATAGCTCTTGACGCCCTGTGGGTAGCGGTGTTCGTAAAACCAGATGCTGTCCGTAGGGCGTCCGCGGGTGAAGAACAGCAGGTTTGTCTTGATGCCGGTATAGGGGTTGAAGACGCCGTTGGGCAGGCGCACCACGGTATGCAGATGGCACTTGGCGAGCAGGTCCTCCTTGATTCGGCCCTTGATACCATCGCCGAACAGGAAGCCGTCCGGCAGCACCACGGCTGCGCGACCATGGTGCTCCTTGAGAAGCTTGTCGACGATCAGGGCGATGAACATATCCGCAGTGTCGCGGGTCTGGAGCGGGTAGTCGTCTCCAGTCGCCTCGTCTTCCATGCCGCCGAATGGTGGGTTGGTGATGACGCAGTCTGCCCGTTCCGACTCCGGCCAGTCCGCCCAGCCCTTCGCCAGGGTGTTGGCGTGCTCGATCATGCTCGGCACCTCGATGCCGTGGAGCAGCAGATTGGTGGTGCAGAGCAGATGGGGAAGCTGTTTCTTCTCGATGCCGCGAATACAGTCTGCGATGGCGCGGCGGTCGTCGGGATCGGCATCGGAGGGGAGTTGTTGCTCGAAGTGGGCAATGCTGGCGGTGAGGAAGCCGCCGGTGCCGCAAGCGGGGTCGAGTACGGTCTCGCGCCGGTCAAGTCGCGGATCGACGCGGTCCACCATGAATTCGGTCAGGGCACGCGGGGTGTAGAACTCACCAGCATTGCCGGCGCTGCGCAGGTCGTTGAGGATTTGCTCGTAGATGTCCCCGAGCTGGCCACGCTTCTTGATATCCCGGAAGTCGATTGCCTCGTCCAGCTTCTCGATGACCCCCAGCATCAGGCTGCCGGATTTCATAAAGTTGTTGGCATCGGCAAAGACCTCACGAACCACCCGTACCCTGGGGTCACCGCGAACCGGCAGCTCCTTCAGCGTAGGGAAGACGGTATTGTTGACGAGGGCGATGATTTCGGTCGCCGGTGTCTGGGCTTTGCCATCTTTGAACGCGGCCCAATTGCGCCAGCGGCAGTCGTCGGGGATTGCTGACCGGTAGCTCTTGTCGCGGCCCCGGGCGTCATCCTCCCAGCCTTCCTCGCATTGGTCGAAAATTTTCAGGAACAGCATCCAGGCGAGTTGGCCGATGCGCTGTGCATCGCCGTCCACGCCGTCGTCCTTGCGCATTATGTCTTGGATGGACTTGATGGTCGTGCTGAGGTTCATGGTGTCTGCATCGATGTGGCAAGTAGTGCGGGCGCTTTGCTGCCGGCGTAGATTGGCCCTCTAAGGCTACCGGTACAACCCAGTCGAGGTGCTCCCGGACCTATGTCTCCCCATGGCCGGGGCTGAGACCCACCGGACGCTTCTGCCGGGGCTTCACCCCACCAACTCATTCGCCCCCAAAATCGCCATCAGGATGGAGATAATGATTCCGGCGACCACCACGCCCAGGCCGATGATGAGCACCGGCTCCAGGAGCGTCAGCATGGATTGGACGCTGTTGCGGGTCTCCCGGTCATAGATGTTGGCGACCTTGGCGAGCATGGCGTCGAGTGCGCCGGATTCCTCGCCGACGCGGATCATCTGGAGCGCGAGATCGGGCAGGGCCTTGAGGCGGACCAGGGGGCCGGCGAGGCCGCGGCCGTGTTTGAGGTCTTCCCCGGCCTCGTCCAGGAGATGGGAGATCTTGCGGTTGCTGACCACCTCCTTGGCCAGCGTCAGGGCGCTCAAGAGCGGCAGGCCGTTCTTGAGCAGGGTGGCGAGGGTGTGGGCGAGGCGCGCGGTCTCCATCTTCCAGATCAGGTCGCCGAAGAGCGGCAGGCCGAGGATGCGGTGGTCCAGGCGGTCCCGGACCTGCTCGTCCTGCATCCAGCGCTCCAGGACCAGGGCGATCAGGGCCACGGCGGCGAGCATGGCCCACCAGTAGTTGCGGAAGAGGTCGCCGGCACCCACGACGATGCGGGTCGACAGCGGCAGGGCCGCGCCCATGTCCTGGAACAGGGCGGTGAACTGGGGCACCACGAAGACCAGGAGCAGGATGACCGAGGTGAAGGCGACAAAGAGCAGGATCGAGGGGTAGACCAGGGCGGAGGTGACGGTCTGGCGCAGCTCCGCGGTCCGCTCCAGGTAGTCGGCCAGGCGATCCAGGACCTGATCCAGGGCGCCGCCGGCCTCCCCGGCCTTGACCATGTTGATATACAGGCGCGGGAACTGGCCCTCCTGGGCCTCCAGGGCGCTGGAGAAGGTGGCGCCGCCGCGTACCCGGTCTTGCAGGTCGGAGAGGACCCGCACCAGGTGGCCCTCCGGGGTCAATTCGATCAAGACCTGCAGCGAGCGGTCCAAGGTCAGACCGGCCTCGATCAGGGTGGCAAGCTCCCGGGTCAGGATGCCGATCTCCTTCTGGTTCAGGCGGCGGCGCCGGGTGCGGCCCAGACGGGCGCGCAGCCCCCCGGCGGAGCGGGTCTCCAGCGGCAGCAGGCCTTGGGCCTGGAGGGCGCTGATGACGGCGTGTTCGTCGGCCGCCTCCAGCTCGCCCTCCACCGCCTCGCCGTCGAGCTTGACCGCTTTATAGAAATATTTGGGCACGGTTGATCCTGAAAAAGGCGATTAAGCCACAATTGAACGCCAATGATCAGCGCGACGGCACAAAGGATGGCTATCGCTGTGCTCTACCCATCGGGAATACCTGTCCGGTCGCTGCGCCTCGATCATAATCCCGGCCACTGCACCGAGTCCGAGGCCGCTGGTCCGCACAGCGGACCCTACGGGCGCAGGGCCGTAGGGTCCGCTGTGCGGACCGGCGACCTCCCACCTGGCCGGGTGGCCGGGGTTATGATCAAGGCCGCTGCGCGGTGTCACGGGTGCCTTCTCCCCGGCTAATCGTCTTCAGCGACCCGCAGCACTTCTTCCACCGTGGTGCGCCCGTCCATGGCCTTGCGCAGGCCGTCCTCGTACATGGTGGCCATGCCTTCGTCCATGGCCACGCGCTGGATCGCGGAGGCGGTGGCGTGGCTCAGCA
>Ga0247842_10007169_pt1 | contig 12203 bp, 11 predicted proteins | sample LaCruzMarch2015__3_FD_192411 | JGI IMG/M metagenome (GOLD analysis project Ga0247842, IMG submission 192411) | Freshwater microbial communities from meromictic Lake La Cruz, Castile-La Mancha, Spain - LaCruzMarch2015_19m | ecosystem: Environmental > Aquatic > Freshwater > Lake | place: Spain...
TGTCCCGCGTCCCGCGTCCCGCGTCCCGTGTCCCGCATTTTGCTATTAACGATTAACCACTAAAAATAAATCAATATTCAATGTTCGAAGGATTAAGTGATAAATTAGACAGAGCATTTAAAGTTCTTAAAGGACATGGTCATATTACAGAGATCAATGTTGCCGAGACCCTCAAGGATGTCAGGAAGGCCTTGCTCGATGCCGATGTTAGTTTTAAGATTGCCAAACAGTTTACCGACCAGGTTAAGGATAAAGCGCTTGGCCAGAATGTGTTAACGGCAGTTTCGCCGGGGCAGTTGATGGTTAAAATCGTTCATGATGAATTGGCCGAACTCATGGGAGGTCAAAAAACAGAGCTGAACATCAAGGGAGATCCGGCCATCGTACTTGTTGCAGGTTTGCAGGGATCAGGAAAAACCACCTTTTCGGCCAAGTTGGCAAATTATCTCAAAACGAAGAAGGGAAAAAGGGTTTTATTGGTTGCCTGTGATGTTTACCGGCCTGCCGCTATTGAGCAATTAAAAGTGCTCGGCGGGCAAATTGAGGTCGAAGTATATACCGAAGATGCAGCAAACGACCCGGTTAAAATAGCAAAACGTTCTCTCGTTCATGCACGGGAACATGGGCATAACGTCGTTATTGTCGATACTGCCGGCCGCCTGGCCATCGATGAAGAGATGATGGACGAGATCGCCAATATAAAATCAACGCTCAATCCACAGGAAACCCTGTTTGTGGTCGATTCAATGACCGGCCAGGATGCCGTGAATACTGCAAAGGCTTTCAATGATCGTCTCGATTATGAAGGGGTGGTATTAACGAAGCTGGATGGCGATACACGCGGCGGGGCGGCGTTAAGCATTAAATCTGTTGTAAACAAACCCATCAAATTTGTGGGTCTCGGCGAAAAAATGGATGCCATCGACATTTTCTATCCTGAACGTATGGCCGACCGGATCCTGGGGATGGGCGACATCGTTTCACTGGTAGAGAAGGCACAGGAGCAGTTCGATGAAGAAGAGGCTCAGAAACTTCAGAAAAAAATAGCGCGGAACCAGTTTGATTTCAATGATTTCCTGTCACAGATCAAGCAGATAAAAAAGATGGGCAATGTGAAAGACTTGCTGGGCATGATTCCCGGTATGGGGAAGGCCATCCGGAATCTCGAAATTGATGACAATGCATTTAAGGGGATCGAAGCCATTATACATTCCATGACACCTGATGAACGCGTAAATCCTACAGTTTTAAACGGCAGCCGCCGGAAACGGATCGCAAGTGGTTCGGGAACCACCATCCAGGATGTGAACAGGCTGATCAAACAATTCGACGATACGCGGAAAATGATGAAAATGGTCACAGCCAACAAGGGAAAAAACATGGCCAATGTCATGCGGAACATGAAAAACATGAACTAACGCACTGATCAATGAAATTGCTTGACGGTAAACTGGTCGCTGACCAGATCAAATCTGAAATTGCCAAAGAGGTTAAGGAGAATTTTCTCGACAAGGGGATCGATGCCCCTCACATTGCTGCCGTGCTGGTTGGTGAAGACCCTGCAAGTATGACCTATGTGGCGGCAAAGGAAAAAGCATGTCATGAAGTGGGATTTATATCTTCTGTCTATCGCTATCCTTCAAATATTACCCATGAAAAGCTGCTTGAAGTGGTTGATTTTCTCAATGCCGATGATGAAATTCATGGTTTTATCGTCCAGTTACCGTTGCCGGGGCATATAGATGAACAGAAAATCATTGAAAGGATTGACCCGCTTAAAGATGTTGATGGATTTCACCCGGTAAACATCGGGAAAATGGTGCTTAACCTACCATGTTTTTTACCGGCGACACCTTTCGGGATCATCACCCTGCTCGACCGCTATGAAATTGAAACTGCCGGGAAGAATGTTGTGGTGCTGGGGAGAAGCCACATCGTTGGAACCCCGATGAGCATCCTGCTATCGCGAAAATCAAATCCGGGTAATGCCACTGTGACGATTTGTCATAGTTACTCAAATGACATCCCTGCTCTTGCAGCCAGGGCCGACATTCTTATTGTTGCCATGGGTAAACTGGGATTTGTGACGCCTGAAATGGTTAAACAGGATGCAGTGGTCATTGATGTAGGTGTTCACAGGGTCGCTTCCACAGAAACAAAGTCAGGATTCCGGCTGAAAGGGGATGTCGATTTTGACAGGGTTTCACGTAAATGCAGTTATATTACACCGGTGCCGGGCGGGGTAGGACCCATGACCATCGTATCATTGCTCAAGAATACCCTGAAAGCAGCAAAAAAGGAAATTATCTGAATCCCTCCGAACAAACACTGGAAATTTTATTGCAAAATGGGAAAGTCCTTCCTGTAATGGAGGAATTTTATTCAATCCAGGGCGAAGGTTATAATACCGGTCAGGCAGCATTTTTTATCAGGGTTGGAGGGTGCGATGTGGGTTGCAAATGGTGCGACGTCAAAGAATCATGGAATGCCGAGGCATTCCCACCTGTTTCAACCGACCTCGTTGTACAGCATGCCATAACGTATGCAGCAAAATCAATAGTGGTCACCGGGGGAGAACCCTTGATGTATAATATGGATTACCTCTGCCATGAATTGCACCGCCATGATATCCGGATTTTTCTTGAAACATCCGGATCGCAGCCAATGAGCGGCAGCTGGGACTGGATTTGCGTATCTCCCAAAAAAGATGCTCCTCCGTTACAGGAACTGGCCCTTCAGGCTCATGAGCTTAAGGTGATCATTCACGATCATACTGACTTCCAATGGGGAGAAGAGCAGTCACGATTGGTTTCCCCGTCATGTTTATTGTACTTGCAACCGGAATGGAGCAGGCATGAAACAATGATGCCCGAAATTATCCGTTATATCCACGAAAATCCTAAATGGAGGATATCACTGCAAAGTCACAAATACATGCACATCCCATGATTTCAAGGCAATTTTTCTTTGCATTTGTCATTTGTCATTTGTCACTTGTCACTGCCTTCGGTCAGGGTCAGCGGTTGTCGACCCAGAATAAACGGGCAGAAAAATTATTCTTTTCTGCTATTGATTCATACCAGGCAAAAAATTACGATCAGGCTGTTTCTGAGCTAAAAAAGGCGATAGAGCAGGATCCGCTATTCACTGAAGCTTATATCCTGCAAGGTGATATATTTGCTGATAACCATCAGGCCAGCGAAGCCATTTCATCTTATAATGCTGCCATTAAAACAAACCAACCTTTTTCACCTGACCTATTTGCCATTTTAGCAAGGATGCAGCTGAGCATAGGGATATACAAAGATGCACAATTGAATTTTCAACGGTATCTGGAATTCAAACAACTATCGGATGAAAAAAGACAACATGCAGAAATTGAGAAACGCGCATGTGAATTTGCAATCCAATGTATGGCCCACCCGGTTTTGTTTGAACCTGTTAACCTTGGAGATAGTATTAATACCCGGGTTGATGAATACATCAATGCCATCACCGCAGATGACGAGAAGCTCTATTTTACCCGGTTAAATCCAAAAGACAGTCAGGCGCCTGGCTTGCCGAATCATGGTGAAGAGGACTTCTATGTAGCGAAACGCGCTGATTCTGGCTGGTCTGGAGCGTTGAACCTGGGGCCGCCTATCAACACACATTTGAATGAAGGCGCGCTGAATATTTCACCGGATGGCAAAAAACTTTTTTTCGCAGGATGCAACAGACCCGATGGGTTTGGCCGGTGCGATATTTATTGGGCCCGTTGGGTAGGTGACCATTGGACGGTACCTGAAAATTTGGGTGAATTAGTCAATTCCCCTCAATGGGATTCACAACCATCCTGCTCATCAGATGGTAAAACCCTCTATTTTGCCAGCAATCGTCCCGGGGGCAAAGGCAGTTCCGACATCTGGAAAACAGAGCTGCAGTCCGATGGGCAGTGGACTTTACCAGTTAACCTGGGCGATTCTGTAAATACAAAAAATGAAGAAATGGCGCCTTTCATACATCCCGATGATCAAACGCTCTATTTTTCTTCAAAAGGACATCCGGGAATGGGCAAGCTTGATCTTTTTTATTCACGCAAGTCACCGGGTGGGGCATGGAACGGCCCGGTAAATATGGGGTATCCGATCAATACCTTTGCTGATGAAATATCGTTGGTTGTCAGGGCCAAAGGGGATGTTGCCTACATCTCTTCGAATGTATCCGGCGGTAAAGGAGGTCAGGATGTTTACAAATTTCAGCTGTACCCTGAGGCGCGTCCACAGCTTACGACCTATTTCAAAGGTGTTGTTTATGATGATCAGACAAAGGTAAAGTTAGAGGCGCGGTTTGAACTGATCGACCTGGAAACATCAGCAGTTACTGCAGAATCACTATCCGATGGAATTACCGGTGAATTTTTACTGGTATTGCCGACCGATAAAAACTATGCATTGAATGTGTCGAAAGATGGTTACCTCTTTTTTTCAGAAAATTTTTCATTAAGGGGATCGGGTACGCAAACGAAACCATTTATTAAAAATATTCCGCTTAAGCCGATTAAGCCGGGAGAGGCTGTTGTGTTGAAGAACATCTTTTTTGAAACCGACAAGTTTATTCTCAGGGATGAATCGCTGGCAGAACTGGCAAAATTGCTCGACCTGCTGCAAAAGAACCCTAAATTGAAAATTGAGATCAGCGGACACACCGACAATATGGGCACCGCAGAGCATAACCTTGAGTTATCAGGCAATCGTGCGCGGGCTGTGTATAGCTACCTGATACAACATGGCATTGCAGCAACCAGGCTTTCGTTTGCCGGGTATGGGTTTAGTCAGCCCATTGATAACAATTCTTCTGACGAAGGTCGTGCAAATAACCGCCGAACTGAATTTAAAGTGATGGAGAATTAAATTAATATTCGTACCTTTGCACCCCTTAAAATCACCCATTCTTACATGATTAATATTACACTACCCGATAATTCGGTTCGTCAATATCCTGAAGGAGTTACAGGAGTTGATATCGCTAAAAGCATCAGCGAGGGACTCGCCCGCAATGTCCTTTCAATACAGGTGAATGATGAAATCTGGGATGCAACCCGCTCAATTACAGCCGATGCGAAGATCAAGTTGTATACCTGGAGTGATCTGGAGGGAAAGGCCACCATGTGGCATTCTTCGGCACATCTCATGGCAGAAGCCATTGAATTGCTTTATCCCGGTGCGAAATTCGGGATAGGCCCCGACATTGAAAACGGATTTTATTACGATATCGATTTTGGCAATTATACCATCTCATCGGATGATTTTGCAAAAATTGAAAAGAAAATCCTTGATCTGGCTAAAGAAAAGCAAAATTTTATCCGCAAGGATGTTGCCAAATCGGATGCCATCGGCTATTTTACCACCAAAGGTGATGAATATAAAATAGAATTGCTTGAAGGGCTTGAAGATGGCCAGATCACCTTTTATGAATCAGGAAAATTCACTGATTTATGCCGCGGACCGCACATTCCGGATACCAGTTTTATCAAGGCTGTCAAACTGCTCAATATTGCCGGAGCATACTGGAGGGGAGATGAAAAACGCAAGCAGCTAACCCGGATCTATGGCATTACCTTCCCAAAACAAAAGGAGCTTGATGAGTTTTTGGTCTTCCTGGAGGAGGCAAAAAAACGCGACCATCGTAAATTGGGCAAGGAGCTTGAACTCTTCGCATTTTCACAAAAAGTCGGGTTGGGGCTCCCTTTATGGTTGCCCCGTGGCGCCGCGTTGCGCGAAAGGCTTGAGATGTTCCTCAAACGGGTTCAGAAAAAGGCAGGTTACGAACAGGTTATGTGTCCGCATATCGGCAATGTCGAATTGTATAAAACATCCGGACATTATCAGAAATATGGAGAAAGCTCTTTCCGGCCGATATCAACACCTGTTGAAGGCGAAGAATTTTTCCTGAAACCAATGAATTGTCCGCACCATTGTGAGATCTACAAGGTAAAACCGAGATCGTACCGCGATCTGCCTGTAAGACTTGCCGAGTTTGGCACCGTTTACAGGTATGAACAAAGTGGTGAGCTGCATGGATTAACCCGTGTTCGCGGATTCACGCAGGATGATGCACACATCTTCTGCACACCTGAACAGGTCAAGGATGAGTTTAAGGGGGTGATGGACATTGTGATGCTCATCTTCAAGGCACTCAATTTCAAGGATTTTATTGTTCAGATTTCATTGCGCGATCCGGAAAACAAAGATAAGTACATCGGTTCCGATGAAAACTGGGAAAAGGCTGAACGGGCAATCATGGAAGTTGCCGAAGAACGCGGATTAAACACTGTCGTTGAACTGGGCGAAGCAGCATTTTATGGCCCCAAAATGGACTTCATGGTGAAGGATGCCCTGGGCAGAAAATGGCAGCTTGGGACCATTCAGGTTGACTATAACCTTCCGGAACGATTTGAACTTGAATATATTGGAAGTGATAATCAAAAGCATCGCCCGGTTATGATCCACCGTGCACCGTTTGGATCGATGGAGCGGTTTGTTGCTGTATTGTTAGAGCACACCGCGGGTAATTTTCCGCTCTGGTTAACGCCTGATCAGGCTATTGTATTGCCAATCAGTGAGAAATATCAGGAATATGCAAAAAAAGTTTTAAATTTGCTAAATAATTCCGAAATTCGCGCCATAATTGACGACCGTAACGAAAAGGCCGGCAAGAAAATTCGCGACGCTGAATTGATGAAAGTTCCCTTTATGCTTGTGGTGGGAGAACGTGAAGAGCATGAAGGAACTGTATCAGTGCGGAAGCATGGCCAGGGCGACCTGGGACCGCAGACAATTGAGGATTTCATCAGGCTCGTTCATGAGGAAACAAAGAAGGAACTTGGAGAAATAGCCTAGTCTGTAACGACGGGTTTAAAACCCATCGTAATCTACCAGCAGGAAATTATAATATTAACTAAATATAGGAGGAATTACAATAGTAACACAATTTAGCGGCCCGAGACGATATCCAAAACCGGGAAAGAAAGAAGAACCTTATAACATCAACCAATGGATCAAGGCTCCAGTTGTACGGGTGGTTGGTGAAAATATTGAACCAGGCATCTACAACATTCGTGAAGCTTTGAATATTGCCGAAGCCAAAGGTCTTGACCTTGTCGAAATTTCGCCAACTGCAAATCCTCCCGTTTGCAAGGTGATTGACTACAAAAAATTTCTTTACGAGCTTAAAAAGAAGCAGAAAGAGATGAAGGCCAAAACCGCGAAAATTATTGTTAAGGAAATTCGACTTGGACCGAACACCGACGAGCATGATTTCAATTTTAAACTCAACCATGCAATCAAATTTCTGAAAGATGGCGCTAAGGTTAAAGTTGATGTTTTCTTCAAAGGACGTTCCATCATCTATAAAGAACAAGGGGAGTTGATCCTTTTGAAATTTGCCCAGGCCTTGGTTGAGGTCGGAAAAATTGAACAAATGCCGCGACTGGAGGGCAAACGCATGATCATGATCATCACTCCTAAAAAATAATACACAATTCAATAATTCAATAATTCAATAATTCAATAAAAAGGTAACATGCCAAAAATGAAGACCAAATCCGGCGCCAAAAAAAGATTCGCTCTGACGGGTACCGGTAAAATCAAGCGGAAGCATGCTTACAAAAGCCACATCCTGACCAAAAAAACCATCAAGCGGAAACGTAATCTTACGTATTCGACTACGGTTCATAAAGCGGATGAAGCCAATGTAAAAGAGATGCTCCAGGGTTAATTATTCATTGTTTAACTTGTGATTAGCTTCAAAAGTTCCCGGGATCGGGGCGCTAACGCAAAAAATCAGAAACTATGCCAAGATCAGTAAACGCAGTCGCCTCGCGAGAGAGAAGGAAGAAAATCCTTAAACGGGCAAAAGGACAGTTCGGAAGAAGAAAGAACGTTCTTACCGTTGCGAAAAATTCAGTAGAAAAAGGGTTGGGCTATGCCTACCGCGATCGCCGTACCAAGAAACGGAATTTCCGTGGCCTCTGGATCACCCGTATCAATGCCGGTGTGCGCCAGTATGGAATGTCATATTCCGTATTTATTGGTAAACTTGCGGAGAAAAACATCACCCTCAACAGGAAAACCCTTGCCGATTTAGCCATGAACCACCCTGAAGCCTTCAAAGCAGTGGTTGACGAACTCAACAGCTAAACCTGCTTCAATGGTTTAATGATATAAAAAAGCCGTCCCTGAAAAGACGGCTTTCTTTATACAACCAAAAGCACATGCTCAGTCCTTTTTTTTCCGGTTTACATAGTTTTCAAGAAATTCTAAAATCTTTCCCGGTGGTATCTGCTTTGCGATGATCTCCTTTTGTTCATTCAGCAAATAAATTACAGGGGTCGAAATGATATCGTACGATTCGTGAAAATCGCCGGTCAGGGTTCGCGGTCCATTTACGTTGATCCAGCTCATGTGGTTTTTCTTAATTTTGGCTTTCATTTTCACCATTGAAGTATCGGAACATATGGCGAAAATTTCAAGCCCGTATTTTTCTTTGGCAACGTCATATGCCGATTTAATGGTGGGCATATCCTGCTCGCAATGACTGCAATCGGGATCCCAGAAAAGAAGCAAGAGGTATTTGCTTTTGATATTGTGCATGGAGATCAGGGCAAGACTTGTATCCTGCATGATCATGTTGGGCGCTGTTTTCCCCAGGAGCAGGCCACGGATTTTATTGGTTTTCTTTATGATTTTTTCTGTGGTGGTCTGATCAACCCAGGTTGCCTGGCCGGTGACATAGTATTTGTCGACAATATGTACAAATATCTCGTCAAATCCCATGATCTCTGAAGTTTCGAATTTGTAGGTCGCATACCAGACAAGATACTTGAACATTTCAGGATTTGGTCGCGATTTTTCAATCATCGCATCAACCTCGAACATCATCGAGTCAGGAACAGGAACGACAATCTGATCATAATACTTTTTAAGTTTATTGTAGAAAACAGGTGTCCGAATGAGCCGGTCATCCGCAAAATCTACATCATCCCAATAATGACCTTTATAATAACGGTATGCAAAAGTAGAATCCTTTCGTCCGTTTGGCAGTAATGGCGGTTCCGGTACATCAGGCTCCTTCATGGCATTAATCATGAATGATATAAAGGCATCCGGATTCTTTTTAACAAGGTCAAGTTTATACGACATGAGCTCCTTGCCCAGTTCGCTTATCATGTTTGTGTAAATTTCAACGGAATCGTTTTTGTCCTTTGCATTTTTTAGTTTATCCTGAATTTTCTGGATCTTACTGTATTGCTCCCTGTTGAAATTCAGATATTTGAAAAACAGTTCATTGTCAGGGGAATCTTTAACAACCATCTTTTTTATCGGATCATTCACATCAGTTTCAAGGGAGAACCGGGTTTCATTGTTAATGACAAAATCAAAATAGTTTTTGTCGGTAATGACAAAAATATATAGTCCTTTCGGAAGATCAGCCGGCGCTTTAAACACACAATGGCCCGAACCATCCACCTTTAGGGTGTCTTTAATATAGGTCCCGTTGCTGTAATAATTTCCGATGAGGCACGTGGTATCCTTTAACCCGTGTATTTTGAATTTTATTAAATAATCCTGCCCATATGAATTTGAAAAACAATGTACACAGATACCTATAAATAAAAGGATTCGTAATTTCAGCATAAGTTCATTTTTGTAATAGTAACGTAAAGTTGGTAATTCTATTTTCCCGATAATTCTTTTTCGTAGGGACGGAAGAAGAACCGTACATAAAAGTAACCAATAAGTTCATTAACGGTCTCCCTGACGCCTTTGCTCGATCTCCACCAATTCGACGGGCCATAGTAAAAATTCGTGACAGAGATGATGCCAACGCTGATTGAGTCGCCTAAGGCAGCTTTGAATAACAGCCGGCTGCGACCTCCATGCACACTCAGGGTCATGAGATTGATGGCCTTAATATCAGGCCGGTTAGCCCTGATCCATTTTTTTAACCTGATGGCAGAATTATAGGTACGGTCATTCCTGATTTCGTTGGTGCCAATCATAATAAGTTTCGTTGAATCAAAACCCAGCCTGAGCAGCGACATCCCGGCTACCCTGGCCGTATTGCGGTAGGGCGCAAGCAAATCTCCATATTCCAATGGCGTTCCGGTGGTTATCAGTAATTTATAATGGTTGTTGGTAAATTCTTTCATCGCATCCTTCAGAACATAGTCGCTGATAAATCCTTCAAGCACCAGTACATCGGTTTTCTCGCGGTGGACAGGGGCAAGGATCGAAAAGATATTCCTGAATCCAATAAACAGCGTCGATACAATAATTACGACTAAAATTATCCACCCGTAAAGAGACAAACCCCATCGCTCTTTTTTGTTTATTATAAAATAGTTCTTTCCCGTTTTTTCCTTCATAGCTATGCCGACAGGTGTTCCTTACGTAAAAGATCATTAACAGTCTTCACAGGATTAAAGGTAATGATGGGCACTTCAATAAATATGGTGATCCACTTTGCCATGGCTCCGTTCCACAATCCTGGTAATTCCTGCGCTTTCAGCGTTTTGCCGCCGCTCGACTTAAATGAAATAAATCCGGTATTTTCATCAACAAACTCTTTTAGGTCAAAAGGATTCCCCTTGTAATCCTTGGTGCTGCAAACCAAATCAACCGGATTAAAATGAGTGGATGCTGCAACAATGGCTTTTTGGTCAGGATCGTTCATGTTTATCTGGGATGCTTCTACAATCTGGAGCGACAAACTGCCGTCATCTCCAACCACCCAGAAGGGGCCGCCTCCCGGTTCGCCTTCATTTTTCACCATACCGCAAACCCGGATCGGGCGATTCATCAGTGTTGCCAGGATATCAGACTGCTCCCTTAGCGTTTTTGAAAACAGATCCCCGGGGATATCGATAAATAGCTTCTTTTTTAAAAATGATGCTATTTCCGCTACATCATCCTGGCCGACCTGCCGGTTGTTTATTTTATGAAGGTAACCTGTAACCATCTCCCTCATGTTTAAAAGATAGCCGCCAAGAAGCTTCTTATTCTGAAAGGTAATCTCTTTTAACCGGTCGGGGACAATATTGTCGATGTTTTTTACAAAAATCAGATCTGCATCAACTTCATTCAGGTTCTCCAACAATGCGCCATGACCGCCTGGACGGAATAGGAGAGAACCATCCTGGTTTCTTACAGGTTGATTGTTCTCGTCAACTGCGATCGTATCTGTTGATGGTTTTTGAATTGAAAAGGTGATCTCGAAATTTACCCCAAGCCTTGATTGATAGAACTCCTTGACTTTTAAAAGAAGTGTCAGAAACTTTTCCTTATGTTCGGGGGAGATGGTAAAATGAATCCGTGCCTTGCGTGCACTGTCTTTAGTGTATTCGGCAGCTTCGACCATGTGCTCCTCTGCGGCGGTTCGCGACCCTTCGGGATATTGGTGGAATTTCAATAAAGCTTTAGGCAAATTTGCATAACCCAATCCCTGGTCGGTGAGTATGAAATCTATGAGCGTCGCATATTCTTTGTCTGCCAGAATTCTATCAATTGACTTTCCCGATTTGCCTGATTGATCAGCGAGGTCCTGATAAAAGGCAATCTGATCAAGATGCGAGATAAAATAGCTGACTGAATTAAATCCCAAATCCTTGCTGAGCAATTCATCTCCCGGGGAACCCGGCTTGAAATTTTCCCTGAATTCAAACAGGTGCTTGAACATACGGCTCGCAGCCCCTGAGGCAGGAACAAACTTAACGACCTTCAGGGTGGGCAGGGTTGAGATGAACTGAGAGATATAAAAGGCCTTTTCCTCATCGGTGAAAGTGAGCAATCCATCACCCGGAATGGCTGGTCTGGCCAGACGTATGAACGGAAAGCCTTTGACAAAATGATCAATTTGCTTCCTGATTACGGAAACCTGAATACCCTTATTCAGAAATTGTTCAGAATCTTTAGCGTCAAACATAGGAGTTAATTTGTATTTTTATGACAAAATTATTGTAAAAAATGAAAAAGCGAGCGATTATTCTCATTTCTGTCATTTCTGTGTGGTTTTCAATTCAAATCGATGCCCAGGTGGCGCCCCAGAAATACTTTGTCGAATTTATGGATAAGGCAAATTCACCCTATTCAGTTTCGCGCCCCAACGAATTTTTATCGGACCGCTCCATCTCAAGACGACAAAAACAGGGGATAGCCATCGTG
>Ga0247842_10007173_pt1 | contig 12199 bp, 12 predicted proteins | sample LaCruzMarch2015__3_FD_192411 | JGI IMG/M metagenome (GOLD analysis project Ga0247842, IMG submission 192411) | Freshwater microbial communities from meromictic Lake La Cruz, Castile-La Mancha, Spain - LaCruzMarch2015_19m | ecosystem: Environmental > Aquatic > Freshwater > Lake | place: Spain...
GTTTTAAACCGCTGATTAAATTTGATTGAGTTCACACCGCTGAAAATTTCTCTCGTTTCCATGGCTCAAAGGTATCAAAAAATGGGATGCCTAAGCGCCTATACCTAATGAATTAAATGGACTCTCACAAACAAAAATACGAAATTGGTTACTCACTTCTACACATGAATGAAATGTTCAGAATTTGAGAGACAAGCCAGCCTTTACCATCCCCTGGCAGCCACATCTCATTTCGATAAATCCACCAACATTTTTTCCAACCCTCATTCGGATGAGGGTAAGCTGGTATGCAAACATCCATTTGATGCCGCTGGCATTTAAGGAATTATCCATATACCCTTCTTTTTTGCAACGTTCTTCTTTGGCCGGATTGAAAAGAAAAAAGTTCTGGTACTGCAAACGCCTTTGTGCAATAAGTTCAAAAAAAGTGCAATCGTTGTGCAGTTTGTGCAATTAATGTGCAATTCATTTTAGGATATAAAATGACCCAGCATTTTACCGAATTCTTTCACAAATAATATTGCTTTTATTTGTCGTTGGTTAAGACCAGGTTTAGACAATAGTTCTACAGTTAAATTGTTTTTTAAAATCGAAATGATAAACCACCATCTTGCTCCTGCATATCAGGTTCTGGTAATCCTGCCTTCTTACAAGTGTCAAGAATTTTTATAGTGCCTCTTCCCCATGCATCTATATAGCCTCCTTTAAAACTTACATCTGCAATGACAGGGTTTCTTGGCCCTGATCATGAGAACGGTTCAAATCCCACAGACAAGAACTGCCCCCCCCGGCAACTCATAGTTTATGCTCTTTACGGTACCTTTCCGGTATCACAACTACTTCCTTATCGTCTTCATAATGCGGTGACATGATCTGTACCCCGGCATCGTTGAACTTATCCTGGATGTTTTCATATAGCTGAGAATAAACCGATGCCTGAATGTTGGCATTTTTCAGATAAGCATTGATCTGATAGCTCACATAAAAGTCATCAAGGGCGGTCTGCAATACGAAAGGTGCCGGCTCTTTTTCAATAAATTCCGTTTCACCGGCAGCCTCAATCAACAATTTGTAAACCTGCCGCCATTCGGCCTCGTATCCGATAGAAATCGATGCATGAATGATCAAACCCCGTTCTGGTGCATCGCTGCTGTAGTTGACAAGATTCGTGTTCAGCGCATTTGAATTCGGGATGGAGATGATCTCATTTTTCGGGGTTCTGATCCTGGTAACCAGCAAACCCTTTTCGACAACATCCCCGGTATCCGGGCCAATCCTGACCCTGTCGCCAATCTTAAATGACCGCATATAGGTCAGCACGAGCCCGGCAACCAGGTTGCTCAGTGAACCTGACGATCCGAATGTAAACAGAACACCGAGAAATACGGAAACTCCTTTAAAAACAGGACTTTCAGAACCCGGGAGATAGGGGAAAATCACCACAAACATAAAAGCATATACCAAAACCCTTATTATCTGAAAAGTCGGATTTGCCAGGTCAGCATGAAACCCGGGGATCCGAAGCTTTTCATTTTCAATTTCCTTTTTAAGAAAGAGGATCCCTTTCATCGTCAGACGGAATACAACGACGATTACGACAATGGTGAACAAATTCGGCAGGTAACCGAGTATTGAGGCTGACATCTTTTTCAGGGGACTTATAATGAACCCGAGCAGAGTTTCAGAGATATGTTTTGTCCAGGGAAAGAGACCGAATAGCAATAAAAATGACAAATAGATCAAGACGAGGATCAGTATCCATTTCACGATACGGGTCAGCAAAATCACAAACCTGATCTCTCTTTCGGAATCGAACAATGCATATCCTTTGATCCGGACACCTTTGAGCTTCATGGAACCGATCGTTTCAATTTTTTTTCCGATCCACCTGAAAAGTCTGTTGGTTAAAGCAATAACAGTTATCAGCAGAGCCAGTATAGCTGCCGCAATGGCTGCTTTGATCAGGATCGTTCTCCAGTTTGTCTCTTCCTGATACGTTACAACTGCATCTGCAATCGCATCTTTGTATTTCAAGGCCAATGAATTCCTGTCAATCCCCTCCCATAGTGCATCAACATCGGTTAAACCCAGAATGATTTTGTCTTTGTACCAAATGTCGGAAGTTGTTTCTGACGACCTTACAACAAGTGAATCAGGGTTAAACTGATAATCACTGGCGAGATCCCTGATCTTCTTCTCATGACTGAAAGCCCGCTCTTTTGGGGAAAAACTGCCAATATTGCTGAAAATGGTGTAAATGGTATCTCCTGTAAATGGAACCACCGGATAACCCCGTTCAATCTGACGCAAAGAATCGATCCTTTCTCTCTGACCAAGAAGCCGAAGTGAATCCTGAAGCCTTGTATTGTTAATCTCTCGTTGCAGTCCCTTTTTCTTGGCCTGTTCATTGGATTTTAAATCCTTTATTTCCCTTTCGAGGGCTGCCATTTTAACGGAGTCGGCAATCCTGATGGCCTGAATCTCTCCGATGATCTGCGATTGAGATCCCAGCATTTGTATGCGGGATGAATCGTCCTTTTCAACATGACTTTTCACCTGGGCATGTGAGTTTAAGCCCAACAACATCATTAGCAAGGCAGTAAAAAGAGTTTTCACAATGACTGTCATAAAATCCGTTTTTGATATGCGAATATAGAAAAATACAGCGCGAATCAGACCGGCTTTGTGAATTACTATGGCGCTTAGGACAAGCAAACAAAAGTAGCGATGCCTTTGATTCAATAATAAAGCCTGAATTCATCTACAAAAAGCAGTGAACCTGGCGCTCCTTCATAAAAATCTCCCCGGGCGCTGCTGACGAAAATCACCACGATGTGTGTCGGGGTCTCCAGACCGGTTCCCCAAACTGAAGGAGGTTTTGGGATTTCATAATGGTTAGGAGCGGTCAACGGCCCATACTGTAAACGGAGTTTTAATCCCGTCCAATCCGTTGTGGTTTGCGCTGTCCGGTACCAGGCAGTCGCTACCCGTTTTACAATGCCGGAGCTGCGGTCCTCAAGCATGACGCAAAGGTCGGCGGAGTCGCTGCCCGGAATTGCCTGGCCGTATCCATTTTTCATTCCGGTGGCTGGTAAATATTTATACTCTACGCTGAATGAGTCGGGACGGGCAATGAACGGCGTGCCGAACCTTGAGGAGGTGTTTGGATTGGCAAGGTTCAGTTTGAAGGTTCCTGTAAAAATGGTTCCTGCCCCAATGCCCAGCCCAAGGGCCTGTGCAAGGGGGCCAAGCGAGAGGGTTTCAAGCCTGACTGCCGTATCGGCCGCGGTTCTGTTAAGGGGCGTGGCGTTTACAAATCCAAAGGTATTGACTCCTGCGTTTCCGGTTGACCAGACCGTATCATTTCTGTTGGTTCCCGGTTGCAAATATCCGGAGCTTGTGGTGTACCAGTGTTGAAATCCGGAGTTGGCTACCTGGATTTTAGGTTCATCCGTTGTTACATAAACGGTATATGTTGACGAAGCGCCATCTTCGGCAGTTACCGTGTACTTCACCGGTTCCGAAAAGTCCTGCGCCATGCCGGCCGGGGGCGAGAGGGTCGCATAATTGGAAATCGCGAACTCCGACGGAACCAGGTTGGTGATATCCGATTCCTTTGAAACAGAGATCCTGACCACGAGGCTATCCAGGTCAATGACGGTGCTTCCCAGTTGCAGGGGTAATTTAAATTGAATGATGTCGCGGTAGGATGATTTTCCGAAATGGTCTTCTTTGATGCAGGCTGTGATTGCGAAGGTGGTCAACAACACAAGCAGGAATGATCTGTTGAATGGTGTTTTCATGGTCTACAGATAGATAAGAAATCCAAGGTTCAGTTTCAGGATGTCGATTTTCAAATCAATCGATGCTTTACGCACCACTTCATCAGGGACATCGGTGCGTTTTATCGTAGAATTACTGAAATTAATCCCGGCGAGGTTTACACTGGCTTCGATCGCAAAGTTTTTAACGATAAAAACCATAATTCCGGGACGCAAACCCAGGCCATATACCTGTGAATTTGAAATCTGGCGGGTCACTACCCTGTCGGTAGTGGTTTCAGTGATGGATTGGTCGAGTTCTAAAATAAGTTCCGTCTGGTTGATCAGGTTGAATCTTCCGATCCGATCCAGGGGAAGGTGGTTTTTCACAAATGGCCTAAATGAAAAGGATGTTTGAAAGAACTGAACCTCCGACAAACTCCCGTCATCCGTGTTGATGTAATCCCCCTTTCTGGAGGTCTGTCCGTATTCAAGTCCAAGCCCGATAAATACCTCGTCCTTAATTGCATAAGCGCCATTGAGCCGAACTGTGAAGTCAACCAAATCTTCCACGTCGACCTTCCGGATCAGCTGATCCTGGTTGCCGGTATTCCGGAGATTTAACCCCAGCGTACCGCCGGCCAGAAAGGTCCCTTTGCCCAGCCTGACATCCACCATGTTTTTTTTATGAATCTTTATCGAATCCTTCTGACCTGAAGCATTTAAAAACATGAAGGTCAGGTAAATTATGGCAAGAACATATTTCATGGGTTTCTTCATTGGGTTTGTGAGCTTGCTTTTAATGTTTAAAGTATCACTGTTTTTTCTTGTTTCCTGAAGCACTATGAATGTCACTGAGAAGTTGTTGGTGGCGAAGAATTTACGCTTCAGTGAGTTTTATTGAATTTTTTTCGGACTGCATACTCTTGGTTATACTGTTCTCAAAAGCTGAAGTTCACCATCGCCTGCACGGTAGTCCAGGGTTGCGAAACGGGTTCGGGAAGGGTTTCCACAAATCCTTTCCCCGGCCAGAGCGCCGATGCCGTGAACCGCAGGTAGATGTGCCTCGACACATACCGCTCGGCCACCATCAGGAGTTCCTGGCCAATCTGCTTATCCGAAAAGTTTCCGGAGGGGGGCATGGGAACCGACGTAAGCTGGTTCGCCATCACGAATACATACTGCGTGGTGATCCTCCACCGGTTGGGGAAAAGCTGCAGCTGAAAGCGGTGCACCTCCATGTTGGTGTTGAAGAGGACATTTTTCATCAGGATTCCCTGGACCCAGGTGAAAATGTCATCGCCCGAGTAGAGGAAGTCCCAGCGTTCGAGCCGGGATGTTGCCGGGTCGTCGCCCGAAAGCAGCGAATAGCGGTAACTGAGTGCCGGCCTGAGTTTCACGTTGCCGAACGACCAGCCCCCTTCGGCCGCCATGCCCCAGGCAAGCATCGGAATGCGGTTGTTCATTTCGAGTCCGCCTTCCGCCTTTACAAAGAAAAACGACTGGTCAGATTTGGGCATCCATTGGAACCTTAAATTCATGGCATTTGTTCCCTGCCGGGTGGTCCGCGAATAATCGGGAAAGAAATAGGGAAATTCCGACTTCAGGACATTCAGGTAGGTGAATCCTCCGGAGAGCCCGTACGGACGGTTGTACTCGGCGTTGAAACCGGCCAGCTGGGTATGGCTTTCGTTTGCCGGATAGTCGTTGGGCTGGATGTAGAAACCTTCAAGTTTCCAGCGGTCGTAGGCCAGTTTGGCCAGGCCCACCAGTCGGCCGCTGAACCTCGGCCAGGCGTTCATCCCTCCCCAGTTACCCCCGTTTCCCCCGATCTGACAGATCAGCATGCCGGTTCCGATCCGGTAGGGCTGCTTGCCAAACGAAAGGGTATATCTGAAAAGATGTCCGTTTTTTAAAGTCACTGTACCCAGGATGCCGGCATATGCCTCCTCCACCTGAAGTTTGAAGGTGCTGCTGTTGGCGTTGTACAGTTCGCGCCCGAGGGTGGTTACCCCAAGGCCGTTGACGGCTCCATATAGGTATAAAGGGTTTTCTCCCCGGGTGATTTTGACAATCCCGGCCAGTCCGGCCTTCACGTATGCCTCAAAGTCGAGTGCGGGAGCCGTCCCCGGCGGGTTTTTCCCGAACGGGTTGTATTGGGTGAATACCTTACCGTTTCCCCACCAGGTATTCGTGATCAGCGTAGGCATCATGGCCCCTGAAAGGTTGATTTTGAACATGCTGTTTTTATTCTGGAAAAGGAGGGGGAAATCATCCGTCTTGCCACTAACAGCCATCCCCTGTCGCGATGTGGCCAAAACTCCTTTGGCCGACAACCGTACCCTTAGGATGAGCATGACACTGTTCCCTGTACCCAGGTCGGCAACCCAGGTGATTTTACCCACTTCGGGGATACGCAGGGCATTTCCGACCGCCATGTCGAGTTCGTTCGGCGAAACGGTGGAGTTGGGATATACATTCACCGCCCTGATAATCTTCTGGATCAGCGATGCTTCGATTGCAGGATCAGGCAACACGGAGTCCCATCTGACTCGGACCTCCGCGATCGTCATTGACTGCGAAGGTCCGGGTGCACCGGCGCTCGGAGCGCCACCTTGCGGGAATACGGGGTGCACCGCCATCAGGAATAAAAAGAGGACCAGGGTTAGCCTGATCCTCATGCGGGTTACAAAAAGCATAGCGTTAGCGATTAGTAGTGAATCAGGTTAATCTTTACCGGGCATTTTGCTTTTATAAGTACCTCCGCCATCGATCCTCAGGTCTATGCCCGTGATCCACTGTGCGGCGTCACTCATCAGGAACATCATGCCATATGCAATCTCGACCGGAACACCTCTGCGCTTCATAACAAACATATCCGACAGGGCTTTTAGCATTTCGGGGGTATAGCCCGCAGCCAGGGTTGAATCACCATTATCCACTGAACCAATCAGCACGGTGTTGAATCTTACTTTGGGCCCCGACACGACAGCCATGCTTCTCACCATGTTCATCAGTCCGGCTTTGGCGGTACTGTATTCGATGAACTCAGGCGAAGGGGAGACCCCCACCATGGAACCCGAGAATACGACCGAGGCGTTTGCCTCTTTTTCAAGATACGGCATGCAAAGTTTGGTAAGATTATAAGCGCCAACAGTATTCAGCAAGTAAGATTTTACCATTTTGTCAGTATCTGAGCCCCAGATGGGTGTCGCAGCTCCCCAGCCTACGTTATTGATAAGCCCCGATATCTTTCCAAACTTATTGATGGTGGTTTGTACCAGGGTTTCGAGATCGCTTTCCACTGTTGCATTGGTTTTGATCCCAAGCGCTTCCCGGCCGGTTTCCTGTGTTATCCCGGCAGCAACTTTCCTTGCGCCCTCCTCATTGAGATCAGAGATAACTACATTGGCTCCGAGTGAGGCAAACAAATGCCCGGCTGCGCTCCCTATGGCGCCTGCTGCGCCGGTAATAATAATTACTTTCCCTTCGAAAGAAAAAAGTTTTTCAATTGTTGTTTTCATAATGCTGTTTTTTTAGTCTAATGTTTGAACTCCACCTCCGTTAACAAAAATCACCTGCCCGCTGACCCATCCCGAGATCGGGGAAGCAAAATAGAGCACTGCGCCTGCGATATCATCAGCCTCACCCAGCCTTTTAATAGGTGTGTGCGCAAGCATTTTCTCTTCGATTTCCGGAGTCAATACAGAGGCAAGTGCTGCAGTTTTGGTGGCGCCAGGTCCGACAGCATTTACCCGTATGTTATCCACTCCGTAATCCATGGCCAGGTTGGCTGTCATGTGGTTCATTGCAGCCTTTGAAGAAGCATAGGCGCTCATGTTCGGACTCTTGTTCACACTACTCATCGAGGTAATATTGATGATGGAACCGTAACCACCGGTCTTCATATGGGGTGCGCACAGTTGTGAAAGCCTCCATGCCGAAAATACATTCAGCTGGAAGACCCAGGCAAACTTGTCGACCCCGAACTGGCGGGGATTCTCGCGTCCGCCGCCGCCGCCGCCGGCATTGTTAACCAGGATGTGAATGCCGCCAAATTCTTTCACCGTGCGGTCGACAACGGCAACGAGGTCTTCGTCTTTGGTTACGTTGCAGGGAAGTGCGATAGCTTTTCCGCCGGCTTGCAGGATTTCATCCGCAACTTGTTTGGCGTCTTCAAACTTAAGATCGGTGACTGAAACAGAGGCCCCCGCCTTTGCCAGCATCAGGCAACAGGCTTTGCCTATTCCATTTCCCCCTCCTGTAACTATAGCGACCTTCCCGGTCAGATCAAAATAATTTTCGAAGTTCATAAATTTCATTTTAAGGGTTAATAATAAAATTGCATATCAATGGACTGATTTAACCAGTTCTTTTTTCGTCAGGTAATCCGTCAATCCTGCCACCAGCCCTGCTATCAGGCCGACAACCACTGCCGCAGTCAACGGCGTGACTTCAACCGTTCCGACAATGCGCTGCCAGAGTATTGCCAGTGTGACAAACAGGCCAAAAAGTAAAAATGCATTCTTCAGAATCAGGAGGATTCCTCCCGGGAAAAATTTCGGTTTGGCGGATCCTTTAAATGTGAACCAGGAAATGCAGGCAATAATGGCCGACAATGTAAATGCCAGGATGATAGCACTTCCCATTACTGTATGTTCTTTGGTGGAGATCGAGTCTGCGGTTATACTGATCAACGGCTGACCTTTCACCTGGAACCAGTGAATGATTCCGTTGATCACGGCATTGATACCGCCAGAAATAACTGCTCCATGTAGTAATCTCCCTGTTTCAGCCATACTTGTCGTTCTTCTGGTTTATTGTTTATTTTTGTGTTTCAGATTTCGATTTTAATTCATGTATATTTGCGAAAATCAATTGCAAATTTAGAACAATTATATTTTAAACAAAAAAATATTTTTTTGTATATTTGCAGTTCAATCATATTAACTTGATAGCCAAAGGAATAAAAGCAAAGAGAGATATTCTCATCCAAGCAAGAGATCTTTACAATCAGGAAGGGTTAGGTATCACCCTTGCCGAACTGGCAAAAAGAATGAATACGACCCTAGGCAGGATAACCTACCATTTTCCAACTAAGGACCACCTTTTTATAGCGTTGGCCCAACTCTATGAGGAGAAGCAGATGATTTCCCGAAGCAAATCATTAACAGGTGAATACGGCCTTGACAAGTTTATATACAGGTCTATGGAAGGGATGGACATCCAGTATGAGTACCGTTGTGTCATCCGGTACTTTGCAGCCTCAATAAAAACGCACAATGCAGTCTTTGAACATCTCTCGACCCAGTTTAGCAGCAACAATAAATTGATGCTGGACGTCTTCAGCTCGCTGGTGAAACATGGGTCTTTATCAGAAAGATTACTGCAACCGGATGTTTTCCCCGTCTTTCTGTTCAAGTTTGTCAACCTGTTTACCACCTGGGTCATTAGTCTGGAGATTTACGATTCAGACAAATCATATGCTGAGATGAAGCCCATTTATCTTCGGGGTATTTTTTCAAGCTTTGTTCCTTTTTTAACGGAAAAGGGTAATTCTGAGATTCAGAAAACCGGATTGCAGCTATCATAGGCAATCCTGTTTTAGAAATGAAGTTGATCCAGAACTCTTCATGCGGCAAGTCACCGATCAGGGATTTGAAGATCTCAAAAGCATCATTACTCCTGGATCAAAGAAAAAAGTGTGCTGATGCGCCTGAAACAAAAGTGCAATTGCACTAATCAACATCGGAATTCCTTTGACACAGAGATCCTGACCACGAGGCTGTCCAGGTCAATGACGGTGCTTCCAAGTTGCAGGGGTAATTTAAATTGAATGATGTCGCGGTAGGATGATTTTCCGAAATGGTCTTCTTTGATGCAGGCATAGGAGTTTTTCCAATAGAAAAAAAAACGAGCGGGGGGGGATGATGGGAAACGCGTGACCGCCAGCCGCTGGTGCGGGATTTATTTCATTTCATTCAATTGATAGTTTGTACTACGTCCACCACCCTGTTCCCGGATTAAAATAGACTTCTCCATTAAATCCTTTATGTCTCGTAATGCAGTGTCTGTAGAGCATTTTGTAATCTTTGCCCACTTAGAAGATTTCAATTTCCCATCGAACCCGTCAAATAGTTTATTTATCATCATTCTTTGCCGTTCATTTAACATTATGTCCTCATGAATTTTCCAAAACTCGGCTTTTTGTAAAACATGTTTTAATGTACTCTCCGTCTCTGATAAAGCGTTCTTTAAGCAGTTCAGGAACCAGTTTAACCATGCTGTTATGTCACCGTCACTGTGTTGGACCTTCTGAAGTACTTCGTAATACTTTTTTCTTTCGACAAGTATTTGACTTGACATGCTGTAAAACCTTTCTGGGGATTTCTCAGCCCTTATCAGGAAAAGATCTGAAATTGCCCTTGCAATCCTGCCGTTGCCATCGTCAAATGGGTGAATTATGATGAACCAAAAATGGGCGATTGCAGCCTTTAAAACACAATCAATTGAATCTTGTCCGTTGAGCCAGGCAAGAAACTTATCCATTTCCGCTTTCACCAAATTGGATGCAACAGCCTCGTAATGGACCTTCTCTTTACCCATTGGGCCAGAGACGACCTGCATCTCACCGCTACGATAACACCCTGCTTCAATCTTGTACATGCCACTGTACCCAGTTGGGAAAAGGGCTGCGTGCCAACCGAATAACCGTTCATCAGTTATCGGGTCCAAATAATTCCTGGTGGCATCCAATATCATCTCAACAACGCCCTCGACATTTCTATTGGATGAAGTCAAACCTCCTGCCTCTAACCCCAACTTGATTGCGATTGATGAACGTACTTGTTGGAAATTTAATCGCTCACCCTCAATTTCTGACGACTTTACGACGTCAAGGGCTAAGGTATTAAGTGTGGCTTCTTCCTTGTTGTGGAAGCCAATTGATTGCATTTGCCCGGTAATTCTCCCCTGTAGGTTTCTGACCTCTCCAAAAATCGAGTTAATTGATTTTTCATCCCATGTAAAATTGTACCAATTTTCTTGCTGATATATGTATTTTGCCATTTTCTATCTCTTAGATGCGGCAAATATAACATTTAATTACCGCATGATTGCGGCTATTATTCCTTCTTTTCTCCGCAAATCACTAATAAATCACTCCAATAGCCTTGCTGTTACTAATCTGTAAGATTGTTCCTGAATGCGTAGTATGTGATTTCTGCATTGTTTTTCAGCGATAACTTTTGGAGGATGTTCCACCTGTAAACGCTGATCGTCTTCACGCTGAGCGACAATTCAAGGGCAATACCCGAGATGTTTTTCCCTGATGCAATCAGTTTAAACACCTGCAGCGGAACTCGTTTCACTAAAAGAAACATCCTGAATCCCTTTTGAGATGGTATTTACAAGTCCGTCCCTGACAAGGTTGTGGTCATCGGCGATCAATAGCTCAATGGGTTTTTTCATCCGGAAATAATTTCATTTGTTGATGTGGGCTGTCTGATCTGCAGCCTGATAATCGTGCCTTTTCCCGGCTCACTTTCAATAGCCAGTTCAGCGCCGATCGAGATGGCCCTTTCCTTCATGCTTAGGATTCCAAGGGATGGATTCTTTTGCAACAATCGGGTATCGAATCCAATTCCGTTATCCATAATGGTGAATAAAACTTCTCCCTCACGCGCACTCAGGCTGATTTCAATTTCGTTCGCTTTGGAATGCCTGGTGATGTTGGTAAAGATTTCCTGGAAAATCCTGAATATCACGATCGATTCCGACTTGCTAAAATTGGGGAGAGCTTCTGGGAGCACAAACCGGCATCTGATTTTTGTCCGGATGGTGAACTGGCCGGTCAACCATTCCAGCGCGGCAACAAGGCCAAAGTGATCAAGAATTCCGGGATGAAGGTCATATGATATCTTTCGTGCGGTATCAATACAGGAATCAACCAGGCTTATGACCGGATCCAGTTTTTCAGTCATTATTGCGCCTCCTCCCTGGTTTCCGCTGATCTCCTCGAGGTCGAGTTTAATGGCCGTGAGTAAATGTCCCAGCTCGTCATGGATCTCACGGGCGATGCTGATCTTTTCCTCCTCACGCACCTCCTGGATGTGGGAAGCAAGCGCCCGCAGTTGAACCTGCGATTCCTTGAGCTCGGCAAGGGTTTTCAGCATTTGTTGATATAAACCCTTATATTTGGATTCTGAGGCTATCAGGTCATTTTTAAACTTCGTATTTTCTGTTACATCCTGCAGTGTTGTAAAACCATACTTTTTTTCCTTTATCTCAATGACTTTGGTCCATACCAGGAAGTTCCGGAGGCGGCCCTCCGTATCTGTCCAGTTCCATTCAAGATTGCTGATCTGGCCATCCCGTTTGAGGATTTCAACCATTTTCCGGTTATACTCCGGGTCGAGGCTCAGTCCTATATCTGCTGC
>Ga0247842_10007176_pt1 | contig 12189 bp, 5 predicted proteins | sample LaCruzMarch2015__3_FD_192411 | JGI IMG/M metagenome (GOLD analysis project Ga0247842, IMG submission 192411) | Freshwater microbial communities from meromictic Lake La Cruz, Castile-La Mancha, Spain - LaCruzMarch2015_19m | ecosystem: Environmental > Aquatic > Freshwater > Lake | place: Spain...
CGAGACCCTACCCCCCACGATTTTTTTGGGGAGGGGGGTGCCTGCCGGCGCTCCAGGAGGGTGGGGGTACCCTGGGTTTCGCGTCACCGGTCAATGACAGGCACCCCCCGTAAGGTACCCAAAGGGGCACCCCCCTCCCGTTTTCCGGCACGGGTTTACGTCGGAGACTGGATTCATATCATCGCCTAAAAAGGGGATCTGGAGGGGGTACCCCCAACGTGCCAACGGTCGAAGACACCCACCCCCCGGTCTTTCCAATGGGAGGGGGTGCCCCTTTGGGTACCTTGGAGGGTAGGAGCGCGGGGATCCACGGGGCTATGGTAAGGGGGACACCGGCTGCTCCCAATCCTACCAGATCCTGCTGACCTCCGTGCCGCCCACAGCAACCGGGATGCGGAACGGGGAGTTCCCGTGGATGCTGCCGACCGATGCGACAACCTACGCGACAATCGTTCGGACGATATCTCTGTGTACCGAACGGACGCTCATCTGTTCCGGGTTGACTAACTGAGAACCGGGTGATGTGTACTATGATAGCAACAGGACCTACGCCATATGGTCACGAACCTGCGATCGCTCTCGACATATGACTACGCAGATGTAACCCGTGAACGGAAAGATCACGTCCACAGATGCCCTGTACAGCCGGCACTTCGTTGTGGGGATTGTGAACGAGTATTACCAGGCGGTGTGAGGAGGAAGAAAAGAACATCCGAATAATTCGATACATTTTTAGGGATCACTGAATGATACTCTGACATAGAATCATTGAAAAACCCATGAACCGCGCAGGTTCACGTTCAGCAAATGAAAACCGGTCTTACCGGTTTTCATGTGAAATTACCCGTCAGGGTAAGGAGATTTGGTGGTGAAAAATATGAAGAGATTACTTGTTGTTGCTGTTGTAATTTTCCTTTTTGGATTCGGTTGCTGTGTTGTTCCGGTGCAAGCTGCAACACCTGCAACGCTGTATGTAATCAGCGTGCCAAATGCGAGCGTACCCTCTGAAACAACTGCTGCTGTTTACCTGAAAAATTCATTCAAACCAGAGATTGGCAGTTTGACATTTTCATTAAAATTTGACCAGAATGCCTTGGCAATTAAAAAAATTGATGTGCGAGAGGGAGGAGTCAATTCTCTGTCCCTTTCAAGTCCGATCATCATCGCATATGCGACGACCTCGGGCATTCCCAATGGGGATACATGGCTTGCGAATATCACATTTATCTCAAAAAGCCCAGCCGGATCTACGACAGATCTGATCATTGAGCCAAGTGTAGTCGACGATCTCTTGATCCCACCTGTCGATCATCTGAAAGAGGTGACTCCGCAAAATGGTGTTATTACGATTGGATCCGCATCGATATCCCCGGCTACCCAGGAACCCACTCCACAACCACTCGTGATTTCCAATGAGGACGCGCCCGTGAGCCCCACAATGACGACCCCGGTCACACCCACACTCACATCCACCCCCACACCCACCCTCACACCAACGATCGCTTCAACAAGTGTTCAACCATCATCCCCCCAGGTAACCAGTAGCCCGCAGGCAACGGAAACGTCAATTCACCAAGAGACTGCGGTTCCAGTTCAAACCCCGTCTTCAGACCTGACAACACCGACGACCGTTCCCCCGGTTACACAAAAGAGCCCGGGACCGGGAATCTTGATTGCCCTTTCAGGAATCGGAGTATGGATGATTGTACGAATAAACAGGAAAAAATGAGAAGGCTAATGATAGTGCTCATTCCTTCAGTATAAATTTTCTCCCTCTATTTTTCAGACACTCGGTACCCCCGCCACCCATGAAGAGGTTATTCCCCCAGAATTCACGCAGATCGATCGTGTTGAGACCTGTTGTTACGTATACTTCGCAAAGGTTTTACAATTTTGACATTGCCTAACCGGTCTCCCTCGGGACAAATTGCCCCATTCCCCCCTCTAAATAATGCAAAGCAGGTTCATGCGGGTATTTTTCCAACGGGTCCTTTTCACCGGCAGTTCTGAGGGAAAATACCGACAACATCACAGGATGTGTTTGTATGCCCTCAGGGGTTTGTCATCGGGGTACCATGAATTTGACAATCCGATGTCCATCCGGATTTACCTGAACCAGCAGGGTTCATCGGTTTTTTTGGACAGTTCATTGACAGTAAACAGTGCCATATACGCTTCCCGAAGATCCCTCACTTCCTGCCGGAAGGGGACTGAATACGAACCTCCCCCACACACGTAAAAATTCACAATCAACAGGGTTCTTTCTCATTTTCTGCACCGTTGGAATCATGCGACTATTGACGCGCAGGGTAGATAGAGCGATCCGTCATGGGAGAAGAGCAGTGAATCCAATAATTACACATTTTCGGTCTAAAGGACGATAAAACAATTGCTTATGAGATAAACTGGAAAATAAACTCAATTTGCAATTTAAAACATTGGAATGTTAAAGAACGTTTTAAATTCTATGGAAGATATGCAATACATGTCATATCAAGAGGTTTGGTGACATATTATGCTGGGGTATTCAAAAAAAAGAGAGACAAAAACGAGATCATTCCGAATAGAGGTCATTCTCTTTGTTGCATTACTTGCAATGATGGTCTTTGTATCAATTGCGGGGGCAACCAGTGATGAATTACATGCAGCCCCCCTCAATCCCGATTTTGTCAGGTTTATAACAGAAAAACCCGTTAATCTGCAGACACGGGATAGCGCGCAGCCTTTGGGTCTGATTCCCTCCCCAATCTCCCGTCCTGAGATTAAAGATATCCAGATGTTTGGACCTGATGCAGGGGATCGCTATTCTGCTACCTCCACATATCCGGCAACATTCGATTTACGGACTACCGGGAATGTAACGCCGGTGAAAAATCAGGGTAATTTTGGGACCTGCTGGGCATTTGCAACCTATGGATCACTTGAGTCAACAAGTATGCCCGTTACTCCGACACAGGATTTTTCCGAGAAGAACCTCGCAAACCTTGCCGGTTTTAACTTTGACATCCCTAATGGTGGGGGTCATATGTGGATGTCAGCCGCGTATCTGACGCGATGGAACGGTCCTGTTGCTGAAGTGACAGATCCGTATCCTACGGGTGCATGGACAAGTTCCGGCACTTATCCCCCGGTAAAACATGTGCAGAATGTTGTCTTCTTCCCTGCCCGTTCTGACCGGACAGATAACGGCAACATTAAAGGTGCGCTGACGCAGTGGGGTGCGGTGTACTCATCTTTTTTCTGGGATAACTCGTTCTACAATGCTGCCCATACCTCGTATTATCAGCCGTCATCTGCCTCGAATACTGTCAGTGGAGGCGGGCATGCGGTTACGATTATCGGTTGGGACGATACCTACGCGGCAACAAACTTTAACACCGCCCCACCATTGCCAGGAGCATGGATTGTAAAGAACAGCTGGGGGACAGGATGGGGCAATAACGGCTACTTCTATGTCTCGTATTGTGACAAATATTTCGGTTCTGCATTACAATCAGGCTTCTACCGCGACACTGCGGTGTTCAAAGGTGAAAGCACTTCCCAGTATAATACCCTGTATTCATACGATACTTTGGGAGAAGTTTCCAATTACTATTACACTGCCCCAAAAACAGCCACGTTTGCTAACGTCTTTACAGCAACTTCGCCGGGAAATCTTACTGCGATCGGATTCTACACAACAGATCTGAATGTGCCCTGTAACTTTAGCATTTATAAAAATCCAGCCTCCGGACCTGTTGGAGGAACTCCCGTTGCCACATTCAGTCAGACTCTCCCCACTATGGGATACAATACGGTAAAAATACCGGATGCACAACAGGTCGCAGTGACAACCGGTGACAAATTCTCGGTCGTTATACAGGTCACCAATCCGAATTATGCTTATTGTATTCCGGTTGAAATGAATTTAGCCGGGTATACCAGTGGGATTACCTCATTTTCAGGTCAGAGCTATGTGCTTGGTGGCAGTGAATGGATGGACTGGAAAACAATAGAAGATAACAGTCACATTTGTGTCAAGGCATATGCCAGTTCAGCTGCTGGGAATAATGCCACCCTGCGGGGCAAGGTCTTTGATTCAGTTACTGCCCTGTCCGTGTCGGGTGCAACAGTTTCTATTGCCGGGCTCTCGACCATTTCAGATAGTAATGGAAACTATGTCATCACCGGCATCCCGCCCGGTGTTCTGGATGCAGATTTCACCGGTTCACCCCGGAGTGGTAATGCGCCACTGACCGTAGCCTTCAGTGATTTATCGGTAAACAATGCTCACACCCTGACTGGGGCGAAGACCGGATACTATAACTTTACAAACTCCGGAATCACCATTGAACCGAATCAGGATCTCCGGTATGATATCCCGCTCACGCCGATACTCAATCCAAGTGGGGGGGAGTTCCGGATTGTCCTTACCTGGGGCGAAAATCCCAGCGATCTCGACTCCCACCTGCAAACTCCGGTGATCGAAGGGCAGACTTACCATGTCTACTACTCCAACAAAGGAAGTATGACGTCTCCTCCGTATGCACAGCTCGATCTTGATGATGTAACTTCCTACGGACCGGAGACGATAACGATCAACCGGACGTTCACCGGGACATATAATTATTATGTATATCATTACGCGGGTTCCGGGTATATCAGCACCTCAGGTGCCGAAGTGAAAGTCTATAACAAGACGACACTTATCGCCACTTACCGTACACCCACCACCGGAACCGGCAGGTACTGGCAGGTGTTCAATGTTGACGGCATAACCGGTGCGATCACTTCGATCAATAGCATCGCCGATGGTCCGCAGAGTTCGTCAGCCAGCGAATCGCCGATCGAACCCGTGAAATATCCTGAAAAAAATGCAGGAACTACCAATCTTCAGTTCATGTGCCCACCAGAGTCTGACTCCACTCTTGAGCACGTTCCTTTCATGAGCTCAACGGTCGATCCAATCCTCACGTGGATATGGAACTTTGGCGATGGCACATCGAACGCGACTGCCCAGAACCCCTCGCATACGTATACTCATGCAGGGATCTATACTGTCACCCTCACTGTGGCGAACACCAACCGGACCAGTACCGAGACCAAGGTGAACTATATCACGGTGACTTCCCCACCAGTCGCCAACTTCACTGCCACTCCCACCTCCGGCATAGCTCCGCTAAATGTTCAGTTCACTGATGCGTCTGCCAACTTCCCGACCGGCTGGAACTGGTCGTTTGGCGACGGTGCGCTATCTTCGGCACAGAACCCGGCACACGCATATGCCAATGCCGGAACGTACACGGTCGCGCTGAATGTGACCAATGCTGGTGGATCGAACATTACGGTCAGACAAAATTACATCACGGTCACTCACCCTGAACCTGTAAAACCCCATGTGTTGTATGCCACGAATGCTTCCGGTGCGCAGGGGCAGGACACGGTCGTCAGCATCTACCTGAACAACAGTTTCAACCCGAAGGCAGGCGCGATCACCTACTCAGTTTCGTACAATGAGACGCTGCTCCAGGCAAGATCCGTCACTGTCGCTTCCGGAGGGGTCGCTGCGAATAACCTGTCGAGTCCGTTTACGGTTGCCTATGCAAGTGCCAGCGGGTACCCGAATGGCAACTCCTGGCTCGCGAACATCACATTCCAGCCAAAAGTAACGGATAACCTTGTGACTCCCATTGGATTGACCCTTGAGGAACTGTCTGATGTCGTCATCCCGCCACATAACCTTCTTCCCAATACGTCTGTCCAGAACGGATACTTCACCATCGGCGGAGGTGTGCAGGTGAACGTCATTGATGGAAGTGGCAACCCAATGACCGCAGACCGGATCGCGCTCGAAAGTGGTACGGGAACGCTGAGCGTCACGGGCGTGAGCAGTTACCGGTTCAATGCGGTGCCGACTGGCACATACCAGGTGAATGTCACGAAATCCGGATATATCGGTGTAAACACGACAATCAGTTACACGGCGGGATCGATGCGGGTGCTAACCGCTACCATGGTCACCCACGCACATCAGCCGACCGTGATCCTGGCGGAGAGCGGAGTTGCGCTATCCGGCATGACCCGAACACCACCGGAGCAGTTGAACGCGAAACGGAACGAGACCGACCTGTACAACATGACGTTCTACGGTGGTGGCGTGATCAGCGTCGCGCTTGAATACCCGATGCGCTACCAGCTCAACCGCCCGCAGCTGACATCCGCGCTGCCTGTTGGAACAGAGATGCGGAACGGAACGTTCCTGTGGACAACGCCGGGTTATACGACGACCAACGCAACGCTCATCGTGACGGCAGTACCGGTAACCGGGCAAACTGTGGTGGGTCTCAAGTTCACCGGCGGGAAACTGGGGGATGTGTACTATGACAACAAGGTCACATCCACCGACTCGCTCTACGACCTGCACTATGTGGTTACGAACCTGCGATCGCTCTCGACCTATGACTATGCCGACGTAACCCGGGACGGAAAGATCACGTCCACGGATGCATTGTATATCCTGCATTACGTCGTGGGGAACGTGAACGAGTATTACCAGGCGGTCTGAACAGACTGAGGAACCAAAAGGGGGATCCCTGAGAACGAAGAGGGAAGAATAAATGCAAATATTTATTTATTAAGGCGGAGATGGTTGACTATAAACAAATGTATGGAGGAAGATCACATGGGACGACGATTCACTATTGCATCCATCGCGATTATTGTACTAGTATTACTCTGTATCAACATTGTTAGCGCTACAGGTACTGGCACTTTTTATGTCACGAACGCTTCTGGCATTAAGGGGCAGGACACGGTTGTTCAAATCTACATGAACAATGATTTCAACCCGAAGGCAGGGGCGATCACCTACAAGGTATTTTACAATGAGACACTGCTCCAGGCAAAGTCCATTACCGCCGCTTCCGGGGGGGTAACTCCGAATAACTTATCGAGTCCGTTCACCGTTGCGTATGCAAGTGCTGGTGGATATTCAAATGGCAACGCCTGGCTTGCGGATATCACATTCACGCCGAAGAAGAATGTCGATACCGTGACGCCAATCGGGCTTTCCCTTGAAGAACTCGCGGATGTCGCCCTCCCGCCACACGATCTTTTGCCCAGCACCGTGGTCCAGAATGGATCGATCACCATTGCAAGGGTGTATACCGCCACGCTCTATGTGACGAACGTAACTGGTATTGGCAAAAACCAGACCGGTACGACCGGTATCTACTTAAACAACAGTTTCAATCCGAAAGCTGGGAGTGCGACCTTTAAACTCTATTACAATGAGAGTATTATCACGGCGCAATCGGTTACTGTTACCTCCGGAGGGGTAGTCCCGATAAACCTGGCAAGCCCGATTACGATTGCCATTGCGACGACCACCGGTATCCCGAATGGCAATGCATGGCTCGCGAACGTCACGTTCCGATCAGAGCAGAATGCAGAAATGATCTCCGATCTCGAACTGGAACTTACCACGCTGGATGATCTGACAATCCCCCCGCAGGATCTCATTGATACGACCCGGATTCAGAACGGATTCTTCAAGACCGGCGGTGGTGTTCAAGTGAATGTCGTGGATGCGAGCGGCAACCCGATGACCGCCGACCGGATCGCCCTTGAAAGCGGTGCGGGAACGATGAGCGTCACGGGCGTGAACAGTTACCGGTTCAACGCGGTGCCGACAGGCATTTACCAGGTAAATGTGACGAAATCCGGATACCTTGGGGTAAATACAACAATCAGTTACTCTTCCGGAACGATGCGGGAACTGACCGCTACCATGGTCTCCCATGCATATCAGCCAACCGTGATCCTGGCAGAGAGCGGGGTTGCGTTATCCGGCATGACCCGTACTCCCCCGGAGCAGTTGAACGCGAAACGGAACGAGACCGATCAGTACAACCTGACGTTCTCCGACAGTGGCGTGATCAGCGTTGCGCTCGAATACCCGATGCGATACCAGCTCAACCGCCCGCAGCTGACCTCCGCGCTACCAATAGCGACCGACATGCGGAACGGGACGTTCCTCTGGACAACGCCGAGTTACACGACGACCAACGCTACGATCATCGTGACGGCAACGCCGGTTTCCGGGCAATCCTTCGTCACTCTCCAGTTCACAGGTGGAAAACTGGGCGATGTGTACTATGACAACAAAGTGACCTCCACCGATTCGCTCTATGACTTGCACTATGTAGTCACGAACCTGCGATCGCTCTCGACCTATGACTATGCAGATGTCAACCGTGACGGAAAGATCACGTCCACGGATGCATTGTATATCCTGCACTATGTCGTGGGGAACGTGAACGAGTATTACCAGGCGGTGTGAGGCAGATCACGATGGTTTGAGGATGACTGAACAGTACGATGGAAAAAACCTGCCTGAACCGTAATGGTTCAGGCTCAATACAATGAAAGTCGGGTAGCCGATTTTCATACTAACCCCCCATGAGCCGAAGATGGCACAAAAATACGGCAGGAAAACGGCGTAAGCCGTTTTCATATGAAAAGCGAATATTCATCATTCGTTTTTTGGGGAGATGTATGACTACAAACACAGATTTATGAGGATGATTGGAATGAAACGACGATTAACCTATGCATCGATTGCGATGTTTCTTTTTCTATTGCTCTGTATCAGTGCGGTAAGCGCAACAGGTACTGGCGTATTCAATGTCACAAACGCTTCTGGCAGTAATGGGCAGGACACAGTTGTAAAAATCTACATGAACAACGATTTCAGTCCAAAGGCTGGGGCGATAACCTATAAAGTATATTACAACGAGACGCTGCTCAATGCAACGTCAGCTACCGCCACTGATGGGGGGGTAACTCCCATAATCCTGACAAGCCCGTTCACGGTGGCATATGCGAAGGCTTCGGGATATTCGAATGGCAATACTTGGCTTGCAGACGTCACATTCCATGTAAAGAAGAACATAGACACGGTCACTCAAATTGGACTGACCGTTGAAGAACTCTCTGATGTTGCACTCCCGCCAAACGATCTGTTGCCTGATACCACAGTCCAGAATGGTACTTTCACGATTAGTCCGGTTCGCCCGGTAGCGAACTTCACTGGCACCCCTACAATCGGGTATGTACCATTAACGGTACAATTCACGGATACTTCGTCGCCCGAGGGCACCAGCTGGACCTGGAACTTCGGGGACAGTAGTACAAGTACACTCCAGAACCCCTCGCACACATATATCACAACCGGCACCTTCACCATCTCCCTAACTGCAACCAACGCAGCGGGAAGCGATACCTTCACACGAACGAGTTACATCACGGTCAACCCCCCGGTTGCCGATTTCACTGCGAATGTCACACTAGGAAAGGCACCGCTGGCAGTCCAATTCACTGATGCTTCCCTCGGTTCGCCCGATGCATGGAACTGGTCATTTGGTGACGGGTCACTCTCCACAGTACAAAATCCCGTTCATGTATACACTGCCAAGGGTTACTACACGGTAAAATTGATTGTGAAAAACGGCACGGTAACCAGTAATACAAAGACCGGGTATATCGATGTCAAGATTCCCCCGGTATCCAGCTTTACCTGCACGCCAACGTCCGGTGAAACTTCGGTAAGTGTCACCTTCACGGATACTTCATCCGAGGTGCCGACCGTATGGGCTTGGAACGCCACAGATGTAACTGGGAACAATACACCATTCACGTTCAGCACAAGTAAAAACCCGGTTCAGGTATTCGGTGTTGGTAACTTCTTGATTGCATTGAATGCAACAAACTCCTGGGGATCCAATGTATCATCACAGGTCACGTACGTCAATGTATCCCCAACCGTTGCGCCGGTCGCCGACTTTACTGGCTCTCCGACAACCGGGTATGTACCATTAACAGTCCAGTTCACGGACATCTCCACACACTATCCCACCGCATGGAACTGGAACTTTGGTGACGGTAGTACAGGTACAGATCAGAACCCCTCGCACCCATACAAAGATGTTGGCACATACAACGTCACCCTCAATGCAACCAACACTGCCGGAAGCAACACGGTCACAAAGACGGACTACATCACGGTCACGAAAGGTTCCGATAAACCGGAAGTAGTCTTCTACGCGACTCCCACTACTAACGGTACTGCTCCGCTCGAAGTCAAATTCGTTGACTTCACAAGCAATAACCCGACAACTTGGAGCTGGACCTTCGGGGATGACAGTACCAGTACTACCCAGAACCCCACACACATCTACACAAGTGCCGGCAAATACACGGTCACTCTGACTGCAACGAACGCAGCTGGCAGCGGGACTCTCACACGGGAAAATTACATCTCGGTCAGTTCTGCCCCGGTTGCCAGTTTCTCCGGCGTTCCAACGACAGGTACTGCCCCGTTAGCAGTCACGTTCACGGACAGCTCAACAAACACGCCGACCAACTGGAACTGGTCGTTCGGTGACGGTAGTGTCAGTGCAGTCCAGCACCCGGTTCACACATACGCCACGAACGGCATCTATACCGTTTCCCTGACCGCAAAGAACTCGGCGGGAAGCAACACGACCACAAAGACGAATTATATCACGGTAAGTTCCGCCGTCATCGCCCCAGTTGCCAGCTTCTCCGGCGCTCCAACGACAGGTACTGCCCCGTTAGCAGTCACATTCACGGACAGCTCAATAAACGCGCCAACCAGCTGGAACTGGACGTTTGGCGATGGAAGTACCAGTGCAGTCCAGCACCCGGTTCACACATACGCCACGAACGGCATCTATACCGTCTCCCTGAAAGCCACCAACTCGGTGGGAAGCAACACAACCACAAAGGCGAATTACATCACGGTAAGTTCCGCCGTCATCGCCCCGGTTGCCAGCTTCTCCGGCACACCCACATCGGGTTACGCCCCGTTAACGGTCACATTCACAGACAGCTCAACGAACACGCCGACCGCCTGGAACTGGTCGTTCGGTGACGGAAGTACCAGTACTCTCAAGAGTCCATCTCACATCTATACGAGTGCCAGCACATACTCCGTCTCCCTGATTGCAACCAACTCTGCAGGAAGCAACACGACCACAAAGACGAATTACATCACAGTCTCTGCAATTCCGACCGCAACATCAACTATCGGTACCTTCCGGAACGGCGTATTCTACCTCCGTAACAGTAACACTGCCGGTCCAGCAGAGAACACGTTCTCCTTCGGTCAGACCGGAGACAAACCGGTCGTTGGAGACTGGACAGGCATCGACAAAGACACCGCAGGGGTCTTCCGTAACGGTGTATTCTATCTCAGGAACAGCAACTCTCCCGGAAACGCAGATACCACGTTTGCCTATGGTCAGACCGGAGACATCCCGGTCGTCGGCGACTGGACGGGTATTGGTAAGGACACCGCAGGGATATTCCGCAGTGGTATGTTCTATCTCCGGAACAGTAACACTCCCGGTCCAGCAGAGAACACGTTCTCCTTCGGTCTGGCAACAGATACCCCATTGGTTGGCGACTGGAACTCAGATGGTATATCTGAAGTAGGAGTCCACCGCGATAATAAGTTCTACCTTGCATCCAGTAACACGAATGGTGGCGGAATCGTCAATGCGTTTACCTATGGTAACGTTGACGATAAGCCCGTGGTCTGGAATCATGACGGCAAGGACACCGTGGGTGTGTTCCGCAACGGAATGTTCTACCTTGCATCCAGCAACATAAATGGCGGCGGAACCGTCACTCCCGTACAATATGGCAGCGTCAACGATTTCCCGTTAACTGGGAAATGGATTTAACCATTGAATATACATATGAGGGATAATTCCCCCTCATTTTTTGATGTTTCCATCGCGGACGGGTCTTCTCAATTGTTGTTACGTATTGTTTCATTTCTCGTTCTGTTCCGGTCGTTTGAGGAGTTACCGTCTCGTGAAAGAAAGGAAATATTCCCAAAACGGGTGCTGAGCATACACCCCGGCATACCTACTTCTGGCACTGCACCGTTATCCGTCACATTCACTGACACTTCCTTCGGGTCTCCGACATCATGGATCTGGAATTTCGATGATGGAAGTTACAGCACCGAAAAGAATCCAGGGCATATCCATGTGTCCGACCTTCGGCAGTAAAATTTAACTACTCTCTAATTATATAGTGCATAACTATATAACTAAGAACCGCTAAAGTGTTAAACGGATCCATGTCTATAATCGAAGGCACAAATGTAACCGTCGGACA
>Ga0247842_10007182_pt1 | contig 12181 bp, 13 predicted proteins | sample LaCruzMarch2015__3_FD_192411 | JGI IMG/M metagenome (GOLD analysis project Ga0247842, IMG submission 192411) | Freshwater microbial communities from meromictic Lake La Cruz, Castile-La Mancha, Spain - LaCruzMarch2015_19m | ecosystem: Environmental > Aquatic > Freshwater > Lake | place: Spain...
CGACTCCAACTGCATCTAGTGGAAGTTGCAGCATGGGCGCAGGCGGAGGAGGTTGCGGTTGTGGAGGATAAAGAATATGAAAAAAACAAATCTCAATATAAAAGGCATGCATTGTGCTAGCTGTGCGACTCTTATAGACCACACTTTAAAAAAACAAAGCGGGGTCAGTTATTCAAATGTAAATCTCACTACAGAAAAAGCTACGATAGAGTTTAATGAAAAAGTAATATCTGAAGACCAGATTAAAAAGATAATAAATGATCTTGGATATAGTGCTTCTACGGATTTAAAAAAGCAAGATCATTTTAAAAATAAAGCAGAAGAGATTAAAAAACTGAAAAGAAAATTGATTTTTAGCCTTATATTCGCAATTCCAGCTTTTTTTATTGGAATGGTTTTAATGTGGTTTGGTATAGATGTACCTTATAAAAATTATATTCTTCTTTTGCTTGCAACACCTGTCCAGTTCATAATAGGTTGGACAATTTATAAAAGTGCATTTGGAGCACTGAAAAATAAAGCTGCAAATATGGACACGCTTATTGCTCTGGGAACAAGTGCTGCTTATTTTTATAGTGTTTATGTAACTTTTTTTGCGCCTATGCAAGACCAGTATTTTGAAGCAGCAGCTATTCTTATTACATTTGTTATTCTGGGTCGTTATCTTGAGGCAATAGCAAAAGGCAAGACCAGTGAGGCTATCAAGAAATTAATGAATCTTTCTCCCAAAATGGCTATAGTAATAAGAAACGGAAAAGAATTAAAGATAAGCGTAGATGAAGTTGTTGTTGGAGATATTATTCTTGTAAAACCTGGAGAAAAAGTTCCTGTTGATGGCATAATTATATGGGGGGAAAGTTCTATTGATGAAAGCATGATTACCGGAGAAAGCATGCCCGTTGATAAAAAGAAAGGAGATACAGTAATAGGAGCAACAATAAATAAAAATGGCTCTTTCAAATTTAAAGCGACAAAAGTTGGGAAAGATACAACCCTGAGCCATATTATTAATTTAATTGAAGAAGCACAAGGTAAAAAGGCACCCATACAAAGATTTGCAGATAATATTTCAGCATATTTTGTGCCTATTGTCCTTGCAATAGCGTTATTGTCATTCATAGACTGGTATTTTCTGATAGGAAAAGATTTTTCTTCTGCTATGATGATTGCAGTTTCAGTCTTAGTTATCGCTTGCCCTTGTGCACTCGGACTTGCAACTCCTACTGCAATAATGGTTGGGACAGGAAAAGGCGCAGAAAAAGGAATACTTATCAAAAGTGGAGATGCCTTGGAAATAGCCAATAAAGTTTACGCAGTTATATTCGATAAAACAGGAACATTAACTGAAGGGAAGCCAGAAATTACAGATATTATCTCCAAAGACATAAGTGAAAAAGAATTGCTAAGACTTGCCGCAAGTTTAGAGAAAGGAAGCGAGCATCCATTGGCTCGAGCGATAGTCGAAAAAGCAAAGAGAGATAAGATAAAACTTGAAAATGTAAAAAATTTTAAAGCAATTCCCGGAGTAGGTGTTGAAGGAATATTGAACAGCAAGAGGATAATTGTAGCAAAACCAGAATATACAAAGAAGATTTTTAGATTAAAAGAGTTTGAGTTAGATATTTCCAAGCTAGAACATCAAGGAAAAACAACAGTAGTAGTTATTTACAACAAAAAAGTGCAGGGGATAATCGCGATAGCAGATGTCATAAGGAAAGATTCTATCGAGGCAGTAAAACAGCTTAAGAAACAGAATATTAATGTCTATATGATTACTGGCGATAACAAGAGAACAGCAGAGGCCATTGCAAAACAATTGGGGATAACTAATGTTATTTCGGGCGTTCTTCCAAAAGAGAAGGCAAGCAAAATCAAAGAGTTGCAAAGAAAAGGAAAAGTTGCTATGGTTGGAGACGGAATAAATGATGCTCCTGCTTTAGCACAGGCAGACATCGGCATAGCGCTAGGAAGCGGAACAGATGTTGCAATGGAGACAGGAAATATTGTTTTAATGAATAACAAAACAACAGATGTTGTTAAAGCCATAAAATTGAGCAAAATGACAATAAGAAAAATAAAGCAAAATATGTTCTGGGCTTTGTTTTACAATTCTGTTGGGATTCCGCTAGCTGCATTAGGATTTTTGAATCCAATAATTGCCGGTGGAGCGATGGCTTTGAGTAGTGTTAGCGTTGTTTTGAATACTCTCTTGATGAAGAAGAAACAATTATAAATCACTTTTCTTAAACAAATTATGGAAGAGGTAAAAATCATAAAGAATCAACTGGAAAAACTTGCTAACCCCAAGATAGCAGAACATAGCAAGCAATATCTCAAATCTCCATATGCTTTTTATGGTATAAGAGTTCCTGATTTAAGAAAGATAGCCAAGAATTATAAAAATCTTAAGATTTATGATGTATATAATATTTTTGAAGAATTATGGAATTCTGGAAATCATGAAGAAATGTGCCTTGCAATATTTATTCTTGAGAATTATAAAAAACAATTTAATATGGAAACCTGGAACTTTGTAACAAATAGGTTGGATAAAGCAAAAACTTGGGACCATGTTGATTATTTGTCTTCAGCAATATTAGGAAGAATAGTTCTTGATAATACCAATCTTTATGCAGAATTAAAAAAAATGTCTCTGTCTCAAAATCCTTGGATAAGACGAACCTCGATGGTTTCAAACTATCAAATTATAAAAAAGAACAAAATAGAGCTTACATTCAGGCTTGCAGAAAAGCTTTGCTATGATGAAGATGTTTATGTACAAAAAGCAACAGGCTGGATGTTAAGAGAAGCAGGCAAGAAGAATAGGCTTGAGACGCAGGAATTTATAACGCTTCATAAGAATATGAAACCGATTGCCTTGAGTTATGCTACAGAAAAGATGCTGGATTTAAGAAAGAGAATAAAGGAGTTTAAGAAGATGCAGAAGGCGAACACTTGCACTTTACCTGATGCAGATATTTTGTCAAAGTGCAAGTGCGAGAAGGCCAGGGAAGAAAAAGAAGAGCGTTCTGAAGAAGTTAGTGAGAAAGTTTAAATAAAGAGATCTATTGATAATAAGATGGGATGGAAAGAGTGGCCGGGCTGGATTAAAGGGGGAATTTGGGGTTTAATTTTTGTTCTCTTAGTTTATCTTGCGAAGCGGATTATGGTTAGCTTAAGGTCAGCAGATACAGAATATCTTCGAATGGTAAATAATAGCAATCTAGATATGATGTACATAACTTTATTGATTCTGTTAGTACCTATTCTCATTATTTTTTCCTTACTTGGAAAATATACAGATAAAGCAAAAAGAGAAAATAATCCTGCTTTATTAGAACTTGTTTTCGGATTATTCGGATTTTTTTTCAGTATGATCGTATTCTTTATTTATCTAACATTTATTGAATGTAGTGGAGATTGCGGGATGATGGTATTTTTTACTCCAGTGGTAGGCGTAATCGGACTTATCCTTGGCTGGAAAGTAGGAACAATAAAAGGTAAGACTAATGTCCAAGAAAACAAATCCGAGAATTAAGTATTACTCCCCTTATCCTGCTCTGTAAACCCGCACTTTCCGCATCTATACCTTATAACTCCGGCTTCATCGCTATACCAAACACCCATTTCAATAACCTGTGCTTTATCATGACCACATTTAATACATTCATGTGGGAATGTTGCAAGAATATTTTGCTCTTTAATAGCACCCTTGCCCTTTTCCGGTTTTTGTTTTATATGTTCTGTTGAGAATATCTCTTCATCAAATGTTTTTTCAAAACCGCAGCTACATTTACCAATATTTTCTTTTATCGTAAGTATTCTTCCGCATTTATCGCAAAATATGTTATTTTTCATGATATATAAAAAAACCTAAAATTCCTTTTAAATCTATGCTCGTCGCTATAGAAAGCTTTTTAAGCTTATAAACTCTAGGGATTTTAGCTGCCCGTGGTTAGCAGACTAAATAATTCTCCTCGAGAAATTTTAAGCAATTTTCACACGAACATTTTTATATTCCAATATCCATCAAAATATAAAAGATGGAACTACACTTGGCTTCAATGGAGAACATAACATGCTGGGCATTCAGAAAGCTTTGTCCCGGCATAACTGATTCTTATACCGGTATATTTTCGATGAATTATCTTGTTAATCGACATAAAGCTTGGAAAGAAATTGATACTTTTCCTATCTTGGGCCAGAAACAATGGATACAGGTAGCAACTTCAAAAGAGAGTGAATGCAAAGAGTTTATTTCTGTTATGAATAAAGAACTTGACGATGATCCTGAAAAAGACAGTGCATATGGTGTTCAATTAAATTTAAGCTGTCCTTCTCCTATGATAATAAAACTCGGACAAGGACCAGCATTAATAAAAAGAAATCTTAAAGTTGTAAGTTTAGTTAAAGAACTATTAAAACAAGACAGATTAAAAGTAAGCATAAAAACAAGATTGGGTCTTAATTATAGAGATGTAGAAAACGAGAAGATAATAAAGCTTTTTTCAGAATTAGGAAAAATAGATAATCCTAATTTTACGCAGGTTGTTGTTCATTTTAAACATGCATCAGAACCATCTTTTACCGGCTATGATTATTCCTTTCTTCCCAAGCTTGCAGAATTTAATATTCCTATTGTGATAAACGGAGGAATAAAAAATTATAATGATTTTTTAAGAATAACTAAAAACTTGCATCAAAAGAAAAGAAATAATGTTGTAGGATTTATGATTGGAAGGGAAGCTTTGAAAAATCCTGATTGTTTCATTGAATCGAGTAAAATTCTTAATAGAAAAGAGTTTAAGCCGAGAACAATTGAAGAAATTAAAGCAGAATTTCAGAAAAATTGTGCTCTTCACGAACCAAGAGAAATTTATTCAAAAAAGATTCAAGAAATTTGTGAGTGGGCTAGATAAGAAAATTAAAATAATCTTTAGTTAAAGATTATGACACCATAAAGTTTTTAAACAAAGAGGAAATATTTTCCATATCAGAAAAACAATGTGTCTAGCACTTGTTTTTAGGATGATCCAAAATTTGGAAACAAATAAAGAAAGAAAATTTATGGACATGACAAAGAAAATAAAAAAAATCGAAGAGAAAATTCTCGGAATTGCAGTAGAGCTTGCAAAAAAAGGAGAAGGTGCGCTTTTTGTAATCGGAGATAAAATAAAATATGATTCTCTTATCAAGCAAAAAATACAAAAATTTAATATTTTTGATAACGGTGCAGAAAAAATCCTTAAGAGCATCGCAACAATTGACGGAGCTATAATAATCAATACTAATGGCGATATTCTCGGATATGGTGCTATGATTAAAAAATCAAAGCCCTATGTTGGTTATGGAACAAGGCATGCTGCAGCTGTAACTGCATCTGAAAAGGGCAATATCTCTATAATGTGCTCAGAAGAAGAAAGAAAAGTCAAAATATTCAAGGATGGCAAATTTATAATGCAGATGGATGCATTGCAAAAAAATATAGAGAAGGAAATTCCAAAAGTTGCGTCATTTTTAGAGTCAATCGGCGCAGGATTTATCGGTGCTATTGGCGTTGCCGCATTGGCGCCAGCCTTAGGGATAGCTTTACTTCCAGGAGTAATTATTTTTGGTGTTGGTTATTATGCTATAAAAGAGTTAGCAGACCATTTAAAAAAACATTTTTAAATTTTTCTTGCGATAATCATATCACTATAAGAAACAGAAGCTAGGTCTTCTGGCAGTATATTAAACGCTTGGAGATATTCGTCACATTGTTGTTGTAATTTTTCCTTACCTATACTCCCGGTTTTATCAATCGCTTCTACTTCAACAAAAGAACCCAAGCCCTGAACTGTATCAAGATGTATCTTAACATTATCTATAAAATATATCTCTCGTCTTTTATCTACTACTGCCAGTATTCCTAATGATTTAGTAAGTATTTCTTTCAATGTTGATTCAGGTTCTGTTCTAAAGAGTGTGACAAAAGAGCTTTTCGGACCTTCTTGGTTTTCTCGTTCATAATGAATAAGAAAATTTTCTATATTTCCTTCACGCAGTTTCAATCTTCCGTAAGGAACATTAAAATAAGTATCAATTTGATGATCTTCGCCCCTAAAATCCGCGTTTCTGCTCTTCAGAATCTGGCGTATTATATCTTGATCATTACATCTGGCCTTGAATTCAATATTTAAATGCATAATAAGATTCTAAATTTATTCTTTTTAAGAATTATGGTGATACAATCACGTGATTACTCTTTCTTAACATAAAAAATAATATTCTTTCTTGAATATTTGCTTTCTGCAGAAGATTCTTTTTTTATTATCTTAAAGCCACATGCCTTCAACTCTTTTCCAAGTTCGCTTTTAGCATAAAAATAATAATATCTTTCAAGTTTTTTATTATCTTTTCTCCAGATTACAAATCCTTCTTTTGCTTCTGAATCAATATTTCTCTTGGCTTTCTTATCCCAAACACTTATCATTGCTTCTGCTCTCGGTTTCATTACTCTATAAATCTCTTTAAGAGCCTTTCCTCTTTTTTCTTTTGTATCGATGCAGTGCAGAGTAGAGATAAACATGGCTGAATCAAAGAAGTTATCTTTAAACGGAAGATTTTCTGCTTCTGATTTGAATAATTTTGCTTGAATCTTTTCTTTTTTTGCGTTCTTCTTTGCAAAATTTAACATTTTTTCAGAAAAATCAACACCGTAGTAAGTTATTTTTGAATTTTTAATAAAGTTTCTTCCGCTTCCACAACCCAAATCGAGAATTTTGCCTTTTTTCTTTTTTAAGAACTCTTCAACTTCTATGGGCGTTCTTTCTCTAAATTTCTTCCAGTCTCCTGCTATATTGTTCCATACTTGTTGCTGATTCATAAGATAGAAAGAATAAACTTATTTATAATTCTGCTGATTGTATTACTCTAATCTCCTGCAAACTCAACAATACAGAAAACCGGCCACTTTAACTTTTCCTTGCCACCCAAATCTGGTAAGTCTATAACAAAAGCGCACTCTACCAGATTTCCGCCAATTTTTTCTATTAATTTTCCTGCAGCAGCAGCTGTCCCGCCTGTCGCGAGCAAATCGTCAACAAGCAGAACTTTTTCTCCGGGTTTTATAGCATCTTTATGAATTTCAACAGCATCTTTTCCATATTCTAAGGTATATTCTTCTTTAACAGTCTCATACGGAAGTTTTCCAGGCTTTCTTATAAGAACAAGACCTTTATTTAATCTTGAAGCCAAGGCAGAAGCTAAAACAAATCCGCGACTTTCAATTCCTGCAATCAAATCAATATCTTTATCTTTATATCTTTCCTCAAAAATATTCATTGTTGCTTCAAAACCTTCTGCGTCTTTCAATAATGTTGTAATATCTCTGAACATTATGCCTTTTTTTGGCCAATTTGGAACAGTTCTTATCTTACTTTTTATGAATTCCTTCATTTCTGAATCAGAAAGTGTGTTTTTTATTTTTGGAAGAACTTTTATTATTAATTGCTTAACTTTATCCCCATTTTCTTTCATTATCTTCTTAACCATTTCAAAAGTCACAGGTTCTTCATTATGTTTCCAGCAGTCATAATCTGTAGACATTGCTATTGAAGCGTATTTTACGCCAATTTCTTTTGCAAGAACACATTCGGGAACAGTTGTCATTCCAATTATATCCGCGAAATTTCTAAACATAAAACTTTCAGCCCTACTCGAAAATCTTGGACCTTCAATAACAACAATTGTAGCATTTTCATGTTTTCTAAATCCCAGTTCTGTTGTTGTATTTATAAGCAGTTTTCTTAATTCTTGTGAGAAAGGTTCTGCCATTTCTTGGTGTCTTACATCGCCAGTTTTATCAAAAAAAGTATTTTTTCTACTTTTTGTAAAATCTATAAACTGATTTGGGAAAACTAAATCTCCTGGCTTAATTTGCTCTTTGAGAGAACCGACAGCACTTGTTGCGATTATATGACTACAACCCAATTCTTTTAACGCATGAATATTTGCTCTATAATTAACATTCGTGGGATTTATCTCATGTTTTTTTCCATGCCTTGCAAGAATGCATACTTCGATTCCATTAATCTTTCCACATGTAATCTTTGAAGAAGGCTTTCCATAGGGCGTTTTTACAGAAATTTCTTTATAATCTTGGAGAAGTTCAGGATTATCAAGACCGCTTCCGCCTATTATTCCGATTTTCATATTTTCCAAGTATTCTTTAAATTTAAATACATTATCTTGCTACAATATATATTATGAAACCCCCACTAAAGAATGAGATAAGAAAGCCGACAAAAACTCTTGCAGGAGTCACGCCTATTGCAGTTATGTGCAAACCTAAAAAGTGCAAACACGGAACATGCTTGTATTGTCCTAGCTTAAATGTCCCGCAGTCATATACTCCCAAAAGCCCACCTGTTCTTAGAGCAGAAAGACTTGCATACAATCCGTATAAACAAATTAAGTCTAGATTAAACGCTTTTGAGGCAATGCATCATCCTACTGACAAAATTGAATTAATTATCATGGGTGGTAATTTTTTAGATTATCCTGAAACATATAAACAAAACTTCATAAAAGAATGCTATGATGCCCTCAACAATAAAAAAAGCAAAAATCTTGAAAGCGCAAAAAAAACAAATGAAAAAACAAATCATAGATGTGTTGCATTATGCATAGAAAGCAGACCCGATACAATTGTTCATCAAAAGAATAGCATAAAAGAACTTTTAGAATTTGGATGCACGAGAGTTGAACTGGGAGTGCAATGCCTTGACGACCGTATTTATAAGTTAGTTAATAGGGGTCATAAATTAAAGGAAGTCATTGAAGCAACAAAACTTCTGAAAAGTTTTGGATTCAAAGTAGGTTATCATATGATGCTAGGACTTCCGGGAAGCAATAAGAAAAAAGATTTTGAAATGTTTAAAAAATTATTCAATGATGAAAGATTCAAGCCAGACCAGCTTAAAATATATCCTTGTCAAGTAATAAGGGGCGCAAAATTAGAAGAGCTATTTAGAAAAGGAAAATATAAGCCCTATACAAAAGAAGAAATTCAGACTCTTATTATAAAGATAATGAAGATAATTCCCAATTATTGCAGAGTAATGAGAATAATGCGAGAAATTCCTCCGGAATTTCTTATAGCTGGAACAGAAAGAATAGACTTGAGAAAAGACATCGAAGAAAAGCTTAGAAAAGATAAATCCAAAATAAATGAAATAAGATTTCGTGAGATTGGCTTTGAATTCAGGGATAAATTGCCGAAAGAAAAAATAAACACCGATTTGAAGCTAAAAGTTACAAAATATTCTGCATCTGACGGAGATGAATATTTTTTAGAGATTATTAATAGGGATAATATCCTTTTTGGCTTGGCAAGATTAAGAATAAATAAAGATATCGGAAGTGATATGGACGCCATAGTAAGAGAACTTCACGTTTATGGTCAAAGCTTGGCAATAGGAGAAAAATCAAAAACAATCGGGCAGCATTTTGGTTTTGGGAAATGGCTCATGCAAGAATCAGAAAATATTGCAAGAAAGAATAAGATAAAAGAATTATTTGTTATTTCTGGAGTCGGTGTTAGGGGCTATTATAAAAAATTAGGATATTCACGGCTAGGTGAATATATGAAAAAATAATCTCGCGTCTGCATTCTGATATTATTCTTTAAATTACTTGAATGCAACCGCTCGATCTCGCAAGTCCATTTCTATATTATTTCTAATGCTACTTAAATGAACCCGTTCGAAAAATAAAAAAATAAAAAATTTGAAAATTTAAACTACTGTAAAAGAGCCTCTTACATCACAAGTAACTCCATTAGATAATACTGGAGCGATATCTACTTTGTCTCCGCTAGTTATTGTAGTAAAACCCGATATTGCTGTTGAAACCATCATTGCAGGGTTAGCAGAACTATTTGTTCCCTTTGTTCCCACACTAACAATAATATTCTTTATAGTTAAATCATCTCCTCCAGCAATTCTTCTTACTGTTACAGTAGAAGTTCCATTAACAGCACTTACTACCTCATAATTAAGTTTTAAGCAATTTAGCTTATCTGTTGCCTGAACTTGACCTTGCCTTACCTGATTTATTACAAAATAAGACACTGCTGCAACAGCTGCAATTGCTATGAGTATAAGTAGAACTGTTATAATAACTCCTTCTTGACCTTTTTTTTGCATATTTTTATACCTCCTTTCAAATAGATTATGTATAAATTATCTATAGTATTTTCTGTTTATAATACTTTCGTAATATCCTCTTTTATCTGGACCATGTTTTCTATAAGCTGGGCATGCATTTTTTGAATAATAATATTTTGAATCTCTTCCTTTAACAAACCCTGACAATTCTTAATGTCTTCTTCCGGGTTTTGTATACTTAACCCTAACTGGACATTGCAATTCATTGATTTTCCTTCTAAAACCGAAAGATCGTTCGATCCCTTTTTTACCTGAATTATACCGACGACTACTTCGCAACCACCTTCACTTTTTCCGAGAATATTGTAAGAGGTTACAAAATCTTCATTTTCTCTTATAAAAGATGCTCTTTCGCAATTGACTATTGAACTAGAAAAACATGATTCGTCATTTACTTGGCATTTTACTGTTCTGAAAAAGAATAGATAAATAAACACTCCCAGAACTATGATTATAAGCAGGATTATTATTATTAGAACACTCTTTAGGGTTTTCACGTCTTTTTCCATGTTTTTCTTAGTTGTCTATAGTTTTTAAGTTTTGCTCGTTCTGAAAAACATTAAAACAATCTTCCACCTATGGGAACTTCTCTTTCCGGCTTAATCAAAACACATTCTTTATCTTTGTCAGGAATTCCCAGGGTTAAAACTTCAGATAAAAATGGTCCAATCTGTCTTGGTGGAAAATTAACAACACAAAGAACCAGCTTTCCTTTCAAACCTTCTTTTTTATAATTTTTAACAATTTGCACGCTAGATTTTTTTATTCCTATTTCATTACCTAAATCAATCTTCAATTTATATGCGGGTTTTTTAGCTTCAGGAAAATCTTCAACTTCTAAAATTTTTCCAACTCGAATGTCTAATTTTTGAAAATCGTCAAATGTTGCCATGGGATTAATAATTACTTAATACCTTAAAAATCTATCTTAAAATATTTTAGAAAATAAAACTTTTTATATCGAAATTAACTCAATAGAAGTATTAGTCGTAGTAAAGTTCTTTGCAGCTAAATGTTTAATGCCTAGTTCTTCTGCGAATCTTACTATTGCAGGCAAAGCAGTATCATTTATTGCTAAAACATATGGTTTTTCATCAAATCTGGCATATGGTAATCTATTTATTGGAAGCTTTTGAATTATTTCTAATTTTTTATTGAAAACAACTGCTGCCCTTGTGCCTATCATCTCATCTAATGCGGCTTTTACTTCCTGGATCTCTTTTGCAGATAATTTTTCTATTTTTTCACTTCCTACTGGTTTTTCTTCACTGACGCTCTTTGCTTCTGGTTCTGAATATCTGCCTCTTCTACTTTCATATTCTGAATACTCTTTTATGGTTACTCTTCTTCTTAATGATTGTAATATTTCTTTTCCTGTTAATTCTTCTACTTCTTTTCCTTCAGGCGCAATAGCAATGTATTTAACATCTGCATTTTCTAATACATTTTTTATAATTAATTTTCCGCCCCTGTCTCCATCAACAAAAAGAGTTATTTGCTTTTCTCTAGATAGTTCTTTTATTGTTTCAGGAAGTTTTACTCCGTTCATGCATATAACATTCTTAACTCCTTGTTTTAACATATTAACAACATCTGCTCTTCCCTCAACAACTATTACTTCTTCTCCAGATAAGTCTCCACAAGGAAGATTTTCTACGCCATATGTTCTTATTGCAGAAGTTCTAGACGATTCTGTTAATTCTCTTCCCATTGCTTTTGAATCATTTCCAGAACCATTCATTCCTTCAAGAAGCTTTCTCGCTCTTTCCATGATATAGTCTCTTTTGCTTTCTCTTATATCGTCTATTCTTTCGATTATGATTTTTGTTTCGCTCGGACCAACTTTTTCTATTGTTTCAAGAGCTGCTGCAATGAGTGAAGTTTCATTTTTATCCATTGCAGAAGGTATTTCTATTTCTCCAAGTGTTCTTCCTTCTTCCATTCTTAGGTTAACATCAATTCTGCCTATTTTA